>Ga0209093_1001671_pt1 | contig 12582 bp, 6 predicted proteins | sample SidtaG_4_FD_187450 | JGI IMG/M metagenome (GOLD analysis project Ga0209093, IMG submission 187450) | Marine algal microbial communities from Sidmouth, United Kingdom - Sidmouth_Male1 metaG (SPAdes) (version 2) | ecosystem: Host-associated > Algae > Red algae > Unclassified | place: Sidmouth...
AGTTTGTCGCGTGACCGCCTGGCCACCCGTTCCCTGGCGACACAGTGCGCAGAAATTGCGTTCAGCGCTTTCCATCTCTCCAGTGGCCCACTCGCGCACGATCTCACCCGATCACGCGGGCCAAACTGCACCGACCATCAAGCATGTCGGACTGAAACAGGCAGTTTTGTGGGGGAAACCCCCTGACAGGGGAGACACGACCCCCCGGCATGAGCCGGGGACGGGTCGTGAACAGTCATGCAACACCCCCCTAGGGGGGTATCGTGGGACAACCCCCTTGGGGGGGTGTCCAGGGAGCCCCAGGGCCACACATGAAACGACCCCTCTAGAGGGGCGTGAGGCGTGGAACACCCGATCGGGCCCCCCCGGGGGGGTCTGGCACACGCAAGGGAGGCACACGTCATCCCGAATCCGGGCCCTCTGGGGGGACCGGGAAGCTTGAGGAAGCTTACGCAATCCGAGCGTAAGCCGGACCGAGATGTGATCTCGACCAGGGATAAAATCCCACCGGAATTCTATCCTGGAAAATTGAAAAATCTTGGGATAAGTCCCGAGGTATTGGTTTTGGGTAAATCCTGAAATCTAGGAAGTCCTAGTGACTTTCCTGCTTCTACCCGAGACGGGCGGGGGTCCCCTTCCAGTGGAAGGGCTGTCAGGGATGCTGGGCAGGGGCCCCTAGAGGCCCGGGCCTGAGACCGTGGCCCGTTGGGTACCGGTCCCCCCATGGTAGCGCCAGGGGGTCGGGATTGTGCACGTCCTGCGTCTTGCTTCTGAGGGTATATGAGAGTATGCTTTGGGGTCATCGTGCGTGTTCGAATAAATCATCGTTGCGTTTGCGTTGCTTCCGTCGTTTTTGTGCGCTTCGCGCCCAGTGATCCCGGCGTTCGCGTTGTCACTCTGGCGTAGCGATCCGCATCCTGTGCTGGGTTTTCTGACGGGGTTATACCCTGTTGGCTTTGAGGGCAGGATCCACTACAACTTTGTGACGTCGACTGGTCTCAGAATGTAGGAATTTTGACGAACATTATCAGTCCAGGACGTCAGATTCGTTCGATTCTCTTGTTCAACTAATCACAGCACTTCCCTCCAGTCTGAACAGTTTGAAATAGAATCCCAAGAGTGTCGACGGCGACGACATCTGGCCTGTTTCCACCTCGTGATGGGCCTTCCGCACAATGTGGAGCGCGCAAGTGTTGACGCCCGTTCGCCGATTTGCCTGCCTAGCTGCCTACCGCTTCTTGGGCGTCCCGATCAGATCCGATTGGAAACGACGGGACTGTGAACCAGGAGATCGGTCTCCGCCCAGGGCCGTTTTCTCGTTTGGGTGCCTAGTTTATGTCGTGGCCGTGCCAGGTGTCGGCCCGGTCGTCCCATCGAATTTCCCATTCTTCGACGTTGTCATCGGTTTCGACGATGAAATGCGGCTTATCTGGCGCTTGACAAGGACGTGGCGATATCACCGCGACTATTTGACACAGTTTCCGGGGATCTTTTCAATGGCTTCGGTTCATTAAGCGCTGACGGAGATCCACTAGCACTCCTACGCTTTCATTATAATTTGGTCTACCAGAATAAGGCTACACACAACCCTGCAATACTGACCCCATTCGGACCATCTCGTGGTTCGTTTCAGACTGGTCGATCCCCAACTACAACTCGCCTGGCCCTAAAGAGGGTCCCGAGAATGGGCTTTCCACCCAGCGTGCCACACGTTGCGCCTCTAGATTCCCCAATTGGAGATCGGGACCGACGTTGCAGGGTTTTCTCTGACTGGAATGGGCCATCGACGCTGCCATGCATGACGTCCATGCACGACCGCCGCCGCTGGCCGCCTCGCACATGCGCGCGCCACCACCACCGCCGCCGGGTTTTTCTGTCATTGCCCTTCGTCCCGTCCTAGGGTGGGCATGAGCATACTGCATGTCCGGGCGGAACTTGACAAAAGCACCACCTTTCTTATTAGACTTGTATGTGGTGCTTTGAGGGGTCCTGGGAACGAAAAAGTGAGTCGCTCAGCGTACAGACGCTTCCCTCCTACGAGTATTGCCCCTTCAACTTCACAGGTACACGATATGCCGCTACATCCCCACGGTGCCCTGACTCTCTGTTGACCAGCTCTCTATGTGCCTTGGATAGGCTACATGATGTACTCGTAATTGAAGCTTAGAGCGGTACCAGCAACGATACGCATCCACAAAATATCGGCCCACGTCTCCCACGTGGCCCCACGTGGCGCCCTACGTAGACAAACGCAGCCAGAGTGATCACCGACAACGTCAGCGAGACGGATCTGTCCACAAACGTACCAGAAACGATTTAGAAAATTGAGATAAGTCCAACCGGATAAGCGGGGGGGTTCGGAGGCGTTTGCGAATGCCGGCTCGATCTGGTCGGCTCGATCTCCACATAGAAGGCCAACATGCGGATCCGGAGCGCCCGATTGCGACTGTGTCGAGAATTTTTACGTGAATCTGAGCGCTGTCATGGACGTAACGAACCTAAACGAAGCCTAAGGACGACCGCAATCGTCGCCACGTGTGGCATCCTTCGATCGCGCAGCCGGATTTAGTCAAGCGCCATGACACCTCGTCGCGCGGGGCCGAAAAGGCCACCATGCTCATTCCTCGTTTCGGCTTTTGAATGCAGGAGAATGGGAAGTAGCGAACCACTGTTTGTAACAGGCGTTTTCATTTGAAGGATGAAATGGATGCTATGAGAACATCTCAGGGGCAGGTGGATGATTCACATTATGGCACTGGGACCCCTGCAAGTAGGCATGCCAAATCATTTCTGTTGACCTCGTTTCTCAGGAGATGAGCCTCTGAAGAGGAACGTCAACCACCCTGCATCACTCGTGCGAAACTATATTGCCATACTGGAGTTGTTCGTATTGGTGCTCATGAATACTGGGCTGTCTTTGTCCAGGGTTTCTTTCGAGCCGTCTTTCACGAGTCATATCCTTTTATACTTTCGATAGCACGGACGTATTTAGATTGATCACTTTACAGGGATTTCTGTCAAAAGACAATCAACTTTTGTTCTGTAGTTTGTATTAACGTTATGGAATCCAGTGCGCTGGATCAACCTGTGCACTTCACTAATTGCATGTTGATAAGATTTCTGGATGAACGAACTCTGTAGGAATCGATATCTCTTTCGATAATCGATATTGACTGTTTTCTTTTCGATTGGGACACATCGATATTGTATTTGTACGAGCTTTGAAGTAAGCGCTAGCCGCACCGATGCCGCACGCACTGCTCGTCAAATGCGCTTAACTTCAGTCTCCGTCCAGGCAGACAGGCAGGCGATTACGAAAAGTACGTTACGGATGGCACAAGGAACCCATGTATAGCACGCGGACCATCCTGCTCCATCTCAGCTGGCCCAGTGGCCGCACCTAGAATACGGACCTTCATGAGTCGGCCGGTTTCCGGACATTTGCCGAGACCGCAGGCAATCGCGTACAGAGACTAGACTCACATGCCAAAATTTCAGCTCGCTCCATAGCTGTGCCGTACCTTCTTGCTACTCTCAGCTATCTAGCGTCGCTTTGTGGAATGGGGCGCCAGAAGACCACTCCATGCAGAGAAGTTCTCGGCTCACAGTCGAGCTGACCCTTCCCAATGCGCGGCCGCCGTTTATAGAACTACTGGGTAGTCTAGAGCATGGCATGCCTTCGCACGTGAGAGAAGTTCTGACGCGGAGGCGAAATGATATGTGCAAGCTAGCACGGGTCAGGCACTGTCGTGGTCATGGAGCTGTTTGGCGGGGGTGCCGAGGCGAGCCTTGGGTACGTTCCGGGTCCAGGTCTGGCCATTTAAGCGTGACACAGGGTGAAAACGGGAGTGCAACTCCTACCGTAGATCCCACAGTATCGGAAGTAATGCGAAGGTTACGATACTGAGATCCCCACTCAAAATCGATACATCGGTTCACCTATCTGGACGCGATATCCACAATCGCAACGTTCGGTAACAACCACCCTTAGCCCAGACGGTTCCTCCCAGACAGTCAGGACCCTCGACCAAGAAGGAAGGGTAATTTAAGGGCAGACTGCATCATGTAGCCCCTTTGGAACCTTGGATTTTCTACTATCGTTCGAACTTGTTTTTTAGTAAGGATCTCTCTGACCGAGCCGATTCTGATCAGAGCTGCTCACCAGACTGGCGCAACGTGGGTCCTCCATGGAAGGCTGTACGCTCGAAAAAAGAGTGCTTGGAGAGCAAGTCTGTCCTCTTTCCGAGCGGTAGATACCGGATGCGGACGAGTGACCAGAACACAGTGACACAATCCTACGGAAAATACCGGATGAAAAAAGCTCCACACTCTAAGAACGGGCCAATCAATGTCGCGCATTTGCTCCTGCGACCCAACCGGGATCACCACCGATGGAGTTTAAGACCTGACTAGTGCCCGTGGGCCGGATAGCGCCTCGTGTGCGACGTTCGGTCGCATCCAAGCGACTTCAGTGTGGAAGCGTCCTCTCAATAACTGTCGAAAAGCAAAGTTACAATTGGAAAATGTACTTTTTGCACTAACTGGTATGGGCTGGAACTACCGAAAAACAGCATGCGAATCATGAAATATGATAACAAAGTAGCTAGCTAAAGATGATCCGGTCGGCACGAACACAGCATGGCTAAACAGCATCGTCGTTCAACAGTTGCGTGAACACCACATTGTGAGTAACTATGTACCCTGCGTCATCATAGTAGGCTGCAGGCGCTCCGACAATGATTTTTCGGGGATCGCCAACACGGGAAGTGCCAACATAGACCTGGCCATGTCCGAAAACTGGTTGCGGAAGCCATAGACCAAGGCGCTTGAGGGTGGCACCCTGAACTTTGTTGATGGTTGCGGCGAACGCAACGCGGATGGGGAATTGCCGTCGCTTGAGCTTGATTGGTAGCCCACAGTCGCTGGTGGTCACATCAATTTTTGGAATGAGGATGCGCCTGCTGGTGCCAATTTGGCGAGCTCGATGACATTGTCGCCAAGCTGTGTAACTATGTACCGCGTTCCATTGCAGTCGCCATTTTGGGCAGCCAGGTTTCGTAGGAGCATGACAGTCTTGCCTACCTTGAGTACCATTGCGTGCGTTGGCACTGAGGAGTGGTCAATTGTGTTCAGAAACTCTGTCGTATACACCTCCGCGAGCTCCATGTCCTCATCGGTGACTGTATCGATGCTGTAGTAGGTCCGTGCCTCACCTGGAAACTGATCGATAGCCAATTCGTTGAGGTCAAGAACGTCCTTGTTCAGAGTGGTGAGAATCATGCGCTCTCCCATGGCGTCCAAGTCGGCAGAGTTCGTGGGGTTAACCGTGCTCATCTCTGGAAACACAGAGTTTAGCAGCTCTTGCATCCCACTTCCTTTCGGCAGACACATGGCCCGAGGGATGCGGATCTTCGTCGTACACTGCTCCGCCGCAGTACTTCATGGCCTCGGCTAGCGGCGACGGGCACCGCCCTGTACTGAGGCCAGAGGAAGCACTGCTCTCAGGACTGTCTCTAAGTCGAAGCCATGTGCAGGAGTGCCACGTGCTGACTCCTCGGCCTGCAGCACCACAGCGGACCGGATAACCCCATCGCCAATGGCTAGCAGCCATTTCCCAAAGGCCTCGAAAAGGCTGACCTCGTCGGCCTGACCTGCGTCTGCCCTATTCTTCACGCGCATATTTGTCGTCAGTTGCATTCGCGTGAAGCGTGACCACATCAACGGTGACTTTCGAAGAGAAGCACGAATGATTTGTGCTATGGACCCCTTGGGTACCACTGCGGGAACCTGACGGAAGTCTCCGCACACCAGCCATGTGATTTGCGACGCCACTTCCGGCCCCATGACATCCACAATGCTGCGGTCCACAGCTTCGAAGCAGTGACGATGTGCCATTGACGCTTCGTCCCACACAATCCGTTTTGTCATCTTCAGCATTTTTGCAACCTCAGTGCTTTGCGTGAAGCCGCAGAACGACGTCTGATTGATCTCGATCGGAATTTTGAAGCGGCTGTGCGCGGTGCGGCCAAGTGGCATGAGAGTTGCTGCAATTGCACTGGATGCAATCGCTAGCCCGATGTGACCGCTGCCTCTCGTGTAGTTCAAGAGAGTCTCCGCTAAATACGTCTTTCCAGCGCCACCAGGGGCGTCCAGAAAGAATAACTTCCCCGTGGAGCCGTCGATGCACTCCCTCACTGCATCCCAAACGACTTTCTGGTCCGGCTGCAGTGTCGGCACACGGTGGGCCACTGCAGCGAGGAGCTCATCCCGATTTCCCGGTAGCTGCTCTGCGAGCGCTTGCCCGACAGCGCTCCTGGCCGGTGGAGGAGCTTCTCCGAGGACCTCCAGCGCCTCCCCATCTTCTCCAACTCGGGCTGCCGGAATCAGAATCTGGTGGTCTTGAAGACAGCAGTTACGCGCTCTCATGTGCTTTTTAATATCGAGCAGCACAATGCGGCGCAGGTCGTCCTCTGTGACGTCCAGGTCCAAGCTTTGCGCCTGCCGCGATGCCAATCTATAGGTCATGTCCTCAGAGAGAGCGGTGTAGTGCTTTTGCAGCAAGTCGGGCACATCAGCCGGAGAATTGAGAGCTAAGACGGACGCGAACAGCTCCCGCAGCGCCGCCGGCATCTTCCACGAAGCCGCTTCCGTTAGTATCGCATCCCAGACCGCATTTGTGGCCAGCATTTGCCTTGCTGCGCATGCATCTTTGTATGTGGGATGCACGAAACTCTCGTACGTTCGAGGATCCACAAACGATCCGGGTCCCTTCACGCGGTAAAGAAGCAGCCGCATGTAATACACATCGCCCATGGAGGGGTGGAGGCCAGGAACTCGGCCAATCATTGCTGGCGTATCTTCAGACGATCTCTGCACACCGCGCCGGCGGCGCCGCCACTTGCGCGTTTTGGTCTGCCAAGTAAAGTACCTGGGTATGTCCGCATACAGGAGGTCTGTGGTGGCGGGAGACTTTCCATCATCTGGGGCCTGCATCAGGGAGAAGAAGGCTGTGAGCTTTGTCTCCTTTGGTGCGGTTGCCGCAACACCTTCCGCCTCTCCAGGCGCGAAGAACACGGGCTGCTGGTTCTCCAGGTGAACGGGCATCTTCATCACCGCAGGGTCACGAAAGGTACCTGGATTGGACAGTCCCCTCCACAATGCTTCGCACTCAGCAATCCATCTGGCGTCCAGATACTCCTGTATTTCATCTCTGGGCTGCGGTCCGACCTCTTCGCCCCCTTCATCATCCCTAGTCTCTGCTACAACCGACACCATGGCCTTATCCGGTCCCTCGTAAATATACTTGTATATGTACTTGACAACAGCGACAGAGGAAACGATCTCCAGGTTGATGTGGCAATCAAATTTCTCCAGAAGCAGCGGGCAGTAGGGCACAATCCACGAATTGTCGATCTGCGACGCGCGATTGCCACGTGTGAAGGCCACGGACTCCCCTCCGTCCTGCGGCGAGCGCCTCCGGTGGTTCGGATAGGAGTCCTCGGTGGCCCTTGTGGCCGATGCGAGGTCCTTCGGAAACGTTTTGGAGCAGCTACCATCCGTACCCATGCACGGCGAGGCCACGTTGTGGGATCCGCATGGCCCATGCACCATGTGCTTCAGCACTTTAGCACGCAGTGATGGGCTGTCGCTCTCTTTTGGGATCTCGGAGCGGATGAACTTGACGTACGCATCTGCCGTCTGAGGTTCATCTTGCCGGCGCAGGATGACCAGCCAGTGAGCGTGCGGCAGGCCACGCTTCTGGAACTCAATGGTCATCACGAATGGCAGACAATAGCCAAACACGTTGTCCTCCTTGATCATTTTGATCAGCTCTTTCAGCTTCATTTTGAAACCGCGTGTGATCAAATCTGGGCGATCGTTCGGCGTCTGGTTCGGCAGCAGTGCATCCTGAATCTCTTTCCAATGAGGATTGCAGGTGAATGTCCCGAAGAGGGCTGGCTTGCCAAAGGCACGTACGACAGCCATGGAGTCCGCAAAGTTCTCAGCCATGTACCTCGGGCTCGCAACATACGATGCGTGCAAGAGGACTCCTTTTCCGATCCGCCCCGTTGCGGCCGAGCCATCCCTGACCGCGTCCACCACGCGACTATACATTTCACACCGTATGCTCTTCAGGTTTAGCCGCTGCCAGAGCAGGCGGGCGTGCCCGACTTTGATAAATTGGTCGACAACATACTCACCCCAAAGCCGCTTGCAGAGCTGTAGGTAGGCGAACTGGCCCTCCCGAGTGAACAGATGATACGCCATGAAGTCGAGCTGACTCACTTTTCTGCCTCCCCGGGTTTTTCGAATCCCATCATGCCATCCATCGGTGCCCAGTGGGAAAAGCAGAGGAAATAGTGTCGGATCAAACCAAGAGTTCATAAAGCTCACCTTGCGCAGGATGCCTTGCGTAGCGGCCCCTTCACGTGGCGCGCGAACCATGAGAACAACATCCCGCTTGAGCTCCCCGGAATGTCCCGTACCTTGCGGCATCGACGGCACATCCAAATCACTCTGAGGCACAATGGCGGCCACCTCTCCGTTGGTAATCGCCGCATCGTTGTATACGCGGACGTGACAACCCGCTGGAACAGCATTCGCGTGCATAACGACACGAAGGCTGGGAACAGGTCTGCCGGTGGTAGCTTCAATCTCCTGCACACGCTCGCGAGCCGTGAGAAACTGCTTCACCAGGTTGTTTTCCCTCAAGAGCGTGCCATAGAGCATTTGAACGGCGGCAAAGAGCCCCCGCGAGGTCGTATCTTGCGCACTCACAGGGATGCGGCCAAATCCCAATTGGCCACCTCTCCCGCGCGCAACAGCACGGCACACCGCCGCCAACCGCTCGCCGTTCTCCTCAGAATTCAAAAATATGCTTGAAGGAAAGAGGCTTCGCGCCCTTCAGCTGCGAGGAGGGGGCCAGCGTGAGTGAGCTTTCCATGCAGGCGCACAGCGGGCTCCCAGCCGCTTCCTCCAGGAAGCGGCGGGGGTGATGTTCCCTGGGAAGAAGTCAGAGCCATGGCATTGTTCGCGAGTCGAAAATGTTTTGCCATTGTTCTGTCTTGTGCGGTCTCCCCCAATGCCCACGCCCGGAGCGGCTCGGGAGGATCAGGGAACGCCGGAAGGTCCACGGATCCGTTTCCGCAGCAAATTGAAAAAACCGGGCGGCTATCGGAACAGGACTTCAGGCGTTCATCCATCCAGTGGTACGCCTTGCATTTCTGACACACAATGTTCATGTCAACAAAGTTGGACGGCTCTACATCGTAGCCATCGACTCCAGAGAAGATCTCAGCCGCGCAAAGACCCCGTGGCCGAGCAGTTCCATCCACACCAGCCATCTCTTCATCGTTCTCGGAGCCCTCGCTATCTGACCGAAGGGCGTCGATAGCAACGCGGCTACGGAGTTCAGCCCGAGGTGCTGAGTCACGGGCGAGAGCTTCTGCAGAGCCAGCTCGAGATTCAGCTTGCAATCGGCGCCGCGCTGCAGCGCGGGCAGCAGTATTTGCGGCTTGAGTAGACGCGGAACCTCCTGGATCAGCGCTACGAAGACGTTTTCGGCGCATCGCCTGGATCGCTGCATCCCTCTCGCGCGTGGCGGCCGCAGCTACGGGATCCTGTGCTAGGCGCGCCCTCCGAGCCGCGTCTTGCTCGCGTCTCCGGCGTCGATTCTCGTCCCTGGCGGTGTTGAGCGCAAGTGCACGATCAATCTCAATTTGTGCAGCCACCACAGCGGCGGCACCTACTGAATCTCTTGTGTCACTTACAGGCAACTCCCTATTCGCGACAGGTCGAATTTCATCGTCGGAGTTCTCCATGTTGCACAAAGTACCCGAAGAAAACGACCACGAAGTTATTTCCGCGCACGCCAAATTAACGTGCGATGGATAACTATCGGCTGGTCGCGCGAGATCACTACTGCAAGGGCTCCGCGTGGTTCCGAAATCGGATGATCTCGAGATCCGCAAGGTCCCCCCTCAACTACGAACTCAGTCAAGCTCAGGATAACGGACCGGGCAACAGAATCCAATTTAGATGACGTAATCGGGGCGCGATCGGAGCAGGGTCGGTGTCTGTTGGGACACGCGAAGCCGTCCGTCCCGCACCAATTACATTTTGGGCAGCGCTTCGCGAAAAATCAGAACAGGGTCGTGGCGCAGTGCCAGCCAAAAAGGGTCCCCCGTTCAGAAATCGAACAGGGCCTTCGTTCCTCTGTCCACCGGCAAAAGTCCCTCGCGGGTACCGATTGCCGGATTGGTCCTCCCGACCGAAAACCCGAAAGCTCACGGCCGAGACACCAGGGTGTGAGGAGGGATCCGTCCTGGGAAGCAACCTTGGTGGTGTCAGAACCAACCAGAAGTTGCAACCTCAAGATCCCTTGCGAATTGTACGGGCGCCCCAAAACCCGTTATATGCCCGAAGCAATCGGCAGGGGGACGACCGTACAAAACAGCAAACGAAAGTCCTGCCCGAATTGTGAACTCCCCCCTCCAACAGTCGATCAGTCAAACCGGTCTCGTTCTGCGGCCCGGCGCCCGACAGGGGCACCTTGCCGTCGGCGTGTCAGGCGCGCCCGCGAAGAACCAATCGCGCTGGTGAATGCGCGCGGGATCAAGACGGGCGCGACGACGGCGACGCCAGGAAGCCGGGCTAGACGGAGCGAAGGATTTCGAGTGTGTACCGGTATCGACACTCCACTTGCCAAAGATATGCTGACCTGATCTGACATTGGCACACTGGCGCGAAAGAAATGTGAGCGTAATGTTTCTGCTGTGGCGCGACAGAAGTGCAACCGTTTCGCATAGATTCTGATCCAAGCGTCCCTCGAAAGCACGGGGCCCCCCTCTACCGAATTGGCAGCGGATCGCCTCCGAGCGCGCCAAGCAAACGTTGGCCGCTTGGCAACCGAACCACGCGCCCTTCCAAAGTGGACACACCTCACCGACACGAAACAAAATTTTACTTCTTCAAATTCATGCGAACAGCAGTTGCAGCGTGATGTCGACTCTGCATGTGGGTGGCCAAATGGCCAGCCGATTCAAATGTCTTGTCACACGTCCCACAATGGGGTGTCCCAGCGGGCTCGGCTGCCTTGCGTTGATGGCCCGAGGACGCTTTGTGGGCCAACATATTCATGGCACTGCTGCAATCGACTTTGCAAGTCTTACAGTGCCACACTTGTGGCTGGCGTCGCCTCGCCTTCTTTTCGGCGCGCGTGGCCCGAGCCTCGATCGCCCGAGCCGTGCGTGGAAGAAATCCGGCCACCTGTCGGGGCTCGGGGAAGGCGGCCCCGCCGCCACGCGCAGCAAATGCCGCCACGCCGCGAGGAGCAAAGGGGTCAGACGTCTCCTCCACAGTTCCAACAGCTGGCCAGCCGCCACCCTGCGTCGCGCGGCCGCCTGCCCAAACCGAATTGGGTGGCCCAGCTGTAAGCGCACCCGGCCGCGGGGGCAACAGAAGCGACAGCGGCCGGCTGGCCGCCTCGGATGAAACTGCCAGCCCCGCCTGGGCCACAAAAAGCCCGTCGCGACCAGGCGGTGGCACAGCGACCGCCGCCCAGGGCAGGGGCGCTGGCACAGACGGCACAGCCCCGCCGACCGACTGGGCGTCGGTCGCCACCGCGACGCGCCCAGGAGATGCGGGGGGGGTGGCTAGCGTCGTGTGTGCGACTAGGGTGGGGTGCCCGCCGGGGGAGGGGGTGTGCGAGCCAGTCGGCAGGCGGGGGATTCGAGACTCAGGGCTCAGGGGCCCGGGGGATGGGGGGGAGGAGGCCATTGCGCTGGCTACTGAAGGGTGCTTGGCGGATGGAAAGCTGCTTGAGCCCCATGGTGTCGCTGGGTGCGTTTAAATTCGTGGGTTGCTGCGCCCCGGCCGCCTTTTCCGGCGGTACCACTGCTGCCCATCATCTGTGTCCTAGCCTGACTGGAGCCACTTACAGTCTCCAATCGTAACGAAAATGAGGGTGTCATGCTTGACACCCTGGGAGAGGATTTGACAGCGAACATATCTGGCTGGGCGACCGTAGAATGTTTTTGCCAAGCCATCAACCACTCCTTTCCTTTGGTCTGCAACGTACAGCGCGCGCCGCAACCAGAAACTTGACTCTATAAGCCCGTAAGCTGACTGTTCTGTTTTTTTCTGCGTCAGATCCAAGTCATCAGCCAGCCCGAGTGCGCTGTCAATGACGCTGTCAGATCGTAAGATGAACGTTTCATTTTGGTCCTCTTCAGATCCAAGTCATCGACCAGCCCGAAGGCGCTGTCAGGCAGCCAGCCGTCCGGCTCATTTCAGTGCTCGTCAGTCAGATCCAAGTCATCGCAGCGGGTCAGGTCCGTCCGTCGCGATAGTTTGGAATTACTGTCAGGCATCTCGAAGGAGTGAACTCCATCTATGCCGCGTCGACGGTACGTGGGATGACCCGAAGATTTCGCGCGAGCAGCGCCGCGGCAGGCGCATAAAAAAAGGCCGACCGCTTGCCTACAGCGCCAGTACCAGGATCGTTATGCCTGACCCCACTCTCCCATCACCCACAAACCCCCCACCTTCGGCAAGCAGACTTGCCCCCCCCTCCCGCCCCCC
>Ga0209093_1001674_pt1 | contig 12572 bp, 11 predicted proteins | sample SidtaG_4_FD_187450 | JGI IMG/M metagenome (GOLD analysis project Ga0209093, IMG submission 187450) | Marine algal microbial communities from Sidmouth, United Kingdom - Sidmouth_Male1 metaG (SPAdes) (version 2) | ecosystem: Host-associated > Algae > Red algae > Unclassified | place: Sidmouth...
CGACGACGACGGATGCCAACAGTATTTTTGTAATTTACGCTTTCCTGGCATGTAAGACGGCAGAATCAACTCCCTCTTGATCGCTCAGATACGCGGGTTGTCAGCTCTGGATGTCCGCAACGGTCGTGGAGGTTTTCCTTCGACGGTCCCATCGCTTCCCATCGAGGTCCATCGAAAAGGTTCCATCGAGTAGCCATCGCAAATCGGCTGTCGATGGGAAATAGTCCTAAGTAGACGATTCCCGCCCCTTCCTCCACCCCGCGTCGCTGGCCCGATCCCCCAAGGGCTGTCACCCGGGCCAGCACCGCCGCGGCAATGGCTGTACAGTCGGTACCCAATAATATCCGTACGCTTTTGGAGTCAATTTGAGGTGCCAGATCCGGCGTCCCGATGTGGCATATGGCACCCGATTGCCGCATTCGGCTTGTGGAAACGACCAAGTGCTATGGCACGGTCCCTCTTTAACAGCCCACAGCTCAGCGCCCAGGGCGCCGCCCGGGTCAGCAGGCACCATGTCGGGCTCAGCACATCGCCCTCTTTCCAACGGCGAGCGCGCCGCCATCACTGCCCTCCGCCAACAGGGAAAGTCTGTTCTGGCCATCTGTACGGCTTTGGGGCGTTCCAGAAGCACCGTCGCCTACGCGGCTACGGCCGTGCTCGCGGCGACCGCCCGCACCAGGGTGTAAAAGCGTGGCCGTTCCAAGACTGTGACGGACCGTGAGCTGCGAACCCTCAAGCGGACGATATACAACAACGGGTTCTCCTCTATGGCCTCCGTGACGGAGATGGCCAACACCACGCGCTCCCAGGCTGCGGGTGAAACCAAAAAGGTCACAGTGTTTGTCTCTACTGTCCGTGGGACCGTCCGATCCATGGGGTTCCAGTCCTGGGTTGCCGCAAAAGAAACCTTCCTGTCTGCCAAGAACGTCGCCAAGCGCCTGGTGTGGGCCACGGAGCGCCGTGGCTGGACGGCTGAGTGGGCTTCTGTCCTCTTCATGGATGAGAGCTCCCTGCTTCGTTTTTCAAGGCTCTGGCGGAGTCGTTGCCCCGTCGTGTGCGGATGTGGTAGCCGTGCAGTGTGCCAGCACCAAGTAGTGACGGGCCCAGGGCCTGGAATCGAGGGGTTGCTTCTGGTCAAATTGATTCGTACGGATCTCGTTTTTTGCCGTACAGATAAAATTGGGTACCGACTGTAAGTCATTTTCGAGAAATCACAAATTGGAACGGAAAATCACATCTGGAACTGGGCAGTACGGGACCCAGACGGCTACTCTTCCTCACTTCCAACCGTTCCCTCGCTACTACACTCGTCCGAGTCGGTCCCAGGGCACTCCTCGAGGTGCCCTTCCATCACGGAAGTTGATTCCACCGTGTTGGTGCACGCTGGGCACACCCAAAATGAGCCACAGTGACACGCGGTCCACCCCTTCCCGCCGCGGCGCGTACGACCTCTGCACACCTTGCACAGGTTGGCGATACGGGCAGCGGCAGCCGCCTCGGCGTCCTCCACCCTCTTTAACTTCTTGTGGGCCCGTATCACGGCCTTAGCCGCCTTGACCGCGTCATCAGAGGCCTTGTTTGCAACGTTGTCCCGGCTCTGCTCCAACAACGCGTCGGGTGCATGCAAAACGGAGCGTTCGATCACCGCTGAGCCCGTAGCCGACCGATGTTCTGCAGCCTTGGCGCGACTAGAGGCCTCCTGGATGACATCAGCTGCAGCAGCCGTCGTAAGACCCCTGGTGGACTCGTCCGAGAGCCCCATCCCAAGGGCATCGGCCACTTGGGCAATCATGCGCTCAAATACGAAGGGCCACAGCCCACACCTGCGGAATGCACCCACAATGGACGCCCTTGAGAAGACTCGAGCATCCGCAGTGAAGGCTGCGTGAAGTAGCACGTTCCGGGTGCCCTCGTTGCTCAGCATGCCGTCAGTGGCCCCCTGCTCTGCCCCGGCCGCCACTATTGACTTGAAGTTGGCGAAGGGCGCCTCGTCGAGGGGTTGGGTGACGTGTGACGTGTTCTTAGGGAGGTACAACAGGTAGACAGCCTTCTCCAGCGCCCTTTCCACAACGTCCGGCTGCCGATGGACGCCGAGCTGGTCACCAAACAGGATGGCAGAGATACCAGGGTTGCGGACCTCCCACTCGGCAACAAACTTGTCCATGACCGCGCCAAACAGCTCCCCATCGAGGTAACCGGTCTTTGACCAGCAGTAGAAGCGAGGCCAGCAGCGCCGGGATGACCGGGGGGCCTCGTGTAGGCAAAAGTCGACGGGGACAGCATCACTGTCGCCAAAATTTGCCATCATGACATAAACGCTCATGAAGACGTCGCCTGACGCCGATACAAAGGTCAAGAGGGAAACAACAGTTGCCTTACGAGTTGTTGAAGCGTTCGAGCGCGCCTTCCCCCTCGCCTCAATGCGCATGGCCACCAAATTGCCGCCGGTTTGGGTGACCCGCGTCTCGTCATAGTTGAACACTGACGCGGGGGTGAAAGAGTGGAATTCCAGGAAGGTTTCCAGCTCCCCACAGAAGGCCTTGGTCCCCTCCAACACCTCGGGGCCCGCCCGCTTGTCAGCCAGCGCTTTACACGCCCGGAGGGAGAGTTGGTGGCGGTGGCGACGGACCCAGCGGGTGACCCACGGCTTGGAGACGTCCTTGTCCCACCGCCGCTTGACGACGGCACGGATTTGGGCACCCGAGAGGGGGAAGTTGTTCAGGCTAAATGCCTGAGCCACTCCCACCAGCACGTCGTCCTCGTGGGCCGTCAGGGTGCAGTTGCCGTGCAGGCGGCGTACGCCCGACGGGGAGCGGTGATAGGCCATCCGTAGGGCGGCCGTGGAGATACCCGTCTCGGCGGAGACATGTTCCAAGGCCGACTTGAGGGTTCCCCATGAGGCAAAGGTGTCGACCACACGCGAGACAGCGGCTTTGGTGGTCATAGTGGGTGGGGGGAGGAAGGCAGACGAGTGCAAGGGCGAGAGAGACGACGATCCGGCGGCGGATCCGGATGTGATTTTCCGTTACGTTTGGTGATTTCTCGAAATTGACTCTGTACGCAACTCGAGTCGCAGCAACGCGAACAGCGGCAGAACAAGGGCGGCATTGGGGCGTCGACACCCGGCCGCCAGCCGCCGCCGCCATCGGCGCCGCCGAAGCTGTCGCCGCGCCTTCCCGTAACCGCGCCCTCTGCAGCTGTGGGTGCTTCGTGCCCGTCCTGTTGTTGGTTGGCGCATGTTGCTGCAGTTTGTTCGCCGCGATTATGAAAGTTGTTTCTTTCTTCCAAAAATTGGCCGACCTGAACAGGAGCAGGACCAGAACAAGACCTGGTTGGTGCACGTCCTACTTCTGTCACCATCATTGGTCGCGGCTATTACGGTATTCGCACAATTGTTGTGGTCCTTTTCATGGCGGCCTAAAACCAGAACACAGAAATAGAGAAGATACGTACCGCTGGGAGAAACACAATTCCAGGAACGACCATAGCATACCAGTTTTGTGCTGACTGAATGTGTTTGGAGAAGCGAGTCCATGGCCTACGGAATGAACACGCTTCATTTGCTGGCCACAGGTGTAGGTACTCTCGGAGAACTCGTGATGTGGTGCCAGCCGGAAGCTCAGAACCAAAAGCTCAGCCTTCGTGGTACAGTCAGTCTCCATCCATATCCCGTCCAGATGCTGGCCTACTGGGACATGGACGGAACTCACTCGGTTTCGTGAATTGGACGACTGCTTGTCGACTGAGGTCGACTTGAGATTGAGAACCACGATTGCAAGAGGATAACAATCCATTCTACATCCGTCCCGATGGAGACCTCAGACCGCCAGGAAGTCGTCCAGAGTGTCCATGAACAAGCCCTAGAACGTCCTGGACTGTCTGCGTGCTTAAAAACTTGTACACTGGCCATCTGGAGGTGCCTCAGCTTCTCTTTCGCTGCTGCTGTGAGACAAGAGCGTCAGATCGCGGAGTCGGATGCGCGTGTTGGAAGACCCAGGATCAACTCCTTCAGTGTCAACATTCCGCATTAGAATCCGAAAGTGCGGCTCCGGACTAAAGGTGTATCTCACCCTTTAAGACGGATAGAAAATTCGTTGCTGAGGACTGAGTATTGCACCAACGGCCACGAAACTTTCGCATTTTTTAGGATAGTGGGTGGACGTTGCCTCCACAAAAAGAAATGGCGCTATGAATCTCGAGTGTCTGGCTCTCGGTATGAGTTATTCGTGAAGCGTTGGACCCGATCGCGGCGCTCTGATCTCGTGACGCACCGAAGAATTGACAGATATCGGCTTACACATTGAGTGTGCAGGGGCCTGGCAGGCATTCTGAATCGGCTGGAAGCCTCCCTACTAGATTTGGAATCGAGGGGGGAAACACTTGCAAGAATCGGACCCCTGCTGGAGAGCAGCGCTTCACTTTTTGTGTGACCCCCTGGCGCTTCAGAAGTGCATGTTTTTGACAACCAACTGGATGTAAGGCTTTCTATGGTCAATTGCGACTCCTGTGACCGTCACGTGCACGATTTATTGCTGAAGCGCATACGGCACAGGATCGAGGGTTCTGGAAGTGCCCCTTTTGTTCATGCATATGTTTTTTGCATGCGCTACAAGTCGTTCAAAGACACTTGGAAGATAGCATCTAGCGATGCACTCTTGGAGCTCTTGAGTCACTCTTCCTTTCTATGTGCTTTTTTCTCGAATACAGTGCGCCCTTGGCGGCTCTGTGCCAGCCTTAAGTCGCGTCGCCGCCATCCGTCTTATTGCGTGAGATACACCTTTAGTGGGCTACCTGGGCAGGGTTGTCAGCGTTTGGTTTGGTTTACAAAACATCAACGGAATTCAACCTGATTCACTTGAACGGTGGAGCGTTAAGGTTGAACCTAACAATGCGAAGAGCGAATTTGGTACACGTGGTACTCAATACGCCACGTTTCAAAGTACTTAATGGTGTGCTGCTGCAGTCGCCGAGCTCGCTGTGAGAGCGCGAACCAGGTGAGGTTGTTGCCACCAGTGTCGCAGGTGCGTCCTGTGTGTGCGACTAGCTCTCACAGCGCAGCTGTGAGTACATTGAGACTGGACACTCCCGCTTTCCGGGCCCCAAGGGGCCCGGCACGGGGGAGTGTCCAGTCTCAGTGTGCAGCGGTGAACGATAAAGCTAGCTGCACGGAAGTGGCGCCAATGAAACCCTTGAATCTCATGGCGAGGAAGAGTAAGTACAACCAAGTCGTTTACCGTTTGGTTTGGTTCATTTCTTGAAATCAACCTGATTCATCGAACCATCTGTACGTTCAACATGAACCTACAACCCTGTACCTAGGTATTCGAAATAGACTGTGCAACACGGCAACGACACCTGTTTCTTCCAGAGGGTGGGATATGGATGGAGACTGACTGTAGCTAGGGCGTCGGGTTGCAGCCAATGAGCGCCTTTCTGTGCTTCTGCCGATGGCGTCAGATGCGAAGCGCCGTCGAGACGTGCCTGCACGCAGGCGCGCTGGTTCCGTTGGGGCGGCTGCCACTGTGACCCGCGGTCCTGCAGGTGAGACCAAGTCTATCGGTGTTCCATGTGGTCATCCGTTGACCCAGGGCATTTCTTTCGGGAGGTCATCTTTCAAACTCTTGTGTCATAAGGCTACTTCTTCGTGCCAAGTCTGCGCAGATTAGCTAGCAGAACAGCTATGTATTTCCATCATATTTGCCAACAACGTGGGTCAATAGAACGACTTTCCAGAGCGAGTCATGCATGCGTCAGTTCGGAGTTTGGGGGATGTGTGCTCACAGGGCCCTCTGTGAGTGGACTTTACATCATGCAAGGCCGTCTTCGATACTGGAAGGCGCTTCTCGAGGCATCCGAGAGGTATCACCCACCAGAAAGGCAAGAGCGGCTGGGTTTCCAAATATAGCGTAGAACTTGGACCAGAGAACTGCTCTTGGCCTTGGCGGCGAAGAATGGCCGAACGCGCTAACACAACGGCCCACGGATTGACGTGCTCTCACCCACTCTACTCTATTTGTGTGCTCGACTTGGGCTGCCGCCTGCGCGCATGCGCCTTGTGCCACACCCATTTTCCAGGTCGCGCAGACGCCGGATGGGTCACTGCCAGCACGTGCCGGGGCGCGCCACGGCGGCGCGGCTGGGCAAAGCGGCCGCGGACGCTGACTGGGATTGGTGGACGTCAACTTTTTGGGCCCCGAAAGCAGCCCAACCAGGTAGGGTGGTGCTTGATGCTGCGTCGATGCACGTGGCGGGCCCCCGTGTCGCTTTCCCTAGCTCCACCGGCACGAGCGGGGCGGAGACACGCGCGAAGCACCTCCACCACACAATCAGGCCATGCTCGCGCATGCGGAAACCGCCCCCGATTCTACCTCCGACACGCGTCGGCCAAGAGTGTGACGCGGTGCCAGATGCACGTACATTACGCCGCCGCACGTGCAGCGTGCGAGAAGCGTGACCAAAACGCTGTAGGTCCCATCCGCCCCGACGCCGACCAATCTCGAGCCGCGCGCCCCGGGTGCCCCGCGCCGATTTCAACGGCGACTGCCGCGAGTCCCTCCGACCCAACGCCTTCTCTTGGTATCCGAATCTCCCCCCCCCCCCCCCCCCCCCCTCCCTGTCCTGCCGCCATTGCCGACGGAGACCTTCACTCTCATGGCGCATTGGCAAGTCATGCCCGGCGTGTCTGGCGACCTCTCTGACTTCACGAGTGAGCTCTTTGGCGGCGGCGACGACGGCGGCGGCCTCACCGTCCCCGACCCTTGGAAGGACCCGACCGCCGGCTCGGCGGCGGCACACCCGTCTCCAATGATGGCCACCGCCTCGTCCGCGACGATGGAGGTCCCCGACGCGACGCCAACGGTGCCGCCTTGGCCGTCGGCGACCGATGCAAGGGTGCTCTGTGAGGCGGTGTCGGCCGACTGGGAGGACGCAGCCGTTCTGTCGTGGTCGACGACCCATGCGGAGGTGGCGGGCACCGCCTGGGCACCCGCCGACAGCATGTTCGACGGGGGCGGCAGCATGAACAAAGGCCCGCGAGGCACCGACGCTACCGCCACACCGCCGTGGTCTGACGCGGAGTACCTGTGGGGCCCCACCCCGACGCCGTGGCACTGCATCGACGGCATATCTAGTTCCCTGTGGGGAGTCCCGTCGGCAGCTGCCGACGGAGGGGTGGACAAGGCGGCGGGGGTGGGTACCCCCTCGCCGACAACCGAGTGGGCGCCGGGAGTCGACGCACGCGGCTTCTGTATGCCCTCCGCGCCCGCGCACGTCGCTGCGGCGGACGTGGACCTCCCCACCGTTCCGGAAGAGGATGTCGGTGCTGCCGCCTCCGCCGCCACGACGGCGGTCGGCGGACGCGCCCACACCGCCCCCGTGGTTGTTCACTATGGCGACAGTGTAGTCGACGCGGTCGTGGCGGCCGCGGCCGCAGATGCGGCGGCTGCCGCCGGCACGGCAGCAGCGGCGGGTACACGTGGGGTCGCCGTTGCGGCGACTTTGAAAGTGGCTTCAGGCGCCGCAATCGCGTCCGTCGTGGTCGAGCGGATGGCCGCTGGCGCCCCCACGGCCACGGCTACCTACATGGCCGCCGCAACCCCTATCACCGCTGCCACGCCCCCCACACTTTCCTCTCCCCTCGTCAAGCCCTGGGAATCCCAGCTGTACCCAACCGGCGTCCCGCTCCAGCTCGCCCGCCGCGCTGTCGCTGCCGTTGCCGCCGCTGGCTTGGCGCGCCCCTACCGACCCCCGCCGCGGCACGTGGCACCACGGTCGCCATGGGGGGGCCCGGCGGCGGCCTTCGCGGCGGCTCCACCCGCGCTGCCATCACCACGACAGCAGTTGACGTTGCCGCCGCCGCCATCCAGGAGCGCGCAGACCGTCGGCTTTCTGCTGCCGCCCCCTCGTACGGCCGGCGACGGCTCGTGGCCCGTGGCGTCGACAGAAATGGCGCCCCGTGCGCCGCCATCGGTGCCAGCGGCCACCTTCCCGTCGGCTGCGGCGTTGCCCGTGGCGCGGCGGCGGGTGGCCAAGGCCCGCAGTCTGCGCAGTGGCCGGTTCGTGCGGTTGACATGAAGGGGGGGCGCGCCAGGGGCGCAGGGGGCGGGCGGTCAGCCGCGCACATGAGCCAGTGCGTGCTATGTTTCGGAGTGCGCTTGTTGTGTGTGTGAGTGCCGAACTGCGTAGGGTCCATCACGCGTTTGTCTGTTCAGCTGCCTTACCTCCTCCGTGGGTGAACAACAATCCCTAGCGCTATGTGAGGGAGAAGCGGGCACGGATGGCGGCCGGTTTGAACAGGCCAATTGGATGAAGGGACGAGACACACAGTGACGGAATGCATTGGGTACATGCTGGTTCACAGAGCATGAAAACTGTCGAAAGAACCCACTGACACTGCAAAGGACAAGAGCACGGTGCTTGTGAGAAAAACATCGTGCGCACAACATTAAAGCCAGGTCGACAGTGCACATGCTCGCGTACCGCTCTCCGTCGCCTCCGTACGGTTTTGTATGCTGCTACGCGATGTCCACACTCTGCGCGCGTCGGGCGTGCGGTCTCCACGAGTGACCATTCCGGCTTGGCCGTGTCGTTTCTCTCTCCCGTTGACTCTGCTCGGTTTCCGAGATACCTCCAGTGACCCATCCGCGCAGCTGGTCTGAAAGACGTCTACACAAGGTGCATTTGTGTGGTCCGCTGGGGCCTTGCACCCACTGTGTCAGCGGAGGCAGTGGTGCAGACGGCGCCGACGCCGGCAACAGCAGAAACCAGGGGTTGCGCTTTTCAGGGCGCACCCCAGCGCGTGTCAGGCCGCCGCCGGCGCGTCACGGCCCTGCGGGTGGCGGGACCCCCCACCACCCGGTCGCATCGCCTGGTCGTGTCGTTGCCGCCCAAACCGGCACCAGCGGTGGGGCCGCCGGCGCCGCTGCCACGGCCGCGTGGTTCCGCGCCCGTTTTTACCTGCCGGTCTCGCACTTCGCCGCCCACCCACCGAAGGGCCACGCGCGCACTGTGCGGGCAGGCGGCGACAGAGTAACAGCCAACAAGAGAAAGTACAATATAAGTACAGGTGAAGCGTCGACATCGTCGACAATCTCAGGCGTTGATCCGCATCATCGTCGACGCCACGCTTGCACCCGAAACGTTGCGCTTGTGGGCGGCACCGATGCGTCACGTGGGGCCGATCACGACCACGTTGGCAATCGCCGTTGTCGGCCCCTCTCCTGCGCGCGGCGCTTGGCACGCGAGCGGCGTGTCGGGGCGTGGGTCCACCCTCCCACACCACGCACTCTACCCACTGCGCCGCCGCCGGTCGCGGCCACGCCGCCCCCCGCCCGCCCCCACGCACCGGCGGCGCTTCCTCATGGACGCCGCGTGGGCCCGCCCCACGACGGCGGGGCGCCCCACCCCCGTACCGGCCATGGGTGTGGCTAACCCACCGCCGCCGCTCCCGTGCGCGCGGCGGCGGTCGGCGGCCGGCACTTCCCAGGCCTGCCCGACCGGCGCGGCCGGGCGGTGTTGGCGGCGGTCGGGGCGGCCGCCCGCGGTGGCCACCTTTTTCGTCTTGACGCGGGCACAGAGACCCTGACAGTGGTCGGCTGGGAGGCTGTGGCGCCGCCCTGGTGGCCGTCTGCCGGTCAGAGGAGTGGAGATGGGCTCCATGGTTGTCCCGCCGCCGCGCACACCCACCGGCGGGCTGACGCGTCCGCCGTCTGTCCCCGCGCCACTGCCGCGCGACCGCCAGTGCTGGGAGGGGGGTGGGGCGGGTGAGGCACCGGCGGCGGTCGCCTGCTGTCGTTTCTTTGGGCGGGGCCCGCGTCGTCCTGCATGCCCGGCCGCGAAGTGCGGGGGGGGGGGGCGACCGCCAGCGGAAAAGGGGCGCCGCGCGGCGGCCGCCGAGGCGCGGCGGCCGCCACCAGCGCTCCTGCGCGCTGGCGGCCCAGCGGCCGGCCCCGCCGTCCACCGCGCCCGCCGGCGCGTCGCAAGGCGTGCCGGCCGCCGCGTGCGCCGCCGCGTCGAGGGGCTGCCCGCCCGCCCGCCCGCGCCCGCCGCCCGCCCCCCCGCGCCACGCCACGCCGCGCCGTGCGGCGTCGCGACGCGGGGCGGCGCGGCCCCACGCGTCGGGGGCGACTGCCGCCGCCTCTGCAGACGCCGCGGCGGCAGGTGGTTGGCGGCGGGTCGGCGCGCGGGGCGCGGCACCCGCGGCGGGCGGCCCCCCCCCCCCGCGACCGCGCCGCGCCCCGTTTACAGCCGCCGGCGCCCAGGTGGTGGAAACCCGCGGCTGCCCGTAGCGTGCGCGCGCACGAGCGCGGGGCTTGAGAAGGCGCCTGGAGCGCCTGCGTGGATGACTACTTACGGCGCGGCGGCGGCGGCGGCGGCGGCGGCGGCCGCGGCGTGACCGCCCCGCCAAGCGCCCGACGCTGTCGACCGTGTGGGTTCTGTCGACGCTGCCACTCGACCGCCGCACCCGTCTTCGGTGTTTTGTGCCTCTGTGCGGGCGTCCCCACCCCACACCGTACGCCCGTGGTCGCGCCTGGCCGACCGGCGGGGCGGTGCGGTGGTGGTCGCCGCCAAGCCGGCGCGGTGGGCCATGGCCGGCCAGCGGCGGGCGCCGGATGGGCGGGGGCGGCGACCGTCGGTGGTGGTGGCTCTACTCGCCGCCGCGGTGGCGTCGACGGCCGTGGCGGCAGTAGTGGCAACGACAGCGGCAGTGGCGGTGGCGGCGGCGGTCGACAACGCAGCAGGCGGACCGACTGTGGACGATGGCGGTGGCGGGGTGATCCGCCAAGCGGCTTCGGTGTTTGTCGCCAAGGGCCATAGCCGGCCGTCGGCGTGGGTGCCGTCTAGCGAGCGTGGGCGGTCTGGCACGCCCCGCTCGGCTTCCGACGTGACGCCCGCGCCGACGGCAACAACCGAGGCGCGGGAGGCGGCGACGGAGCCCGCCCCACTGGCCGCCGAGCCGCTGTCGCAAGATGGTTTGAGGGGCGATGGAAGTGGCCGCGGCAATGGCGGCCGCGGCAATGGTGGCCGCGGCAATGGTGGCCGCGGCAATGGCGGCCGTGGCAATGGTGGCGGCAGCAACCGTGGCCGCGGAAATGGCGGCCGTGGGAATGGTGGCCGTGGGAATGGAGGAGGCCGCGGCAATGGCGGCCGCGACAATGGCGGCGGCGACAGTGACGAAAGTGACAGAGGCGACGGCGGCAGCGACGGCGACGGAGACGGAGTAGAAGGCGAGGAGGACCCCTACTGGTTTGGCCGCGGCTTTGAGCGGTGCACAGCCGCGACGTTGCGGACGCGCACCGAGGTGCGGCAGCTGACCCGAGCCGAACGGTCGGCCTACACGTCGACCGTACGGACGCTGATCGATACTGGCGGCTACGCGCACTTCACGTGGCTCCACCAACAACACCGGCGGACGGCGCATGGCGGCGCGCACTTCCTCCCGTGGCACCGGCTGTTTTTGTTGGAGTTTGAGGAGGCCCTCCGCGCGATTAACCCAGACGTGGCTGTGCCGTACTGTACGATTGGTGGGGGGGGTGTCGGCTGCTGCATGTGGTGTTGTGGTGTCCATTGGGGTGTGCGAACGCTTTCGCGGCGCCGTTTTCTTTTGTATCCCGCGAACCTCCTCTCCCGCTGGTTCTTTCCAGCGTCGTCGTGCGCGCTGCATGTGTGTGCGCACCGACGCCGGGGAGTGGGTGGGCGGCGAAACTCGATCAATGACTCACACACCTGTACATGCTCACACGAGTACCGCTTGCCTGCCGTGTTTTCGTATACGCACCACAGGGGACTGGTCGCTCGACGCCCACTCGCAGGCGTACGCGCCCATCTGGGACGATGACCTCTTTGGCGGCGCGCGCACCGGCGAGTGCATCCCGTCGGGCCCCTTTGCCAACATTCAATCCTACGTGCCCGAGCTCCACTGCGTCACGCGCGGCTTCAACGCGCACGTGGCCGACGGGATGGGCGCCATTGCCTTTGACACCCCCGACGTGCTCGCGGCGCTCGTCGCGTCTGGCGCGGGCGCCGCCGTGCGGTCGTTTGCCAACTTTTCCGCCGCGTTGGAGCTCTCCCACGCGGCTTGCCACATTGGCATTGGCGCGGCGCTCATGGAGCGGGGCCCCGGCGCCCCCCCCCGGGGGGACCTCTACTACATGTCCCGCTCCGCGGGGGACCCCATCTTTTTCAGCCTCCACGCGGCGGCCGACCACTTTTGGGCGGACCGCCAAGGCGCCCACCCGCCGAGCCGGCACGCGTACGACGGCACGCAGTCGGGGGTGGCCGTCTCCCCGACCGACCCGCTCGTGCCGTTTGACCAAGCCCCCGCCGACACCTTTGACTTGCCGTGCGTGACGTACGCGGCGCCGCCGCCGGCGCCCCGCGGCCGCACGCTGCGTCGCCGCAAGCAGCGGCGACGGGGCGAGCGGCACGCGACGGCGGCGCGCGTGCGCGCGCAGCGGGCGGGGCAAAACGCGGTCATGGCCGCGTATCTGGCGGAGAATGGGCAGCCGCCGGCGGCCATTGCGTTGGGCGCCGCCGCCCTCGACGCGGCCGCCGTGGACGCGGCGACGGGGGGG
>Ga0209093_1001675_pt1 | contig 12571 bp, 16 predicted proteins | sample SidtaG_4_FD_187450 | JGI IMG/M metagenome (GOLD analysis project Ga0209093, IMG submission 187450) | Marine algal microbial communities from Sidmouth, United Kingdom - Sidmouth_Male1 metaG (SPAdes) (version 2) | ecosystem: Host-associated > Algae > Red algae > Unclassified | place: Sidmouth...
CCGTCACGCGCCTCCTCGTACCAGCGGTTGCACGCCACCACCAAGTACTCGGTCACCCAGATGGCCATCGTGACCGAGTGGGAGTCCCGGCACGACCGGTAGATCTCATCCCGGGCGTAGTACGCCCCCAAGGAGCCCCCAGTGGTGAACCCAATCGGGGTCTCCATCTGGGCGTACGAAGTGGGCACCGCCGCAAAGAACTGGGTGCGCATCACCGGGGGAAGACGCCAAAACTCTTGGTGGTTCCAGCTGATCAGAAAGCCCCGACGCCGCGCCCGCTGCTCGGAGTTGGCATGAGACGACGGGGGCATGATGGGTAGCTTCCGCAGGTACGGACCCGAAATCGGCATGTAGAGAAAGTTGGGGTACGCTGGCGGCGCGTCCAAGGCCTTCACCCGGGACACCGTCGCGGCCAACCACACCGGGTACTCGTCCTCGATCGGCGCGCGGATGACCGGCGCCGAGATGATGGCGTCATAGCGTACGGCGGGATCCCGCACCAAGCAATAGGGCAGACCGGCAAGACGAGTAGCCCAGGCGCTACCCGGAGTACAAGGCGCGCGGTCAGCCCCAACGGCCAAACCTGGAGCGGACTGCACAACCTCCCCCGCCCCGCGGTCAGCCGAGACAAGCGCCGCCGTGTCCAGCCGCGTCAAGAACCCCCGCCGCTGCTCCCGGGACCAGCTCAGCGCCAGGTCGGGGCGCATGGCCAGGAACCCTTGGAGGCGCTCCGACGTGTTGACATCCTCGGGCGGCGCGGGAACGACACCCACGGCCACCCGGTACAGACGCACCAACAAGGCAGGGGGCAGGAGACTCGGGGCGGGCGCGTCGCCCGGCCCAGCCGCGGGCAAGGCCACGCCCGGGATGGCCCCACCGACGGGCACCGGGCTTGTGCCGGCGGGACCACCGTGCTCCCCAGAGTGGTCGACCGACCCTGGAGCGACCTCCACGGACCCCGAAGACGACATCTTGACCTTGGTCAGGGACGCCTTGATCTAGCCCTTGGCCTTGGACCGGGACGCCTTGCCCTTGTGCCGGCTACCTCCACCACGACCGGACCTCCTCCAGGGGACAAGGTGGGGACTGGGGATGGTGGGCCTTGTTCTGGGTCCCACGGGGATAAGGTGCGCACCAGTGGAACAAGACAAGGGGGGGGGGACGCGCGTGCGGACCCGCCCTCACCCGGGCGTGGACCCTCCTCCTCTCTCTTACCCTGGACGACCCGCGACCCAAACCCGACGATCCCCCTCCTCCCCACGGACCACCCACACGCGGGGCGCCGGTCGGCCACGAGATCGGGACGGACGGCAACCGGGCACGCACGCTACCCCCCAAGACCCGCGGGACACCAAAGGGTCGTGACAAGGCGCCGGTTGGGGAACCGCCTGAGCTGGCCCGGGACGGTCCACGCTGAGAAGGGAGCTATGTCGCATTACACGTCCCAGCCCACGCCCCTTGGCTGGCCAGGAGGTCGTTGGTACACCGGGTGACGCGAATGACGTGTCACGCCCCGGTTCGGACAGGTGGCGCTGACGGTGCTGGGTGGGATCTTGATTGATTGTGGGTCGTTTGCATTTGGTTGTCAATTGTTTGAATTATCTGCTTTACAGTAGAGGGGTGCACTGTTATGGATCCCCAGATCTCCCCATGGGGAGGCTACTGCGTGGGATTCGGGGCCATTTGGGCCCGCTTGCTCGGTTAGCTTCAGGGGACAGCGGGGCGCCCGTGGCCCGGCTTCCCCACAAAAAAAATAACTGCGTTCTCACCTCCTTCCTCCCTCTTTGCGCCTTCGAGTGTTTTCCTAGGTGACCGTGTCACCGGGCGAGAGTAGAGCAAGGGTGTGCGGGTGGGTTTCCTCAGCTGGGCAGGTGTCCCTATCTGTTTCTGTGGGCTGGGGTGACACGACGTTTTATGCGACAGTGGGAGGCCCAGAAGAAACTAGAAAGGGAAAAATGCAAGCCACGCCCGTCCCAAGGAGGGCGACAAATGTAGTATGGCATAACCCCGAGAGAGCAAGAGACCCAAGGGACGGACGGTTGGTCATTCTTCTGGACACGAGGGGGAGGACGAAATCTCCCCTTAACAGCCCCCATGGCGGCCCTCTGGCGGGGCCACGGCGGGCCAACAAACGCCAGCACGCCGGCCCCTAGTGTCCATTCTATTGACCGCCTCATTTGAGCGGATCCGTCTCATGTGAGCCTAGTTTTGATGCGTCTCTGTGACCATTTTTCCAGCCTCGGCTGCTCTGTCTGAGAAGGTATCTGGACTCAGCGCAGTTCACTTACCCACGGGCCTTTTCGGCGGCTGTGGACGATGAAATCTCGGACGGGGCGCCCCCGACACCGCAAAAATACCGCTTTTCCACGCCATATGAGACAGAGTATCATTTGAGCCTCATCTGAGGCTCACTCGAGCCTCGGGAGCAGTCGAGTGGACACTAGTGCGAGAACGAGGCGCCTTCGCAGTGTGGCCGCTATTCGGTCCCAATCCGCGGACATATGCGGAAGCAAATGACCCCCGGGAGCCCGTGTCTCGGCCTCCAATCGGAGCCGGCCAATGCAGGCCACCAGTCATGCGAAAATCAAGTATCTCCAAACAATTAGAATTACAATCAAAAACAGATCAAGTCCGACAACCGCCACCAGCAGCGGCCAAGATATCCAAGCGCATGTGGGCCAATCACACGACAATATCACATCCACGATCCGTCCGCGAGGCGAGGCCACCGTAGGGCCCCCGAATGCCGTCCAGCCACAGGCACGGCATATCCAACGGCCGCGTACACCTCCAGCCGGGACGGCCCGCCACCGGATGGTCCAAACCACCAGGCAAGCCCCTTTGCTTCCAGACAATCACAAAATACGCCTCTTTGCTGTGTGAGCTCACTCTGGCGTGCCTCACTGTTGCGCTCTCAAGAGCGCTCATCGTGACCAAGGCAGCACTGCTCGCAAGGACACACAGCCTTTGGTGTCTAAGGACGAGATTGCAGCTTTTAGTGTTCACGCTGGGGTAGCGCAGGAACGCCGGACAACTATGATTTCCCAGATGATTGAAACTACGTCACGCATTACTTTAGAAAGCACCCCGAATCTGGTGCAGGCGTCGTCGGACAACGTCTGATTCGTAAACGCGCCGATCCTTTTTTGTGCTGAACCGTCCTCGAATGGAATACTTTCATTCTAGGTACACAGAGTATAATCATAATTGGAGCGAGAAAGTATCCGATTATAATACTGATCCATACTCCGACAGGGATGTCGGATCCGAACTTGAATGCATGACTTCATCAAAATATCAAATCCGAGTGCATGTCAGCGGAGGAGGAATATATTCTAATTCTATCGAAATTGACAGATTCAAAAGCCCCTGGTCCTTACCTGGCTTATGCCGGATCTCATAGGTGGACTCCGATAATCGGAGTCGCCAGCGGTTTATCCGCGCGTTCGGACGCATGCTTGTGAGTACCGATAGTAGGGCACGGTGGTCACATCGGACCAAAACCTCTGCCGCCTCGATGTATGACCTCAAGTAGGTCACCGCCCAGACGACGCCGAGCGCCTCTATCTTGGTGACGAAGTAGCTCTTCTCCGCATGGAGAAGAGCGCGGCTGTAGTAGCCGATAGGGTGATACTCCCCATCTGTTTGTTGTTGCTGTAAACAACAACCCAGCTGTGCATAGCTGTCTTCTACATCTACAATGTAGTGCCCGTCTCTCCTGGGGAGAGCGGGAATGGGGGCGGCTAAAAGCCGTCCCCTTAGTTTTTCGAAAGCCTTCGACTCCTCCTCCCTAGGGGGAGGTAACCGTTTGGGGAGCTTGGTGCTTTTCAAGGCTGTAAGGGGCTTCGCTATCTTGGCGAAGTGGGCCACGAAGCGGCGATATTCACCGCACATACCCAGGAAACTCTTCATCTGGGTTTGGGTGTCCGGATACCGGAGACCCCTCGGCGCCCGGAGATTCTCCTCCAGGACATGTACTCGTCCCGGCCTGCTAACATGGCCGAGGTACTCCACTTCTTCTTGAAAGAAGTGGCATTTGGCCGCCTTTCAGGTGACCCCTGCCTTTCCTAGGCGTGTCAACACCTCATCGAGGTGATGTAAGTGCTCCTTTCGGAAACGGGAGAAGACGATAACGACATCCAAATATACTAAGCATATATGCCACTTGACCCCTGCCAGGATCATATCCATAGCCCTTTGAAACGTGGCAGGGGCATTGCACAACCCAAAGGGGAGGCGCACGCACTGCCACGCGCCTGATTGGCACGTGAACGCCGTAAGGTGTTTATCCTCCTCGGCTACTGGTATCTGGCAGTAGCCTGCGATTCAGTCCAGGGTGGAGAACACCCTGGCATCCTCTGGAGAATCTATGCACTCATCCATCCTAGGAATGGGGTACGCGTCCTTGACGGTCACCAAGCTCAGCTTTCTGAAATCAATAGCGAAGCGTACCGAGCCATCAGGCTTCGGCATCATAACGACTGGGCTAGCCCATTCCCCAGTGGAGGGTTCTATAACCCCCATCGAGCGCATGCGCTCGACTTCAGCTTTCTCTCTCTCCCGGGCCAAAGGCCCGGCCTTGTAGGGGTGTTGCCTCACGGGGACTGCCCCGGGCTTTAGGAGAATGCGGTGTTCTACACCGAGTATCAACCCCAAGTTTACCCCACCAGAGGGGTGCATGCTTCTTCAAGAGGGCCCTAAGGGCCCCTGACCATTCGTCGGGTACCAACGACACGTCCACTCCTGGGAGTGGAGATTCTTTCTCCTCCTTGGAGGTCCCGTCGCGCTCCTGGAGCTCGTCCGGGGACACCTCATAGGTCGGCCCCTCATAGGGGTCGGTAAATCCCACGGTCATATCGGTGGTCAGCCGCAAGGGCGTAGCGCCCAAGTGCATCGCTTGGACGGTTATCGGCTCGCCCACCACCCTGATGCCGGGTCCCTGAGCGACCTGTATACCATGGTTGTGATATAACGGGGGTCACCCCGTAACGAGTCCATGCCCCGTGTAGGTACTCTTCACGGGGATATGTGCGATAGTCCCGGGTTGTACCCAGGTCTTCCTTTCCGGCCTTAGCTTCGCTGTAACCCCTTGGGGGCACGCACAAACCGCGCTGACTGACGCGATCGGGTGCCCCTTACAGGCACCGACTCTTCGGATAGGTACCTTTGTACCATTGAGGAGCTCCATATGTTGCTCCTGAGTCGCAATGTATTCTTTGTTGCGACATCCATAAAGGAGGCGCCCTGTATAGCTGGGACACTCATGTTGTCGACAACTCTAAAGGAGATGTAGGAGGTCTGGCCCCCAAGGCCCTTACCAAGACACACTGCACCCACAATGGGGAGCCAGCCCTCATTGACAATATGGAACATAGATGCCCACTCACCCAGCGGTTGTAGCTGGGTGTCGTCCGGCAGTATCTGTCGGCTTATCAGCGTGGGGACACTCCCTGTATCCAGAATGGCCCGAGTGGAAAGGTCGAGACCTTCCGTCTGCAATAACCTGACGACTGGCTTATAGCTAGAAGAGGGCATGAATACACATGCCGTGCCCTCAGGGGGTTTCCCTTGGGATACCCCCAGAGGCCGTTTAGGCTAGTTCTTCACGGCTCGCTGGGAAGACTTGTACCTGCTATTTTCCCTTAGAGTTGTCGGAGGAGCCGGGACCACCGCCCCCGTTACTTGTTTTCCGAGGAGCACTTGTCCTCCTGGACCAACTCTTCGGCTTCCACCCCTGGGGTCGGAGTGTCATCCGACGACGACCAGGGCGGCCGTAGGCTTGTGCCCACCGCTGCCACCGTATGCTTTCGACGGCACTGGTCCTCTTGAGGACGTTCTGCCATACGCTTCTTGTAGGCCTTGTTTGGCAGGGCCTTGGTCGCCGCGTCGAGGTGGGGACACTCACGGAAGAAGTGCCCTCGCATGTTGCATGCGAGGCAATTGTAGTTTCTAGGCTGCCCAAGGCGCCCTGTAGCCATTGGGGAAGGACCTGACGGGACTTCCCCTACCTTAGTTGGGGCTGTCACTGCCGCGGTAACATACTTGGGAGGTGTCGGCCGTGCGGCTCGACGCTCTCGACGGGCCTCGGCCCGTCGGGCCTCTTCGGCCTGTTGGTCCTCGTGACGTCTGCGATAGACGTCACCCTTCCTCTGAGCATATTTCACCAGGAGTTCCATCGGCATATTGCCGGTGTTGTGTTCGCGCACATCGGCGCGAACCTCTCAATTGAGCCCCTGCATATTGCGGCTCTTCATCTGCCCCTCTGTGTGGATATACCCACAGAGGCGACGTAACCCCCTAAGGCGTACGTAGAAATCGTTCTCTGTTTCACCATCCTCCTGGGAGGCTCCGTGGAACAGAGCGTCCTGGTCGCTTAGCGACTGCTCGTCCGCACATTGGCGGAGGAGCCAATTGACCAGTTCCATATAGGAACTGACCTCTCCACTCCCCCCTCTATGGAGGGACGGCATGATGGTGTACAACTCCCGTTTTAGATCACCCTCGGTGAACTCCGGGAGGAGGTAGAGGGCTCTGCCCTCTGACACATAATTGTCATTCCCTGCTTTCTCAAAGCGGTTCAAGAACTCAAACACGCCTAAGGCTGGTGTCACATTCCACTCTGAGTCTCGACCAAAGGTGGCCGAGACATCCTTCCGCAGACGGTTTTGGCCGTGCGCCATCGTCCGGTCATACCGGACGTCCGTGTTCGCCAAGGCGTACGGCACACAATCCAGAATCGCTGCATAACGATCATCCGCAGGGATGATCTTCTCGGGAAGTAGACGATGAGGGGCTCCCTCTATCTCGCGCCCTAGGGCGCGTGCTACCGCACATCGGGGGATATGACGTCCCCCGTCTCCGCCGGAGTACTCCCCATCCGAGGAGGAGGAGCTCAATCGGCGACGACGGCGCCTGGACCGTCGAGAGGCCCCAAAAGCTGTCTCCAAGAAAGACAGCCGTTCATGTAAGGGACTAATGAACGCATCCAGTGAATCCCGTAGGGCCGCCGAAAAGGCGTCCCCTTCCAGCACCCCTTGTGCAACACCAACCCCACTGACTTGTGGGGGTGTATGGGGTAAGCCGGCGGGCCTAGCCCGCCGAGCCCGACCGTCATACTGCCCCTGTTCTTGGGGTGGGACCTCTTGTCCTCCACCCCTAAGGGGTCCCGGCACTCTGGGGGAGACTCGCTCTCGACACCTTGTGGCGGTCTCAACAGAAGGGGGGAACGGGAATCCGTCACCGCCCCCGCCTCCGTCGCTCGCGGTGCCACACACTCTCGTGGACACACGCGCGCGACCCTCCACATGAGGAGGGTCCCCCAAAAGGCCACTCGGCCCTGAGCCCTCACTAGCTCCGTCACAGACGTCCCGTGAAGAGGAACCCGCGCCTTCCGCGCGGGCCAACATCCCCCTCATGCTATCCATAACGATGGAGGCCCTACTCCTCTGTGGAAGAATTCAGACCAACAGTCAACCAGGCACACCAAAGGGTAAGACAAAGAGAGCAAGTCCACCGTAAGAGAGCGACACAGGGACGGCCCGACTGATCAAGTAGGGCTTGACCCTGTTCCCCGCTGATCCACTAAATGTAGTGGATCCTGCCCTCACAGCCGACGGGGTATAACGCCGTCGGAAAACCAAGCACAGGATGCGGAACGCCACGCCAAAGTCACAACGCGAACGCCGGGGCCACTGGGCGAGAAGCGCACCAAAACGACGGAAGAAACGCAAACGCAACGATAATTTATTCGAACACGCACGATGACACCAAAGCACACACTCATATACCCTCAGAAACAAGAAGCAGGACGTGCACAATCCCGACCCCCGGGCGCTACCATGGGGGGACCGGCGCCCAACGGGCCACGGTCTCAGGCCCGGGCCTCTAGTTGCCCCTGCCCAGCATCCCTGACAGCCCTTCCACCGGAGGGGGACCCCCGCCCGTCTCGGGCGGAAGCAGGAAACTCACTAAGACTTTCTAGATTTCAGGATTTACTCAAAACCAATACCTCGGGACTTATCCCAAGATGCTTCAATTTTCCCGGATCGAATTTCGGTGGGACTTTATCCCTGGTCGAGATAATATCGCGGTCCGGCTTACGCTCGGATTGCGGAAGCTGTCACAAACTTCCCGGTCCCCCCAGAGAGCCCGGATTCGGGAAAACGTGTGTCTCCCTTGTGTGTGTCAGACCACTCCAGGGGGGCCCGTTGGGGTGTTCCCCGCCTCGCGCCCCTCTAGAGGGGTCGTCTCATGTGTGGCCCTGGGGTTCCCTGGACACCCGCCCAAGGGGGCTGTCCCACGCTAAACCCCTAGGGGGGTGTTTCGTGACTGGTGACGACCCGTCCCCGGCTCATGCCGGGGGCCGTGTCACCCCTGACAGGGGGTTTCCCCAACAGGCGTGCCCTATTCTCATACCCTGAGCGGCTTCCTGGCGCGTGCAGCTTGTGTGGAAAGTCGCGCACCGCGTTAAAGCCGTCCAGGGAACGCATTCTGGCCTGGCTGACCTGGACTTCATAAATCTTCTTTTGGCAAGGAAGCGTACCACGCCCGAGTATTCATCATGTGACGCTCGTTTACTTGACATTTATCCAGAGAGATTTAGATCTCTACTTTTTGTATGTTCGGTGGGGACACTGAAGCACTCCCCACAACCCTGGCGCAATTCGACGCCAACCCAATCTCTGCTGACTGCACGCAACGTCCACTAGATGTCTTGATCAATTGGTTTTTCTAAAACTTGTCATTGTTCCACTGTCACACTCGAATTGCATCGGTCGGCCAACCGGGCACTTGTGGATTTGTCGCTCGTGAGACACTGCCGTTCAAAAAACGCGCACTGCAGCAGCAGTTCCCAAAGTGTTCCAAATCCGCCTCTGCGGCGTCGTAGAGGCCAATTTGGAATTTTGTTGAAACAGTTGCAGTGCCGGGTTCAGAGTAAACCTAGCAATGATGGACTAACGAAACGTGTCTGTCTTATTGATACAACGCGTTCATATTCGCATATTGGTCCACGAACCACGCTCTTGTCAATGTAACGGCACCCCAAGGAGCGTGATTCACCACAATGAATGTAGTTAAGTTCATCTCTGTCCGATAGTCCGGCTGACACAATAGAGGACGCATGTTCTATTCGACGGCGATATAGGGCATGCCCCCCTCACGACGCAAGGAGTATCCAGGACGCCCGTTCATCGGCTGGGCTTCAAATGACTTGGATGGCACACGTGTCCCACGACGCCCGATCACGTTAATCAACCGCCGCCAAACGATCGCGGCCCGCTCCCGTGAGGCCCGAGATCCAGATTCGTGGATTCCGTCCTATCTGAGGCGGGGGGGGTTGCAACTGCGTGCACGATGCCTCTGAGAGCCCTAGAAAACCAACTGGGTAGCTCAAACTGATACACCACAGACGCTGTGCTTCTCAAGACCAGAGGGAGCAACCCTCAGCTCGTCTACTGCACGGTTACAGGTAGATTGCATGATGAACGCGAGAGTTGTAGGCGTCCCAACATGGAAGAAAATACCGACCTCCAGGTAGTTTCCAGCCATGAACTTCCCAGTGTTGTGCAAGCACTCACAACCCGTGCAGCATGTTTGGTTGCACACAACCCCGACTTTGATTCTTGCATGTGTGATTGGCTGACAGGTCTGCACGGTGGCAGACGGTCGAGCTGCCATTTACAGTATCACTCAATGGCCGTGTATACGACGACGATCTCCAACATTTTTCCATACATCTGATTCGTGTCTGCTTCGTGTCAATCGATCGCTGCCTTTCGTGGGCCTGTCGACCGCAATTTGCAGCGGATCTCGCGGATCAAGCCTCGCTAGCAGCTGCGAGATTCTGCGGACGGTTAACTCCAAGGGATGTGCCACGAACCGCCCACCAGCGAGGGGGACTACTGGTCAAAACGTAGCCCTGTCAGTAGGACGTCTACTGCACATTTTGCCCATTTTTAGACGCTACGATAGGCGGCCTGTGAAGGGGCGCCACGTCGCGAGTCCAGTTGAGAAATTAAGGATAGTCCTCTTAGAGCAAAGCCACCAATGTCGGTATATGACAACGTGTCTATATTATTGGTGAAACGTGTCTAAAGTCGTTTGCTAGGGCACAGATAGGTGCTTGTCAATGTGAACGTGCCCTAACCAACGTCGAGCCACCTTCTCGAGTTTGGATCATTTCAACTCCCTTCGATAGTCTTGGTGTCACGATAGAAAGCGCATGTCCTATTCGAAGCCGACCTACGGCACGCACACCCTATTCAGGACGGTTGGAGTATGCTACGGGCCCTCTCATTGGCTGGGCGCGAAATGATTTCATTGCAATACGTGTCTGAGGACGACCGACGACGCAAAACAACGACCGCGACACGATCGAGGCCTGATGCACTTCGCAGATCGTGACACGTGACCGAGGGACTGATGCAGACGCAGACCTTTTGAGAGGCCGCGACGTAAGAGGTCGACAGAGACTCGTGGCAGGGGCGGCCACACGCATGCCCACACTGCCGAGCGTAGATTGATCCCCGACACCAATTGCGTTGCACTCTGGGCCCGACTTGTGCCTCCCGGGTCGTGCGAGGAATGAGAATCAGGGGGAGCGGTAGACGCGCAGCACATGCTACGTAACAGTCAGTGAAGTGTGAGTGCGTGGGACGTACATCTGTCGATGCGGAAGTCGTACTACTGGCTGCCACCCTCTCCTACATATGAGAGAGTCATCGGCGCTATTGAGCCTGATTGGTCACGCGACACGACTGGTTAAGCGACTTACACCAATTCCAACGCTGTACCGGATGGCAGGTACGGCCAGGCTGCACCCTAATTTACGCGGTCTGCCGGGGGTGCCATCGGGGGGGTGTCCCAGAACAGAGGCGCACGCCTGCCCCTGTCGCCACCTTCCCCTGTCGCCGCCGTGCCTCGCCACGGTCGTGCTCGCCACGGTCGTGCTCGCCACCGTCGTGCTAGCCACCGTCGTGCTCGTGGCCGGCGCCGCCTGCGCGCACCTTGGACACCGCAATGACTATTAGCGGGTGGAAGGAGAACGAGGGCGTCAACGATGACGTCACCACCACGATGGTAGTCGCCGCTCACGTGGCCACTCTTCTGGATTCGTGACGGCGGGCTCTCGCGGCCTCGCATAGGCACAGGCCGCGGTACCGGGGCTCCGTGCCCGGTCGGTTGGCCAATCGACCGCGAAACTTTGAGCTTGGCCTCCAGTGCATCCTTCGCGACTGTTTTGGCGTCGACGGCCTTCCCCCTGTTTTTGGTCGACCACAGTTTGAGCGACAATTTCGCGTGCCATTGCCGGTCTCCTTGCGGATCTACCATGTTATCAAGGACCGCCCGTTTTGGGCGCAACATGTCAACGCAACCGGGAAGCCGCAGGCCCATCCGCTTGAAAAGCTGGTGGCCGCCTTCCGGGTGCTGGCGTACGGAGAATCGTACGACCGCGCGGACGAGGACGTGCGCTTGTCCAGATCTAAAATCACGCGCGTGGTCAAGCTCTTCACCGAGTTCATGGTCGACGAGTTCGGTCCACGCTACCTGCGGCCGCCCACGACCCCAGAGATTGAGAGAATCCTTGCCCGCAATGTTGAACGTGGGCTGCCCGGCTGTCTCGGTTCGCTTTATTGCTCTCACTGGGAGTTGTCCTCGTGCCCTAAGGCGCGAGCGGGGACGTACCAGGGCCGGGATGGGCGGCGGTCGATTGTGATTGAGGACATCTGCCATGAGGACACGTGGATCTACCACATCTTCGCGGGCAGTCCGGGAAGCCTCAAATATATGAACGGTACCAATCGCCTATGTATATGGATCTTATCACGAGAAAGTGGTCGCCCCGTGAGTTTTCGTTCACTGTGAATGGTAATACCCGAACTTTGCTTTATTAAGTTGAGGACGGAATCTACCCCCGCTTCGCATTCTTCGTCGCCCCTTACCCCAACCCGCAGACTCTCGAGCAGCGCACATTCAACCGCCTTCAAGAGGCTCTGCGGAAGGACGTAGAGCGTATCTTTGGCATCCTCACGGCGCGATTCCACGTCATGCTGCACCCTTTTCGAATGTGGATGGTCCCCCAGATGGTGCTAACGACGCAGACTGTTGCCATTCTTCACAATATGGTATTCGAGGCACGCAGGCACGGTTTCCTGTCGCGCTTGCGCTGGTCCCTCTATAAGGCGGCCGCTGTGGACGCGGACGCTGAGCTGGGCGGGGGTGGCGCGGGCGCCGGCGCCGCTGACAGTGCGGGTGTCGGCGGCGCGGCGGGAGACGATGGGGCGGGCGCGGATGGCGCGGCTTGTGGCGCAGCTGACGGCGCAGGGGCCGGCGGAGGCGCCGCGGGAGGTGCTGGGGCGGACAGGGCCGACGGGGATGGCGCGGGGGCTGGCGCCGCCGATGGGGCCGGCGGCGCCGCGGGCGCGGCTGGCGCGGGCGCCGCCGACGGCGCTGCGGACGGCGGTGGCGCTGCGGGAGACACCGGGGAGGGCGGCGGTGGCGCGAACATTGGCGGCAGTGCGTCGGGAGTGGCCGGAGAGGAAGGTCACGGGGGGGGGGGTGGCGGGGCAGG
>Ga0209093_1001677_pt1 | contig 12551 bp, 20 predicted proteins | sample SidtaG_4_FD_187450 | JGI IMG/M metagenome (GOLD analysis project Ga0209093, IMG submission 187450) | Marine algal microbial communities from Sidmouth, United Kingdom - Sidmouth_Male1 metaG (SPAdes) (version 2) | ecosystem: Host-associated > Algae > Red algae > Unclassified | place: Sidmouth...
GGGGGGGGGGGACGGCGGCGGCGACAGTGCGGCGGCGGCTGTGGCGGCGGCAGTGGCGGCTTTGGCGGCGGCGGCGGCGGCGGCGGCGCGTCTTTACAGAAGACGAGTATGAAAGGCTACAAAACACGAAGGTGCAAAGGAGATTGTACAGAATGCAAAACCTACAAGGCAACGAGCGCTGTCTGGAATGTAAGCGCTTCGGCGTCGACGATGATGTTGCCCTCGTCAAACACTACCAAGAAGATGTCCCGCAGGTGACGGGTGCGCGACAGCGCCGAGACCACCTGGCCAGCAGCAAAGGCCTAACTCAGGTCCGCCGCCATACGGTCGAGCGTCCACCGTTGAGCGCCGTGCACGGTCGCGACCCACTCCAGGACCAGCGGGAGCTGCCGACGCGTGGTGGCGGTATGCTTGCAAGCCACACAGCCCACCAGAGAGTCGGCCTCAGATGTAAGAACAAAGACAACTGAGAAGCGCTCAGGACACGGACATGAGAACACCACCAAGAATCGCGTGACAGGACTGCTCAGGGGCCTGTCTACTTGGGCCCCACATCCTCTGGAACACCTGGAAAGGCCATATGAATCAAGCTGGCCCAGGCGTGTTCCCAAAACTGAAGAAAGGTCGCTCCATTGAACGAATTAAGCCCCACATCACACCACCGTCGAATACGCAGAACACGCCACATCTTGACGCACCAACACAGCGTGCGGCCAGCATCATACAGCACATGTAGCTCGTGCTCCGTGCCGTACTCAGCAAAGAGTTTCAGGTAGGCCTGCCGCACCTTGTCGGAGGCCTCGCCATGCAGCTCATGCCAGTCGTAGAAAGGATGACTGACGCACGCAAACTCCCAGTCGAACGGGATAGGTCGAGATTCCGCCGCCAGTGCGGCATTGCGACGGCCTGGATCTCCGTGCACGAAAGTCTGCGGGACATGGCCGCCCGCCAGGTGGGACCACAGGTCAAGCAGATGCGGTGTGTACTTGGCAAGTCGAGCATACGGGTCGGGGTGCCCAAACCAGCGGCGCAGACAGTTGTCGTCCACCCACAGCTGCATCTCCGCGGCAAGCTCCGTAGGGCCACAATCCTGGAAACCCTCGAGCCCGCAGGTCGTCGAGATGACTAAGTGAGCGCAGCTGAAGCCGCCCGAGAAGTAGTGCAAGCGTCGAGTCCGTCCCGGCGGCGAGAGGGGAAAACAAGGGCGAGACAAAACAATTCAGCTCGAGGTTGTACCCCACTACCTCGAGGGTATCGTCAGGGAAGATGGCGGCGACAGCTGGGGTGATCTCAACCTCTTGGCTCCCGATCCCCACCGCCTTGAGGTACGAACAGCACGCGGTCGACCCCACCTTGAGGAGAGTGGACGAGCTGCTCACGTGGGTTACGAGCCATTTCCACGGGGAGCAGCTTGCCTACAATTTCGAGGGCGAGCTCCAGGTGAGTGTCCTCCGTGTTCGCGCTCTGTAGATCAGCAACGACCGCAGCATCCTTCCAGACGTACCTGTCCGGCGCCTGAAGATCAACGCCGTGATACTCCAAAAGCAAAACTTTAGCCTTCCCCAGGTCGTCCGTGGGGGGCCGAGCAAGGTAGGAGAGCGCCTCGAACAGGTCGCAGCTCACGGTGAAGTAGGCGCCGCGGGAGTCTGGAGCAAGGGCGCGTAGCACGTCGCAGCATACTGCGTCCATCCCCGGGTCAGCGGAGTACGCAAAATATGGTAGGTCCCACACGTTCTCCAGCCGCTCCATTAGCACACCCTGGCCACCGGACCCCAAAAGGATGACGCGCACGAAGTACGGTACTGTCCAAGTGCTCGGCGTGCTGGAGGATGCCCCAGCATGTGCGTTCGGTGCAGCGACCGACCCAGTCCCGACATCGTTAGCGTCTGTGACAGCTGGTTCAGCTGATGTCGCCATGCCAAGCCACGTCTTTGACACACTCCCGAAGAAAGTAGGAACGAAGGAATGCGTAGCCCGGGAAAGGGAATGACTCTTTGAAGATGTGGTTATTCGTGGGAGAAGAACTTTTGTTAGTCGTCTACGGAAGAGACACCGTGCCCATCGCGCTGCTCAAACCGAGAGCGACAGTGGGGGCTCCGTCATGAGAGCGGATGCAGCTTTCGCAGTATCCCGGAACGCTACAGCTGTCGCTGCGGCTGCCGATGACGCAGCAGTTGTGGCCTTTGGGAACTCCACCGCCTCAGATACCACTATCGCTGCCACTGCAGCGGAGGTGCGACAGTGGCGTCTGCTGCAACGGCAGAGGCAGCTTTGCCTAAATTTTTTGAGTTCGCCCCGATGCTCATCAAGCTCCACACGGTCGCGGACCTAGTCCCCCCCAACCCCAGTCGGAAGCACGAGCGAAGTGCGGAGGCGATGCTCCAGGGTCGAGCTCGAGGCGTCCCAGCGCCCCATCTCTGTGGAACTTGCGGCGCTTTGACTGTCGGTGCCGGAACGGAAAGCTACGTCGCATTCGTTGCGTAGAAGGCGGCCGCGAATGCGGCTGCAGCCGCTGCTGCCGACTCGGCTGCCTCCAAGACTACGTCTTCGACCGACGCTGCTGTCTCCGGTCGGCCGACTGACAACGCGTCGACGGCAGACGACAAGGCCTCCGAAGAGGATGCCATCCTGGACACCAAGTACGCCGCATCGCCGCACGCCGCGCCGCTGGTGTGGGCACAAAGCACGGGGGGAGCGTCGTGTTTCTCGGGTGGCACGGGCGCAGCCGTCGATGTCGGTCCGTCGCAACCGCAAATAGGGGCGGAGATTTCTGAGGAGGTCTCCTTCATGAGGAGGAAGCTTTTATGGCGGCGGCTTGGGGCCGGGGCGATGTTGTCGACTGTGTGTGTTCCCTTCCCCGGAGGGAGGGGTGGACTTCTGCGCGGACATGAATCTGCCATAAGAAATGCCCAAATGACGACGAGCCCGTCCTTGGGGACCGAATCTATCATGTGGGTGACATTTCTTTGACGAGCAGCGAAATGTAGACGATGTCGACCAGGAGGGGGAAGATCCGAGCTGTGGTAGCGTCCCCAGGGAGCACGGCTTTGGATACATTTTGTTGCAGCTCTGAGCAGACGACGACAAGATGACTCTCGCTCTCCGTGCCCCGGCTGTGGTGGATGCCGTTCTGGGAATCACTGAGCACGCGCCCGGCTCCCTTGACGCATTGGAGATGCTGTGAATATTTATCTGTGTCATAGCTCCTGAGGTTGCATGACTTGGCATGAGCATTGCCGACCTAGCTCAATGGTTGGGCGCTTTTTCATTTTCACAGATGCGTCACCGGATGGAAGAAGAGCTTTCGATGATGGAACTTTTTGTTGTGCGTCTCCACACCCGCGAGTTTATCTCTTGGACAAGGAGGGATGGCGTTCTTTGAGGGACGTGGCACTGGCGGTGGAGAGTTTACGCCACTTGTTCCTTTAGAAGATGATTGCGCTTGATGATGAGAAAGGGACGAGGGAGGGGGGGGGGTGATGATTCTGCGTGAAGGTACGACTCGCTTGACGGTGGAGGGACGGGCCATGGGGGAGGCGAGGGATGGGAGGATATGGGGGGTGATGATTGCGATACAGCAAATCGACGCTAACGACTCGCTTGATCTTGAAACTACTGGCCATGGACTGGACAGGCGCACCGCACCCACTTGACTTTCTCGAGGACCCACATACAATCGAAGGACAAAATCGTTTGTCCACCCTGCATTTGACGCTGTTGCAGAGCCGGACGGTGATATCTCGCGAAAATCACGCGCTGGGAGGTCACCAGGGCACATTCTGGAGGTGCAGCGCCGCCTCAGTCTGCTACCACCGGCTGGTATACAATCGCCGCCCGCGGCAACCAGGCTGGCGAGAAATAGAAAAGCAAGTCACAGGCACCATGGAACCTCGTCGCTGCATCTCCTTGACCCCCAAACAAGTGTCTACAATTGAGGGGATGGCGTCGAAAAACAACAGTAGCGGCACCATTGCGGTATCCGTCGACGTCAAGAAGAGCACTTTTGCGTACGTCGCTAAGTTCGTGCGGGGCGGCGCCGGGGTGGCCAAGGTGGACCGTCGGGGCCGCCCCCCCCTCATTTCCCCCAGGGACATCCGCACCCTTGCCCGCACAGTCGAGTTCAACCGCTTCTCTTCCGTTGAGGAGAGTACACGGCAGGTCAACGCTACTCTGTCGAGGCCTGTAAGCCCCCGCACGGTGCAGCGGGCGATGCACAAACTCGGCTTTAAGTCCGCCACGCCGGCCACCAAGCCCTGGGTGTCAGACGTCAACAAGGCCACGCGCGTGGCTTGGGCCAAGGAGCGCCGCCATTGGGATGAGGAGTGGACCTACGCGTTCTTCACAGAAGAGTCGTCCTTCGAGGTCAAGCGCCCAAGTTGCGCGCGCGTGTGGCGGTGGGTCGGGGAGCGCTTTCAGCCGTCGTGTCTGCGTCCGTCTTTTAAGAACGGGCGACAGAGCCTCATGGTTTGGGCGGGCTTCTCGGCCCGTGGCCGCACCCCACTCCGCCGCGTCATCGGATCCATGAACTCCGACCAGTACGAGGAGGTTCTGGCCGAGGACATGTTAAACTACATCGTAGCCCACTACGGCGCCCCGGACGCGGCGTGGCCGCAAGAGGACCTGGCACCTTGTCACGCCTCTAAAAGGTGCAAGGCTGCCAAGGTCGCGCTGGGGCTTAAGCACATGCCTTGGCTGGGACAAGTTCCGGACCTCAACCCAATCGAGAACGCCTGGAACGAGCTTGACCGCCGCCTCCGCTCTCGCAAGACGTCCCCCAAGAACTTGGTGGAGCTGTGGGAGGCCCTGTGCAAGGAGTGGGGCGCCATTCCAGCCTCGTTCTTTACCTCCCTCATCCAGTCGATGCCTCGCCGAGTGCAAGCTGTCGTCGCCGCCAAGGGCTCCGGCACCAAGTATTGAGCTGGGGGAAGTCGAGGAGGGATGGCCTGTTGGATGGGGTGACCATAAAAATGTTCTTGCGTTGGCGACGGTCTTCGTTGGTGGTGGGGGAAGGGGGGTGAAGACGGTCTCGGCCAAGTCGGAGCCGCTGCCTGCGCCAAAGGCCAACAGGGGATTGTGGATCGAGTGACAATTTGGATTTCTGGACTTGAAACGCAAAGTGGACAAACGCTATTGTCACCCGACTGTACAGCATGAGATCATTTGTCTCCTGCCCCAAGGCAGACCGTGCAGGAGATTCTCGTGCACGTTGCACACTGCGCCGCCCCATGTGGCGCATCGGCTAGAAGACAGCACCACTCCGAGACGAGCGCATTAGAGAGCGTCGGAAAACCGGCGTGGGTACAAATATGGGTCGGAAAGGGCCTCTACCCACGACGTGGGTGCGGCTCCGATCGAGAAAAGTTCCATATTTGACCAACATCTTGAGTTGCCGACGCTCTCTATTGTGACCACATTTGCCTCTGCCTCTCATTTGGCTGCGAAGCGCTGTTGGGGTCTTTTTTGACGTCCGGTCATTGCAAGGCCGTACTCACGAGTGCGCCGCAACTTCATCAGGGGACAGTGGCACGGACAAGAGAAGAGCCCAAGTTCCCATAGGAACGGACTGCGCTGAATTCTTGGGAATTGCTGATTCCTATCCTGTATGAGGGCCTTCCGCATTCCCGGATGCGATTTCCGCATCCCAAGATCGCGATTGCTCTCCTACGAGCCTCACGCATCACGGAGCGGTGATGGCACCGCTGCCCATCCGCCTAAGAGCAAGTCTAGCCGTGCGCCATTGCGCTATCGCCATTTCGCCATATGTTTTGGCGATAGCACAGCGCATCTCTATCGGTCAATTCCTTCGCCATATCCATAAGTGGAGCCCCATCACCCACTTCGATGGCCCAGGCGTCCTGAATGGACAAAGGGGAGCCCTCCAGCACAAGAGATCGCCTTGCAATGTATCAAGTCCCCGCATGGGGTCGCTGAGGGATGGGGCCGCTGACAACTTCAATCCTGGTGGACACGAGACACCTGTCACCCCATCATGCCATTGGCCCACGTATTTAGCGAAGAGGGTATCTTTCGCTATCCTTCTCGCCATCCTGTGCAGATTTGGCGAAGGCGATGGCGCAATGGCGAGGAATATGGCGAAATGGCGCACCGATAGTGATGCCCTTCGCCATCCGCCGTCGCAGAATGGCGAAATGGCGCACCGATAGACTTGGTCTAATGCTGTTGCAATCGTCCGCCATCTTCGTTCTCTCAAGCCGCACACTCTTCCCGCACCCAGTTAAGACCCCCCGAAAGCGGTCATTGCAGTTCCTGGCCTCTGGTTAGGCACCCGGTCAGACCCAACCGCATTGGGTACTTCCCATCGGTGGCTGATTGACTGTCAGAATCTTCTGAATATAATCTGAATTCTGATCATCTTTCCCAAAATTGCTACGTGGCGATCTCAGGCCTCTCACAATCGCTCTGAGAGGGCCCACCAAGGCAGATTGGGACGGGGGATGGTACGTCCACATGCCCAACACTCCGAAGCTGCATTCCGAAGATTGACCAGCGATTCTGCTTTGCCTTGGCGAGATCCCTCGTACGGATCGGACAGCACGCGCCGCGCACGACCTAAGTCAGGCAAGCACCTCCGAGTCACGCACAGTCTCTCTGGCTGGCAAACTCTCAGGCTGACCCGTGACCGGCTAACAGAAGAATTGTGGTCCCACAGTGCTTGGGGCGCGGGGGAAGGAAGGGGGAGAGAGGGGGTGGTGGGGAGGATGCGCTCACTGCCAGCGTCTGGTGGTCCTTCTTGACAAATCAATTTCTACTCCTCTAGCAGAGCCAACAAACAATCAGTTTATGCCACTATCAGCTCACCGTAATCCCCATTCTCTTCCCATGCCTCATCATCGGCAGGTATGTGTGTGCGGGGCGGGGCCTGCTTGATTCGCCGCCTGGTTCGCCGCCATTGAGCTTATTTATTTTTGGCAGAAGCAGCCAAGTTGTCGTTCGCCCACTTGCAACGTTCCTCCCCCTGCTTCATCAGACACGAGACGCAGGCAACAGAAGCGCCCGTCAGCGACTTACCCGTCTTTTTCCGCTTGTCAAACTGTGTCTTGGCGTCCCGCGCCCCAGGCCCCGCCTTTGCGGGACACCGCTCTGCACCACGGTTGTACTCGGCGTTTACGGGTGCCCGGCTGACAGCCGACCGCTTGACGTAGGACAAGCAGCTTCCCAGAAAGCTTTCAGCTGGGTGCTGTGTGGCATTCTTGTTGAAGAGTCCGTGCCCCGACTCGAGCCCCTGTTCGCTGTAGCGACCCAGGCTCCCGAAAGAGTCTAAGAAATCTGGTGCGTGACAGCACGGCGTGTGGAGCTTAGGTGAAATGCTAAACCATGGGAAGGCCGCGCACACCCCATCCACAACCCGAGCGGTGCCGCCCCGGAAGGGTATGGCGTCCTCTGTGGAGCGGTCACCCGTCCGGGGGAGCACTGGCAGCAGCTCCGCCCAGGTGCCACATGCTGCGCTGTAAGCCGCAGCTTCCGCAGCGGGCACCTACGCTGCGAGCAACTCGACGACAGCCGACAGCCTCCGCGCTACCAAGTGGCATTGGCGGCCTTCGAATGCGCCACCAAAGTAGGGTTTGGGTGCGACGCCCACGGCGTATCATAGAGCCAAGGCCAGGTTTTCAGCGTACGCGCCAGCTCGCGCCGGCCCATTATGGAAGTACGCTGCCTGAATCCCCTGCCGTAGCAGGCCTCCCGTGATTCCCAATGTGACATGCAGAGGCATGAGGGAGATGTGGCTTGGGTCAATGACCAACAGCGGTCGGCTCTCGCTGGAGAAGTGCTCGTCCAACGCCATCGTGGACGCACGCGCGCCATTGCCGCAGTCAGAAAACTTGGAGGCCATCTCCTCAAAATGTGCACGGGTTCTGGCCATGCCTCGTGCGAGGCTGCCGTCTTGCATGTTGCCCCATTTGTCCACGAGGTTCCCGCTGCGTTGGGTCCGCCGCCGGAGCGCAGTGCATCAGAGGCAAGGCATACAGCTGCTGGCGCCCTTGTGGCCGACCCAGGAGGTCATGAAGGTGTTTTCACCGCATCGAATAAGACGCACTGCCCGACGTGAGACACCCACATACAAACCACTTGTCCACATGGAATATAGATCCGGTACGTGGACGTCCGCCATTTGGGTAAGTGCGGCATGGTCATCCTTCTGGCGGTGGAAGGTGCCGTAAAGGATGGAGTTGCCGCGGCTTGCAGGGTGAAGTTGGCACAGGACAGAACTTCATTACAAGAGCTGATCAGGCCCCCCTTGTCTAGTCCAGAACAAATGTGGACATCCTTCACAAAGGAAGCAGGTGGGATAGAGGCCGGCGTCTGCCCCTCACAGACACGACTGGCCACCAGCTCCGGCCCATCCGCTCCATGTATCGCACGCTCGAGAAACTGCCCCTGTCGGCGCAGATTGAACACGAGCGGCTCCAGCGCCGCGCTTGGGCTGACCAGGAAGGCTCCTTGTCCGTTTGTAGAAGCCTGGTTGTGCTCCTCCACTGCCGCCCTCCTCAGGTCCGTGCGCAGCGCCAGTGGGCTTGCGACGCCGTACTTGGGACCCAATAGCACGCGGAAGCGCTGAAATGCGGCAGCACTGATGTTGTTGTCCACAGAAAACTGCGACTGCAGCCGCAGAGGAAGCGCTGCGACGGCAGCGCTCGGCGCCACCGCCACGCTACAACTCGTGCGAGCCCTGCGGCACACGTCTTCCAAGACAGCTGACGCCATACAAGCGTCCACCCTCTATCTTGGAAACGGTCTCCTCGGCCTGCACGAGGCGCCGCCGTGCCTGCCGAGGCTTGATTGTGTCGTTGCGTTTCGTACTAGCGCATCGATACCGCCTCGCGTGCCCGTTGCCGAGCGTAACGGTGACCACCTCTGGACTGGACGTCAACAGATGACGGCTGACCAACGAGTCCACACGGGCGAAGAGGGGCACGTTGAGAGTTCCATCAGTCTGTTCAAGGACACTGATGGCGGTTGAGGGATCAAGCCCTGCTTGCCCGAGCGCCACTTGGCGCTCGCCCACAGCGACTTGCTTCAGAGAGGCACTGGACTGCGATGGCTGCGCAGGCGGAGCCCCAGAGCTGCTAACACCGCCTGTACTCTCTTCAGGCACATTATTTGTGGTTACGTTACTGTGTGAGGTTCAGGGAAAGGTGGATAGGGCGGACAATGTTGGGAAAGAAAAGAAAACAGGAATGCGCAGAAGGGGCAGAGGTCAGGATCATGTGTGACCTAGATAGTGGAAGGGGGCAGGAAAACAGTAGTGGGAGCGATTCCAGTTAAGTGCGCGAGGCGTGCAGCTGGTATGGAAAGAAGGACAAGCGACAAGGAACGTACCTGGACAGGTCTTTGGTCGCAACACCGACAGTCGACGGCAATAGAGGGCACCGCGGCGTCATAGTGGGGATGATTGGGCATCGAGATCGATTACGTGCATTTGGTATGCTCGCACGCGTGTGACGCGTAGCCAGTGTGATCGTAATGTTGACCATTCTGACAACCATCCCATCACCAAGGCATCTCCCCGAGTCGTACTACATACCAAAAAACGATGCATGGAAAGCTCTGTTTTACTATCAATTTTGGTGCGTAGGGAGTAAGAACTCTCTCGTCAGCGTAGACATGAAGTATATTACAATTATTTATCATGTTTCTAATGTCGACATTCCCAAATTTTGTGTCGCATGCAAGGAAATCCCTGCCTCAGTGGCTGGGCGACGGTCTCCCTGGGCTGCATTTCTCATTTCAAGGTGATTTCTCTTCCGGCATCAACGTCCCCCCCCCCCCTTCCCCGCGCTCTAATGTCACGCCTCACCAAGTTGACTACCCTGACTTCCCAGCCCTCCGTCCACCCATCTCCCGTCAGCCCGGCCCACCCATCCCCATGGCACCGGCTGCCTGCCGCTGACGCTTGGGGCGCGGCTCCAACTCCACAACCGCACCCCGAGCGCAGACGTATGACGCGACATGTCCCTCGGCGGAACGCGCACGCGCGGCGCGGCGGCGCGAGCTCTCCTTCCGCGCTACGACGGCGGGGCTGCAGCGGCGCTGTTCCGCCGCGACCTCGTCGCGTGCCGCTTGAAAGATGGACTCGGCCGCTCTGGCAGTCTTGGCGACCTGATGTTTGTCCTTTGCAGCTTGCTTCGATGCTGCAACAGCAGCCAGCTCGTCCATGGCCTTAAGCATTGCGTCATTTGTCGCCTCGATAGCTCGCCCGCGGTTTGAGATTGAACCAAACGAGACGACCGGCTCCCGCATGTCGCGCCGCGCCTCAGGCCCAAGACGCAATGCCAGGTGCTCCAGGTCAACCTTGCGCGCGGCGTTTACAGGTCCCTTTCTATTCACGAGCCGGTCAACCTTTATGACTGACGGGTCAATCGGCCACGTCCCCGTATTCTCGAAGCCCTTGACGACGTTGACGGAGGAGAGGCCGGTGAAAGCAGCTCGACGGATGAAGCGCAAAAGGTGAACCAGGTTGAACTTGGTACCGCGTGGGATGGTTGGGAGTAGGGTACGCATGCCAGACCGAGCGTTGCTCTTAGTCTTGAGAAAAGGTTCGCTGTCCAAGGCCTGCAGGATGTGTGACAGGTGGGAGGGAAACATCAACACCACCACCTTGGACGCCTTCAGCACACGTAGGCCGACAAGCGACGCGTGAGCCCTCACCCGTCGATGAGAAGGACCTTCCACTCAGCCAGGTACCGTTTGCCCAGGTGCCGCGCGGCAAAGCCGGCAAACACCTCCCACAGAGGTCCATCAAACCTCGGCTTCTCGTGTCGATGAACCTCTGCCCCTTCATCTAGGTACCCTTCCAGGGGCTTTCGGCGCGTGGATCCGTCTTCTTGTGCAATCTCGGCGAAAGGAAACCGACCACCGCTGCCAGAGGCCACCAAAAAAAGTGGCAGCCGAGACCCATCCGCGCACACGGTGGCCACTAGGCTGGCGGCCTCTGAACCTTTCTGCACACTGGGTATGACGTACTCGGCGCGCGCGGAAGGGTCATCCGTCACCACCGCCGAACCTGCCCCCTCCATCAGCTCCTCCGAGTTCATCATGGACTCATCAGTTTTCCATACCTGTGCCGCTCGGGTGACGCCAAACTCACGGCAAACTAACCGAAATGCGGCAAAGAGCTTGGCGACCGCCTCTGGCGTCGCGGCCTCGGCTCGTACACCCTCCAGAGCTGCGGGGCGCACGCGGCGGAGCTGCGGATGCCTCCCCAGGAAATGGTGATATATTGTGCGACCAGGCACACCCCCCTCCCCAAACATACGCTCTGCCTCTTCCACCCGCCCCGCGTCGGCAATATACTGTCGCAGTAAAATCTCAGAAAGGATAAACGTCAGGAGGTCGCCACCTTTGGTCCAAGACACCATTTAGGTAGCGATAATGTCCTCCTCCTCGGGGGAGAAAAACGTGGGTCGCCCTAGCTTGACGGTAGCCCCGCCGTTTCGCCGCCAGGTGCGGACGTTCGAACGGGAGGCACCAGAGGCAGTCATCATTCGTGCCACGCTATCCGAAACCACCTCTTCTCGAGCAGCCGACAGCTTTTCACCCAACTCAGGGGTGAGTCGAGTCCCCCACTTTGAGCGGCTTGGGGCACTCTCACTTGACGTCGATGGGACCGTAGTCCGGGAAGACATCGCTGCTGCGGGCCAAAATTAAAGAGGGGGGGAGGTGGCGCCGTGTGCAACACTGCTGGGGATCAGACGAGCACGAGGGATGGCGTAAATGTCGATGGAAAATGTTGGAGGGCAACTGTCGTCTGCAACGGGACGACGAGAGAGCTCACGGCAAAGTCAATCGTGGTTCCTTGCAACAGTCCTGGCGGCAGTCCTTCACTGTAATGTGGTCGACATTTCCGACGGTGGTCGACATTTGGCACAGCACCGCTATCGGGCATGAAGCGTCTCGACCGCGGCTGGAGCTGGCATCGGATTACGGCGCTTCTTGCGAAAGTCCCTAGAATGGTGCCAAATTCTATCACGTGGCAACGAAACAGCTGTAATGTAATTTGTTTTGTGTAGGGCTACATCCGCCAGCGAATATGCTATGACCGCCCCTATCTGAGTGTGTCCCCGTCCCCCAACTACCTGAACGCGGCCGCTCCGCAAAGATGGCGTCGCGGGCAGCCCGGCGTATCGGGTGGCAGACGTGCCCATGGCCGCACCGTGTTGCCGCCTCGTTCATGACACCTCGGCGCGCCGCCGTCAAGGGGGAGAGGCACCACTGCGTGACAACACGAGCACGCCCAGGGCGGCGGAACCGACGGAGCGGGAGCGCGGCAGCGCCCGCCGCTGCCCGCCGCCGCCCTGCGCTGCGGTGGCGGCCAAACGCAGAGTGCATGGCCGCGTCGCGCCGCGTGCCCGCATCGTCGCGCAGCCGCGGCGCTGCCCCAAGTCGACGACAGGCGCTGCCGCCAGTGGTGGCGACGCGCCCGCTGCGGTCACCGAGTGCAGCTGCGCCGCCAGTGGCCGCCGCCGCAGCACTTTGCCGGCGCCGGCGGGGCCGCCACCGCCCAACCACGGCAGCGGCAGTGGCGGGGCCGC
>Ga0209093_1001678_pt1 | contig 12549 bp, 16 predicted proteins | sample SidtaG_4_FD_187450 | JGI IMG/M metagenome (GOLD analysis project Ga0209093, IMG submission 187450) | Marine algal microbial communities from Sidmouth, United Kingdom - Sidmouth_Male1 metaG (SPAdes) (version 2) | ecosystem: Host-associated > Algae > Red algae > Unclassified | place: Sidmouth...
GCCCGCCCGGGCGCCACAAACGCCACAAGGAGGTGTACCTCCTTGGGCGTTGGGCTCCTCAAGCCGACGAATACTCAGCGTCCTCACCCCCACCTCTCCACAAGCGCCACAACGCGAAAACGACAACCGCCGCACGTGCGTGGGCACGCCTGGGCGCCCGCCCGGGCGCCGCAAACGCCACAAGGAGGTGTACCTCCTTGGGCGTTGGGCTCCACAGGCCAACCAAACCTCCACGTCCCCACCCCGACGCGCCACACCGCGAAAACGACAACAGCCGCACGTGCGTGGGCACGCCTACGCGCCCGCCCGGGCGCCACAAACGCCACAAGGAGGTGTACCTCCTTGGGCGTTGGGCTCCTCAAGCCGACGAATACTCAGCGTCCTCACCCCCACCTCTCCACAAGCGCCACAACGCGAAAACGACAACAGCCGCACGTGCGTGGGCAAGCCTGGGCGCCAGCCCGGGCGCCGCAAGCGCCACAACGAGGTGTACCTCGTTGGGCGTTGGGCTCCTCAAGCCGTCGAAAACACCGCACACCTCGCCCCGACCCGCCACGACGCGAAAACGACAACAGCCGCTCGTGCGTGGGCGAGCTTGGGCGCCGGCCCGGGCGCCGCAAACTCCACAAGGAGGTGTACCTCCTTGGGCGTTGGGCTCCTCAAGCCCTCCAACCATCCACGTCCTCACCCCCCGACAATCACGTCAGCCCCCACCAGCACCACCACGACGCATAAAGGACACGAGCCGTACCTGCTTGGGCGCGCTGGTGTTGCGGAAAACAGCCGATCGGCGCGATCCCTTTGCCGCGCCACGCCACAAGCCGCCCGGTCAACCGAGGGCCACAAAGCCACAAGAACAAGGACGTTCTTGGGCGTTGGGCACCTCGGCGCACAGATCTACTCCGTCAAACCCACGTCGGCGATCCGCCGTAGCTCGAACGGCGCGGGCACAGACGCCCGGTGCTCCCTCCCTCTCCGGCCACTCATTCGCGCACAGCATAGAAAAGCTCACAGTTGTCATCACCGGGTCGCCGCAAAGGGCTACCCTTTGGGCGAATCCGGGGTGCGCTCAGTGTGCGCATGTTGGGAGCCACAAGGTGCGCGCGCCAGTACCCAGCGGGGGGGGCGCCAGGTGAAGCGCAGCTGCGTCTGCAGGCGGCGCTCGGCCTGCCACGCAGGTCGGTGTGTGAGGCCCGGTCGGTCTTGTGACACAACCGGCGACCCGTCGCGACCCCTCGTCGATCGGCCGACGGAGATTGCGATCAGGCCGCCGACGGCAAGCAGCAATTTTGAGCGATGCACTTGGTCCTTACCTTACTGACAGTGGACAAATGCAAGTTCCAACCTCAACTATATATCAATTATTTTCCAGTACTTCTGTTCAAAAAATGAAAACGTTCTTCGAATTTTGGCACATCAGTTCTGGACACCCTTGATCATGTCTCCTCTACGACGTTGGATCCAACTTCGGAGACTGGTCAAACGCTTTCATGAGCAGTTCTTGTGTCGCACCCAATCAGATGCGAGCGGAGGGTCCTGTCACTTCACATCGACTCCTTTTTTTCCGCCGGCGCTGTCGACGGGTTTTGATGTGCCGGCCACACTTATGCTTGACACTAGCTTGCGCCATGGAGGTTCTGCCGGGCTGTGGAGCTGGTGGGCACGACGCGTCGTTGCACTACAAATTAGTTCTTTGCCACTGGCAAGGCGAAAGAATTCGTCGCGTAGGTGCGCTGACCTGTGTTGTGCGTTGTGATCTCGCCGGATCTGTGGCCTCTCGCCCTCCCCAGGCATGTTCGCCGACCTGGTCGCTTTTCGCGGCGCACAGCCTTCCACGACCCGTACGATACCCTCCGTGCTCGTGTTCTACGTGCCTGGCTCCGTGTTTTGCGACGTGCTCCGGACTACGTCCTCCGTGCTCCGTCTTTGTGCTTCTTACTCCATGCTACGTGATCCGCACTCCTTGTTCCCTTACGCTCGCTGTACTGCGAAGCATGTCTGGCGGTAACGACTCGGAGGGTACCCCTTCGACTCCTCCATCAAGCCCTGGGAGTGTTCTTCGCGCCCAGCAGACCGTGTATGAGCAGCAAGTATGGGCCACTCATGGGGTAAGACTGCGCCGAACCATCGAATGTCTTGCCGTCCGAGTTGTAATATACAGGACATCTGTACTCCCTACGCCAATGCATTGATGTAAAGACGACTAACGCGCGCTTTAATATTCATCTGGCACCGACGGCTTCGACGCATGCATCACGGATGGCCCCTCCACGCAGGATGACGCATGCTTTCACTTTGCTCGCTATGGCCAAGTCATGGTCAAGAAGATACACAAGTCGGAGGTGCCCCCGGGGAGGCGTAGCACCAAGGAGGACGCCGCCGATCACGACTGCCTGACCTGGTTCAGCCCACCTGGACATCTTGAGGGTCCGCACAAGGATACCACGCGGTGTCTGCGGACCGTCATAGACGAGGCCGTCGACAAGACGACTACTGGCGTCTCGCAAGGGCCGAATGGCACCGTCATCAACAAGATCAAGTTCAAGAAGGCTCTGAAGAAAGGTCTGCGCATGAAGTGCAACCGGCGCCGCAACTCTGCGCGAGTGCTCGGCTACCGGCTTCTCGGCGTCTATCTCGACACGGTCGTGCCTCAAGCCAGCGTGCAGGACATCGTTGTCACCAACGGCCTGGTGGCCAACAATGACGCGGAGGGGGGCCCTGCACCTTTGCCTGGCATCACGACTGGTCACCGGCTCGTGTTGGACCACGAAGGCACGCAGACGAAGCGCATGCTGGACCTGGACGCTACGGCTGCTGCACTACTCGGCGAGTTTCTCGGCATCGACCCTGTCGACGTGAGGAAGTCGGCACGAGCAGCCGGGGCCGCGTGCGTCCAAGATTACCTCGGTCACGGTGCATTTCCTCGTTGCCTGCGCCCCGAGAGCGGCGAGGCACGCAAAGCTGTCGTGCAGAACTTGAATGAAGAGCTCCAGGACGCAGCGGCGCGTGACATCAACTTGTCGGATCACGAGACGGACTAACGCTCTGCAGCACCGTCTGCCGTCGCGAGGGCCGTCCCGTGTACGCTTTGTGCGCATTATTATTACTGTTCTGTGTGCTACGTATTTTTTGTCGAAGAAGTTTGTGTTTCATGGTATGGATAAAAGCACCGTTTCGTACCCGCTAGCGTCCTCCAGGAGTTCCTGCTGTCTCTACGGCTGACTTCCATCGGGACCAACGAAGGAATTTTATGTACGTTTGTCATACGGATTATGTCACTGTTTACATCCGGGAGTGCCCCGCGTACTACCCGAGCGAGCGCCACGCAGATAGTCTCGAAGTCAGGATACAAAATGTACTGCAGAGCGGTGGGGAGCATTATCGTACTGCTCTTCGATAGACGTGTATTCTGGGCAGTCTGTCGGACTGTACGCAATGGGTGCATACGAATGACCTCTAACGTGGCCAGCAGGATAGTCACGGCATTTTCCCCGTCGATTTCATGCAGGTGTATGTGCTGGGCAGACCCTCCGACTGTACGGGATGAGTGCTTCCGAATGACCCGTAAGGTGGCCAACAGGATAGTGGTGGTGTTTTTCCAGTCGATTGCATGCCGGCTCGCGCAAGAAAACGACACACGGACGGCGTTCTGATCTGTACCAAATATGAGCGGCAGACCAGTGCACAGGGCGATTGCAAGCAATAACTTCCCTGCGAGACTTACAAAATATGCAGGATATTATTTGACGTACTGTCCTATTTTCTTCAGCAGGGCTGTTCAGCCGCAAGACTTTCAAACAGTCCCTCAATAGACCCTGCAAACAATCGCCGGCTCTATCTGCAGAACGATTCCATGTCCGGATCCTGCGCAATCTGAGAAATCTTTCTACAGTATATATCTGGGACGTTCCAATCGTGGCTCAGATTACTATCGTTAAGAGAGGCGTCCAGACATGTACTTGTTCGCTCGCAGATGGTCTCCAGGTTTGTGATGCCACCACAGTGCTTATGTTTTCTCAAATTATTCTGCCAACAGTCGTGAAGATACTGTTGATAACTGGTCGTTGTAGATTGAGCGTGTGTGACTCGGAGGACTATCCTCAGGATTAAATAACAACCCATAGTGCATGCTGTCGCAAGAAGATCTTGCGGCGGCCTGCTGAAGGGTATTTTTTTTTAGCGAAGCTGCTGGTGGGGATCCAGTCGCGTTTTCAAAGCTCAGGCAGCCACGTTGAATGAAATCGACGGCCCTGATCGGTTTGGTGGTCACCCTCTAGGCCATATTATTGGATGATCCCACTTGCACGCCCAATCAAGCTTATCCACGTTTCAGAATTCAATGGCTCACGCTCGCTGTGGCCCAGAGGGACTGCACATGCAAGCGATTACAGATTCCTCCAAAAGGGTATTCGAATGCCTTCATGGAACTGGCCGCTATTACAGTTCTGAAGCTCGAAATTCAATGACAGCATCGAAAAGAGAGGCTCCCTCAATGAACAAAACGAATGCTAAATATTACATCACATGATATGTCAGTGTCTCTGTCCGTTACCCCAGCCACATGTGTAGAATTCGTGAAGCAAGTGGCTCGTGTGACGGGAAACAAATGGACAAAATGCAAAATGAAAACCACTGCACTGCGCAGGTTTCCGGCTCGTGGGGGGGGGCGCTCCGGCCGGGGGGGTGCGGACACTGTCCGGCTCATTCCCACTTCGGCTGGGAACAGTGCTGTGCTGCACAGGCTGCGGTGCTGCATTTGTGTCCGACGAGAAACAGGAGCGCATGCCCAGCCCAGAACACGTGACCATCATTGCGCTCGCAGAGGAAGGCGGCGACGCGGCATGACATGGAAAATGCACGTTTCCCTCAGCGACGGAGGCGTCGGTATCATCCGGAAGGGTGCATCGTTCCACCAATCGCCGGATGCTTTGGAAGTGAGGGGCACACGGCATAAATGACTGCGGCACTCTCATCGATGTTGGAGAGGACAGAGCACCGTTTACAGTAACTGTAAAAATGCGCACTGGTGACGGGTGACTTCTTCCAAACTTTGTGTGTCTCTCGTCTCACCAAAGTTCGAAGCTTCGCTACCTGGTCCCTGCCCTCGGAGACGAACTTGTCGAATACAAGTGAAGCGCGTGTCGGGTATATGCGGCGTGCCGATGGGGAAGGGCGGTTCTTTGTCGAGACGCTCCGAATGGTGTACAGCGCGCGTGCCAAATGGTCCCCATTTTTGCTCCACGAAACGTTGCGGCTGAAGAGAAGGAGGAAAACACTGCACCACGCCTTGTCCAGATGTCCTGAGGAAAATCCGTTGAATCGTGAACTGTCGAGTTCTGTAGTAGTCCTCTGATAATCGGCCGAAGGCAGGACCTCAAATAGACAAACGAACTATCCTGTCACAGTGGGAGGATGATCCAGGAAAGTTTTTGCCAGTGGCGAGGATGCGTTCTCACTGATCAATTTACGAGTTGTCCTCGACCACTTCCGAGGCTGACCCAGAGATTAAAATGCAGAGTGTCCCAATATTTTTTCTCTCGCACGAATACTGTAGCTCTGACAAGCAGGACATTGGGAACGTACAGTGAAACATTCTAAAGACTGCTCGGGGAATGGTCCTGAAAGTGTCTGGGGGGCGACAAGTGAACTATAGTGCCCATCTTTAAAGACTGGCTGCTGAGATCACACACATCCTTCGCGAGTGCTCTCTGCACATTGGATATTTTCGAGGCGTGAGACTCGAACCCCGGACGGGTTGGACGGGCGGGATGCACTTTAGGCTGATTCTGAACGTGAGAGGTACCCACTAAGCTGCGCCAGTGTTTCTGGACTAAGCCGCACGAGAAGATGAGCTGAAGACTCAGAGATGCTGATCGTTGCCGATGAATCGAGCTGTATTTGGAACTAGAACATTGTTAGTGTTGGAGCCAAATACGATTGGAAGCATTAGCGACCTCGTGCAAGGCGCCTGAGAGAGATATCTGGATTAGTGCGTACCTGTCTTTATCAAGGCCCCGCACACTTGGGCAAGTGTCTGAATCCCAAGTGGGGCGGAAGGGACCCTTCACGCGCCCCCCGACTGAGAACTGGTCTGTGGATGCGGTGCATGCATCGGACACACCGCGGTATCCTGCAACAATGCTTGTGTGGTCCCAGTGGACCAAAAATGTCTGAAAGCAACCTCCAGGCGGATCAATTTCGCTCGCACATGGTGATCATGTTGTCTTTGGAACTGAGTGCGCCCCTCTCGATCCCCACGAGGGAACTCAGTGTGCCTGACAATGTATTCTACCCGGGGCACTTAAGCTGCCCCGGAACACAAATGCGCTCTTCTCCACACAGTGAGGCACCAGAAGGGCGGAAAGAAGAGGGAGACATGCCTGTACCACCAAAACGCGGCATCAAATGGCCCAGAAATGCAGATAAAGAGAGGTGGAAAAGCAGGCTGTATTAAGATTCGAGCCGTCCCGGCGAGTGGGCGCAGATCGACTGATCCGCCTCCACGAACGCCACAACTAGAAACCAATCAGGGTGTCGCGTAACGACGCGCGAAGGTGCGTGAGGGCGTTACGCATTTGCCGGCGCCTGCAAAGGGGATCGGGGAGACCCCTGACGCCCGCGCACGAGGCGGGGTGATGGAGCTCGCGGCGTGAACGGTCGCGAGCGACCCGGAATGGCTGATGCGTGCCGGGAAGCGTGGAAGGGCAGCCTCTGGGATCCCACAGGGCGGCAGCGGCCGCGCAGGCTTCAGATCGGCCCCTACTGGGGTGGGGAGGGGCCTTGTGGCCGTGTGCCGCAGGGGGCACAGCAGGGGGCAGCTTGTCGGGCCTCTGGGCTCGCCCCGCGGTATATAAACCGCGGGGTTGGGCACGGTGAGGGCCCGTCCGGTTCCCCACGCCATCAGGCGTCCGGGTTGAGTAGCCCAGTTGCGCAGGTTGCGGTGGCCTGCGCTTGCGCACTTGTTGACGTTTGGGTCCTCCGTCCACCGTGCCCCGTCCGTTGCGATGCGAGGCTGTCACGGCCTTGCCCTCGGCGGGTGGGGGTCGTTGCGCTTTAGCGCACACGGTGGGAGGGGGAAACGGGGTCCGGCTCATAGCCACTGAGGAGTCGGGCGCGCGGCTTGTGTACAGCCGGCTGACCCTAAGTCGTGCGGGGAGAGCGTGGGGCTTGTGGTCGTGAGGGGGGAGGGGGCGCGGTGTTGGCCCAGGTCTTCCGCCCGACGCGGTGTGCCGGCGGCAAGGACAAGGCCAAGATGGCGGGCGGCGGCAACGACGTCCAAATGGCCGACGCGGCCGGCGCAGCTGGGAGCGGTGCCAATGGCGCGGGCGGCCCGGCGGGGCGGGCCGGGTCGGAGGCGAGCGTCGGCTCGGGGTCTCCGCGAGACGGGTCGTCAGCCGACCATGGACGTGATATGCGCGGCGGCGACCTTGCCCCGCATTACCCCGATGGGGCGGAGGACCAACGGGCCGAGCTGCCGCTCATCGAGGGGGCGGGGCCATCGCCCTTTCGGCGGACTTACTTGAGCCCTCCGTCCCTTGGGACACGCGACGGCGTCCCCATCATGAGCGACGACGTTCTAATGGACGCGGCGACAAATAACCGCCGCGTGGCGTTAGTTAGTATCGAACAAGCCCATTGGGGCGTCCCGCCGGGGTTCACCGACATCCTCAACGAGGTCCCCGATGACCATGTCGACGCCTTCGTGGCGGAGGTGCATGGCAACGCCAACTATGGCAACCAAGGCGAAGCGCGGCAGGCGTATGAGGTTCTGGCCTATGCCAACGAGCTGGTCCGTTACGGACGCCCGTTCCATGACTTTCACACGCATCTTTATGCTTGGGCCCTCCTGTTCCCCGTCCATCAGATGGGGACCTTTGAGATCGCCGCCAACAACTTCGGGAGTCTGCGTCGGGCTTGGCCGGAGGCCGTCTTCCTGTCGCGTCGTACGGCCACGGAGTTGTCGGTGCCCTCTGTCCAGGAGGCGGGCATGGAGGAGTACCTCGATGAGCGCATCGAGGCATCTCACGAGGCGGAACACACCGTGGAGGAGAAGTTTGACGCCCGCACATTGGCGTTGACTTCCCCCTTTCGGGCGCCGAGTAATGCCCCCGCTCATCGGTGTGCTCAAAACGCGGCTCGCATTACGAGCCGCGGGCTGCTTCCCACCGCTTCGTGTTCCGGTGTTATTCGGGCGCCCCGTCATTTCGACTTGTCGCGGAGGTTTCCACGCTACCCCTGCTGATGGTTAAACCGCGGGGTGTGGATGGAGATGCTTTACGCACTGTCGTACTTGGCTCACAAGCTTGTCGACGAGTTCAGTGCCGTTTGGCATGTCGTCAATGCGGAGTACCACTACTTCCTGGCGGCCGGGTGGGTGCATACCCTGCTAACAGACAAGGTCTTTGCCTGGCTTGATGCCAAGGCCCTTCGGCGCATGTCCAAGTTGGACCTGCACCGTATGGCCAATGGGCCGGGAGGCCAGGCAGCGTTGGATACTTTTCAAGAGATGCACAAGGCCACGGACGTCTTCCCGTGGACCATTGTGGTCAAGGAAGGCATTCGACGGGACACGCAGACGCGTGCGGCGCGTCAGGTGCACGTCCAATTGGACTCGTCGTCCGAATGCGGGCTCGTGTTGAACCGCCCTTGTCGTGGCTTTGCGTCTCTTCCCTCATATGGCGGGGGGTCGGACGACGATGGCGATACGCCCGCAGCGGCCGCTCAAGGCAACGGCGGTTTTGTCCGCAAAGCGACGCGGGCGGCCGGTGGGCTTTCGCGTCGGGCTGCCTCTCCTAGCCGTCGGTCGCTATCGCCGGTGCGCGAGACGCGCGTTACCGCCGCGTCCGGAGGTCATGCGCGTTCGAAGCTGGAGGACGTTTGGACTTCGCCTGAGGCGTTTCAGGCGGCGGTGGCCTTGTTTGGCGACGGGCCGAGTCGTCGTATGGACAGGCAGCGCGAGCCTCGTGGCGTCGGGGCTGCCGCCCTGGCTTCGGCGTGGAATCGCCAGACGGATGTGTTGCGCCCGGGCCGTTCGTGATGCCCATGGCTATGTCCTTGAGGACGCCATGCCGGTCTTGGCTCGGTCCATGAGCGTGGCAGCCGACTCGGCAGCTGCCTTCGACCTGTTCTCGCAGGAGGTCGAACGTCTGCGCCAAGTGGCGGAAGCGCCCCCCTCGCCTGTGCGTTTTGACGCTAGCGACATCCTCGGCCGGCGTCTCAGCCGTAACGACGAGGATGAGGACGAGCCTCCGCGCAACATGCGCCGTCGCAGTTCGTCTCTGGACAAAGGTAGCCGGGGGCACTTCCGCAACTGAGGCGGGTGGTCTATGACCGGTGCGGGCGCGACTTAGGTCTTTGTTTTCCTTTGCTTGCTTTACTGCCGATGCCCGTCGGCAGGTGATGCTGTTGCGGTGTTGTATACACTTTTCCCTCTCATGGGTTGCTGTCATTTAGACAAGGAGGTTGTGGCTTGTGTAGAACTGCTGGTTTTCCTGTTAAAGTGAAAGGCTGCAAGTGCCCATATGGTCGTATCATTATGGTCTTTTGACGCGTGAGTTCATACATCGTGTGATGCACAGGCCGCTTTGGCTTCGATGTACCAGGGGGCACTTTCCCATCTGGGGGCTTTCAGCGTTGCCTCTGTACTTTGGTACATCAGGTCCTCAACCGTGGTTGTTAGGTCATGGACCGAAGGTAAAAGCAGCCCGTCAGGCTCGGATCCAACCCTCTGGGTAGCAGGCGCTGGTGCCACGTCATTGCGTTGTGAGGACGGGGGGCAGGGCCTCATGTAGGTGTACGGCCCATGCCACTCAGAAAGCTCGGCCAACCAGGGGTCGTGGGAGATAATACAGTCTTGCTCCAATGCTGTCCACCCTCCATGACGATCGTACGACCAGAAAGTAGCCCATATTCTTCGTGCAGAAGACGATGATCAGGAGCCACGATCGCCTCTGATTGTACCGTAGAGGCCGGTCGACCGCGTTCGTTGCTATCCCCCCCTGGACAAGAACGGAAGCGACAAGACTGGAGAAAGACTGTACGCGTCCGTTCGGGTAATGTCAGTCGAACCCAACAAATCGGTAAAGTCTCCTGAACTGAATTCGATTGGTTAATCTTCATCCAGTTCAGTGTGATTCGAATTTCGCTGTGGGAATTCGAAAACACACCAGGAATGGTCGGGGACCACTTTGGATCTTGGCGTTGGGGGGTTACTACAAGCGCCGTTTCGGCTTGATTAAGCCTGGGTGATCGGCGGGTGCCCCGAGACGGGGGGGTGGGAATACTCCACGAGAAGCCCGCAATTTTCTTCTTTTTCCGTCGGAGAAATCGGATGAACAAGTTCTGAGGAAGGTTTTCTAAGGGTTCCCAGGAATCGTCCATGGGACCATAATAAAAGGATCGGACCTTGGCACTGTAGATGCCATTGCTCCGACGGAGCTTGAATAGACGGTCAATGACGTATTCGTCGGGTACCGGGGGTGGGCTCTCAGGCTTATGGAGTCCATCCAGTAGTGAATGTGGTATCTTGTCTGGGGTTGAAGGCCGTGGGGCCGGGGTAGCATGGTCATTATTGTTTCTTCGTTCCTCACCATTCACGTCTACGACGTAAGTATAATCATCTGCGTCAAGTACGACGAATGGGCCGACGGTCCTGCTTTGCAGCTTGTTCTGTTGTTGGTGGTTCGTCGTATAGACGTAGTCACCGACGCGGACACGCTTGTTACGTGTATCCACGTTCGAGTCGAAGTTACGCTTGAAGAGTTGTTGAGTCTTTTGCAAGGCCTCTACGACGGCTGGGATTTGCTGTATTAGCTTGGCCATGCACTCACGCTTGCGCGCTAGGGGTGACCTATCATTGAGGGTACCCTTGTTTCTCAATGAAGTCCCTGGGGGAAGGATGCGTACAGACAAACTCGGGACTCGTCTCGGTATAACGAGTTCGAATGGCGCAATGCCTGTCGATCTATGTGGCTGGCTATTTTAAGCCATGGTCATTACGGGGAGTAGTTCATCCCAACGGCGCGGGTCGTCTGTGACATAATGTCGGAGTTGCGTAGCCATGGTACGATTGTACTTTTCGACTTGACCATTAGTCTGTGGGTGGTGTGGCAGCATGGCCACACGGAGGCCATCTGGACTTGACAGCTGATGGGGCCATTAAGTGGAAGGCCCACAGGCGGACACGCCGTTGGGGCGGGTCTTGCCCGGAGCTCGCCTAAGTAAGGCTGAGATTCCGGGTTTCCGGGATTGGCTAGACTAAGCAGATTCCTACCGATCACGAGACCCACTGGGTGCGATCGGATCGTGGTTGGGATGATCCACTCGTGATTCCCGGAAATACCACTGTACGGTCCTCTGGGTTATGACCGTATCCTTGATTTGTGCTTTTCGTTGTGAGGAGTCGTATCTGATGTTCTCAGTGCATCTCACCCTCGCCTCGGGGATTTTGTTGGCGTGTTTTGATTGGGTCTTGGGCACAATCCCGGCGGCGGGTGTGGCCCGCGTTTGACCCCTGTTTTTGGCCCATTTGCAAGGGTCCCCCTGAGGGTTGAGGGAAGGGGACAGGTGGGTATATCTGAGCGGGACAGCAGAGCAGTCCCGAACCCCCCGAGGGAGGCAAGTAAACGTTGAGCCTCACAACGCTGTGTCGTGTTTGCGACTTGTCTTTGCCGCCCACACCAGTTGTGTGTGTGCGTCTTGGCGCTTGCTTCCGGGGTCTTTGACGAGACTACCGGGTGCCCGGTCGGGAAGGCCGCCCGAGTGGGGTCGGCCTGACTGTGGTTCCACATTTGGTGGAGCAGCAGGGGAAGGAGCACACTTTGCTACCTTCGTGCTCGCGACGCGAGGAGGTCGAGTGACCTTCTTCCCCTAGCGATCTTTGTTCCTCCGTTGCAACCCCGCAACGTTTGATTGGTGAGCCTACTCGGTTACCAGATTTCAGGAGGGGAGGGGGGAAACCCCTCCGCGCACTCTGATGGGGCTAGTGAGAGGGGGAGCACGGCTTCGCTCCCCCTTGGACCCACACCACCAGGGGGTGGTCGTGTAGTCCCACGAAGCCAGGGTGGCGGAGATGTGGGCGGAGCCGGGCGTAGCTCCTTGTTTCTTCCTCCGGCCTCCTCCGTCGGACCGGGTGGAGTTCGGCCTCCGGCAAGGGCGACCACGGTTCGTAGTGACACCGTGGACCCCCCGTCGGATGCCAACACTCCCTTCGGCACGAGACTGTCGCATGTAGCTGGGAGGACGGATGGTACGTCCCGAGCAGCGGTCGGTGAGTCGGTGCCCCGGCTTGGAGACGAGCCCGCGGGTGGGAGCTCTAGTCGTGCTCCCCGAGGTTCGTTGGGTGGATTATTCAGCGTGGGTCCTGAGTTGCAGGACGCCATCGCTGAGGCCGGTACTGTCCGAGATTGCCCGTTCACTACCGGCTACGCCCGGTTCGGTCCGGAGCCCTATGGTGCGTCCCGACCCTCGACGAAGTGGACACACTCAGTCCCGCCGACGACTGCGTTACGCGTCGCAATCGTCTGATGGCGAATATTCCGGCGGCGATTC
>Ga0209093_1001680_pt1 | contig 12545 bp, 17 predicted proteins | sample SidtaG_4_FD_187450 | JGI IMG/M metagenome (GOLD analysis project Ga0209093, IMG submission 187450) | Marine algal microbial communities from Sidmouth, United Kingdom - Sidmouth_Male1 metaG (SPAdes) (version 2) | ecosystem: Host-associated > Algae > Red algae > Unclassified | place: Sidmouth...
GGGACAGCAGAGCAGTCCCGAACCCCCCGAGGGAGGCAAGTAAACGTTGAGCCTCACAACGCTGTGTCGTGTTTGCGGCTTGTCTTTGCCGCCCACACCAGTTGTGTGTGTGCGTCTTGGCGCTTACGTCCGGGGTCTTTGACGAGACTACCGGGTGCCCGGTCGGGAAGGCCGCCCGAGTGGGGTCGGCCTGACTGTGGTGCCACAAGCACAAGCGCGGATGCTGTTAAAAAAAGAGCCGCCGCGGAGTCCTGAAGGCTCAACGACCGGCAGATAATTCTTTCGCGGGTACTTCAGGACGCTCGTTGGCGGTGGCGGCGGCGGCGGCGGCGGCGTCAGGTGCGGCGGCGCTTCATGGAGACCTTGTGCAGCTGGGGGCGCCTGTTGCTGAGCAGTCGGCCGCGAATGAAGCGGTGGCGGCGGCGGCGGCTGCGTCGGGTGCGGCGGAGCATTTTGGAGACGGTGAGCGGATGGGGGCGCCTGTTGCTGACCAGTCCACCGCGAATGAAGCGGTGGCGGCGGCGGCGGCGGCGTCGGATGCGGCGGCGCGTGATGCAGATGGTGTGAGGCTGGGAGCGACGGTTGCTGAGCAGTCGGCCACGAGTGAAGCTGCAGACTCGGCGCTCCCACGGCCAATAAAACACAAGCGCAGCGGAAAGCACAAGTGTGGCAAGTGTCCACGCAAGGGCCAGATGGATGATGCGCCTGCGGAGGAGAGGGCGGTGGTCGCTGCCACTATGGATGCGTTTGTGGACGCGGAGGGCGCCAATGATGTTGCTGCACTTGGTGCGGAAGTACACGCGGCGGCTTCAAAAACATCTGTTGATGACGCGTCGGCTGCTTTCGTTTCTTTCGTCGTTTGTGCGAGTCCGGTACAGGCCGGTTCGCCCGTCGCGCTTCACAATTCCGACTCGGACACCGAGGTGGTCCTGGTGGAGGGTCGTGTGGGCGTGGCCGACGTCAACTTCGGAACGACTTCCGTTTCCATCATCCAAGCAGCGGCTTCTTGCGCCCTTCGAGAGCCTGAGGGCTCGGGGGTCATGTCGATGTCGCGCATCTTGGACGATGACGCGCTGCGAGCAACATAGGCGGGGGTGTCGCGCGCGACGCCGGCCATGGCTGATCCGATCTTCAACACGCAGTCTGTCGAAGAAAGGAAGCGTGCCCAGCAAAATGGGGAGCTCTTCGACAACCGGCGGCTCCAGGCGGTCATGAATCCGCGGTGGGCATCCGCCGCGCTCGTCCGGTCGAGCCTGTCCCGCCAGTGCGACCTTCTTTTCCACGTGTACAGGAGTCGGAACGTTGCCTTTGAGCCAAAATTACTGCTTAATTTTCCGCGTGCAAAGCCCCAGATGCCTCACAGTGACGCAGCGAACAAGGAGACGCTGGGGAACCCCCCAAGAATGATCCGCGTGGTGATGGCCGTTGAGGACGGCTCGCACCTGGACACCTGGCCGCGTTGGTCCTGTCCATTTTTGGATCAAGACAAAGAGCAATGTTCTGTTCGAAAGTGCTCAACAGAGCGCGTTCTCGTGTCCGTTGGGGGTTTCATTTTTTTCGTGGTGACATGGTCCACCGCGGGGTCGAGAACGCGTCTTCGAACTTCATTCTCCGCCGTATTTATGTCTCTCTCACCCTTTGTGGCACACCCATGGCCAAAGAACATTGGGTTGATGAGACCTGTTCCGTTAAGGAGGTGCCTTGATAGAACAGTGAAACGCTTTGGCTTGTCTTCTTCGTCCAACATCCAGGGCCTCACCACAATGCGAAGCCGTGCAGAGCCTCGCAGCGATAAGGAAGGCCGTGCCCCGCAGTGTACTGCCACAACATTTATGAACCTACCGACCAGGGGCCACGCGCCGCAATTCCCTTCCTGGCGACCGGCTCAAACACAGCTCAAGCACGCGGGGCACCGCGCCCAGACATCCACCGCCTGCATGCAGCGCCTACAAACAGCCTCACGTCCCACGCTCATATCTCAGCGCGAGCTTTCCGAGCTTCCCGCAATTCATACTTCCCGGCATTGCTGCGCTAACGCCGTCCCCCCGTTCCTCGTTCGATGCAGCAGGGAGCCAGCTCAGCACGACAGCGCCACAACCACCACCGCCTCCCGTACCTCTGCCAGCAAGAACCGGAACAGAAGGTGGACGTCTGGATGCGGCTCGCCGCCGCTGCCTCATCTGCCGCTCCACGGCGGTGGTCGCGCTGTGTCTGCGCACCCCCGTCCGCCCAGTCGCGTTGTGGCAGCCGCATGCGTCGCCCCGGCCACCTTTCCGCAGTCACCGACGACCCCGCCGCTGCGGTCGCCACCGCCGATGCCTCCGTCATCTTAGTCGGCGGCCGCGGCCGGCTTGTTGACGTCGGCAGCCGGACCTGCTCGTTTCAGTTCTCGGAATTGCGGTGACCGCGACAGAAGCAGAGTAGTGTCCAAGAGAGAGCGTCTACATACGCTTGAGCATGGGGGTCATCTAGCCGACCACCATACATATAGGTACACGAACGAAAGGCAGAATACAATGCGAGATGAGGCCACGGTCGATGCGGGTAAAGAGCGTCTGCGCCGGCGCTGCCCTGCACCGTGAGAAGAATCGTGGAAACGTCAGGTGCGCAAAAGGACTCCGCGCGCGCCTTGTGGTGTGGACAGGCAGTGAAAGCAGAAACCAGGCGGCCTCGCGTGAGAGACGCCGGGCCACGCCCAAACACGAGACGCAGAGGCACTTGCCGATGATCGTGGTCCTGAAAATGAAAGCGAGGTGATGAAACGAGGAGAGTGGAAGAAAGCGAGATGCAAACAACGTTGTTAGACGAAGCGAGGAAGCGAAAATATAGCGCGCCAGCAACCTTTATGTACTCCATCCATGGACAACAGTCCTCCTCGCCGTCCGCAAGTCCGCCCGCCATGCCGCCCCGCGTTGCGCACGCGCTTCGCCGTGCGTGCGCTGCTCCGTGCAAGAGCTTGGCCGCGTGCGCGCACATCGCCCCCGCCCGTTGTTGAAGAGTTGGCGTGGCGCGCCGTGAGGTGCTGCCACGGTGTCAGCGACCGCATGGTCGGAGGCGCGGGTCGTGCCGGCCTCTCGAGGAAGACAGTGGGTTGCTAGAGAATGAGGTGGCGGCGTCGTCGTGGCGGCCGTCGCGCGCGCCACCAGTCGCTGCCGTTCTCGAGCGGGCGTCATTCGCGCGTTTTAGCCTCGTCTCGGTCGTCGCGCTGCGCCGTTACGCGGTCAGAGACACCAACGCGGAAGGCCCCGCCGCCGCCGGAGTGCCACATCAACTCTAGATGCAGGGCGTGGCCCTGGTGGCCGCCCGGCCGCACCGCCCGTCCCTCCGAGGAAATCACTTACCGTTGCGGTTCGGTAGCAAAGCGTGGACAGCCGCGCAGAGCACAGTATGAACGAGTGCTAAAACAACAGTTCTGAAAGCACATGAGGAGCTAGCGATATGTTGGTGCACTGGGGTTGCCACTCCAGCCGACGCACCATACTCTTGTGCCACTCTGTACGATGCGCTTCACGCCCATGCTAGAACCGATCAGAAACAGTATGAAAATAGGTACGAGCGAAAACGGTTGAACCACTACATTGCCGTTAGAGGTCATAAAGTCTTCGCGCGGTGACATGTCCACATGCTGCCTGATCACAGCACGAAGTTCTGTCAGTTCCGCGTCTGACAGCCGCACACAGAGTCTCAAGTGGCCTGACATCTGACTCATGGGGCCTCCAGATAAATTGGACGATTCTGGTGGAGCTCGATCATAAACGTCGCCACAGCATTTCATCCCGCCACGGTTTTAGCGTAATATTTGGGCCGCATTCCTTCTCGTGAACCAGTAAATGGTATATTGTAGACCTTCAACAATTGCAGCGTTGTGGTTTTCCCGGTGGCGAACACATACTAGCGGAATCTACGGGACATGGCATGATTCCCAGCACGAGTATGGCTGGACAGCACGACGCCGTACCGCAGGACCTCAAACGACAATGCGGGATACCGCATGGTCTGACGGAAAACAGCGCGCCAGGCCCCTCAACGGGGTTGTGCTGGTCTCGTGAACAATCGCGTCGTTCAATAAATTGCGTATAATTCAAATGTTAAACAAAACCAAACAGAGCACACATTAGTGTAATTTCGTGTGCTGAATCACCCCCGAATGTGGAACTGCCGGTCGATGGCATTCGTGGAGTCTGCTCACACGAGCGCCGCGCTTCACACAGACTTGGTAGCTGCCCCTGCTCTAATTGATTGCTGATCAGCCGCTTCATGCGATACATGCAGCATGGCCAGAGAACTACGTATGTCCGTCAGCGTGCAGCCAGCGTACGCTCATTGGACCGCTGGTATTGATGGCAGCAGGACGACTGCTGGGCCTGAACAGAGGAACGCACAGGGCTCTGGTATAGGACATTGCCGGTATGAGTGAGCCGAATCCCACAGTCGCACGTCAAAGAGCTCCCGTCGAGTCCTCAATGTGTGATGTCGCTGTCGTGGTGCCGTGAGGACGAGAAGAACAAGACCAGGTCGACGAACCGACCTCTGAGTCTGCTGCGACAGTGGGGTGTGAGTATTCAGGCAGCTTTTGGGTGTGTGTTTCGTCGCTTTTAGCTCCCACATAACGGGTTGATGGACACGGAGACCGTTCGAGCCGATGTAAGGACGGGCGCTTCAGGGGGGAAGGTGTGCGATGAGGATTCTAGTCCGCGGTAGGACGTGGCATGTTCGCTATGGGGAGAGAGGTGGGGAACTGGCTAAACACGTCTCGGGCGCCCAAGGTGGGGGTAGAATTCGGTTTAGGTTTTGTAAGCCCAACCAAAAGCTGAGATCCCTGCCCCACAATGTCTCTTGCCGGGTTTCTGGCCGGAGCTGTGTGCCAAAAGCCACCGTTCATCTTCTTGTATTGGGAAGTAGCACGGTCCAAACTTCTCCGTATCGCTGTCTTCAACTGCAGAGTCGCGCTCCGTCCTTTCTCGTCTCGTGGCACGGCGACCACGGTTTCGCACACTTGTGGAACTCGTAGCTGCTCTGCAAACTGCAGCTAGAATAGAGGTATGAAGAGTGCTCATGACAGGCGCTACCACAGCCGTTCGGTGCGTTAGTATAGAGTCAATGTACCAATCTACCCCTGAATATCTCGGTGGTGGTAGTCCGGTGTGTGTCCCGAGCAGGAGAGTGATGTTTCTAGCCCGCCCCCTTGTTCATGCCCCTCCCGTTCCAGCCTGTCTCAAGCACGGCCAACGTTGGCGTGGAACACCATCTGTACTGCCAAAATTACCCTTGCTTGCTCAACCCACCACCATGCGCACCCGGAGTGGTCCGCAGCGTCGCCGTGAGGAACTGGACAATAGTTTGTCGGAGACCCCTCATACGGACGGCGCTCCGCCTGCTGCTGGAACTTCACGCGTCGACTGCGGGGACGTCACGCTTTTGTTCTTCGACGGACCCTACACAGGCATCCAGGTCACCCGCAGGGATGTTCGCAGCTTGAACGTTTATCAGGAGGCACATGATGCTGTCGTCGACGCTTTTGCGCGGTACATCTCGCAGGAGGAGCTCGCGTGAAGCGATTCACGGAGCTATCTCGTGTTTTGTAGGATCTGTTACCAGGTTCTGCGTGAGCGCGGGCCTGCTGCGGTGCTCTCTATGACGCAGAGAATCAACGCGTCTGATTATTCTACTTGGGTTTTCTTGCTTTGTGAGGGGAACCACTGGTTGTGTGCTGTCATCTACGACGTTCCTCGTCTGGGGAGAACTTTGAAGCTGTCTGCAGATGGACGGGCGGCCCCCACGGGTCTCTCTGATGCCACGCTGCCCTTCTTCAACTCTCTTCCAGGTAGTGGATCCTCGAGGTACTCCCGCGCGCGCACCTTTCGTTTTGGTTGGGTGAGAACCGTGGCTCTTGACTTCACCGGTGCAGGAACCGGCACGCCCCTGGGACGGTGGGTTGCTTCCTGTCTATACGTCGTCTTGCCCTCGGTGCATCAGCAAGGGGCCACTGTTGACTGTGGTACGTGCGGCTTGTCTTTCTTTTCTTCATTGTTTAGGTGCCCCGTGAAGAACCGTCGTGATTTGCTTCGCCTGGGTGGAGAGGGGATGGCCGCGTGGTCCTCCGTGTTTGACCTGAAGACTCTGGCGGAGCTGCTAGTTGTATATAGAATGCTCGAGGCACGCTTCGCTGCAGCAGCAGCTCGCCAACGGGCGCCTAGACAGCTCGCGGCGACGCCGGCCGTAGCGTCGGGCGCATCACGCGCCGTGAGTCTGGCGATGACGGAGGCTACGCGGCCGCCAGAAGGTGTGTGTGTGACGGCCGGACACCTGGCTCCCACACTCGGGGAACAAGATTCCTCACTGTCATGAGGGCACACGTGCATTCGAGACCTGGGCGGTCGGATCCGGTCAGGTCAAAACGGCCCCAGTCTCTCGCGAGGGTATTACGTCCTGCTATGGCATGTTTCGAAGCTTTTTTCGAATCGCTCCGGTGGTGATCCACTTGTGGTCACCATGTGGCTCACCAACCACGACCGCGATCGCGAGACTTCTCTGGGACTAGTAAATCCCAGGACAGGCCCCCAGTCAAGGGCCTCGTTTGGTGTAAACCCAACTTGGACGAATGACCAGCATTACGCCAAGCGCCTGACACCGGGGCGCCGCGAGGGTTTCAAGTATCACCCTTCCCCTGCCTCGACTCAAGGCGGTGTCAGAAGCTTCGACCGTCCTCCGCTGAGACTGGCCCCATGGGCCCTGAGGGAAGGGTTCGTGAGGGCCCTCTCAGAGTGTCTGAGGCGGTGTTTTCTGAGGGTTTGGAGGGGGACGGACGGGGTGTGTAGGGGATAAGAGGGCGATGCGTGAGTGTTGCCTCGAGGACTCTGAAGCGGGAAAGAAAGTTTCCGGTCACACACCTCGTGTTTGTCTCTCGGGGCGTCTTCCCCCGGGCGACGCCGTGCGTGTGTGCTCTTCGGGGTTTCCTTTCGGGGCGGGAATTCCCCGACAGGACTACCCTGGGACATGGTCTGCCTCGCCTTTCCCGCAATTGGGTGGTTTTGGATGGGCATGTTGTCAGTTTCTGTGGAGCAGCCGGAGAGGAAGGCAGCCCAACCTTCCTTGGGACGGTGGCGGTGCGCCAACCCGCCTCGGGGGGAACCTAATTGTTCCTGCTCCCCTTGGTGCCTAGCGCTCTGGGCGGCGCCCCGCAGCGCCAGGTTTGGCTGAGTCCGGCCGGGTCGATGGCCTATGGGGGGGGGCATGGAGACCCCCCTGGTGTCGAGTTCCCAGGTGTCGCGGGGGACGGGTCTCCCCCCCCCGGAGGCGGATCGTCGGTGGACGATCGCCACACCAGTGCAGGCACCACGGATGCGGGTGCCAGGGGCAGCAGAATCTGTTCCAGCCCTTGCCCCCGGGCCGTGATCCGACTGGGCCTCGCCCCCCGGCGAGCGCCCCCTCGGGTAGTACTCACCCCGAGGCGGCCCTGTCGGGTGCTGGCACCCATTTCGGCGGAGAACAGCCGCCCGACGTAACCACGTGGGGCGGTGGGTCTGTGCCCCCACCGGCACGGGAACCTGCGCGTGGGAGCTCTAGTCGTGCTTCCCTAGGTTCACGCAGTGCCAAGGGTGCCCCGGCGCGCGAGCACCGCGCTGGGACTCACGGTATCGGTCCCCCGGCCCTCGGGCCCCGTGGGAGATTCCCTTTGCGTGCTTGGGAGGGGGGGGAGATGCCAGACTCGGCACTGGAGCCTGCGGGTGGGAGCTCCAGTCGCGCTCCCTCAGGCTCACGGGGTGCCAGGGATGGCCCCGGTCTCGAGTGGTGAGACGCCGTGGCCGAGGCCGTTCGGTCTGTAGTTACGCGATTGCTAGCACGATGTTGCGGGGCTCTACGCCCGGACCCTCTGAACGACGGCGCAGAGCCTGGCGCTCTTCCTGTCGGCGTCGCCGCGACGACTCGTCTTTGTCGTCAACCACAGACGTCTCCCGCTCGAGGGACGAGTCGGTCGTTGCAGCCCTACTAGGTGCGTTCCGCGCTACCCCCACGCCGTCGACGGTGAGGGACGGTACTCGCGGTATTGACCCGAGGACCCGACCAACTCCTGACTCGGAGGGGGGTGAGCGAGGCGGGGCGGGGTTGCGAGAGTTTCCCTGGGGTATTGACCCGGGGTTCCCGACGCAATTCTCCATCGCAACCTGTACGGAGGCGGAGGGTTGGCCGACTCAAGCAACCCCGACGACACCGACTCGGGTGGTACCGCCGAAGATTGTCGTCAACCACTCGTACTACCGGATGATGCTTGATTTCGAGACCTACGCGTTGGACGAAAAGTCGTTTGTCTACGCGCGGCGCCAGGCCCGTACTCTGGGTCGGCGCAAAAACGACGTTGCTCAGTCCTTCGGGGTACACGACGAGTGGGACAGTTCTCCTCCTGCCAGGGTCTTCCAGTTCTTTCGTAAGTTCTCCAAGGCCTGTGACGAAGACGACATCTCCGAAGGTGAGAACTTATACATCCTACAAGACTTTAGGAAGGAACCTCTCAAGTCAGAGGTGATGGTAGTTTTTCCGATTCGCCGGGCGGGGTATCCCCGGCGAGGTCACTTCCTACCTGGATCTCATCAACTGGATGCTCCGACGGCACGTCAACGAGGCCTCAGTGACAACCCTCGTCGAGACCATTAACGTCGCGGTCCAACGGGACGACGAGGACGAGTTGTCTTTCGCCAAACGGCTCTGCCGCCTCAACACCGAGTGCGAGTTCATGTACGGGGAGTGCGCGCTCAAGGGGCGCTTTGTGGAAGGTGTCCACCGCGCCGCGCGCGCCACTGTTCGGGAGCAGAACACCCCCGGCATGGCTATGGCGGAGTTAGCTCGCGTCGCCCAGACAAAGGGCGACGAACGCCGCTGGCTACGACTTGAGCAGCGTAAGGAGCGGACCAAGGAGAGAGAGGTGCTCGGGGAGGAGACCCAGCTCCGGCGGCAAGCTCGCTTAGCCGCCTCCTCTCGGGTTTCGGGGGGGGCTCCGGGTTATCCACCGCCAGACGCCCCCGTTCGGGTCGTCGGGGCCGTGGACGCCCCGAAGCAAGGCGCCGGGGTACGGCACGATGCGGTCCGACCCGGGGACCGGACGGCTCGACTCCCGGAGGCAGGGATAACTCACACGGCCGGTTCCGGCCGAAGGATGACTCTTTCCGTCCCAAACCCAGGACGGGATGGTACCCTTGCTGGCAGTGTGGCAATGTGGGACACTGGACCGACGCGTTCCCATATGTGGACGCACGCCTCCGTGACCGATTGGTGATGGCCTTTCGCTATTCCCCTCTCGGGGCGCACTCGGGCCCTCGAGACACCCAGCGGATGGGCCGGCTGGGAGCCGTCGCCGCCCCCAACGATGACTCCAGCTCAAGCGGCGATGAGTCGAGGCCGCTTGAGAAGGGAGAGCCGTCGGCCGGGCAAGAGTGCGGGCCGGCTACCTGCTCGGAGTCCGAGGAGGAAAACGAGAAACCACCGGTTTTGGGCCCTCCCCACGGCGACCGGTGGACCCAACCCGGGGCACGTATGTGATGCCAGTACGCATCCAACTTCGACCCATGGGGATCCGCCCTCGGGACGCACCCCTCCCTAGAGGCAGGATGGCCGGAATGTGATGGCCATCCAGACGGGGTCTATCTATCAAGTGGCCAGCCGCATCTGGCTGGACGCGGGGCGTGAGTGAGCCCTCTGCGTCCTTGTCGATACGGGGTCCGGCGTCTCTCTAGTACGAGAAGCGCTTCTCCCACCGGAGATGAAGGTGGCGCCCCTAGATGAGGCGACCTCCTAGTTATTTGACGTGAATGGGGGACTCCCACCCATCACGGGCACCGTGACTCTTAAGGTGCGAGTCTGCACCGACAGGACACCTGTCACGTAAGGAGTAGTGCGTGGCATGTCGGTCCCCCTACTCCTAGGGACAGACTACACCGACGTCTACGTCCTCAACATCTGTGGACCCAAGGGCTATATCCAGGAACAAAATGGATGTAAGGTCCCCATCCTCCCGCGGGGAAAGACGGTGTCGTGTGCCAAGGCGGACTAACCCGGAAAGGCTGGTGCCGCTAGTGAGGCGGACACCAAAGTGCCTCTGGCCCGGGAGATGTTCCTGCCACCGCGGTCCCGGGGGTACGTCCCAGTGCAGACGTCCTTTCAAGGGAATGGGGTCATTTCCCAGCGCCATCACGTGTACGAGCGCCACCGAGTGCATGTGGAAACTGGCACCATGACTGCACCGCCGACTAGACGTGGTGGGTGGAAGTGACCCACACGGGGAGTACGAGTAAGCGTATCCCCAAAGGTTTGGTGCTGGGGCATATGTCGGCCTCCTACGGCACGGTGGCCGCCATCTCCCGGGAGGAATGGGCTGCATTAAGTTTCAGTCCCTCCACCGCGCCAGACGCGACGAATCCCGAGGAAGAGCCCTATGTTCATACTTTGAGCGTGCCCGACGGGTTGCGGCCCCCAGTGCTCTCCCTGCTAGAGAAGCACCGGGCCCTATGGATTGCGTACTTGTGCTCCATCAAGGACACGGATCACCGGATCGAGTTGAAGCCGGACTCCAAGCCCGTCCGGCTCAACCGCTATCGAATGAATCCTCGACCTAGGGAACTCATCAAGGCCCAGGTCGACCGAATGCTCAAGCTCTAAGTCATAAAGCCCAGCCAGAGTGAATGGGCTGGCCCGGTGGTACTCATTTATAAACCCGACGGGAGTCCCCGGTTCTGAAATGACTATCAGCAGTTTAACGAGCGCACAGTACGCGACTCGTATCCTCTACACCGGATGGACGACTGTCACGACTCCTTAGGGGATGCCCAGTTCTTCTCCGCGTTGGACTGCAAAGCAGGGTACTGGCCAACCCCCATAGCCGAGGAGGATAAGCCCAAGACGGTGTTTACCTGCCACTGTGGGACGTACCAATGTACCCGTCTTCCCTTTGGCCTGTGCAATGCCCCTGCCACTTTCCAGCGGGCTATTTACATGATCCTGTCCGTAGTGAAGAGGCAGAATGTGCTCGTCTACTTCGAGGACCTCGTCATCTTCTCCGCCGATTCCGAGTCCCACCCGTGCCACTTGGACGCGGTCCTCACCCTACTCGGGAAGCATGGGGTCACCCTCAAGAATCAGAAGTGCCACCTCTTTAGTTACGACGTGGAGTATCTCGGCCATGTAGTACGGCCCGGACGCCTGAGTGTGAGCCAGAAGAATCTCAAGGCCATCAATAAGGCCGTCTTCCCCAAGACCCAAACCCAACTGAGGAGTTTCTTGGGCATGTGCAATGTCTACCGCAGGTTCACGGTAGACTTCACTAAGACCAAGAAGCCGCTGAATGACCTGAACAGCGTGAAGCTTCCGAAGACGTTGAGCCCCCTACCCCGAAGGAACAGGCCGAGGTCGATGAACTACGCGAACAGCCATGCCACCCGCCCATCCTTGCGATACCGCGCAAGGAGGGGAAGTACGTCATCGATGTAGACGCTAGCCACCATCGGCTGGGGTGCTGCCTTCTACAGCAGCAACCCGATGATAAGTACCTTCCAGTAGGCTGCTTTATTAAAGGCCTACTACCGGCGGAGAAGAACTACACCGTCACCGAGATTGAGGGACTGGGTGTGGTGTTGGCTCTCGGTTTACTGCGACCGTACGTGGAAGGCACAAAGATCCTCATCTGGTGTGACCATAAGGCACTGCGGTGGATACTAACCACGACGGCCTGCACCAACAATCGACTCAACCGTTGGCGCATCCTCCTCTGGGAGTTCGCCTATGATGTGGAGTACAAGCCTGGCCCCCAACACGCGGTGGCCGACGCGCTGTCCTGTCTCCCGACTGAGGGGCTGGAGCCGGGAGATCCCCACAGTTGGGGCGACTACGCCGTCGGGGGCAGTACTCGACCCCCGGCTCCCAGAGAACAGGGAGACCGCCGGCATACCCCAGGGAGAACTATCCCTGAAGCAGGCGAACGATGAGTTTTTCCAGGAGGTCAGGCAGTTACGTGATACATCGGAACCCACGCGCTTCTGCGAGAATGCGGATGGGCTGCTCTTCCGAGTACGTCATCGGGACCAGGCCCTGCTACGGGAATTTTCCCATTAAGTATCTTAGTGAGTATGAGTACGAGGCCACCCTAACTCGGTGACTTGGCCGGGTCAGAGAATACACTCACATCCCCGTGGAGGCCGTCAGAATATACCTCGGGAACAAGGTAGCGTGAGTATGGTATACGTATGCGGGAGACACCACTGCAGCCAGTTTTTGTCGTATCCAGTGACTGCTACGCTCGATGCGAATATGCTCCTGTTGTGTGTTCTATCGATCTTATGCGTCTCTAAGGTGGTCCATGGGGTTTTGAATGCAATTTCCCTATCACTTGTCATCGCTGGCCGGGCGGATGATCCGACTCGCATGCAGCAGGTTGCCGAATTCAAACAGTGGGCGCTGCTGACGGCTGCTCATCTCCGCCCCGCCGATGGGTTCAGGATCTACCGCACCGGAGTGTGGCCACTGTGCGTTCTTCTGCTTTCCTTCGCTACCCCCCCCCC
>Ga0209093_1001681_pt1 | contig 12537 bp, 6 predicted proteins | sample SidtaG_4_FD_187450 | JGI IMG/M metagenome (GOLD analysis project Ga0209093, IMG submission 187450) | Marine algal microbial communities from Sidmouth, United Kingdom - Sidmouth_Male1 metaG (SPAdes) (version 2) | ecosystem: Host-associated > Algae > Red algae > Unclassified | place: Sidmouth...
TGGGCCCGCTTTTGGCGCGCCGCCGCCGCCGCCCCCGCCGCCGCCCCCGCCCCCGCCCGCGCCCCCGCCCCCGCCCCCGCCCCGGCCCCCGCCCCCGCCCCCGCCACCGCGGGGGCGCGCCGCGCTCGGGCGCGCCCCGCTCGGGCGCGCCCCGCTCGGGCGCGCCCCGCTCGGGCGCGCCCCGCTCGGGCGCGCCCCGCTCGGCGGCGGTTTCGGGGGGGGGGGGGTGCGGTGTGCGCTTGCTTCTTTCGGCGGGCCCCCACGGGTGCTCGTCGGGGGGGGGGGGCGGCCCGCTTTTGGCGCGCCGCCGCCGCGGCCGCCGCCGCTGCCGCCCCGGGGGCGCCCCGCCCTCGGTCGGACCCCGCTCGTCTGCGGTTCGTTCTGGGGGGTGGTGCGACGTGGAGCGTGCACCGGTTTTGGCCAGCACTCACCGGTAGTGGTCAGGGGAGCGGACCTGTCTGGCGCGGGGGCGGTCGGCAGCTCTGCGCCCCCCTGTAGCTTTTGGCGGCCCCCACCGGCGTCGATTGGAGGGCGCGGGTGCGCTACAGCCGACTTTTGCCGCGCCCGTGGTGTGCTCTGCTCCTGCTATTGACGACCAGAGCCGTATTTAGCCCGGTCCGCAACGCGTGCGCCGCCTCTCACCACAACTTCCCCACCGCCAACCCATCGCTAGTGCCTGTCGCTCCCCCCCTCTCTACTGCCGCCGCTTGCCTGGCCACGCATCCTCTTTTCTCCCGCCCCTCCCCACAGTGCCCACCTTCTCCCCTGACGACATCCACGATGGTGCCTCGTGCGTTTGTCGCCACGGTGCCCCCCCACTTCCCCGTGACACCGTCACTTGCAGCTCCGACGCCGTCGCCGGCCCCATCTGCAGCAGCATCAACGGGAGTGGCATCGTCTCGTGGAGCAGCATCGGCAGCGACGTCTGCCCGCGGCGCGGGCCGCCATCGGACCGCCCCTACCGCGTCGATTGTGACGGCGTCTGTCGTGCAGTCGGAGATGGAGCGGCTTGGCGGTTTCGTTGCGGCAACGGCGGGGATCCCGCGTGCGCCCGCCCGCGCCATTCAGGCGGCAGGAACGCTCGTGGGCGCGGCGCGCGTCATGGAGAAGGAGGTCCCCAACGTGCGCGTGTGCGTCTACCTGTCGGGCGTGACCCCGACGGGCATGGTCAAATGGCTCATCCTGCACGGCAGTGCGGTCTCCAACGACCCGGAGCTGATGCGCGTGGAGGCACAGGTGCAGCACGCCGCGCGCGCCGTCGAGAGCGCTGTTTTTGCGGGCTCGTCGCTCCAAGTTCTCCCTGCCACGCACGTTGGCGATGCGGTGCCGGTAGGCGACAATCTCGTGGCGGTACCTCCCGCGGCGGTTGTGTCTCCTTTCCCTCCTGGCCCTGGCTCTGTTTACTTCCCGTGGGGCTCTTCCTCTTCCGGGGGCGCTGCAGCGGCACGTCCTGTTTCTACCTCTACGGCGTCGACGCCGACTCCGGAAGAACGCCGGAAAGCCGATGCGGACTTGGAGGAGGCCTGCAACGCACCAACGTTCGATGCAATGCTGCGTCTGCAGCGTGCCGCGTCTTCGCAAGGTACGCACGATCCACCCGCCACACCTCCTCCTGGCGTTGCCGGCGCAGGCGGCTCGACCCCGGCGCGCTCAAACGCTGCAGTACGCCCGAGTCTAAATGATGACCGCGCCGCTGATGAACGTGTGGCGGACTTGGACGGCGACGCTGCCGCTCATCCAGATGAACGCCAAGCCGATGCCGACCTTGGCACCATGGACCGGCAGCCCGTGCTTGACCCGCGGCCGCTCCCTATCATTGAGTCGGTGGAGCCGCCCGAGATTGTCTGTCCGTCCAAGAAGGCGGTTGACCGCTTGCTGTCGCTGTTGGCGGTTGATTCTCGCCCTGCATTCCGCCTGCGAGAGATGTTCAGGGGCGTCATCGCCGTGTTGGCGTCGCGGCATAACTGCTCCGTCAAGAGCATCCAAGACGTCTTCACGCCCTGGTGGTGGTTCCGGTTGGCGGCGGTCGGCGAGCCCGCCGCCAATCCGGGCTCCATTTGGGCCATGCGTGTAAACGTGCCCAAGCGCCTGCTCCTGACGACCAAGCGCAGCCGGACGGACGCTTCCGACGCGACGGAGACGATAACCCTCGACGCGTTGCCGTCATCTGCCGGGGTAATCGACCACATCGTGGCGGCTCTTTTGCTGCTCCACGACAAGGAGGAGAGCACGCAGGTCACGATGACCAACTACGTGTACCTGGCCGAGAAGGCGGCGGCTGCGGCGAAGCTCAAGGCATCTACCTCCGGCCACGGGCGGAAGCGCAACTCCCGCGGATCTCCCGCTGCTGCGGCAGCGGCCCCGTCGGCCGCCCGCATTGCTCCGAGCGCATCGGCTGCCGCACCGGCTTGGACTTGCCCATTTCCGCCCATGCTTCCACGCCCACCGCAGCAGAGCATCATCAAGACCTTGGGGGAGCTCGCCGCCCGTTCGTCAACGACAGCCAAGGGTAAGGCCAGGGCTTCCCCCTCTGGCAGTGCGTCCCCCTCTCGTCAACGCTTGCTGACGCCGTCTCGACCGGCGGTGGCCGTCCGCACGGCCGCACGAGTGGCGGCCGCACGTGCTGCCGGCGTGGAGCTTGCCGCAGCCGCAGTATTGCCGCATGCAGCAGGCGAGTCGATGGCGGGCGCATCTGTGCCTCAGCCCCCGCCGGGCGACAAGGCCAACCAGACGGCTACCAAGCGGCGCCGTGTCACCATAGGCGCTGGTGGGCGCGCCGACTCCCCGCAGTCAATTGGCTTGTTGGCCGAGGCGAGCTCGGACGAGGAGGAGGGCGCCGGCATTGGCGAGCCCTGCACGACATCCGGTTCCTGCATTTTGCTGAGCCGCGCTGGGTCCCCAGTGGCCAGCGCGGACGTGGACTTTGAGCGGCGCACTCTTCACGGACAGGATGTTCCCCCCTACCTCGTCGTCGTGAAGGTCGGGACTGTGCTTTCACCCGGAACCCTGTACCGTCACAAGCGGGAGTTTCCCAAGGAAAGACCGTCAACAGGCAGCATGATGGCGATGCGAGAGCTTGCGGGGTACTTCATTGTGTGGGAGAAGGATGGGGTGGTGGTGAACACGATGATGTGAGCGCGGTGGCTGGTCATGTAGCGCCTGTTTCTATTTCTGAGTTAACTGTAGAGGACGTGAGCACGGGAATTGCTGGTGCCTACGTCAACACGAGAATGGTCTATGTTTTTCACTTCGAGACTTGGCGCGTACAGAACGCTGACCTAAAAAGGAAGCGTTTCTGGCACCTCAGTAGAGTACCACCGACAGAAGCGTACTGGGAACGAGGGATCACAAAGAAAAAGAGCCGCCTACCGTCAAACCAGAATGCAGTTCCAAGCAGCTGCCTTTTCTTTGCCTGTGCTAAAGCATCGTCGGCCGCCGCCCAGATACCGACCTCTATGCAAGGGCTCTCGCGGGCGCCGCGTCGACGATGGCCTCCACCTCTACAGTCTACGGCACCACCCACCGCACTTTGATGCAGCTGCCCCCCCTTGCCGTACATCACTTGTGTCCTCACTACTGAGCGCAGACACCGCGAGCGTACCTGTCTTCTTTCCCCAAGATCCCGTGGCTGAGTCCACCAGGACAAGCGTCGCGATCCGCCCTGACCGTTGGCAAAGCACCTGCTCGAACGCAAGACCAGGTGGGATCTGGATCGAAATCGCTGCCCCGTTGGCCAGCTAGCTGCCGGCGATGCAAGGACATAGATGTCCGCGGACCGTCCAGAACTGTGAGGCGCTGGCCAGTTGTGTCGCGCTTTCTGGGCCACACGGTGCACGCCGATTGGCTTTGGGGAAGCAATCTGAAATCACATCGTGCGGCTGACAGTGGGTAATTTCGTGCCGGTTCACTGCAGCACGTGCAGACTTAGGAGAAGACGCAGCAGAAAATGGAGGGCTGGGTCTGTCCTACGGAGCCCTACGAAGCCCTATACGACCTGCCATATACCACAAAGACCGGCAGCAATGACCCGTTGACACTGGCCTTGCTGCACGATGGCTCAGTGATATGGCCGAGGTGCCGTGAGGTGGCTGCGTGGTGAAGGGGCCGTGCTGGCATCTGCGGGGGGCATCACGGATCCAAACGGTGGCTGGTTCAGGTTCGTGGTGCAGCCTGTCGGCCTTCCTCGAATGTACGTTTCTGGGAGCACACAGAGCCGTGGGACACTCTCATATTGAGAACATGGCAAGAGCATGACTATCTGGCATCGCCAGGAGTTGGGCTTCGTTGTACCGTGAGCCTATCCCGCATACATTGATCGAGCGCACCGGGCTGCGCCTCAGAAAGCAGTGGCATGGGCCATTTGCATGAGGGCGTCTGGGCTGCCGTCGCGAACAGATATCATTGTGAGACTGGTCAAGCGTCTCCAACACTGCATGAAGCCCTCATCGGATGAGACTGTCGTATGTCAAAGTCTGAGTCTGAGGGGTCGATGTGCCCTTGTCATTTGCTTGCCGTGCCTCCCAGCTGGGTTCCCACATGCTTCTGAAGTGGCAGCGCTGGAATGCAGGGACTGTCCTACACGGAAAGACCACCCGTAATGACGCACCACTCGCGGTTGATGAGCCGTACTGTCAGCGGGGACTGGTCTTGGTAGGTCTCCGTGCAGGGGCACATGAGCACGAACGGTTGGCTCCGCGGGAGAACCCGGGTGAGCTGTCCTTGTTCGATCGCACTGCAGTCTCTTCGCTTTGTACACATTCGGCCTGCCGGGTCCCTCTGTACTGCTACACATGTCGCCACACTCGGCCAGCCTCCGTTATGAAGGGACTGCGTGGAGCAGGACCACAGTGTTCATGTTATTGGCGACCGGCCGTCCCCTGGTTCTGAGAGGGCCTGCCCCTTTGGTCATGGTCCATTAAGTCCTACAGCAATGCAGCGTCCCAATACCACATTCCACCAGGACCTGGGCGTGTAAGCTGGGCGCGTCCCACTGTGGCAAGAGGCACACGCGACAGAGGATATGACACGGCCGCCTCGTTGGGGTCAGTGACCCCTGCTGGCGTGCAGCGCCGCGGTGCCTCAGGGCTTCCGACATCCGCCACCATCGTCGGCGTCCTCCACCGCCGCCCGGTTTACCGTCCACTACCGTGGTCCCTCACCGTCGTCGTTCCTGTTCCCAACACCCCCCCTTGTGCCTACGCTCCCCACCATGTCTACGGATGCCCATGCCGGTGACGCCGTGGTCGTGGACAGCGGCCCGACGCCCTGCCATCCGTCGTGGCCACTGCGGCTCCCCGACGACCTCCACAATGCCATTGCCGAGCGGTTTTCGGACCTCCTCAAGGGGCCGCCCGCCGCGGAGGGTACTGGCCGTCCCCCCCGTCGGCGAAAGCGCCGTGGTCCGCGGCCGTCGCGGGCTCGTACCAAGCCGGAGGTGGTCGAGTCGTCTTCCGAGCTGTCGGAGGAGCTTGGCGCGTACGACCTGTTTGGTGCTATCGGCGCCAGTGGCGCCGAAGCGGACGGAGAACAAGGAGCGGCGGCGCCAGTGGCTGGCGCCGACGAGGTGGACATGCGCCCGGGCGCCTTGCTCGCCGTCGACAAGTACGCCGACCTGATGGCCATCGAGCTCGTCGTGGTGCTGTCTAACTCGCAGCGGTCGCCGGGCTCACTGTCGCCCATCTACCGGTTGGCGGCCGTCGGTGGCGGCGCCGCCATCGTGTTGGGCGAGGGCGAGAAGGTGGTGGTGACGTGGATGACGCGCTCGCGCGGCAAGGCCGTTTTCCTGTGCTCTTGCGGCGGGCGGGGCAGGGCGGAGTCGCTGGAGGTGCGGCAATGGCTGAGCATATCTACCAATTGCTTCCACGCCCGGGCACTGCCCAAGGCCTTTGAGCTGCTTGTTGCTCACTTCAACGAGGTGTCGGTCGACGCCCTGCTGCAGCGCTACACGGCGCTCGACAACTCCCGTACGTTGGCAACCGCCGAGAAGCAGGTCTTCTACGCGACCAAGTCGCAGAAGAAGCGGGGCCTGTTTGCAGTACTCTGTGCCGGGACGTGGAGCGCTGTCGGCATCCGGCCGCGCGTCGGAAAGAAGGGCACAAAGCGGAGGCGGATTATGCGCGCCTCCTGCACCCGACTGAGTTGCAATGACCACTGGCTGTGCAAGCATGCCAAGGCCGTCAACGACTGGTGCGTCGAGGCGCGGCAGGCTGCTGAGGTGGCGGGCGGCGTTGGCGCCCCCGCAATGGTTGAGGACGCCGACGTCATCTTGGCTGACCCTCTTGGCCGGCGACGGCAGCCGGTGCGCTCCCCCGCGGCCCAGGCGGCCGCCCAAGCCGAGGCCGACGCGCGCTTCTCAGACGAGTCGCGGTGGCGCGCCGCGCGCAACATGCTGCCCTGCGTGGGGGAGCTGGACGTGTGCGAGCGGTACGACCTGGTTGCGGACTCAGGCACCGACGTTGGAATCCCGCGGCTCGAGGGGTTGTTGTACGAGGACAGGTGCTTTAAGTGCGGCGCTGGTTACTCAGCGTCGGGCATCAAGAACACGGGCGGCACCTTGCACACCCTGCGTGGCCGCATCGCCGTCGGTATGCATCATTGGGAGTGCCCTTGCGGGACGGTCGTGCAGTTCGATGGCGCGCAGCACGGCCTGTTTGCATCAACCACCCAGACGGTCTTCACCCGGACGCTAGTCGACGTCGTCTCCCAGATGGTCTTCACCGGTCACAGCACCCTCTCTTCGGCCGCTGGCGTTTTATGCTTCTTGCTTGAGACAACCAAGGCGCTGCCGGCTGGGCGCAACAGCCTCAGTCGGCAGACTCTATCGTCGGTCGTCCACCGCTTCTCGCGCACCCTTATTGTACCCGAGTCCCTCTTCCGTTGTCTTCGATGCTACTCGACCCCGCAGCGGCCGTACAAGGCGCTCATCCAGGACGGGCAGGTCATCTCGGTGATGCAGAACCAGTCGGAGCCGTTACTGCGGGTCACCACGGACCTTACGGTGACGCGGATGGACACCGACACCGGGTGCTGCCTCCACCTCGTCGCCGCGCGGTCGGCCGTGCGCAAGCGCTGCCGTGCCCCCATTGAGGAGACCGTGCGCCTGAACAAGGATGAGTTCAAGGCACTCACGCAATTGATGGTTTCATCCGCGCAGCCCCCCGTGGACGCTGACGCTAATAGCGTCGTGTCCACCCCCACGACGGTGTGGTGGGCATGTGGCTCGCTCTTCTTCTCCTTTTTCGAGATCAAGGAGGACGTGCGGCAGCCCACCCGCCAAGCTGTCGTTGCCGGGGGAGGTGGCAACGATCGTGACGTGGACGACGAGCCCCTTGAAGTGGGCGCGCCGGTCTCTGTCGAGCAGCTGCGGGCTGCCGTCGCAGCGCGCCGCGGCGTCACGGTGTACGAGTGCCGCGCGGTGGACGACGCCGTGGGCGAGTCGGAGGACGCCTCCGTCACCCGGGAGCGATGGGGTGTCGTGCGGCACTTCATGAACACCTTTCTGGCCGAGCCTCTGGTAGGCGCATTCACGGGGTTGAACCGCGGCAAGATCAAGGACCTGGCCAAGGCGATGATACTGTCGGGCGGAACCCCCGAGTGGCAGCAAGCTGCCGTAGCCGTCGAGTCGGTCGGCATCGTCTGGCCCTTTTTGAGGCTGTTTGCCGGCGACGACGATGCGGACCCGCTCGCCGTGCGGGCCATTGGCGAGCTCCTCCTGTTTACCGACGGCGTCGACGCGATGTGGGAGACGCAATGGCGGTCCAAGGCGTCCGAGCAGGCGCTCGCGTTTGAGACGCAGTGGCGGGTCACGTCGGTGGCTAAGTACGACGCGTGGGCCGCGCTGCAGCCCGGCGCCGCCCCCCCACAATCGCTGCTCAGCTCGTCTCCATTCTCCGCCAGGCGGGCGGCGGCTCAAGCGTTGGAGACGCGGACAGGCCATGTATTTCCGGACCTGGACGCCGTACGGCCGTTCATCATCGACTCAAAGGCCGACAAGATCAACGCCGAGCGCACGGCTAAGGCGGCGGCCATGCCGGGAGCTCTGGAGCGTGAGCTCAACCGTGTGCTTGGGGCGGACGACTGCCGCCACGCGTCTATCTCGTCGGATGTCTTCATGCCGGGGGTGGAGAACTTTCTGTGCCCGTGTGGGTTGCTCGTCGGCTTCGACTTTCTTGACAAGGCCGAGAGCCCGGCGCACGTGCTCGCCACGCTCGTCCAGCGCTTACCCCTTTTGCCCAAGGTCGTCTATTTCGACACGGCGTGCCAACTCGCGCGCAACGCGCATCGCCGTCTGCCTTGGCTGCTCAACATCTCCGAGTGCGCCTGCTCCGTCGACCGCTTGCACAATGTCGGCGACCAGCACAAGTGCTCGTGCATCTTTGACGCGAACAAGTTCCCCTCCCGGTCGGTCAAGCACCGCACAGCGTGCGCCGAAAGCCGACACTCGCTCAACAAGGCGTTCAAGACGCACCTCACCCACCTGCGGCAGGACCACTTCATCGTGCAGATGAGGATCCTCGCCGCGGTCATCAACTTGCGCGTCGTGATGAGGAGCGCATTGGGCAAGGAGACGAACCATCGACTAATGGCCCACTTCTACCACAGCAAGGTCGTTAAGCATTGCGAGCGGAGGGCGTGCCGGTGCGCAAACTGGGTCGCCCGAGCAGCCGAGGCCCCCGTGGCGCAGCCCGCCAATGACGGGGATGGTGACGGTGGGGACGATGGGGCTACCGCTGGTGGGGTAGCAGGTGGTGGCGTCGGCGTTGGGGACGATGGGGCTGCCGCAGGTGAGGTAGCAGGTGGTGGCGTCGGCGTTGGGGACGGCACTGAGAGTGGCGCTGCCGGCCGCAGGCATGAGATGGTTGACGATGCTCATGGTCGTATTGAGGGCGGCGAGGGTGGGGGAGTTACTGTCGGTACCGATGCGGGGAGTGTCCGTGCGGAGGGGGGTTTGGACGATCTGGCGGTGGTAGACGGTCCACCACTGCCGGCTGGTGTTGAGGTTGCCAGTGCCGATGAGAGCGAGAGCAGCGACGGCACTGACTCACAGTCGTCGGCGTGGGAGAGTGAGAGGAGCGAGGCATAGACAATTTGCTACTTTGTTCACTCCCGTTGAACCGAGCGCACCACCGGTGACCTCGACTTCCTGCAAAAAAAGGTAAAGATGCAGCCATATGCCGCTCGTGTCATCGACCGGCTTTTTGAGACGAACACCTGGCCATGACAAGGTCCGCGCAAACGGTGGCGTGCGCCACCGACCGCGGTGCTAGCTGCATTGTAGCCCGCCAAACGTGGCACTCGCAGCGGTGACGGCCGCCCTCTGCGGCACACGCGGCCGTGTCTGGCGCAGGCGGTGTCAGAGCCGGTAGGGGCGCCCAGCTACAAAAAAAGAGAGACGAGGGGGCGGATGGGTGCAACAAGGCGGCAATGACAACGAGCGTACGGCAAGCGAGGGAAAAGAAGCGCTACCAGCGCGAGCGACGCCAGCCGCAGGCCCTACCGCGACGGATGCGCAGCCCGCCACAGGTCCCACCGCAAGGAACCCGCCGGTAGCCGCAGGCCCCGCTGCGACGGATCAACAGGTGGGGTGGCACCCGCCAGAGCACCAGCGGCCACAGAGTGGTCGCGCGCAGAGACGGCACCACCAGGAGGAGAAAAACAGCAGCGGCCGGTGCCAAAACAAGTGAGGTGCCGGGGTGGCCGACAGTGTGATGGGTGCGGTTGTGGGAGCGGGGGTGGTGCCCCCAGCCAGGTAGAGGCGGCGGTGGTGGCTGTGGCGAAGCCGGTGAAGCGAGCGGGGTAAGGTGGCCGCGAGGATGCACCAGGCAGATGGCGTCAGCGGCCGGGGCGAGGGTGGGGGGAGGGAGCGAGTAGCGGCGGTGCCCGTAATGGTGGCGGCAGGAGCCGCGGTCGCAGGGGGTGTGACCCGACCGTGGCCAAAAGCAAGTGCGTCGCAGGGGTAGCGGTTGGGGTAAGGACAGGGGGGTAGGCGTACGAGGATCGCGCCCGGGGAGGGAGCGAGAGCTGGGCAGCGGGCACAGGAGCTAGCGACGGGGACGGGAGGCGGTGCAAGCGGCCGCGGGGACGGCGTCCTGGGCACCCCAGGAAGGGGGTCCTGGGGCACATGTGCGCCCGGTTCGAATTTCGCGGGCATTCTTCGGGCACCGGGGTGGCGCGCCACGCTGGATGAACGCCGGTAGCGGGGCCGACCAGAAGCGCTGCAGTTGCAGTCATACTCATTCTCCTCGGTCCAGATGGGATGCGTTCCGGCGCTGGGACAGAATCTGCAGGCACCGAGTAGCAGCGCCTCATTCTCCCCCGATCACGAGCGTGCTGGCATGCCGTCACGTTTCACTGCAGAATGTCCCAGGTGCTCCGCGACGTGGCTGTGAACGGTTACGTTTCATGGACACGTGGTCGCTAGACCCCCTCTCTGAGCTCCATTCGATACAACGACGCCATTGGACGCCGTGGAATCCGCATGACCCGAGCGGCGCCCTCATTTACGCACTCCGAAAAATGTGTCCAGCGCTCCTTCACGAGCAGTGCGCTGTCGCGGTGCCGCGGGCCCCGCTGCTCCGTATTGAGCCGGGCCCCGCTGCTGCGCGCATTGAGCCAGGCTCCATTGCACGCGCAGGCACTTGCCCCCCGTGCCCCTTTCGCCAGCCGTTGCACACAAGAGGCGCCCCGTTGTCGACAGCACTCGCCGGCGAGGGGGGTGACTTCGAAAAAATAACCAGTGGCGACAGAAGCAGTGGGACCCCCACCGGGTGATCGACTCACGCTCGACACGCCGGGCAGCGAGGGAAGCGTCGACCACGCGGCACCCCCGCGGGCGCTGAGACCCCCATCGCCACACCGCCAACAGCCTTGATCCGCGGGGCAGACGCCCTCCCCATACACCCTCAATAACCCCCCCCCCCCCCCCCCCCCCCCCCCGCCCCCCCCCCCCCCCCCCCCCCCCCCCCCCCCTCCCGCCGGAAAGTCACCATCCCCGCCCATCCGTCACGCTCACATACTCATACACCTCCGTGCGGCCGCCATTGCTGACCGCGTAGTGCACGCGCGCGCCGGGGCGGAGCGCCCGCCGGCCGGACACCACACATCCGCCAGACCGGCGGCCACCCGGCGCCTGTGGCGGCTGTGGGGGGGCGGGCGGCGTCAGCGTGCCGCCGCCGGCCGACCGCCCGCCCCCGCGGGCGCCCGCGTGGTGGTGGTGGTGGTGGTGGTGGTGGCTGGGGTCCTTTCCGTTGCGCACCCCGCTGTCGCTGGTGCGGCGATGGAGCCCGCAACTGGAACAGCAGCTGCCGTCAGAGTGTCCACCGCCGCTGCCGCTGCGGTGGTGGTGATGGTGTTGGCGGCGTGGCGGCTGCCGCAGCCCCCCCTCCCCACGGGGGTCCTCGACGGAGCCGCACGCCTTGACCGCCGCCGCCACGGCGGGCGCCGTCCCGTGGCGGCCGTGATGGGCCCGCACCCCCCCGCCACGCACCTGCGCCGGGACGCTAAGCAGGGGCACCCGCCCCCCACACACCCCGCACCCGCCCACGCCCCGCGGCGGGTCCCGCCCACGCCCCCCGCAGCCGCCGCACCCACACGTACGCGCGGCCGACGGCGGCGCGGGCGTCGCGGGCGTCGCGAGCGGTACGCCGCCCGCCCACCTGCCGTGCACCGAAGACACAGCCGGTCGGGGCACCCGCGGCGGCGGCGGCAGCGGCGGCGGCGGCGCGCCGCGCACGGGCGGCGGAGCACCTGTGCCCGGCACCACAACCATCGGGTAGAGTTGCGGCAAGTCTCGACCGGCCGCCCGCGCCGCCAGCGCCGCCGCTGCGGCGGACGCTGCCGTTGCGGCGCTGCCAACGACGGGGAGCGGCGGCAAACTGCGCGACGACGACGGCGGGGATGGCGGAGGGGATGGCGGCGGGGATGGCGGCGGCGGCGGCGCCGCCACCGCCGCCGCCGCCACCGTGACGGACCGCGGCGACGCGGGCGGCGGCGGCAAGGACGTCAAGCACCCGTCGGGCGGCGCGGCGGGCGCGCCCGGCACCGCCGGCGGCCGCGCGTCGGCGGCGGCAAACGCGGCCGCCATCTCCGACGCTGGGGCGTCGGCGCCGGCCGCCAGCGGCGGCGCCCGCGCCGGGGCGGCGGCCACAACGTCCGGCGGACCGTCGCCCCGTTGCCGCACGCCACCGCCGTCGACACCGTCGGGCGCGTCGACGGCGACGCCGTCGACCCAAGCGCGCACGACGGCGGCGCGGGCGGCGAGCTCCGCCGCCGCCGCGACCAGCGACGCGCGCACCCCCGCCGGCTCGGCGGCCACCCCCCCCCCGCCGTCGTCGTTGCCGCCGAGCACCGCCGCGGCCGACGACAAGACGCCCGCGGCGGCGCCATAAGCGCCGACGGCGGCCACCCCCGACGCGGCGGAGCGGGTGGCGCCCGCCGCCGCGTCGGCGGCCGTGGCGGTGGCCGCGTAGCGGCGGGCGAGGGAGACGGCCGCCGCCGCGGCGGCCGTCGCGGAGGGGCCCATGGCGGGGACGGGAGGGG
>Ga0209093_1001682_pt1 | contig 12534 bp, 7 predicted proteins | sample SidtaG_4_FD_187450 | JGI IMG/M metagenome (GOLD analysis project Ga0209093, IMG submission 187450) | Marine algal microbial communities from Sidmouth, United Kingdom - Sidmouth_Male1 metaG (SPAdes) (version 2) | ecosystem: Host-associated > Algae > Red algae > Unclassified | place: Sidmouth...
GTCATTCTCGAGTGGGACGGCGGTGGGGGGGCGAATGACAGCCAGCCCGCTCACGATCGGTCGCGGCGGTTCGTCCGGTCGAACAGGCACACAGGCTGTCCTCATTTCCTAAATCAATTCGATTCTGCACACAGGAAGACTGCACATTCTTCGGCACGGTGTGACCACAGGGCTTTATGGACTCTAAACGCCGCGTCTCCGTGCTCTAATCGACCCTCGGCACGGCACGCAACCGCCAGGAGGCCCGTGCCGTGGCAACAGCCAATAGGAACCCCGAAATTCCCCTCCTGACGGGCCTTATGAGCGCATTCCAAATTGCGCCTGGCCTGGTACGGCGCCGGTGCGGGCTGCAATTTGCAGGCCGCACGAGCCCCTCTGCACGTGCTGTGGTGCCTCATCAGGGGGGGTTCTGCCAGGTGGCCCTGTGCTCGTCTATTGGCCGATTTTTGCTGTAAGGACATGCCTGAGCGTATGCACTTCCGCTGCTTCAGATCACGGGCAGATGAGATATGGCCCGGGGTCCACTGGGGGCGTCTTGGTGGTCCGTCAGGTACAGACAGCGCGCGCGGCGGAATCGGCCACCTGGTGACCACTGCTGGCCCGGACACCAGCATGCACGGGCCGTCCGCCCCCGCATCCCGCCGCCACCGCCCGCGTCTGGCCCGCCACCACCGCCCCCGTCCGCCCCGCCGCCACCGCCCCCGCCCGGCCTGCCGCCGCCGGGCGGGGCGGCCGCCACCGCCCCCGCTCGCCCCGCCGCCACCGGGCGGGGCGGCCGCCACCGCCCCCGCCCGGCCCGCCGCCACCGGGCGGGGCGGCCGCCACCGCCCCCTCCCGGCCCACCGCCACCGGGCGGGGTGGCCGCCACCGCCCCCGCTCGCCCCGCCGCCACCGGGCGGGGCGGCCGCCACCTCCCCCGCCCGGCCCGCGGCCACCGGGCGGGGCGGCGGCCACCGCCCCCGCCCGCCGCCACCGCCCCCGTCCGCCCCGCCGCCACCGCCCACGCCCGCCCCGCCGCCGCCGGGCGGGGCGGCCGCCACCGCCGCCGCCACCCCCGCTGCGTCAGGGCGGGGCGGCCGGGGGCCCTACCGTCGCTGCGCCCGGCGTCTTCCCGCCCAGCCTCTTCCCGCCCTACCGCCCGGTGTGGCGACCCCGCGCCCGGCCGCCCAAACGTCGCGTCCTCTAGGATTTTCGCGCGTCCGGCTGACGTCGTCGTGCGATGGAGCGACGACGGGGTGGCTTCCTTTTGCGCCCCCCGGTCATCTACGATCGCGTCGACAATGGCGTGATGGTCATCGCGTCGTCCTCGTTTAGCCTACGTGTCGTGCCGAAGGACTTGGTGCGGATCTCCGCCCCACAAGTGCAGCATGCGGGCGCTCGGGACCGTGGCAATGTGGAAGAGGGCGACCATGACGGGGCAGGTGGAGGACGTGATGGGCTTGAAGAGAGCCGACGCGCTGCGGGCACTAGTGGGGGAGCGTCGGTTGGAGCAGATGGTGATGAGTCGAACGGAGGTGGCGGGGGTGATGCATTCGACGGCAGTGCTGCGGACGGGACAAGCGGCTGCGACGAAGGCGCAGTGGATGGAGGGGACAACAGCAATGATGATCCTGCGCAAGCAGATCCGGACGGGGCGGCCGCGGCGGCGGCCACGGCGGCGGCCACGGCGGCGGCCGCGTCGGCGGCCGCGGCGGCGGCCGCGGCGGAATCCACAGTCGGGTCAGATGAAGCTGCCGCTGCGCCTACGGATCCTACCTCCCCCGCTCCATTGGCGGCGACTGCATCACCGGCACGCCGACGCCTTCTTCATGCTGCTCTCTCTGAGCAGCCCAACGCCGCTGTGGTCAACCCAGTGACGCCCCGTCAACCCCGCGCTTCGATCCGCGGCGCTGCTGCCCACCACCACCCCCTACCCGTGGATGAGGACACCCTTTTTCACGAGTATTTGCGGCAGCTGCGCGCCGAGGTGAACCTGACTGCTCGGATGGCGGGTGCTCAAGCCGTGCCATGTGCGTGCGTGCACGGTGCTCAAGTATTGATCACGGTGGAGGCTTTTGACCCCATAGCCACATGGACCCACTACAAAGACGGCATTCTCTTGGCGTTGAGCAGCTGCGCCGGGGTGCTAGGGCTCGGTCGCTCCTCCTTGCGCGGGCTACCGATGGTGTTTTCGCAGATGGAGGCGGCTCTAGGCCGCAGCTGCACGTGCCGGCACGCGACGGCGCTGCTGCGCGCCTACGATGAGCTGGGGCACAACGTCGGCGCCGTCAGCCTCCCCGACCTCTTCCGGGCGTGCCCGGCTTTGCGTGGGCCGCTAACCGACGACGATGACGGCGGTCCGGTCGGCACGCTCACCTACCTCGTCATGCACTCGGGCAAGCGTCACAACGTCCCCATCTACGCCGTGTTTTACAACAACGCGTGGGCGACGGTGGTCGTGCGGCCAACCTCTAACAAGTTCAAGCTGGCAACCTGCTGCCAGATGCCCTGCCAGACCCGGCCGTGGGGTTGCATCCACGCAAAGGCAGTGAACAAGGTGACGCGGGCGGATGCGTCCTCGACGGTGGCGCGGGCCGAGCTTGAACGCGAGGACGCGCTTCAGTTTGGTCCCAACGGCGTTCTCAACGAGGAGGATCCAGGCACGGGGCCATCACCGGCGGCGCCACAGCCCAAGAAGAAGCTGCCGGCGACCGCATCGGCCCCGCGGCACAAGCGGCGGTCCCGCAACATGTTTCCGTGCGCCGCGGAGGTCGCCATGTGCGACTCGTACAGTGCGGCGCTCGATGCGCTGCGCGACAACAAGCAGGACCACGTCCTCACCCCCGTGCACGCGGAGGAGTCGTGCATTGAATGTGGACAGCAGCGCGACGGCAAGAAGATGACAGCGTGGGCGGCGCTCCTTTTTACCATCCGTGGACGGCTGCAGATCAACGTGGGCGTCTGGATGTGCGACAACGGCCACATTGTGCACTATGACGGTGCAGAGGACGGCCTCTTTGCCACCTCCCCCGAGACGGTGTACGTGCGCGTCTTTTTGGACGCGGTGCTGGGCATTTGCGTGATTGCCCGTTCGACGATGGCGGCCGCGGCCGAGTACCTGTCGAGTCTGCTCCGCAACACCGGCGCTTACAAGGAGGGCGAGCATGGCCAAGCGCGGCAGCTGCTGTCGGATGCGTGCGGCGAGTTCTCCGAGACGCTGGTCATCCCCGACTCGGCGTTCAAATGCGGCGACTGCGGCGCGAAGGAGGCGGAAGGCGGGCGCTTCGACTGCGTGCTGATGGACGGGCAGATCTTGGCCGTCCTCCAGGAACACATCTTGCCGATGTTGCGGCCGGGGATGGACGCGCCGAGAGTGAACTTGCCGATCACGTACGCGTGCGCGGTGCGCAACGCGACCGTGCGCGCCGTAATCCGCCACCGCGTCCGCTCGGGGGCAGAAGACCCCGTCGCTCTCACGACGGAGGAGGCGCGCAAGTACCGGGCGTTCATGCTGGATCCGTTTTCGCAGCGCCCCGCGCCGCCGCCAACACCGACGGAGACAAGTCGCGGGTTAAGGACGCCCGCTGACGCGGAGACGGCTCTGCACTGGGCGTCGTTTAGGTTGTTCACCGCCTTTTTCGACGTGCCCAACATTGAGTCGGTCATCATCTCATCGGCTGCTCGGCGCGCGGGCGCTGCCCATTCGTCGGACGGCAGCGACAACGAGAGCTTGGTCGACTTGGTGAGCGCCGGCAACAGCGATGACGGCAGCGCGTCGGAGTACTCAAGCGACGAGATCCGCATGTCGGCAGAGGAGGACGGGGACACGGTGGAGAGCAGCGCAGACTCTGTGGTGGGGGACGCGGGCAACCATATGACGGACCAAACGACGGCCGACCCAACGACGGTCACCTTGACGGACCCCGGGGCGCCGCCGGTCGACTTAGCTGGCGTGCACGACGCAGCCGGACCATCTGGCGTTGAGCAAGGCCTCCAAGACTTGGCACTGCACGGGTCGGCGCCAACGGGGTCGACGGCCCCTACCTCGTCGCCCCCCTCCACACCCCCACCTGTCGGCGACGGCACCGAGTTTTTGCTCTCCGCGCCGGCGGGAACCGACGACGATGCAGAGCCACCTGCGATTGAGTCGATCTTTGCGCAAGTGGACAGGACCGCTTGCTCTTGGGCGGTGCCGCTCTCTTCCGTGCAGCCAGCGTCGGAGCAGCCGAGCGGGGAGCAGAACGCCTTCTTGGAGAACCCGGCCGACCCGGCGTCCCGGTTGACGCAGGCGGCCATGAAGGCCGTCAACGCGATCTTCAAGTCGAAGCGCACGGGCGACTTGCTGCCCACCGCCAAGATTGGCGCCATCCCCTTGTTCAAAGGAAACTTTTCGCGCCTGCTCCCCGGCAACTGGCTAGACGACGAGGCCATGAACGCCTACGGCGCTCTCCTCAAGCGGCGGAACGAGAAGACGCTCTCCATCATCCCGGCGACGCCCAAGCACTACTTTTTCAACACGTTCTTCTACAAACAGCTTTGGTACCTGCAGGAGTACTCGTTCTACATGGTGAAGCGGTGGACCAAGAAGGTCGACATCTTCTCCATGGACAAGATCTTCATCCCGGTCCACCTAGCCGACTCCCACTGGGTCTTGCTGGTGGTGCGCGTCGGCGCCGACGCGGGAACCATTTCCCTGTACGACTCCTTGGGGTCGCGGCAGGAGCGGGTCACGCTCACCATTCGGCAATGGTTGACGGACGAGGCCAACGACAAAGGCAAGCCACAGCGCGCGTGGGAGATTGAGTACCCCGAGTGTCGCCAACAGGAGAACTCTGACGACTGCGGGGTGTTCACGTTGATGAACATGGACCTCATTGCCCGCGGGTTGGACCACTTGACAATGGCTAAGAGCACGGCCTACTACCGCTGCCGGATAGCCGCTGAGATTTTGGCAGGGTGTGTGGCGGGGCAGGGTTGATGTAGTAGACGAGGCGGGGAGAGGTGCTGCAGCTGGTCATCGCGGTCCGTTGGTACTGGACCAAATCTTGGGTACCGCGCGGGGGCGGGGGGCGGGGGGGGACGTAGGCGTGTCACGGTCGTTTATTCTCGCAGGTGCATGTTTTTCCTCCGTTTTTTCTGTGTTCTGCTGTTGAACAAGGTAAGCAACAAAGTGCATGCCCTTGCGCACCCGTTGCTCTGCGCTCCTTGCCGCCCTCCATGTCGGTGGGCTCCGCTCTGGCACTTGGTAGAAACGCACGTTGTCATCGTCTTCAGAACCGTGGCCAACGAGCTTGCCGGTCGTTCGGGTGGAAAGGCGACAGGGGGGCAACCTTCAACTTGAAGCAGACTAGTGGATTGGGTCAATGAAATTGCATCATGTGGCGTGTACAGCGCGTCTCCCACCCCCCCAGGTACCACAATCACAAAGGGTATCTCCCAATCGTTTTCACACAGCGAATGCAATGCAGACGGAATGGCAAAAGGTAGCGCTCCCGTAAGGCCCATAAATCTTTTTCATCTATGCGCCAAGCGAAGCTTCCGAAGGGATGCGCGGACGTCTCAATGCGTCGAATGGGCTCTCGGCACACTGACAGAAGGGCCGCGATGACAGTGCACAGCGCGATGGCGTGAAAGCGCCTAACAGGGCCACCAGCAAGCGCTATTGCTAGGGCTTCTTCAAGGAGCATGATGGCCCGTTAGCTGGTGCTGTCTACCCATGCTCAGCGGCCCCTCGTTGGTCGCTCTCGAGGTAACCGCACTTGCGACCGAACCGTGCTCCCTGCACGGGGACGTTCCGAACGGCTCTCCTCCCACCACCCATGGACCGCGCCCCGCGTCCGGCCCGCCACCGCCTCCTGGACCGCCACCAAACCCCCTCCACGGCCCATAGACCGCGCGCCGCGTCCGGCTCGCCACCGCCTCCTGGACCGCCACCAAACCCCCTCCACGGCCCATAGACCGCGCCCCGCGTCCGGCCCGCCACCGCCTCCTGGACCGCCACCAAACCCCCTCCACGGCCCTGTGTGTGCCCCCAGCCATGGCTGTCCCACGACTCCCTGGTAACCGCTTTCGCTTACGTCCCACACGTCTCTTGACGAGCCGCACGACGGGCGTCCCACCCGAGGAGTCCCCCTCCCTGCGCCTCTGGTGTCGTCCCTCCCCGCTGCATCCACCCTCTGCGCTCGTGGCTGGCAACGGCGGGGCCGACATCCTCGCTGTTGCCCTCCTCCATCATCTCGCGGTGGCCTTGAGGCGCTCGTTTCCCCCCTGTCCGTCGCGGGTGATGACCCCCGCGCCGTTGCACACGTGCACTCTTCTCCTCGTTTTGGCGGCACGGACGGAGACGGGACGATGGGGGACACCCCGGTCCTGGAGGCCCAGCAGCTTCCGGCCGAGCCGCAGCTGGTTGGCGACATGCGGTTGGCGGGGGACCCGCCGCTGGCCGACGGGGAGCTGCCTCCGGTACAACCCCTCTCTTCGGCCGAGCCCCTCCTGTCGGCCGAGCCGCTGCCGGCGACCGAGCCGCAACCGGCGGCCGAGCCGCTGCCTGCGGCCGAGCCACTGACGGCGGCCGAGCCACTGCCGACGGCCAGGTCGCTGCCGGCGGTCGAGTCCATGCCGACAGCCGAGGCGATGCCGGCGGCCGATTCGCTGCCGGCGACCGAGACGCTGCCGGTGGCCGCGTCGCTATCTGCGGACGCCCTCCGAGAGACGGGCGCCGCGGAAGCGTTGCTGAGGACCGAATCCTACCCGTTGTTGGCGGAGGAGTACCTGACGGACGAGTACCTGCTCATGGAGCAGAGGCTGCTCGAGGAAGAGTCGGTGCAGACGGACGCGTCGGCGCAGACGGATGAGTCGGGGCAGAGGGACGAGTTGCAGGCGGCGGAGGCGGACTTGCCGCTGTTGGCGGCCGAGCCGGCTGCCGAGCCGGTGGCCGAGCCGGCGGCCGCGCCTGCGGCCACTCCAACCGCGGCCGAGCTGGTATGCGTGTGCACGGATTTCTTCCCGGCCACGGACGACCCGGACATTGAGAAGGACAGGTGGATGACCGTCCGTACGTTCCTCTCGGCGATGCTGGCCGAGCCGGTCATCAACATCTTCGGCGGCTGTGAGCTGATTGACGTGGAGGTGCTCGCCCGGGCCCTCATTGACGCCGTGCCTAGCGCGGTCTGGATCCAGCTCGCGCCGGCCGTGACGCCGGTGGTGTTTGTGTGGCAGTTCTTGCTGCTCGTGCGCGACGCGATGGACGAGTCGCCCTCCCTCTGCCAAGCAGTTGGCGAGCTGCTGCTGTTCTGCATCAACGCCGAGGAGCAGACAATGCCGCGATGGGAGGCCAAGGCCGGGCGGGCGGCCAAGGACTACCGCAAGATGTGGGAGAGTGGCGACGCAGCCACGTACAAGGCGTGGTTGGTCTCGCTCGGCATCGAGCCGGCGGTCAGCAACGTCGTCGCTTGCGAGGCGTCGAAGGAGCGCGTGCAAGAGCAAGCCAACGAGGAGAGGACGGGCCAGGCGTGGCCGGGCCGGGAGGTCCTCCGAGCCTTCCCCGAGGACTCCACCGCGGAGCGGCAGCGGGCCAAGGCGGCGGAGAAGCGGCAGGACGACAAGCCCAAGGCCAAGGACCCCAAGAACGCGTGGGACTACGACGACTGTCGACACGACTACCCCGTGAGCGTGCTGCGGGCGCCCGGCGTGATCACGTTCATGTGTGCATGCGGGTACATCATTGGCTTTGAGCTTCTACGTGAGACCGAGAGCCCCGCTCACGCGGTGGCTGCTCTGGTGCAGAGGTTTAAAGAGATGCCTCGTGTCATTTATTTTGATACCGCCTGCCAAGCCCAGCGCAACGCCCTGCGACGGGTGCCCTGGATGATGGACGGCGTCTGCACTGCCTGGTTCATCGACAGGTTCCACCGTTGTAACCACAAGTGCAGCCCAGTCTTCAACGCCGACCAATTTCCGCACCTCACTCGCGGGCACGACACATCGGGAGCAGAGCGACAGCACTCCATCAAGAAAAAGTCAAAGAACAGTTTGTCGTACATGACACAACGTCGCTTTATCGTGCGCTCCCGGTTTATCGCTGCGCACAACAACATCCGTGTATCGCAGCGGCGACAAGCAACAGCCTTGGCGGAAAAGACGCGCGTGAAGGGGGATCCCAAGACGGCGGTCGAGATCCAACACAAGCCCGTCGAGGCTTACTACCACCACTTCATCGTCAGCCACTGTGAGTTGGGGGATACGTGTCCGTGCCGCAAGGAGGTCGAGCGGGAGGGGCCGGTGGGGTTGGAGAGAAAGACATGACCGGGAGAGTATTTGTCAGTGTGCTGTTTGGTCATAGAGGCAGGTGACACTATCGGTTGTGCAACAGATACGAAAGAAAAAGGGCAAAGAAAAAATATGTGGAAGAGCCCACTTACCTGTGGCCATCGACAGGGCAGAGGCTACCCCCACGGTCCTGCTGCTAACGGCTGGACACCTGTTGACTTGTCACAACTGAAAGCACAATGGGGCGCCACCGCACAGTCCAGCCCAACCAGTACAGAGAGAATAGAGGAGAGAGTTGACAGACCAGACGTAGTGTCAGGAACTAGCATTCTTGAAAGCACACAGAAGCTTGTCCTCGAGACCGCCGCAATGCGCTCCTCTCTAAAGCAATCAGAACGAAGGCGCGTCACGTACCTGATGATGTGACGCTGTTGCGAGCTGACGGCGGCACCCAGGGGCATGCCCCGTGATGCGCAGGCGACAGGAGTGGAACGAATGGCCACTGAAGGAATGGTTGCGATGGAAAAAGCGGTCCAGGGGAACCCATCCCCCCTTCATTGCGAACAACAGCAGACCGCGACCAAATCCCCACCGCAGCCAGCAGCACGTTCCCGGCTCCCCGAGCGCGTGGCCGCCGCCGGCGGATGCCGGCATTGTGAGAAGGCCACGAACTAGGCCCAGTCGAGCGGGAGATCGAGAAACAGGCAGGCTCCAGCGCGACAAGGCCAACGGGTTTGGCGAAGACCAGCTGTTGGAAGTGAAAGAGGCACGATGTCCACGAATGGGCGGTCTATGGGATGCGTATCGAGCACCAGCCATGGCGGCCCGAGCGCAGCCACCTCTGTCGGGCTCGTGGCACATCGTGCGTGAGTGGTCGCGGTGTCCGCCCCTGCGGCACGATCTACGGATCTCAACGTGACGCGAACGGCCAGCGCAAGAGCCTCACGGCGCAACGCACTGGCTGCGACCGGTCGCGTGTGGCCATTGGATGGGCCCGAGGGAAAGAGCGCAGCGGTGGATCACCACAAGATCATGGGATCCAAGGAAACGTCGACCGAAACGTGCTAGAATCAAGCAAGAAACTCCTCCTAAGTTCACCAATTCCACATAGTAGCCTCCCTTGTCAGCGTTCAGAGATGTTTCCCAGTTCGAAATTTGTACATCGCTGTTCACCCAGTTGCTTTGAACTGCGGTGGGAGAGGCAGGCCTCCCGCAGCCAGTCACACGTTCATGCGGCGCATTGCTGACGCTGTGCTCGCTGGACCTGGTGCGGGCGAGTCCGCCGGCGGTGCCACCCGGCGACGCAAACCATACCTGTTGATCTCCTGCCCACACGATGCCGCCAGTGCGCAGAGCGCCAGCCGCCCCCATTCTGTGACGACGCAGGATCTCCGCCCGCCGGTGCCGTGGCGCTGGTGTATACGGGGGACTGTCTTTCACTACGAAGCTAGTCAGTAACCGCCCGCGCCGAAGGACCACGCAGGTTGGGCGCCCATGCGCGGGCCGGCGCCGATCGATACAGCCTTAGTCATCCCCACGCTGTGACACTGAATATTGCAGGAGCCGCCCCTGGTCAGCGCCCGCGCACGCAGGATGCCCGCCAGCGCTCCATCGCTGGTCCACTCTGCGCCAGTCGCCTTGTACGCCTTTCCTCATGCAGCGCGCACCTCTTGCCTGTGGCTCTTTCGCCGCGGCCAGGGGGACCTTGTTTCAGGAACGTTGGAACCTGATTCCGTCGCAATAGGGGCGGTCACCACCAGCACCTACGCTCACTTTCGCCTCTCGTTTTTCAGGCAACCGGACCGATGCGGGTGGGCGTTGCTCAGAGCTTTTGCCCCTAGCGAAAGCTTTGCGCTCATGTACCATGAGTCGCACTTGCTGTACAATCCAACAGCATGCATCGCCGCTACAACGGGCCAGTAAGCCCGTGTGCCAGACAGTCACCCTTCCGTATTCTCATGTGTTCGAGTGTAAGAGCTCCCCACTGCGGTCATCTCCGAATGCTACCGGTGCACAGCAGACAACAGCTGTCTGGCGACGCTTTGGGACGTGAAACGTTACCAGCAGAGCCAGAAGTATGAAGTCCAGCATGTGATCAGACGCCATGAAGTGTTGGACTGATCATGATCACACGGGCATAGACGAACTGGGCGTGAGCAGCTCTGGTGTCTGGAAGCTAGGCAATGACAGAATGAGCAGGGTGGTGCTACAAACCCTTTTGGACGCGTTGTGCAACGAAGGCACTCATGCCGCGCTGACATATCCGGCAATCCTCCGGGTACAGTGCGCGATCCCACCCGTAGCCCGTGACTGGCGTGCCATTGACATATCGGCAGCGTCAGACCGTGCGTGCGCGTCATAGTTACGAGGCGATGGTTCTCATGCGGGACACGCCAAACACGCCCACAGGCTCTCCCTCTTCACGCCCGCATTACTTGACAGCTCCGATATCCTATGTGATCCCCGTTCGTCTCGGGCGGCGGCAGCCCTAGCTACCTTCCGACGCTGATCCTACATCCAGTCATATCCACGCGTGTGGTAGATATGCTGCCGGTGCCACCCTCCCCACACTATGCCCTGCATTCGTCATCGGCACGAGAGCTATAGAACAAAGACGGGCATTGGATGTATGTCTGTAAGGCCGCGCTTCTCACTTCTCTTTCTCAGTCTAAACCCCGCCCGCCCCCACTGCATCTGTTAAGCCCGCACCGCTCACTCCCATCGCCCGCCACGCTCACACATGCGGCGCCGGACCACCGTACTCCTGCGCCATAAAAAAGTCATACATATAGGTAGACACAGGCATCGGGATGCCGGCGCACCCCGGGGGCGGCGTCAGCTGCGCCAAGAGCGCCTTGCCCTCCTCCGCGGTTGAAGTCGCACGATACGCCTCCGCCAACGCAGTGGGAACCTCGAATGAGCCTTGAATGATGGTGTTCACGCGCGCCTTGCCAATGCCTGGCACAACAAGCAACTGTAGCGCCCACATCTGCTGCAGCGTTGTCGTCTGCCGCATCTTGGTCATCTCCTCTTCCCACAGGGAGTACGTGAGCACGCCGTCCGCACCAGGGACTGCACCGTCCGTAGCACGATGCGCAGACAGCCAGTCAGCCAAGCCGCTCACGGTACCTAGGCGGCGGCTGCGGTGGCGCACCAAGGACGCGAAGTAGGCGGCCGTCTCGTTCAGACCGTCAGTGTACTTGACGAAAAAGGAGGAGGCGACGGAGAGCGCTGCCAGGAAGGTCTTGGCCGCCTCCCGCATGTCTGCGTCGTTCTGCGTCGCGCCGTCCAGGTCCCCCTCGACGATGCACGTTAACGACGAGCGGCCCGACGCGGCCATAAAGTAGGTCTGCTCGTGCAGGCGGCCGTCCCTCAAGGAGGCGACTACGTCTTCCGCCGTCTTGCGCTCCATCAACTGGTCGAGTAAGACCTCGGTTCCTTCCGGTGGAGCGCCCTCGTAGGCTGCGGCACCCGTGGCCGTGACCCGAGCCACCAGCAACGCGTCGCCAACTGGTAGCCGCCGCCGCACGACCCGGTCGTCCAAGCCAGGGTTGACTGTCAGGCGGGCCAGGAAGGCGGCGCGCGACGGCCCGACACCCGTTGTCTCTCTGTCGTCGACCACCAAGTACACCTCAGCAGCCAGTTGGCTCGAGGAGGAGGGAGGCATCGGGTACGTCAGCTCCAGCGGCGCCTTCGCATGCGGCATGCCACTGACGGGGGGGGGAACAATCCCGGCAGTGGCAGCAAGGGAGGAGGCCGCCAGCAGGTCCGCCGCAGTCTGCAGGTGCGTTCCGACGTTGCCTCCGGCGTCACCGGCGGTCGAGCCGGCCGGGGTCGATGCACTCGGAAGCCCAGCCGCAGAACGCTCGTGCGCGCCCGACCGGCTTTGCTCGGTGGCAAGGTCGATGGTAGGCAAGCCAGCCACGGGGGACTCAGTTGCCGACCACCCCGCCGACTCCGCGCGTCCGCCAGTCTGCACGGACGGGGTCGCGGCGACGACGTCTGTCGCGTGGGTGTCGGCCTCGTCGTCAGGGATGACGATGACATCATGGCCGCTGCAAAGCGGCGTCGGCCCCGGCGAGTCGCCGCCCTCCGGTTCTGCGTCCCGTCGGCGCTTGCGGTCGCACGCCAGCCTCGCCGTACGCGACGGCGCCGGCGGCCGGCCATCGCCGTCGTCCGCTCCAGAGCAGCTGCCGCCGGGGTCGCGAGCAGCCATGGCCGATGCGCGATGGTCAGGTGGTCAGCGAAGGGCGGGCTATCGTAAGGCAATACGAATGGAGGGGTGGG
>Ga0209093_1001683_pt1 | contig 12530 bp, 13 predicted proteins | sample SidtaG_4_FD_187450 | JGI IMG/M metagenome (GOLD analysis project Ga0209093, IMG submission 187450) | Marine algal microbial communities from Sidmouth, United Kingdom - Sidmouth_Male1 metaG (SPAdes) (version 2) | ecosystem: Host-associated > Algae > Red algae > Unclassified | place: Sidmouth...
GGGGGGGGGAGAGGAGCGGGGGGGGATGAGGGGGTGGGGGAGGCAGCGGCAGCTACTCAGGACGCAGCCCAGCACAGAGAACATAGCTGTGGTGGGCAGTCCCAAAAGAGGGGCGTGGACCTGGGAGTCAGTTGATGAGCTGGCCCACAGATGCTTGAGGCGCCCGTGCTTTTGTCGTTCCGCCAAAAAGTGGAAAGTCCAGGCCAGTCGAAGAGGCACTTTTGTGCGTTTGATTGGCCCAAACGTCGAACCGCCTGTCTGGGACTGGCCAGCTTTTGGCGCAACGACCATACCTGGAACAGAGAGGCCGACCTCACAATTGAGAAGAAAATTGCCGCAACGACGACAGCATGCGCGGTCGGGACCCGCGCCAGCCTCAGGCCCTTTCTTAGCATTTCTTTCGTTCATGTGACGCTTCGTGTGACGAGCTCTCAGCATGGAAAGGTCGCAGTGGGTCGTCCCTTCGTGTGCCAGTGTCAGGCGGAATTGTTTGATGAATTCGACGTTAAGTGATTGTCGGTCTACGGGCTGATTTCGAGCGCTCGGTTGCTGGGCTCGGCACGGCGCACGTCGGCGCCACGTTCGCCGCACCAGGACAGCCTCCCTGGATGGTCCATGCAGCAGGCTGTGCAGAGCCGGGGTAGAAGTCCGTTGGGGAGGCAGCTTGGGCCCGCCATGATACCCGCAGCGTACGCCCGTATCGCGCTGCGGGCGTACTGAGGAATCCTCGAATTTGTGCTGTCGTACAGAAACGGGGACGGAGAGGCGGCCATCTGCCCCAGGGCAGCGTAGGGGGCCGGCTGGTCATTCGGATATGGCTGGAAGGCGTGGGGCGTTGCCGACGAAGGGGGCAGATGTGGCCCGACTCGACTGTGGCGTCGCTTTCGGCTGCAGCCAGCAGGAGCCGACGGACTCGAATGTCCATCACACCAGTCGAATTGGAATTGATTGTTTCCAAGTTCGCTCTTGAAATCGTTCCACATGACCAGCGCGCCGCAAGGTCGATGTGATCACATGAAGCAACGTCGGAAAGTTCTTTTCCGACGTTGCTTCGTGTGATCACATGTGATCACAGTGTGTTTCGCGTTGCAGCCAATAGCTGGCCGCTCCGCATCATCACATGAACCGTCACACGAACGAAGCCGCAGCTAAGAAAGGGCCTCAGCCAGCCCAGTGGATGCTCGCGTTTGATTGGCGCACGTGGCGGACCGGACTGTCTTGCATTGCAGACGAGTCGCAGCGATCGCGAAGATGATTCAACCATTCGATATGTTCAGGATACGCTCGTCCAACAAATTTCATATCGCTATCCCATGCTTGACCGAGGTACCAGCTCTGTGCACTCGAAAATCTGAGTGTGTCAAATACTTGTACTCGGGCGCAGAATGAAATACTCGGCACCCGAGACAGAAAAACCTCTGGCTCCTTACCCGAACTTATGAAATAGAACAGGGCCGGATACTTCACTCAGGACGAAACGTTGTACTCAAGAAAGGGCCTGATTTGGAGTCTCGCTTAAGGAATCTCTGGCCCGATTGGAAGGCAGCGACACGAAGTGGAGCGCATTTCCAATCGGAGCTGCCCGTGTGGCACGATTAGCGACCTTGAGCGACCCGGTTAGAACATCGGTCCCCAGATGTCCGGTGTTTCCGCGATTGATCTCTCCGCGTCGCGTGCTGGGTCTCCGGTGTCGCGACACTCCGCCTTGTGACTGCAAGCGCAGTCAGCAAACGAGTCCCAGTCTAAAAAGGTGCCTGGCCTAACGGTGCGGCGTCTGGGGTTGAAACGCGTGTCCCGAAAACGTGCTGCCGGGGGGGAGTACGACGAACAGGGATCTGCCATAGCCGTCACAACTGGGTGTGGAAGTATCGTTTCTTGGCCATTTTGCGCCATTGGGGTGCCCGAGCAACGGGGAATGACTGTACTCCATCGCCTCGCTCCCGTCGCACCATTTGCCCCGCAACCCCCTCGCCATGCTACCGTTGCACCACTTCCCCCTCCCCACACGCGTCACCGCCGTCGTGCCCTACACGCAAGCAACCGCGTGCGGACGGCGAATCATTGGCCACCTCCCTCAACCGGGCACACCCATCCCTTTGTCTTCGCGGCGGTCCCTCCCCCCGTGGCCACGGCGTATATCGGCACGTCCATACTCTTCAGCCCCCCGTCGCGGCGCAAAATGTCGATAGCCCCGCCACAGACGTTCGCGTGTGAATCGCCGTGAAACTCACTTGGCGCTCCCTGAACTCATAGTATCTGGTCGACGCGACATTTCTTCGTCTCCCGCTGGCCTCACCGTTGTTCCTAGCGTGGCGCTGCTCTCTGAGCTCCGCAGAGTGACAAGGGCACCGTCGGCCCCAGGGGCGTGTGCAGCTCGCACTGAGAGCCCCTCCTTTCCTCTCCGTCGGCCGTCATAGAGCGGGCGTTCTCCGATTTTATGGTTCAGTTGGACGAGGCGGCTACGCGGTGTCGCTGCACGTGCGACTGGACCCTTTTTCCCGCCCAACGTGCTCGATGTGCATCCCTGCCGTGCTGTCGCGCGACGTGACCCAGCTTGAAGCCACTTTTGGCGTATCTGAGCCCTCTTGGTAGGCGTAGTAGGCAGCACCGGCGCTACGGTTGTCGCACGGCGAGACACGCGGTCGTCACTGGGCATAGCTGTCGCCCCGGTCCTCGGCGTCGGGTCGGGGCTCGCCGCCTGGGGGGCGCCCCTCTCTCCGGACGGAACTTCCCCCGCCAGGGAGAGCGGCGCCCACTGCCACCCCGATCCCTCCTCCACTGCCGAGGCGGCCTGTGGCTGTGCTGCAGTCGCCGGCGATGCTTGCGCCGCGGACGGGCAGTCCCCGTTTACGCGGCCACGGTGGCTGCGGCGACGGGCTCTGCCAGTGCCTGCCCGCCCAGAGCTCCCACCGCTACAGATCTAGACGAGACGTGGTGGGGCCGAAGAGGCGGCAGTAGATGATATTCCCTTCCTCCCCCAACTCCCCACTTTTGAATGCGGCGCGATTCGATGGAGAAATGTTGGCATCTTCGCTCGGATCCGGACGCGGAGGGGGGACAGTCACACGGCCGTGGCTTCGGCGACCGTGGCCGAGCCGGTGGCGAGGACGACGGCGGGGGGCGGCGTCGCCCCACTGATTAGGGTGGGGGGTGTTCGACCCCGCAATCAAATCCCCCGTGCGGAGGGACCTACCGCACACCGGTCGATCGGGCGTGCGGCTGCAACGGCGGCCGACCACCTCGGTCCGCTTGATGGCCTCCTCTGCCGGTTGCTGCCGGCCGGCCACGTCGAAACGGTGAGTCACCCGTCGGGCGGCCACCGCGCTGGGCAGGTAGATGGATGGGGGGGCGCCACGGTGGCGCGGCCGCCCGCTGACGTCTGCTCTGTGCCGTGGCGCATCTCACGTGTGCGGACCCTCCTTCGTGCTCAACGGCTGGCATCGGTGCCCATTGTGTCGAGCTGCCCCGGTCACCGGTTCGGCCGCGCAGCTCTGACGGTAGAGAGACGCAACAAAACGTGGATACTCGCGGCCCTTTTCGTGGCTGGCGTCACCGCTGCTTGTTCCATGGTCACTCACGAGAGCCTGCTCCTCAACTTGACCGTCCGCGCTATATCGCATGGCCTCTTAATGCGGTTCGAAGTCACGGGTTGTTCCATGACGACGACGCTGAGTGTCAACCCCCACTGCGATGCGAGAGTGCTTGTGTCGCCCGCTTGCCCCAAAGCTGCCGTAGCCGCGGGCCGTGTGGGACGTTTCAGACGCAGGCGCCGATCGATGCGGCCATCTCCGTGTGGGATGCGGCGACCCTGGGCCGACATTCTCGTTATTGACGGCTTCCCTGGCCACACGGCCGACGGCGCGGCCAACAGCTGCTTTGTCTACGGCACCCCCGACCTCTGAGCCGACATCCGGGCCTGCGGTCGCCCCCACCTCGGTGCTGCCGACGTCGTCGCCGTCCTGCGCCCCGCCCGCCTGATCCTTTGGTGGCGGTTGGCGAAAAGACCCCAGTTCGTGCCCCTCTGCCCAGAAACCGCCCAGCACCCCGTGCACTCCACGTCCGCCGCAATCACGTACGTGCCGCGCTCGCGGCACGAGCGGCGGCACATTCAGCGGACGTTGCCCGGAAGTCGAGGCGCGTGACCCGCACCGCGACTCGCCCGGTCATGCCGCGGGCACGGTGGGGGGGGCGCGAGCCACCACGCGCAGCCGGCACTGTAACTTCCAGGCCTACCACAGATCACGCACAGCGACAAACACATCCTGGTCAGCCTCCACAAAAACCTCCCCATTCAACAATCTCCAGTCTACGAGTCCTACCGTCAGGTCACACCGCTTCACTCTTGTGAAACAAACAGCTGCCAGCGCTTTTCGTGCGACATGCAGGACCCGCTCAGCCTCAGAGATGCTCCTCCAGATGACGATGGGCCCATGTCCTTGTCGCGTCCACACCCAGTGCCCATTGGTCGGGCCCATAAGGGAGGATCGCGTGCACGTCTTGGTAGTCCAGTGGATCGTGTCTGGTGTCAGCTGCAATCGTCGACTTGATGAGAAACCCACGATCTCACCCGCGAGCGGCTCGCCATGGAAATGGTGGCAGAAGGTCGCCTCCCAGGACCAGACGGGTGCACGGCCGCCCGCTCGGGGAAATCCGTATCCAAGCTTGCGCCCAGCCCTTGTCCTTTTGGGTACAATGTTGTAGCAGATGGGCGCCAGCGCAACGCCTCCTTGTCGCAGCTTGTACCGCCCCTTCTTCGATAACCAAAGATCTTGGTCCTCGTACTGAGACCACCGCTCGCCAGGTAGATCGCCAAAGTGCCGCTCCCAGTGTAGACTACAGAGTTCTGCTCCGTCAATCGCAGCGGTACGGTACTGCGACACGGTCAAGAGAGGGTACTGTCTTTGAAACTCCAGCATTGCACATTCCGCATTGATGAAGGCGGTCCAAGGGTCGTCTTCCGACTTGCGACACCTCACCGCTTGACCGACATAGTTCTGCACCCGTTGTAAACCTCTGAGGGTGTTCTCCGCCATGGTAACAGGTTCCAGGTTCCAATAGATGCTGTGCTCGGTAGTTCCGTCAACATGGTCGATCACTTGAAAGGAGGGAAAATCGAAGAATAGTTAGTAATACAGGCGATAGGAGAGGACCGTGGCTTTCCCGGGAAAGGCGCCGACCACGCCACGAATTTTCGGTCCCATCTTTTCGTTGTCGTAGTCGGGAATGTGAGAGCGCGGCGGTCCGATGTGGGTCCGAAACCGCGACAAGGAGCTGCATAGCACCGTGCCGGTCTGGGCATTTGGCATGCCCTCATGCACAGGAACACCTCTGCGACGCGGGTCTGCCTGCCCGCGTGTATACTCTTTTGGAGGTCCTTTGGCGACAACGGCAGCGTAAGCCGACTGGCGCGGTAGCCAGGCTGCCGCAAGGAGTGAGCCACGAAGTTGTGCGCCAGGGGCGGTGATGTTGAAGAGCTCCATCAGAAAAGGCTCATCCTCGTTCAATATCACCGTCTGCTGCTGTAGTGCAGCATCTGAATCACCGAAGGAATGTCCGGCCGTGGTTCTCTCGCGAGGGATGGCACGCCCATGAGCTTCCAGCCTCTCATCACGTACAGAACGACGCACCTTGCGACCAGAGCACTGCTTAGCCGCAGCGGGAACAGGTGACAGAGATGACCTCCAAGAATCGCCAGTGGCGTGTGAGGATGCATAAAAGACGTCGTACTCTGACGATGCAGGCGCTGCCAAAGAGCCAGCCACGGAGGATGATGCGAGACCGCACACCCGTGCCATGGCCGCGGCCACCATCAGGGGAGTAGAGGACGACGGAGAAGCTGGCGGATGCCAGGATGAGGACGACGCTGCAACGCTGGACGTCGAATTAGTGCTTCCAGGAAGAGTTCTCGAAGCGTTCACCCCCCCGACTTTGTCCTTGCAGTCGTTGGCACAACTGAATACCATTTCCCCGTTCACAGAATTGCGGTTCACCGTCGCGTCGCCGTCCTTGCCGTCGTTGGCGACTCCGACATCGCCTTCGTCGCGCTGGCCCTCGCTGGGGCTGCTCAACGGCGCGTCGTCGTCCATGGATGTAGTGGAGCCTGCCCTCAAAGCCAACGGGGTGTAACCCCGTAAGAAAACCCAGCCCAGGATGCGGATCGCTACGCCAGAGTCACAACGCGAACGCCAGGATGAGTGGGCGCGAAGCGCACAAAAACGACGGAAGCAACGCAAACGCAACGATGATTTATTCGAATACGCACGATGACCCCAAAGCATACTCTCATATACCCTCAGAAACAAGACGCAGGACGTGCACAATCCCGACCCCCTGGCGCTACCATGGGGGGACCGGTACCCAACGGGCCACGGTCTCAGGCCCGGCCTGTAGTGGCCCCTGCCCAGCATCCCTGACAGCCCTTCCACTGGAAGGGGACCCCCCCCGCCCGTCTCGGGCGGAAGCAGGACAGTCGCTAAGACTTCCTAGATTTCAGGATTTACCCAAAACCAATACCTCGGGACTTATCCCAAGATTTGTCAATTTTCCCGGACAAAATTCCGGTGGGATTTTATCCCTGGTCGAGATCATATTTCGGTCCGGCTTACGCTCGGATTGCGGAAGCTTCCACAAGCTTCCCGGTCCCCCCAGAGGGCCCGGATTCCGGATGACGCGTGTCTCCCTTGCGTGTGTCAGACCCCCCCCAGGGGGGCCCGATCGGGTGTTCCCCGCCTCACGCCCCTCTAGAGGGGTCGTTTCATGTGTGGCCCTGGGGCTCCCTGGACACCCCCCCAAAAGGGTTGTCCCACGCTACCCCCCTAGGGGGGTCTTGCGTGACTGCTCACGACCCGTCCCCGGCTCATGCCGGGGGGTCGTGTCGCCCCGGACAGGGGGTTTCCCCCACAATGGAACCTTTTTCCGCTCCTCCGAGGTCCCTTGGTGGAAGCGGTGGACGGTCGGCCATACCGCGTTGGACTTGTCCGTCATCCAACGACACACCAACGGCAGTAGCCATACCGTTTGCGGGCAAAGTACGCTTCATGCGCTCCCGATACGGATTGTGGTCGACGACTCTTGCCGCATGTACATCGCCGTCCCTGAGGAGTGGCTGTGTGCCGCAGGGGAGCTTAGAAGAAGATGTCGCATAAAACGCCGTGTTTCCCCAGCCCACAGAAACAGATAGGGACACCTGCCCAGCTGAGGGAACCCACCCGCACACCCTTTCTCTACTCTCGCCCGGTGACACGGTCACCTAGGAAAACACCTGAAGGCGCAAAGAGGGAGGAAGGAGGTGAGAACGCAGTTATTTTTTTGTGGGGAAGCCGGGCCACGGGCGCCCCGCAGTCCCCTTAAGCAAACCGAGCAAGCCGGCCCAAATGGCCCCGAATCCCACGCAGTAGCCTCCCCATGGGGAGATCTGGGGATCCATACCAGTGGACCCCTCTACTGTCAAGCAGATAAATCAAGCAATAAACACTCACATGCAAACGACCCACAATCAATCAAGATATCAGCCAGCAAGGAAAAGGCCACCTGTCCAATCCGGGATACGCCATGTCATCCCGGATGATCGGTGCCCCGCTGGCAACCGTACCGGCCAGTGCCGCGGCCAAGCATCGCGTTATGCGACATAGCTCTCTTCTCAGACTGGACCGTCCCGGGCCAGACCAGGCAGTCACCGGATCGGCCGTGCGGCACGCCACTGGCGATGCGCGCGCGGGCGGGCGCCTTGGTGTAGGGCGTGGGGATTATACCCCCCTTGCCACCCGCACGTGTCCATCGGGTGCCGCGCTTGCGCTTGCATCTCGGTGCCGACCGGTCCGTCCGTGCGGCACCCAGAGGTGGGAGCAGAGAGTGAGAGGCGCGTGCCGGCGAGGGCATGTGCGCGCGTTGCCCCCCTCCACCTTGTCTTGTTCCACTGGTGACCACCTTGTCCCCCGAGGGTGGCGAGCACGCCCACACTTGACTGGTTCCACTGGTGACCACCTTATCCCCCGAGGGACGCGAGCACCCCCACCGGCTCCAGCATCCCATGCCCCCACCTGATCCCTCGGAGCAGGTCCGGTTGCGGTGGCGGTAGCGGGCACGAGGCCAAGGCGTACCGGTCCAAGGTCAAGGCGTACCCGGTTCAAGGCCAAAGTGCACCTGTCCAAGCCCAAGGCAACCCGAGCCAATATCAAGACCACCCGGTCCAAGGTCATGATGCGTTCGTCCCTTCCGGAGCAGGATGCGTCCGCTGGCGGCGGCAGCAGCGGGGAGGGGACCGAGGTTCCGGCCACTGGGCAAGAACGGCCGGTGGTGTGATCCCGAGCGCTACCTTGCCGGCGTCGCGGTCCTCCTGTCCCTGCGGCGTGGGGCTCCTGGCGGAGGCCTTGCCCGACGCGTCGCTACCGGGTGGTGCTATCCACGCCTGTGCCCCCGCCGGGCCACTGCCGCTCCGCCACAACACCGGTCAAGTCCGAGCTCTCCACCCGGCTTCTCGACATGGCCTTGGTACTTGTGCCGTCGGCCAGGCGCCTTGTCGGGCGGGTCACGCGTCGTCTCTGGCAGGTGGCGACTTCCCGTCGGGAGCAAGACGCCGTTTCACGACCAAGGTGAAACCGGGAGAGGGGTGTTCCAGCCATCCTGGCCGACATCTAAAGGCACCGGCGTGACCGGGACCCCGAGGAAGCAAGGTGCAAAACGTCATCACGAAGACGACCAGCGGTGGTCGTCCTTTCCTCGGTCCCTGCTGTTGTCCGTCCACGGCGGCTATGGTCCTTGGCGATGCGGCTTGGCAATGAGGACGCTTCCCTGGTCGCGACATCGGCGGGTTTCGAACCCTGGTTCTCCGGCGTCCATAGCATACACCTTAACCACTTGTCTAGATTGTCTTGAGCGGTGTCAAAGCAAACGTCCTGTTGGATTATGACGCCACTTGTCTTAATGCTGCTCGTTGTTCTCCCAAACCAGCACCACCTTGTCGGGGTCCTGGGGGAGCAGCCCATTACGTCGACATTACCGGTACACCGCTGCGACTCGCAGACGGCCCGAGTGCTTCCAGGTGTCATCCTCCGGCCCGTACCCGAACCATCGAACCAGCAACCACAGGAATCCCTCCTCGTCCCAGGTGTGGTCGACGAACCGCTCGAACACAAACTCGGACCCACCCGGCTGGAGCGCGTCGGGTACTGCCACTTGCGGTTGCTTGAGTCGTTTCGCGGGGTCCACCGGTCTCGCCGGCACCACGTGGTCGCCGCTTACCCGGTAAGGGAGTCCGTCTTGGTCGATCAGGTAGGTTCTCCCGTCGGTCTCCAACACCTCGTACGGTCCGGTCACCTTGGGGTCAAGCTTGTGCTTCCGGGCGTGGTTCCGCATGAACACCCAGCCACCACTGGTCACCGATCCCCGGCGAGGGCGGACTTTCTGGTCATAGTCCCTCTTGAACCGGGCTTGTGTCTTGGCAATCGAGTCCCGTACTTGGGGGAGAAAGGCCTTGACCGACTCCAGGAAGGCGTCCTTCGCCTCGGCCACCGACTGGCTCGGGTCCGGCGTCATGCCGTCTGGCATCCGTTCCAGGGAGAAGTTGGTCAGGCGCCGTGGGGTGACCAAGTCCATGGGGGCTACGCCAGTTGTCCGGTGTGGCCTCGAGTTGTACGCCAGCGCCAACACGGAGACGAGCTCGTCCGAGTTGTCCTGTCGGTCCTCGATGTAGTGCATGAACATGTCAACGAGCGTCTTGTTGAAGCGCTCGACCTGGCCATTGGTCTGCGGGTGGTACGTGGACAAGTACAGGTTCCGGATGCCCATCAGGTTACACACACCCTGGAAGAACAGGGAGGCGAACTGGGGTCCGTTGTCCGTCAGGACTGTGTCCGGGGGCCCATACACGGAAATCCAATCCCGGCAGAACGCCGACGAGACGTCTGTCGCGGTGATGCCAGCCAGGGGGACGGCTCGGACCAGCTCAGAGAATCGGTCCACGATGATCAGAAGGAAGACGTTCCCGGTCTTGGTCTCTGTCAGGGGTCCGAGGAGGTCCAAAGACACGCTCGCGAAGGGGTCTGTCGCCGGGAACAACTTGAGTATCGCCGTACGTCGCCTTGGTGCGATCCTGTTCCTGGCGCAAGACGCAGAGCTGGCCACCCAGTCGAACACGTCCGCGGCCATGGACTCCCAGTAGTAGTGGCGCCTGATGGCAGCGTACATCCGGTTAACCCCAGGATGTCCAGCGCGCACCACGGCGTGTTCCAGCCGCAGGAGGTCCTGGCGCAGGGTGAACGGGACGTACACTTGGACAGCCCCATCTACGGGGGCAACGCGTAGGACGAGCCCCTCGTTGGTCTCCGAGAAGCGGGAGTGCGTGTTCTGGTCCATCCTATCCCGTAACTCTTGGCTCCGCTGGTCCTCCTTCTGCGCGGCCAGCGTACGCGTGAGCGTGACCGGTTGTTCCTTGTCTGGCGCCCCGTAGTTAGGCGCCACCCAGCCACGGAAGGATTCAGCCTGAGCGAGACAGGGAATCTCTTCCGGGATGACGGACCGATCCTGCGCCAGCGTCGGGAGCCGCGACATGGTGTCGGCACAGTGGTGCTCCCTTCCCGGTCTAGTACATACCTTGTGCAGGAATTCCGACAACCGGAGGCGCCAGCGAGCGACCCGTCCTTGGGCGCTGTCCATGCTCAGCAGCCAGCGTAAACTGGAATGGTCCGTCCGGATCAGGAACTCTTGTCCCTCGAGGTAGGGGCGGAGAAGAAAACAAGCCCAGACCACGGCCAGGCTTTCTCGGTCTGTCGTGGAGTAGTTCTGATCGGCTGGGATGAGGCCCCGGCTGTAGTATCCGACTGAGAGGACGCTCTCGTCCAGTTGTTGCTGCAGGAGGGTCCAGCCGACTTGGACGGCGCAGGCATCGGTATCCAGGATGAAGGGGCCCTCACGTCGGGGGAGCGCCAGAATCGGGGTCGACGTCAAGCGCTCCTTGAGGTACTCGAAGGCCGCCATCGGGGCGGCATCCAGCGGGGGGAGTACGTGCGGGAGATTCTTGCTGGTGAGCTTGGTCAGGGGCTTGACGATGTGTGCATAATCCTTGATAAAACGCTGGTACACGTTACACATGCCCGGGACGCTCTTGAGCTCCGTCTGGTTACGTGGGGGAAACGCTTGCGGCAGGCTTTTAATGTTCTTCTGGTTCACCAGCAGCTGCCCTGGACGGACGACATGTCCCAGGTGCTCTACCTCTTGCTGGAACAGGTGGTACTTGGAGGGCTTGAGGGAGACGCCGGCCTTTTCCAGCAGAAGGAGGACTGCCCGGAGGTGCCGGATATGATCACCCACGGTCCGGGAGAAGAAAATCACGTTTTCCAGGTAGACCAAGCACGTTTGCCACCGTAAACCGGACAAGAGGATTTCGAGAGCCCGCTGGAAGGAGGATGGCGCAATCACCAGACCAAACGGGGGCCGGAGAAACCAGAACAAGCCCGTGTGAGACGTGAACGTCGTCTTGTCTCTGTCCTCGGCGGCCACAGGGATCTGCCAGTACCCGGCGTTACAGTCTAGGGGAGAGAACACCGTGGCATCGCCGAGGGAGTCCCGGCAGTCGTCCATCCTCGGGATCGGGTAGAAATCCTTTACCGTGCGTTCGTTCAGCCGCCGGTAGTCCACGCAAAACCGGAAGTGGCCACCTGGTTTGGGCACGACGACCACCGGGGAGGACCATTCGGCGTCCGAGGGTTCTGTGACACCCAGGTCGAGCACTTTCTTGACCTGCTTCTCGATTTCCAAGCGACGGTGCGGACCAGCCCGGTACGGAGCCGAGTACACAAGCTTCACGTCCGGGTTGAGCTGGATGTGATGGGTGGTGGCCTTGAGCTCACCCAGCTTCCCCGACCACATGCCCTTGAACTGATCCAGAAGACCGTGCACCTTGCCATGTAGCTCCGTGGGCACGCCTGCCCAGTTAACCTCTGGCGTCTCCGGCTCCTTGGGGGAGGGCACAACCGGGGGCTCCGGCGGTCCCGCCGCCGTGGCCATGGCCGCCTGCGTGTCCAGCTCCTGTCGGGCCGCCAGCTCTTGTTGAACGGCCAGAAGGGCCCCTTGGGAGAGAGGCGCGCCTCGCCGGTATACGGCTCCGCGACCCCCACTCGGGTGCCCTTGGCAAACATCTTGGTCTTGTGACCAAGGTTGACCAGGAGTACAGAGAAGGGTTTGTGCCGGTGCACCTTCTTGTGGAGCCCGTGAGCCAAGTGCTGCCCATGCTTGGCCGGGAACTCCGCTCGGCCCTTGATGAGGCAACTGCCCGTCGACCGGGTCACAACTTGGACCTCGGTTTGGGCACCAGGAGGAAGGACCGTTGCACCCGCAAGCGTCAGCTCGTTCGGGCGGACCCGGGGCTTGGCCGGTGCTTTGTACTGTCGCCCCCTGGCGCCTAGATGGTAGCCCAGGATGTCTGAGACGGCGCCCGTCATCCACTCGATCTTTCCGTCCTGGGGCAGGATGGCCTTGGTGTACTGGCGCTGGAAGTCACACCCGATGATGAGCGGGACCGAGAGGCGTTTCAC
>Ga0209093_1001684_pt1 | contig 12529 bp, 16 predicted proteins | sample SidtaG_4_FD_187450 | JGI IMG/M metagenome (GOLD analysis project Ga0209093, IMG submission 187450) | Marine algal microbial communities from Sidmouth, United Kingdom - Sidmouth_Male1 metaG (SPAdes) (version 2) | ecosystem: Host-associated > Algae > Red algae > Unclassified | place: Sidmouth...
GGGGGGGGGGGGGGGGGGGTACCGGCGGACGGAGGCAGTCTTGGGGTCCGGGGTCGCAGCAAAGAAAGTGATGTGTGACCCCCCGAGCTGTCGCTTCTATGTTCTGAACGCTGGTGGCTTGTGACAGTCCAGGGAGGCCCGACCCAGATTGATGTGCGACAACCCGTCCTGACACGCCCTGACAAGCCCCGAAACGACGACGACTTACCAGGTTTCCTTGTGGGCGCGTCACTTGTAGCCTGCTTCTGCAGGGGCTACAAACCTACAAATATGGCCCGATTTACCTCGTACAGCCCACCGGGAACAGCACGGGGGACTTGTAGCCCACGTTCTGGACACCCCCCCCGCCATATGACGTGCGTTCGCCCCCCCCCCGTGGGCCTCAGCTCCATTTCACCTCCGAATTGGTGCCAGTATGGAAATCAGGCCTGTAGTACATGAAATTTGGTCTAGTACGCGTCTTAGTACACGTCTAGCATGCGCCCCACTTTCCCGACGATGTATTGCAGGATGACCAATTTCGGCCGGTCCAAACAGGAACACGAGTACAGCGAACAATTATACAATTCAATGTTTCACGAATACTTGCCACTCCGTGCCTGTGAACCACCTCTGAGATGTCGCTTGGAGGCCGCAGACCCGGCGACTGACTCATTGTTCTCGAGGGTTTTCAAGCCTCTGCGATGGTGCCTGCATGTTATTCCAGTAGCTGTCCTGTTTGTCGCTCTACGCATGGGAATGCAGTCCCCACTTCCCCCCCTAGTTTGCAATACCCAGGTCCTCGGACGGAGCAGGCGTGCTGTGAAGGCCCGAGTGCCATGCACCACCAAGCCTCCCGGATGAACCGCCGATTCTCAGTCTATCGTTGGTACACGGTCTACCAACGATAGGCTGTCGTCGCTCGGGCAGAGTGATTGTCAGTTGGCCACACTAACGATTCGACCTCGCAGTGCCACGTGCAAGCGATGCTAGCCGTACATCATCCTTCACGAAAATCGCGTGAAAGATGCTCATGCCTTTTCGAGCCGACATCCGGCCGCCCCCCCCCTCTGCTCGACGGGATCGCATGTCTCGACATTTTCTAGATTATTTCTACGCTTTTAACACAAGGCGTCTACTCTTGCTGTGTTCCGGGTGATATATTCAGACAGTCTCAGTCAAAAATGGATCACGATGTTGCCGTCAACTGGCTTTGATGGTTTGTGCCGTTTTCAGCCTTCTGCAACGAGGGGCAGTGCGGGTTCAACAAAGTTCCTCATGAAGAAGCCTTGCGGTCACCACCCAACCATGCACTAAGCCCTAGACCACCTCTGCCCCTCAGCCGTCTCGTGCTCATCTCGTGTTGTAGGCATCAACTGACGACCCCTGGTGTCCTTGCTCACAGTGACACGAGGTGTAGACAGTCGTCTGCAGCATACAGTGCACTCGTCTTTTTTTCAAGCCCGACGGCGCACGTTTTTTCTGCATGACCATCCCCCCCCTTCAACCTCGCCCGCTCTGGTAGTGGCCTTCTTGTTCCTCTTTGCATCATCGACCTGACGAAACGATCAGTGCCGGCACTCGTGTCAGATTGACCACCAGCTGCTGCAAGAGCTAACATTAACGCATCAGCCCCAACTTAAATAAGAGAAAGAATGTGCTCATCTTCGGAAACGATGTCACAGTGGGGCTACTCTGACAAGTTTGTACTTCTTTTTCAAAATCTGATATCACAAAGGAGTGATAGACAGTCGGCACTGATGTGGGCACGTCCTCGCCGCTGGCGTTGGCGCCGGCGCCGGCGCTGGCGTTGGCGGCGGCGCCGGCGCTGTCCGTGTATTTTTGCGGGACGGGGGCGGAACGCGCGGCGGCGGGCGCGTCCCCGCGGCCGGCGTTGGCGGCGGCGGCAGCGTGGCCTGCCGTGGTGGTCGGCGGGAGGGAGACGGAGCGCGCGGCGGTGGGCGCGTCCCCGCTGCCGGCGTTGGCGACGTGTGACGTCGCCTGACGTTCCGCATGCCCCCCTCATCTTCCAAACACTCCCCCACCGTCGCACACGGCGGCGCGCGGCCCACCGACGCTTTGACCGCGCGCACTCCCCCTGTTGTCGTCACGAGCGCCGCCGCGACCGTGACCGCACCCCCTGCCGCCGCCGCGTCGGGCAACAGCGAGGCGGGCGCCGCACCGCCCGCGGCGTCGGCGTGACGGCGACGGCGGTGACAGCGCCGGAACAGCAGCACAGCGGCGGAGGGGGGGCGGGGGGCGCGGTTGCGCCCGCGCGGGGGGGCACTGTGAGGCACAGGGGGGCGCGCCGTCGCCTCGGCGGCGGCCAGCACCGCCGCCGCCGCCACGACGGTGACGGGCGCGTCGACAGCGCGGGCGGCGGCGGCGACCACGTCGGGGCGTGCGGGAGCGCCGCTGGCGCCGTTGGTGTCGCATAAAACGTCGTGGCACCCCAGCCCACAGAAACAGATAGGGACACCTGCCCAGCTGAGGGAACCCACCCGCACACCCTTTCTCCACTTTCGCCCGGTGACACGGTCACCTAGGAAAACACCCGAAGGCCCAAAGAGGGAGGAAGAAGGTGAGAACGCAGTTATTTATTTTTGTGGGGAAGCCGGGCCACGGGCGCCCCGCTGTCCCCTTAAGCTAACCGAGCAAGCGGGCCCAAATGGTCCTGAATCCCACGCAGGAGCCTCCCCATGGGGAGATCTCGGGATCCATACCAGTGGACCCCCCTACTGTAAAGCAAATAATTCAAGCAATTGACCTACAAATTCAAACGACCCACAATCAATCAAGATCTCAACCAGCAACGACAGCGCCACCTGTCCAAACCGGGGCGTGACACGTCATCCGCGTCGCCCGGCGCACCATCGACCTCCTGGCCGGCCAAGGGGCGTGGACCGGGCCGCGTAATGCGACATAGCTCCTTTCTCAGCGTGGATCGTCCCGGGCCAACCCAGGCGGTTCTCCAACCGGCGCCTCGTCACGACCCTTCGGTGTCCCGTGGGTCTCGTGGAGTGGCGTGCGTGCCCGGCTGCCGTCCGTCACGGTCTCGGGGCCGACCGGTTCCCCGCGTGTGGGTGGACCTTGGGGGGGAGGAGGGTCGTCGGGGCTTGGAGCGCGGGTTGTCCAGGGTAAGAGCGAGGAGGAGGGTACACGCCCGGGTGAGGGCGAATCCACACGTGCGTCCCTCCCCCCACCTTCTCTTGTTCCACTGGTGCGCACCTTATCCCAGAGGGACCCCAGACCAGGCCCACCATCCCCAGTTCCCACCTTGTCCCGTAGAGGAGGTCCGGTCTGGGCGGAGGTTGCAGGCACAAGGGGAAGGCGTCCCAGACCAAAGCCAAGGGCAAGATCAAGGCGTCCCAGACCAAGGCCAAGATGTCGTCGCCGGGGTCCGTGGAGGTAGCGCCGGCGTCAATCGACCACTCTGGGGAGCACGGCGGTCCCCCTGGCACGAGCCCGGCGCCCATCTGTGGAGTCATCCCTGGTGTGGCCTTGCCCGCGGCAAATCCGGGCGACGCGCCCCCGCCGAGTCTTCTGGCACCCGCCATGTTGGTGCGCCTGTACCGGGTTGTCGTGAGTGTCGTGCCGGCGCCGCTCGAGGACGTCAACACGGCGGAGCGCCTCCAGGGGTTCCTGGCCATGCGCCACGACCTGGCGCTCAGCTGGACCCGGGAGCAGCGGCGGGGGTTTTTGACGCGTCTGGACACGACGGCGCTTGTCTCGGCTGACCGCGGGACGGGGGAGGTTTAGCACTCCGCTCCGGGTCTCACTCTTGGGGCTGACCGCGCGCTTTGTGCCCCGGGTAGCGCCTGTGCGACCCGTCTTGCCGGTCTCCCAGATTGCTTGGTCCGGGATCCCGCCGTGCGCTACGACTCCATCATCTCGGCGCCAGTTATCCGAGCACCGATCGAGGATGAGTACCCCGGGTGGTTGGCCGCGACGGTGTCCCGGGTTAAGGCCTTGGCCGCCCCGCCGGCGTACCCCAACCTGATCTACAAGCCGATTCCGGGTCCGTACTTGCGTCGGCTACCCATCATGCCCCCGTCATCGCATGTTAACTCCGAGCAGCGGGCGCGTCGCCATGGCTTCCTGATCAGCTGGAACAACTAATAGTCTTGGCGCCTTCCCCCGGTGATGCGCACCCAGTTCTTCGCGGCGATGCCCACTTGGTTCTCCCAGATGGAGACCCCGATTGGGTTGACCACTGGGGGCTCCTTGGTGGCGTACTACGCCCGGGATGAGATCTTCCGGTCGTGTCGGGACGCCCACTCGGTCACGATGGCCATCTGGGTGACCGAGTACTTGGTGATGGCGTGCAACCGCTGGTACTAGGAGGCGCGTGACGGCCGTTTATGGCTGTTCTCGGACGCCCTGTTTGGCTGGGTCAAGCAGCTTGAGCCGGAGGAGCTCGCCGGGGATGACGCCGATGCCTTGGGCTTCTTCCAGGCCATGCTGGCTCTGCGGGCGGCTCTCCCGGTCCAGGACCAAGCCTTTCACGACGCCGTGCTCCGTCTTGATACCTCCCGCCGGGACCGGGATGGGTGGCTTACGGTGGTGACTCGACACGGCACCGCAGGGTCCGCATTGTCATCCAGGACCCCCTTGACGCCGCGGCGTACTCGAGCCCGGCATCTTGCATGGCGGTCCCGCCGGAGGCGCCTCTGGGTCGCGCCCAAGTTCCAATCGCGTCTGTCGGGGTCTCGTCGGGGTGGGCATCCGCCGTGGCGCAGCGAACCGGTGGTTCTGGCTCTTCGCCCTTGGGTGGTCTGCCCCTCCCGGGTCATGAACTGGTCCCGCCTCCCCGTGCTTCCCTCCTCGCCAGCCCGGTGACCTTGGCGACGACAGCTCCTTCGTCTCGGGCGGACCCTGCGACTCCCGTGCTGAGTACCGTGGCCCGGGTTGCGACGGCCAGCCGCTTTCCGTTGGCCCACCCGGTGCCCGACTCACTTCTGTCAGGTACCTCCGCGACTCTGGGGTCGGAGGGTGAGGTCTGGCTGGAGCTTCTTGTCGGGCGCCTCCGTGGGGCGTCGGCTGGGCTTCCCACCAGCGTGCTCTTGGTCTCGCTGGTCGACGTGCTTCGGAGCTTGTCAAACGACTTGTTCACCTGGGCGGAGACGCACCCGGTGGGAGACCCCGGCGCTCTGGAGGCGGTCCTGCAGGGGTGGTCCCGTGCCGGCGTGAACAATCAGCTCTGGCGCCTCCTGAACATCCACCAGCAGCTGCACCAGAACCATCTTCGGCGGGCGGAGCAGGCCGGTACTTCTCGCGCCCGTGGGTCGGGCACCGGTGATTGTCGGGAAGAGGCCGCGGGAGCCAACGAGACCTGGTATCGCGATGCCCCTGGGAGCCCCTAACGTGGCACCGGCCATGGCGGCAACCAGACTTGGGGGGGTACCAGCTGGTACGAGGCGCGTCCTCGGCCGAGAACCCCGGTTGAGAACACGCGTGGATATGGTCGTACCTACGGGGGCCAAGATGGACCGTCCGGTTATGAGGGCCCGTCTGCGACCCTTCGTCGTCTGGACTGAGGCGCGGTGCCCCAGGTCGGTGTTGGTCGTGCTAGGGAGCATGAGCGTGCTTCGTGTTGGCCGGGGTAGATCCCGGCCCCTTAGCGAGGGATGAATCGTGAGACATAGTACTTTCGTAAACGAGAGTTTGTTGTCCCTCGACTGTCCCGTCACGCCTCCTGGGCGTCCCGACCCGGTTCCGCCTTGTCTGGGTCCTGAGGGAGAAGCCCCTTTCGGCGACAATACCGGTACACTGCTGCCACCGGTAGGCGACCCGAGTGTTTCCAGGTGTCGTCTTCAGGCCCACAGCCAAACCAGCGGACCAGCAACCAGAGCACCCCCTCCTCTTCCCAGGTGTGGTCTACGAACCGCTCGAACACAAACTCGGACCCACCCGGTTGGAGCGCGTCTGGTACTGCCACCTGCGGTTGCTTGGGTCGGTTCGCGGGGTCCACCGATCCCGCCGGCACCACGTGGTCGTCGCTCACCCGGTACGGGAGTCCGTCTTGGTCGATCAGGTAGGTTCTCCCGTCGGTCTCCAACACCTCGTACGGTCCGGTCACCTTAGGGTCGAGCTTGTACTTCCGGGTGTGGTTCCGCAGGTACACCCAGCCACCACTGGTCACCGACCCTCGGCGAGGGAGGACTTTCTTGTCATAGTCCCTCTTGTACTGGGCTTGTGTCTTGGAAATCAAGTCCCGTACTTTTGGGAGCAAGGCCTTGAGCGACTCCAGGAAGGCGTCCTTGGCCTCGGCCACCGACTGGCTCAGGTCCGGCGTCATGCCGTCTGGCATCCGTTCCAGGGAGAAGTTGCTCAGGCGCCGCGGGGTGACCAAGTCCATGGGGGCCACGCCCGTTGTTCGGTGGGGCCTCAAGTTGTACGCCAGCGCCAACACGGAGACGAGCTCGTTCCAGTTGTCCTGGTGGTCCTCGATGTAGTGCATGAATATGTCCACGAGCGTCTTTTTGAAGCGCGCAACCTGGCCATTGGTCTGCGGGTGGTACGTCGACGTCTACAGGTTCCGGATGCCCATGAGGTTGCACACACCCTGGAAGAACAGGGAGGCGAACTGGGGTCCGTTGTCCTTCAGGACTGTGTCCAGGGGCCCATACACGGAAATTCAATCCCGGAAGAACGCCGACGAGACGTCCGTCGCGGCGATGCCAGCCAGGGGGACGGCTCGTACCAGCTTAGAGAACCGGTCTACAATGATCAGGAGGAAGATATTTCCGGTCTTGGTCTCTGTCAAGGGTCCGGGGAGGTCCATAGACAGGCTCGCGAAGGGGTCCGTCGCCGGTAACAACTTGAGCATCGCCGTGCGTCGCCTTGGTGCAAACCTGTTCCTGGCGCAAGACGGAAACCTGGCCACCCAGTCGTAAACGTCCGCGGCCATGGACTCCCAGTAATTGTGGCGCCTGATGGCGGCGTACATCCGGTTGACCCCAGGATGACCAGCGCGCACCACGTCGTGTTCCAACCGGAGGAGGTCCTGGCGCAGGATGAACGGGACGTACACTTTAACAGCCCCGTCCAGGGGGGGCACACGCACAAGGAGCCCCTCCTTGGTCTCCGAAAAGCGTGAGTGGTCGTTCTGGTCCATTTTGTCCCGTAGATCTTGGCACCGCTGGTCCTCCTTCTGCGCGGCCAGCATGCGCGCGAGCGTGACCGGCTGTTCCTTTTCTGGCTCTCCGTAGTTCGGCGCCACCCAGCCACGGGAAGAGTCAGCCAGAGAGAGGCAGGGAATCTCTTCCGGGATGACGGACCGATCCGGTGCCAGCGTCGGGAGACGCGACATGGCGTCCGCACAGTGGTGCTCTCTTCCCGGTCTGGGGCATACCTTGTACCGGAACTCCGACAACCGGAGGCGCCAGCGAGCGACTTGTCCCTGGGAACTGTCCATTTTCAGCAGCCAGCGTAAACTGGAATGGTCCGTCCGGATCAGGAACTCTTGCCCCTCGAGGTAGGGGCGGAGAAGAAAACAGTCCCAGACCACGGCCAGGCATTCTCGGTCGGTCGTGGAGTAGGTTTTCTCGGCTAGGATGAGGCCCCGGCTGTAGTAGCCGACCGGGAGGATGCTCTTGTCCGGTTGTTGCTGCAGGATGGTACAGCCGACTTGGACGGCGCAGGCGTCGGTATCCAGGATGAAGAGACCCTCACGCCGGGGGAGCGCCAGTATCGGGGTCGACGTCAAGCGCTCCTTGAGATACTCGAAGGCCGCCAGCTGGGCGGCATCCAGGGGTGGGAGCACGTGCGGGAGTTTCTTGCTGGTGAGCTTGGTCAGGGGCTTGGTGATGTGCGCGTAATCCTTGATAGAACGCCGGTACAAGTTACACATGCCCAGGAAGCTCTTGAGCTCCGTCTGGTTACGCGGGGGAAGCTCTTGCGCCAGGCTTTTGATGTTCTTCTGGTTCACCAGCAGCTGCCCTGGACGGACGACATGTCCCAGGTACCCAACGTCTTGCTGGAAGAGGTGGCACTTGGAGGGCTTGAGTGAGACACCGGTCTTTTCCAGCAGGAGGAGGACTTCACGGTGGTGCCGGATGTGATCGTCCACGGTCCATGAAAAGACAATCACGTCGTTCAGGTACACTAGGCACGTTTTCCACCGTAAGCCGGACAACATGATGTCAAGCGCCCGCTGGAAGGTGGCTGGCGCGTTCACCAGACCAAACGGGATCCGGAGAAACCGGATCAAGCCCGTGTGAGACGTGAACGTCGTCTTGTCTCTGTCCTCGGCGGCCACAGGGATCTGCCAGTACCCGGAGTTACAGTCCAGGGTAGAGAACACCGTGGCATCGCCGAGGGAGTCTAGGCAGTCGTCCATCCTCGGGATCGAGTAGACATCCTTGACCGTGCGCTCGTTCAGCCGCCGGTAGTCCGCACAAAACCGGAAGTGGCCACCTGGCTTGGGCACGACGACCACCGGGAAGGACCACTCGGCGTCCGAGGGCTCTAAGACTCCCAGGTCGAGCATTTTCTTGACCTGCTTCTAGATTTCCAGGCGACGGTGTGGTCCAGCCCTGTATTGAGCCGAGTGCACGGGCTTGGCGTCTGGCTTGAGCTGGATGTGATGCGTGGTGGCCTTGAGCTGACCCAGCTTCCCCGACCACCTGCCCTTGAACTGATCGAGAAGTCCGTGCACCTCGCCATGGAGTTCCTTGGGCATGCCTGCCCAGTTCACCTCTGGCGTCTCCGGCTCCTTGGGGGGCGGCACAACCGGGGGCTCCGGCGGACCTTCCGCCGTCGCCATGGCCGCCTGCGTGTCCAGCTCCTGTCGCGCCGCCAGCTCCTTTTGGACAGCCAGAAGGGCCCCTTAGGAGAGCGGTCGCGCCTCGCCGGTGTACGGATCCGAGACCCCGACTCGGGTGCCCTTGGTAAACATCTTGGTCTTGCGACCCAGATTGACCAGGAGGTCAGAGAAGGGCTCGTGCCGTTGCACCATCTTGTGGTGCCCGTTGGCCAAGTGCAGCCCTTGCTTGGCCAGGAACTCCGCCCGGCCCTTTATGAGACAACTGCCCGTCGACCGGGTCACCACTTGGACCTCTTTCTGGGCACCAGGGGGAAGGACCGTTGCGCCAACTAGCGTCAGCTCGTTCGGGCGAACCCGGGGCTTCGCCGGTGCCTTGTACTGTCGCCCCCTGGCGCCAAGATGGTAGCCCAGGATGTCCGAGACAGCGCCCGTCGACCACTCGATCTTGCCGTCCTGGGGTAGGATGGCCTTGGTGTACTGGCGCTGGAAGTCACACCCGATAATGAGCGGGACCGAGAGGCGTTTCACAACAATAAACGGGAAATGCATAGGTTTGTCATGTAAATTCAGGGTGAGGAGGAGTCGAGCGAGAGCCTTGAGAGCCTACCCCGAGGCATCCACGATCCGGCTGCGGGTAGGCGCACGCCAGGCATGTGCGCGCCAGCCCGGAGGGAGCAGGTCCTCGCTAGCGAAGCTGGGTCCGGCCCCTGTGTCCACGACCGCGGCCACAGGAACCGGGTCGTCACCCCCGAAACTCAAGGTGGTCTTGACCTTGAAATTGTCCTTACGCAAGACGAGCAGGGTACCCCGACAGGCACACGGTCTCCATGCGGCTACCTTGGTTCGTAGCCGACGACCACACCGGCCCACGAATGCAACCGAGGCCGACACAGGATCACCGGGGCCTGGAACAGACGGAAGGGCGCCTACGGGTGCACCTCCCCCACCTCGCTTCCCGATTTCGAGGTACCCGTGGTCGTGGTCTCTTCCTCGGGATGGGAGTCCCAGTCCTCAGGACTCTCCTTGTACAGGTTCTCCTGGATGTTCTGCAGGGTGGCGACTCGGAGGTTGTGCACCGCATTCGGGTCCCGCCGTCCAGGGGAGGCGCCCTTGGTCTGCCGGTCTGCCCAGAGGACGGCCTTGGCGAACTGGATACCCTGGCGGGCTAGCTTGTCCTGAAGCTCCTTGGGCACCTCTGGACAGGCTGCCGCGATGTGGTCCTCCTTGTTACACAACCAGCACGCCCGTACCCGGTTCGGACGTTCCCCCCCCCGGGTGACACGGGGCGTAGAGGGCGTGACAAACCCGCGCCAGCCCTCTAGGCGACCACCGGCCTGGGAAGGGGACTCTCCCACGGCCAGAACCGGCGTCCTGGGTCCTGCCCGACTAGACGGTCGTGCCAGATACATCTTGCGGGGGTTCGGCTGGAGTCGCTGGAGCGCTTTGACCTGTTCATGCTTGCCCTGGGTGAACGACGCGAGCTGCTGCAGGGTGTGCTCCGTGAACTGTAGGTTGCACTGCTGGGCGTCTACCTGCAAGTGGTTGGGCAGCCCCTGGATGAATGCCATCTTGAGCCGGTCCTCGCCGTACACGTTTCCGCAGGCCTCCCCCAGGTCCCGAAAACGGGCCGCGAAGGCATCAGGTACTTCATGGGCGCCCAGGGAGGCGCGGTTCACATCCGACACGGATTGGTTCTGGGTGATGGAGTCCGCGCAATTGACCAGGAGCCAGTGCACCGCCTCCGGGAAGGATGCGACAGTCCGGCCCGGGATGTGCCCGGCCGTGTCAGGGAGGATCTTTTTGAACCGAGTGGCGGCTGCCCCGGTAAGGAAGGAGCCGACCAGGTAGAGCGCGTTGCCCTCCCAGACATTGCTGTCGTTGAAGGCCCGGAAAAACAGGCGCAAGAAGGAGAAGAGTTCGGCCGGCTTGGTCCTGTCAAAGCGAACCCGGTTCATGGAAACCCGTAGTTTCTTCCGGTCTTGTGCAATACGTAGACGCATCCGGCTAGTGAAGTTCTGGTTCACGTTTTCCAGACGGTAGAAGTGCCAGTCGGTCACCGTGTTGAGCAGGTTGTCTCCGACCTTGTGGACAGGGATCTGGAAATCCACAAGTGTCCGCCGGACCGTCTCCCCGTCACTCCGGGAGGATGAGTCACTCGAGGAAGACCGGGGGCGACGACGCCGATGGCTGCGCCGGCTCCGGCGCGACCGACGGTCCCGGCGAGAATCCCCACTGGTACTCCCGTCCGGTCCCCCGTCGTCACCTCCGCCTCCACCTGTCACCACCCGGTTCCCTGACGACCCCATACCAGCACTTGGGGAAACCAGCCTGCCGGATGTTCGCCCCGTGGTAAGCGTCTCGACCGCCCCAGCCATGTCCGCCCGGAGCTCCTCGCGGAGGGATTCCAGGAAGGACATCACGGCCGGAGAGGAAGCGACGTCAGGGGGGACACCGCTCGCATCACGTCGACCCGGGCTATCGAGAGTCCGGGTCCACGCCTGCTTGCCCTTGGACGTGCCGGTGCCCGCCACCGCGGGCCTCGGCATCTCGGTCTTGACGTTCGTTGTCACGCGGGAGGAGCAACCAAGCCCAGCCACGTTAGCCGGCGTCGGCGAGGGCGTAATCAGGCCCGAAGAAACAGGTATCCCAGCCCCAGCCGGAGGCGGGGGCGTGTCCGTCGACGTACGCCGGGGCGACGTCTCCCCCGGAGAGGACGTCGGGGTCGGCATAGTGGTCTCGGGCGCTCAACAATCAGGCGAACCGGGAGACACGTACGACCAAGAAAGAAGGGGTGGCAACGAGGTACAAGGTGGGAATCCCGACACGAGTGGGGAGATTTTAATCCCGTCCGGGCAAGGCCACGCACACGAGAGCTCACCCGTTACACGGGAGAGATCGCCCGTTCCACGCGTACCGGCACCGGATGTCAGCCAGAAAGGCCCCTGCTGCTCCACCAATTTGTCGCATAAAACGTCGTGTCACCCCAGCCCACAGAAACAGATAGGGACACCTGCCCAGCTGAGGGAACCCACCCGCACACCCTTGCTCTACTCTCGCTCGGTGACACTATCACCTAGGAAAACACCCGAAGGCCCAAAGAGGGAGGAAGGAGGTGAGAACGCAGTTATTTTGTTGTGGGGAAGCCGGGCCACGGGCGCCCCGCTGTCCCCTTAAGCTATCCGAGCAAGCGGGCCCAAACGGCCCCGAATCCCACGCAGTAGCCTCCCCATGGGAAGATCTGGGGATCCATACCAGTGGACCCCCCTACTGTACAGCAAAAAATTCAAGCAGTTGACCTACAAATGCAAACGACCCACAATCAATCAAGATCCCAACCAGCAACGACAGCGCCACCTGTCCGAACCGGGGCGTGACACGTCATCCGCGTCGCCCGGCGCACCATCGACCTCCTGGCCGGACAAGGGGCGTGTACCGGGCCGCGGAATGCGACCGTGGGGGGGGGCAGCAACGACGGCGGCAGCGAAGGTGCCGGCGGCGAGGACGGCCACCGCCTTGTCGGCGGCCGCGACGACGGCTACCGCGGCTGCCGCCGCCGGCGCCGCCCTGTTTGCAGTGGCCGCCGGGTCTGTCGGCGCGTCGGCCACCGCCGGCGCTCGTGGGGCGGCCAGTGGTGGCCGCTGCCCGACAGTGGGGGCGAGGCGACAGCGCCGACCGGCGCCGGTGCCGACTCGTCGATGGCGGCGGTAGGGGTGGGGGCGGGGGTGGGGGCGCGAGGAGCCGCCACCGCCATGTCGGAGGGCGCCCGAAAGCGTTGCAAAGAGG
>Ga0209093_1001687_pt1 | contig 12525 bp, 11 predicted proteins | sample SidtaG_4_FD_187450 | JGI IMG/M metagenome (GOLD analysis project Ga0209093, IMG submission 187450) | Marine algal microbial communities from Sidmouth, United Kingdom - Sidmouth_Male1 metaG (SPAdes) (version 2) | ecosystem: Host-associated > Algae > Red algae > Unclassified | place: Sidmouth...
CGTGGAGCACGGCCTCCTCGGCCGCGCTCATCCGGGCGCCAATGCGGCCGCCGCCCCACACTCGACGCCGCTTGCGGAGCCTTTCCAGCTCCGACAAGGCGCGGTGGACCTCTGATATAGACCGGCGCATAGCGAACCGCAGAGGGGGAGGGGGTCGTCAGGGGGGGGGGGCGGGGGGGGGGGGCAAGTCTGCTTGCAAAAGGTGGGGGGTTTGTGGGTGATGGGAGAGCGGGGGGCAGGCATAACGAGCCTGGTACTGGCGCTGTAGGCAAGCGGTCGGACTTTTTTTATGCGCCTGCCGCGGCGCTGCTCGCGCCAAATCTCCGGGTCATCCCACCTACGGCCGACGCGGCATAGATGGAGTTCACTCCTTTGAGATGCCTGACAGTAATTCCAAACCATCGCGACGGACGGACCTGACCCGCTGCGATGACTTGGATCTGACTGACGAGCACCGAACTGAGCCGGACGGCTGGCTGCCTGACAGCGCCTTCGGGCTGGTCGATGACTTGGATCTGAAGAGGACCAAAATGGAACGTTCATCTTACGGTCTGACAGCGTCATTGACAGCGCATTCGGGCTGGCTGATGACATGGATCTGACACAGACAAAAACAGAACGGTCAGCTTACGGGCTTATAGAGTCAATTTTCTGGTTGCAGCGCGCGCTGTACGTTGCAGACCAAAGAAAAGGAGTGGTTGATGACATGGCAAAAACATTCTGTGGTCGCCCAGTCAGATACGTTCGCTGTCAAATCCTCCCCCAGGGTGTCAAGCATGACACCCTCATTTTCGTTACGATTGGAGCCTGTAAGTGGCTCCAGTCAGGCTAGGACACAGATGATGGGCAGCAGTGGTACCGCCGGAAAAGGGGGCCGGGGCGCAGCAACCCACGAATTTCAACGCACCCAGCGACACCATGGGGCTCGAGCAGCTTTCGATCCGCCAAGCACCCTTCAGTTGCCAGCGCAATGGCCTCGTCCCCCCCGTCCCCCGGGCCCCTGAGCCCTGAGTTTCGAATCCCCCGCCTGCCGACTGGCTCGCACACCCCCTCCCCCGGCGGCCACCCCACCCCAGTCGCACACACGACGCTGGCCACCCCCCCCCCATCGCCTGGGCGGGTCGCGGTGGCGACCGACGCCTCGTCGGTCGGCGGGGCTGTGCAATTTGTGCCAGCGCCACTGCCCTGGGCGGCCGTCGCTGCGCCACCGCCTAGTCGCGACGGGCCCTTCATGCCTCAGGCGCGGCCGGCCGCCTCATCCGAGGCGGCCAGCCGGCCGCTGTCGGTTCTGTTGCCCTCGCGGCCGGGTGGGCTTACAGCTGGGCCGCTCAATTCGGTTTGGGCAGGCGGCCGCGCGACGCAGGGTGGTGGCGGGCCAGCTGTTGGGTTGGTGGAGGAGACGTCTGACCCGTTTGCTCCTCGCCGCGTGGCGGCATTTGCTGCGAGTGGCGGCGGGGCCGCCGTCCCAGAGCGCCGACAGGTGGCCGGCATTCGTCCTCGCACGGCCCGGGCGGTCGAGGCCCGGGCCACGCGCACCGAGAAAAAGGCGAGACGACGCAAGCCACAAGTGTGGCACTGTAAGACTTGCAAAGTCGATTGCAGCAGTGCCAAAAATATGTTGGCCCACAAGGCGTCCTCGGGCCATCAACACAAGGCAGCAGAGCTCGCTGGGACGACCCATTGTGGGACATGTGACAGGAATTTTGAGTCCGCTCGCCATTTGGCCACCCACATGCAGAGTCGACGCCATGCTTCGACTGCTGTTCGCATGAATTTGAAGAAGTAAAGTTTTGTTTCGCGTCTGCGAGTCGTGTCCACTTTGGAAGTGCGCGTGGCTTGGTTTCCAAGCGGCGAACGCTTGGTTGGCGGGCTCCCAGGCGATCCGCTGCCAAATCGGTAGAGGCGCGCCCCATGATTTCGAGGGACGCTTGGATCAGAATCTAGCCGAAACGGTCGCACTTCTTTCGCGCCACAGCAGGAACATTCCTCTCACCTTTCCTTCGCGCCAGTGTGCCAACATACGATCAGGTCAGCGTATCTTTGGCGAGTGCAGTGTCGATGCCAGTTCACAGTCGATTTCGTTTGCACCGTGCATCTCGGCTTCCTGGCGTCGCCGTCGTCGCGCCCGTCTTGATCCCGCGCGCTTTCACCGGCGCGATTGGTTCTTGGCGGGCGCGCCTGGCACACCGACGGCAAGGCGCCCCTGTCGGGTGCCGGGCCGCAGAACGAGACCGTTTCGACCGATCGACTGTTGGTGGGGGGAGTTCACAATGCGGACAGGACTTTCGTTAGCTGTTTTGTACGGTCGTCCCCCTGCCGATTGCTTTGGGCATATAACGGGTTTTGGGGCGCCCGTACAATTCGCAAGGTATCTTGAGGTTGCAACTTTTGGTTGGTTCTCACACCACCAGGGTTGCTTCCCTGGAAAGATCCCTCCTCACACCCTGGTGTCTCAGGCGTGAGCTTTCGGGCTTTCGGTCGGGAGGACCAATCCGGCAATTGGTACCCGCGAGGGACTATTGCCGGTGGACAGAGGAACGAGGTCCCTGTTCGATTTATGAACGGGGGACCTTTTGTGGCTGGCACTGCGCCACGACCCTGTTCTGATTTCGCGCGAAGCGCTGCCCAAATTTTGGACGGTGCGGGACGGACGGCTTCGTGTGTCCCCACAAAGACCGACCCTGCTCTGACCCGTCTCCTGCCCTGAGCGCGGCCGAGATTTCGTCATCCAGATTGGACTCTGGCGCCCGTGCCGTTATCTTGAGCTGGACTGAGTACGTGGTTGAGGGGTGAATCTCGAGAGCGGCCGATCTCGGAATCACGCGAAGCCGTTTCAGTTCCGGTCTCGCGCGACCACCAGATAGTCAACTATCCTACATTAATTTGGCGTACGAGGGAATAACACTGTAGTTGCTGTTGTCGGGTACTTCATGCAACATGGCGGACTCCGACGATGAAATTCGACCTGTCGCGAGTCGGGAGTTGCCTGCAAGTGAAACACAAAATGCCGCAGGTGTCACCTCTGCGGTAGCTGCACAAGTTCAAACTGATCGTGCACTTGCGCTGAACACCGCCAGGGACGAAAAGCGACGTCAACGACGCGAGCAAGACGCAGCACGAAGGGCACGCCTGGCGCAGGATCCCACTTCTGCGGCCGCCGCGCGCGAGAGGGATGCAGCGAACCGGGCGAGGCGCCGAAAAAGAGTTCGCGACATTGATCCAGAAGCTTCCGCGTCTGCGCAAGCCGGGAATAATTCTTCCCATGCTGCAGCGCGGCGTTGACTTCAAGCTGACTCTCCAGCGGATGCTGCAGTAGCTCGCGTCCTTGCCTCAGCAGCGCGGGCGGAACGCCGTAGCCGCGTTGTTATCGACGCCCTTTCGTCAGATAGCGAAGGGTCCGAGAACGATGAAGAGACGGCCGGCATGGAAGAGACTGCTCGGCCGCACGGTATTTGCGCGGCTGAGATCTTCTCTGGCGTCGAGGGCTACGACGTAGAGCCGTCCGACTTTGGTGACATGAACGTTGTCTGCCAGAAGTGCAAGGCGTATCACTGGATGGATGAACGCCTGAAATCCTCTTCCGATAGCCGCCCATTTTTCTCAATTTGCTGCGGCAACGGAACCGTGGACCTTCCGGCGTTCCCTGATCCTCCTGAGCCGCTGCGGTCATGGGCACTGGGGGAGACCGCACAAGACAGAACAATGGCTAATAATTTTCGACTCTTGAACAATGCGATGGCCCTGACTTCTTCCAAGGGAACATCACCCCCGCCGCTTCCTGGGGGAAGCGGCTGGGAGCCCGCCGTGCGCCTGCATGGAAAGCTCACTCACTACGCTGGCCCACTCCTTGCAGCTGAAGGGCGTGAGGCCTCTTTCCTTCAAGCATACTTTCTGGATTCTGAGGACAACGGCGAGCGGCTGGCCGCTGTGTGCCGTGCTGATGCGCATGGGAGAGGGGACCAAGTGGGATTTGGCCGCATCCCTGTGAGCGAGCTAGATGGGACCTCTCGGGCGCTCTTCGACGCCGTGCAAATGTTCTATGGCATGCTCATGAGGGAAAACAACCTGGTGAAGCAGTTTCCTACAGCTCGCGAGCGTGTGCAGGAGATGGAAGCTACCACGGGCAGACATGTTCCCAGCCATCGTGTCGTTGTGCACGCAAATGCTGTTCCAGCAGGATGTCACGTGCGTGTGTACAACGATGCGGCGAGTACCAACGGAGAGGTGGCCGCCATTGTGCCTCAGAGTGACTTGGGTGTGCCGTCGATGCCGCAAGGTACGGGACATGCCGGGGAGCTCAAGCGGGATGTTGCCCTCATGGTTCGCGCGCCACCTGAAGGGGCCCCTCCGCAAGGATTCCTGCGCAGGGTGAGCTTTATGAACTCTTGGTTTGACCCGGCACGGTTTCCTCTGCTTCTCCCGATGGATGGCATGATGGGATTCGAAAAACCCGGGGCGGCAAAAAAGTGAGTCAGCTCGACTTCATGGCGTATCATCTGTTCACTCGGGAGGGTCAGTTCACATACCTACAGCGCTGCATGCGGCTTTGGGGTGAGTATGTGGTCGACCAATTTATAAAAGTCGAGCACGCCCGCCTGCACGGCAGCGGCTAAACCAGAAAAGCCTACGGTGTGAAATGTATAGTCGCGTGGTGGACGCGGTCAGGGATGGCTCGGCCGCAACGGGGCGGATCGGAAAAAGAGTCCTGTTGCACGCATCACATGTAGCGAGCCCGAGGTACATGGCTGAGAACTTCGCGGACTCCATGGCTGTCGTACGTGCCTTTGGAAAGCCAGCCCTCTTTGGGACATTCACCTGCAATCCTCAGTGGAAAGAGATTCAGGATGCACTGCTGCCGCACCAGACGCCGAACGATCGCCCAGATTTGATCACACGCGTTTTCAAAATGAAGCTGAAAGAGCTGGTCAAAATGATCAAGGAGGACAATGTGTTTGGCTATTGTCTGGCATTCGTGATGACCATTGAGTTCCAGAAGCGTGGCCTGCCGCACGCTCACTGGCTGGTCATCCTGCGCCGGGAAGATGTGCCTCAGACAGCAGATGCGTACGACAAGTTCATCCGCGCCGAGATCCCAAAAGAGAGGGACAACCCATCACTGCGTGCTAAAGTGCTGAAGCACATGGTGCATGGGCCATGCGGATCCCACAACGTGGCCTCGCCGTGCATGGGTATGGACGGCAGCTGCTCCAAAAAGTTTCCGAAAGACCTCGCATCGGCCACAACGGCCACCGAGGACTCCTATCCAAACTACCGGAGGCGCTCGCCGCAGGACGGAGGGGAGTCCGTGGCCTTTACACGTGGCAATCGCGCGTCGCAAATCGACAATTCGTGGATTGTGCCCTACTCCCCGCTGCTTCTGGAGAAATTTGATTGCCACATCAACCTGGAGATCGTTTCCTCTGTCGCCGTTGTCAAGTACATATACAAGTATATTTACAAGGGACCGGATAAGGCCATGTTCTCAGATGTAGCAGCGACTAGGGATGACGAAGGGGGCGAAGAGGTCGGACCGCAGTCCAGAGATGAAATACAGGAGTATCTGGACGCCAGATGGATTGCTGAGTGCGAAGCATTGTGGCCGGGACTGTCTAATCCAGTTATCTTTCGTGACCCTGCGGTGCTGAAAATGCCCGTTCACTTGGAGAACCAGCAGCCCGTGTTTTTCGCTCCTGGAGAGGCGGAAGGTGTTGCGGCAACCGCACCAAAGAAGACAAAGCTCACAGCATTCTTCTCCCTGGTGCAGGCGCCAGATGATGGAAAGTCTCCCTCCACGACAGACCTCCTGTATGCGGACATCCCCAGGTACTTTACTTGGCAGACGAAAACGCGCAAGTGGCGGCGCCGCCGGCGCGGTGTGCAGGGATCGTCTGAAGATACGCCAGCGATGATTGGCCGGGTTCCTGGCCTCCAACCCTCCATGGGCGATGTGTAGTACATGCGGCTGCTTCTTTACCGCGTGAAGGGACCGGGACCGTTTGTGGATCTTCGAACGCACGAGGGTTTCGTGCATCCCACATACAAAGATGCATGCGCAGCAAGGAAAATGCTCGCCACGAACGCGGTCTGGGATGAGACACTGACGGAAGCGGCTTCGTGAAAGATGCCGGCGGCTCTCAGGGAGCTGTTCGCGTCCGTGGTGGCTCTCAATTCTCCGGCTGATGTGCCCGACTTGCTGCAAAAGCACTACACCGCTCTTTCCGAGGACATGACCTACAGACTGTCATCTCGGCAGGCACAGGGCTTAGACCTGGACGCTACCGAGGACGACCTGCGCCGCATCGTGCTGCTCGATATTGAAAAGCACATGAGAGCGCGCAACAGCTGTCTTCAAGACCATCAGATACTAATTCCGGCAGCCCGAGTTGGAGAAGACGGGGAGGCGCTGGAGGTCCTCGGCGAAGCTCCTCCACCAGCCGGGAGGGCTGGCGGGCAAGCACTCGCAGAGCAGCTACCAGGAAATCGGGATGAGCTGCTCGCTGCAGTGGCCCACCGTGTGCCGACACTGCAGCCGGACCAGAAAGTCGTTTGGGATGCAGTGAGCGAGTCCATCGACGGCTCCACGGGAAGTTATTCTTTCTGGACGCCCCTGGTGGCGCTGGAAAGAGATATTTGGCGGAGACTCTCTTGAACTACACGAGAGGCAGCGGTCACATCGGGCTAGCGGTTGCATCCAGTGCAATTGCAGCAACTCTCATGCCACTTGGCCGCGCCGCTCACAGCCGCTTCAAAATTGCCATCGAGATCAATCAGACGTCGTTCTGCGGCTTCACGCAAGGCACTGAGGTTGCAAAAATGCTGAGAAAGACATAACTGATGGTCTGGGACGAGGCGTCAATGGCACATCGTCACTGCTTCGAAGCTGTGGACCGCAGCATTGTGGATGTGATGGGGCCGGAAGTGGCGTCAGAAATCACATGGCTGGTGTGCGGAGACTTCCGCCAGGTTCCCGCAGTGGTACCCAAGGGATCCATAGCACAAATAATTCGTACTTCTCTTCGAAAGTCACCGTTGATGTGGCCACGCTTCACGCGAATGCAACTGACTACAAATATGCGCGTGAAGACCAGAGCAGACGCAGGTCAGGCTGAGGAGGCCAGCCTTTTCGAAGCTTTTGGGAAATGGCTGTTAGCCATTGGCGATGGGGTTATCCGGTCCGCTGTGGTGCTTCAGGCCGACGAGTCAGCACGTGGCGCTCCTGCACAGGGCTTTGACCTAGAAACGGACCTGAGAGCAGCGCTCCCTCTGGCCTCAGGACAGCGCGGTGTCCGTCGCCGTTCGCCGAGGCCAGGAAGTACTGCCGCGGAGCAGTGTACGACGAAGATCCGCATCCCTCGGGCAATGTGTCTCCCGAAAGGAAGTGGGATGCAGGAGCTGCTAAACTCTGCGTTTCCAGAGATGAGCACGGTCAACCCCACGAACGCTGCCGCGTTGGACGCCACGGGAGAGCGCATGATTCTACTCACTCTGAACAAGGACGTTCTTGACCTCAACTTATTGGCTGTCGATCAGTTTCCAGGTGAGGCACGGACCTACTACAGCATCGATACAGTCACCGATGAGGACATGGAGCTCGCGGAGGTCTATACGACTGAGTTTCTGCACACGATTGACCACTCCTCAGTGCAAACGCACGCAATGGTGCTCAAGGTAGGCATAACTGTCATGCTTCTACGAAGCTTGGCTGCCCAAAATGGCGACTGCAATGGAACGCAGGACTTAGTTACACGGCTTGGCGACAATGTCATCGAGCTCCGCCAAATTGGCACCAACAGGCGCATCCTCATTCCAAAACTTGATGTGACCACCAGCGACTGTGGGCTACCGATCGAGCTCAAGCGACGGCAATTCCCCATCCGCGTGGCATTCGCCGCAACCACCAACAAAGCCCAGGGTGCGACCCTGAAGCGCCTTGGTATATGGCTGCCGCAACCAGTTTTCGGACATGGCCAGGTGTATGTTGGCACTTCCCGTGTTGGCGATCCGAGAGAAATCATTGTCGGAGCGCCTGCAGCCCATTATGATGACGCGGGGTACATTGTAGCTGACAATGTGGTGTTCACACAACTGTTGAACGAAGATGCTGTTTAGCCATGCTGTGATTGTGCCGGCCGGATCATCTTTTGCCAGATACTTTGTTATTATGTTTCTTGATTAGCATGCTGTTTTTTGGTAGTTTCACCCCCTACGAGTTAGTGAAACAAAACACATATTCCAATTGTAACATGGCTTTTCGATTGTTAATGAGAGGACCCGTTCACTCTGACGTTGCTTGGATGAGTCCAAATGTGGCAGACCAGGCGCTAGCCGGCCCACGGGCACTAGTGTTGCTTCATCGTGATGACGTCTTGGTAGACGTTGGCCATGGTTGCGTTCGTCACAGACTTCGGAAGCAGCCAGTTGATTGCGTCCCCGTGTGTGCCGATCGCATACCGCGTACGCCCCGGGGTGCTGTTGAGTGCGCCAGAGAACGCCATTATCAAATTCCCCGATAGTCGGAAGACTATGAGGGGCAGGGCTTGACCGTGTGTCAACCCTGCCGCATCGCAATCGCGCCGGAAGGTCGTTAGAAACTTGAAAATGCCAGGGGGCATGGCTCCCGTGAAGGGCTGCTGCCCTTGGAGCGCCCCGTCCAAATGCTTGTTGAGACGATGCGAGCGTTGTGCCCTTTTAGGCGTGTACGTTACTTGACTTCGGATCAAGAAGTAAGTTCTGAAATCCAGCAGAGTCTTGAAGCGGCCATTAGCCGGGCGAATCACTTTGATTCTATCGGCTTTCTCAATCTGCTCCTTGCGCTTGTTTGGGACAGGGCCCCGCTTGCGCGCTTTTGAGTCAGACTCGCTCGATTTGTGGCTCGGTGAGGACCCACTCGGGACCGCCGGCGGGCCCGGAGGCCCGTGGCCGTCGTCCGAGGACGACGTGTCTGTCGTGCCTGACTTTTCGTCATCAGACGACGTCGGGTTGGACCCAAAGGCGGAGTCATCAGAGGATGACGCAGACGCGGCGCTAACCTGCTCGTCCTTGTGGACCGCATTTTCTTTTGTCATGGCTCTCTTCTTCTTGTCCGTCTTGACCTTGTCACCCTATCTACGGCAAGGCTTAGCCACCCGGTATTCTTCCTCACGGGAGTCAACCTTGCGCAAAGCCTCTCCGTCGCCGACCAACTTGTCACTAGCTTGCGCCAGAGACATGCTAGTCTGCTCTTGGACGGTCAAACAATTTTGAAGTGCCTCAACTGCCGACTTCAGGTTCTCCACCACCTGCAACTGCTCGGAAACGGCCTGATTTGCAGGGGCGGGAGGAGTGGAGGTGGTATCCGCTGCGGCAGTGGAGGCAGCAGGATTAATGTGCGCTCCGCCCGGGGGGCGGAAAGCCGATGGCAACTTGTTATCTCGACCACGCCGATTGCCGCCGGCGCCCCCAGTAGACAAACTGCGAGAAGAACAAAGTGTTCCAACGTGGCGAACGCCCCGCGCGCCAGTCGAATATCAAAATCGTGGTGCACCAGTCACCACGCCCACAAGTTGATGGAAAACGCGCAGCACGCCGAGCGACCGTATTCATTCACACCGTCACAATGCCACGAGGCAACGAGAAAGTTCTCGGGAACACTGCGCCGCGAGGCACGTTGTAGGCGAGGGGATCCTCTACTGCTCCACAAATGTGGTATTAATAACGTCAGTCTAATTACCTGTGTATTGTGATAGACCGTAGCCAAGAAATAAAGAGAGTTCCATAGCCGTAGAGGCGAGGAAGACGGACCTTTTGTCGAAGGGCACTCCATGGAGAGCCGGGTGGTGCAGACAACGCCAACACCCGGGCCCGCAGTGGTTTGAAAAGAATAAGGGCACTAGTCGAGCGATCGTCTGAAAACAGCCGATCGTATTGAGCGCCGGCACGCAGATAGGACAGGCAAGCAAGAAGTAAAAACAAACAATGCGGAATTACCCCCACAGAGGGCCTGCCACAAGCCAAATCGCACAAGTACGTGGAACCGGCCAGTGAAGGGGGCTACGATCGGTAATTTCCCAACTACAGGCGAAGGTATGCTACAATCGTCACAAATTCGATCCTTTGATTTCAACCAACCGAGAAGGGTCCTGTGATCTGGACCGCCGGGCCATTGTTCAGGGATCAATGTTGAGTCAAAGAATGCTGCGACTCCCCAGGATTTCGAAATGGACTTGCCATTGTCCCGAAGTAGCGCGGAGGACGAGAGCTACTGGTCTTTGTCTACCTCGACCTGTGCTGTCAGTTGATGTGGCCGACGGGCCGGGCTCTACGCTCTGATAAATCAGATGGGATGTGTGAGGCCTGGCACGCGCTCCACTGGGGCAACAGCCAAACTGGCCCTTGGGCCCGGCCCGACAACGTGGGGGGCCAGAGAAGTGCCTCGGGAGCTCATTGCGGTCATGCGTTGTGGGGTGTGTGCGAGCACCCCGAATCTATTGAGCACAGAATTGGCATTGAGTCATTTTTAAGGGCCAAGTCACTGATTTTGATCCATGTAGGGAAGGAACTAGGAGCATGTGGGATGCACTTGTCTCGTCAGCCGAGTGCTACTTTACTTGGGGAAGGACTTCGTGGTAGCAATACTGGCTCAACATCTTCACACATTTGCTCAGTATGATGTCGAAGTCTCTTAAGCATCCAAGTTGGATTGCTTACGCAAAACGCTTTGCAGTGCTTACAGTTGCCCACTGTGGTGACAAATGTGGATAGGCAGGAGTGTGACACTGCGTCTCTGGCGCGGGCGCAAACAAAATAAAACCAATAACTGCTCGCCGGCACGGACCTGATATGGTAGCAAACATCTGGCTCAAGAATACTCATACAACGCGCTCAAGCCACATTCATGTCACCATACAAGACGAAACACCAAGAATGACTGGCCGACGAACTCTGGCTATGGTATCCAGAACTGGCACAAGAGTTGTCCTGTAGGATGCTCAGGCATCCTCTGTGTCACCGAACAAGAGAAACAAGTAACAAGAATGTCTGGCAGGACGGCGCAAGCTAGAGTAGCCAGCTTCTATCCCTACGAGGATCAAGCAGCATGCCCAGCGCGTCTTGTTCGCGACAGCGCTGTCGACAGCGATACCCAGATTGTTGCCCGAATGGCGCAGCTATCATTGGGCGCGTTTCGGTACCCGGATGACGTTAAGAATCGTCTTCGAGAGAAAACCTTGCTGCAGTACGGGCAGCAGGCGGAAAGCAGGTCCCCAATATCCTATTTCTCGACATCTGTGCGCTCGCACAGCGCTACATTGTTTGTCACGAAACCTGTCGTCGATAGCCCTGTGAGGACCGCATCGCGTCAGTCAGTTCCCCGATTGTGTGACACATGTAGACATAATCGGGTCCTCTCATCGTATTTTCGAAATCTACATGCGTGGCGGATTACGATAGAATCCCCATTTTATCTGAGCAGGACAAAAGCGAGCCAGGGGCCTGGAAGGAAGTTTGTGCATCCGAAAGTATGCCAAGTGGATCCCCCGTTCCAGGGTCCACGACGGGGAGCTCAAGCTTCCTAACCACCCTTTTGAATCATGACGACAAATGACCTGCGATCGGCCTTGCCAGCTGTATGACGAGTGGAAGTACACGTTACTGTGCTCGGGGAACAATTGGGCCAGAAGGATTAGGCGAATTTGGATAAGAGGTGCCTCAACAACCTTACCGGCGCAGCTCTCAATTTTCGGGCCCGACCGAGACCTTTCCCCGGCCCGAACAGCCGATCCAGCTTCGGAAGCGTCGATGGCCAATCGCATGCTCGTGTCCGACAATAGCTAGCGATCGAACGCCAGCGCGCTCGACCTACGCCGAGCGCCACATCGCGCACCGCCACGGTGTGTCGGCGATCGTCGGCGGTTCTGCCATCGTGCTTATTTGGCGACTTCGAAGCGATTCCGGCGCGACACAGTGTGGTACCTCATCGGAATCGCAGTGTACAACGTGGAATGGCAGATCGGGGGATCTGGCGACACAATTATTCTGTTGTGTTGACATGTCCCACCGCTAAGACAACGAGAATGAAGCTCACACGGCCAAGTCCAGGTGCGGTTCTCGCTGTAATCAAGCAATTTGACCAGTTCAGGAGGGGCCACGCCCCCAGCGCACTCGGGCATGATCACTGCAAGCATGCAAAGGTCAGAAAAGCAGCAGCCAGTGCACGGCATCCGATTTTGATTGAGATGCAAGGCCATTTGCGGATCGTAGGCATTCTTGCGACGCAAATCGATCGCTGATTGGTTCGCGCCATCCGTCATTGCAGAGCTGCGCGACCAGGCCAGCAGGAATCTGAGCGAGCCAGAGAGGGCCAGAGATTGATGCCTGTGGCTTTAAAGAGTGTCAACTGTGCCTTGCCCGACGTCAGTCAGCTCCACAGAAACGCTCTTTTCCCCCAGTCCCCGACCTTCGCTCCCCCCCCCCTCACGCACCGCCGCCATCGATGCCCCCGGCGCCCCTCCCCTGACTTTGCCCTCCCGGCCGCTGACCCTGCGGCCG
>Ga0209093_1001688_pt1 | contig 12523 bp, 16 predicted proteins | sample SidtaG_4_FD_187450 | JGI IMG/M metagenome (GOLD analysis project Ga0209093, IMG submission 187450) | Marine algal microbial communities from Sidmouth, United Kingdom - Sidmouth_Male1 metaG (SPAdes) (version 2) | ecosystem: Host-associated > Algae > Red algae > Unclassified | place: Sidmouth...
AAAACGGTGCCCCCCCCCCCCCCGCCCTCCCATCCCTCACGGCCACGCCGACAGGAACCCCGTCTGGAAACCACACCCGTGGCGGTGATGCGCACCACGGTGGCGGCGGAGTCGGGCCTCTGCCACAGCTTGATGATGCGGGCGCTCAGCCTGGCGACGCTGCCGCGGCCTCCCGCGACTCGACAGTCGTCCACATTGTGCTCGTCGCCGGCCCCGGCGCCGGCGCCGCCGCCGCCGCGGCGGTCGCCGTCACCGCGTCGGCTGACCGCATGGGGCCGCTTGCCGCCGACGGCTGCGCCGTCGACGTGGACATGGAAGGCGTGGGCGGCGGCGCTGCGGCTGCCACCATGTCATCTCCGCAGCCGCCGCCGGCGTCCACGCGCGCCGTGGTCGCGACAGTCGGCCCCCATGTCCAGCGCCCTCCCCGCAAGAGGCTGCACTGCGACCGCGTGACCTCTTCCACCGTCACCGCTAGGGCCGGCGCCGCCACCGCCGCCACCCGAGCATGCTCGTCAACGTGGCTACGCGACAGAACGTGTCTGTCAAGGACGCGGTCGTCGCAGCGTCGCCAAGGAGCGTTCACGGCCGCGGCGACGAAAGTGGCAGGGGCGGTCAGCACCAGGCGGTCGGCAGGCCGACGACAGGGCGCGGCACGGCGGCGGGCCGCTCGTCGTCCCGATTGTGGACACCTCGGTGACGGCGCCCACAGAGGCTCTTTTACGCGGCTCACCCACAGGCCCCGCCGCCGTCGCCGCCCTCATCCCCGGCATTACTACCGCCGGCGGCGACATGGGAGGGTCGAATGGCGCGTCGCTTCCCGCAGCCGGAAAGCGCAACGAGAGGAATACGGTCGCGGAAGCGCCAGCTGCGGCGCCGCCGCGGCCTCCCCCCACCCCCTCCCCGCCCAGCGGGGGCAATCTCACCCCGCGGTCGTCCCCAACTGCTGCCACCTTGATGTGCAGTGCCGGCGTTGTCGCCGCTGTCGTCGCCCTCAGCCACAAGCGGATGTCAAGGATGGCGGAATGGCGGAGCGGGGGGCGACCGCAGACGCAGACGGTCACCCCGCCGCCAGCAACGGACGGCATCGCGCGCAGGAAACGAGAGGGAGAGGGGGGAGACCCCGTCGAAGAATTAGGCGCCGCGGCCGGCCGGTGGGTGGCGGGGTGGGGGTGGGGCGCACGAACGATACCAACAACCGCAACTGCGACGACGTGGCCGCCCGCTGAATTGTCGCGCCGTTTGGTGGCAACGAAGGGCGAGGAAGAAGGACACCGACAAAAGGAAGAAACGGGGAGTGGCGACCGGTGCACCAGCCAGACCTGCGACCGCGGGCGGTGATTGTGGCCCGTCGAGCATCCCTGCACTTCAGAATTGGGTGATCGGGACGCTTTCGCCATGAACCCAACAGGAGTTGGCGAGGGGTTCTATGCCTATAGGTTAGGCCGGAAACTCGTGCAGCCAAGTACAGCCGATGTCACACGGCACTTGACCAAGCTCGCATTCAATCAACACGGGTTGGCCGTGGGAAGAGGAAGCGGTGGTTTTGGGAGGCAGAGCGGTGGGCGGGGGGGTAGATGTAGTGATGCTTTTTAGCACGTTTGGGGGAGGGGGCAGCGGCGGCGAAAAGGGGCAGCTCGGAGAAGGGAGATACAGCGGTGGGGGGGTCAAAGAAATGTTAGGGAGAGAGGCAGCGGAAGTTGGTAGTGGCAGTCACGCAAGCGGTCATGACTGCAGTCGCGGTTGCCTTTTCGGCGGCGGTCTCCGTGGGGAGGTCATAGATACAGAGGATGGATAACTCTACCAACGAGGGTGGATGGCCCCCCCTGACACTGCGCAAGACCCAGAGTAAATCGTCAGATCGTCACTGACACTGGCCAACCTAGTGGAACGCGTGGTTTCACTGACACTGTCCAATCCAGTGGCTTGCATGCCTGCGCTTCTTTACTTGCCTACAGCTGTTTCCATCAAACGTTTTCAGAAATAATCCACTATGTGTCTTGCGCTGTCCCCTTTGCTCTTTCTGTCCAGGTTTGGCGTGAGTTTTTGTAGCCTGGTCGTGGTGCACAACCCTGGTGCTGCATCGTCCCACACATGGGGAGCGGATGGCAAGTCTGAGCGAAACATGAGCAAAACACAGCTTTTACCAGGAGGCCGGTCTTGGTGCTTGAAGAGGTGCTATTAACGGAATTGGGAGTCCTTTAGCGCCAAAAGGCTTCCTTCATGTCCTTTTAGGCCCACGAAAGTCACAGCAGCGACAACTGCCACCATCTCCCCACTACACCCCACCTGTCTGCTGGCCAGCTCTCTGTGCGGATTGCCATCAGCATACCATAGGCCCTCTATAAAGACCCAAATACCACACTATAACCGTCGCAGGATGCCCGCAGCACGCAGCGTGCTTTCAAACAACCCAGGAACCCCCGTGTCGTGCCCATGAGTCGCCTGATGATCAGATATGCAGCCAAACCACTCCCCACCGTCCCTGGAAGACCACAAGTGACGCTAAAACTTCCAGCTGCGCCGTACGTACCCCCAATGCGAAGCTATGCAGCTTTTACACTGTGGCCCCAGCTGACTGTAGGTGGCCACCCACGGCCCATGCCATCGAGTACAGAGATGAAGCAGCACCCCATACACATAGAGAGCTACCTAGAAGGCGCCAACACAACAGCAATCACAGCAAAAGCTAAAAAATCGACGCATGTCGCACGGATTGCCCGCAGGCCGCCGACGGGCCGCTTCTTCCGCGTGCAAGCCAGCGATGTCCGCGTTGCGCTTGGCTTCGCGCGCCGGATACAGGAGGGCGAGGGCGACCAAGATGCCGCCACCGCCGCCGCCGCCGACGCCGACGCCACCGCCATCACCACCACCAGCACCGCCGCCGACGGGTGTCGGCGGCATCGGCGCAGGCGGTGGTGACGACGACGATGCGTTGGCGTCTCGGGCGGCGGCGGCGGCGGCTGCCGCCGCGTCTGCCTCCGCCGTCTGCCCGCCATCATCGTCGAGACTGTCGCGGTCGCCTTGGGCGGCGGCGGCGGTGGCGGCGGCAGCGAGCGACGCAGCCGACCCGCCCGTGTCGCTCGTGTAGGGGGTGCCGGCTACAGCGGGGGGCGCGGCGCCACAAGCGGCGGCGGGGTGCGTCGGGACTTCGGTGTGCAAGAAGGGCTCCCATTCCACTCGTCTTCGGCGGCGGCGTGACCGGCAGCGGCGGCGGTGGTCGGCGCGCCGGCGACGAGCGGGGCGCCCGCGGCTGCGACCGCCGCGTCAGCAGAGCCGGTGATAGGTGGGAGAGACCCGTCCGCTGGCGCGGTGGAACAGTCCACGTGAGATATCCGTCGCCCGCGGTGCGCACGGTGGGCTGCAGCTGGCCCCGCGCCGTGAGCATCTACCGCACGCGCCGTCCCTGGTGTTGCCGCCGCCACAGTCGCCGCCGCCGCCGCCGTCGCTGGCGCCGCCCCCCCTCGACAGATGCGAGCTCTCCGTCGACTGCGGCTGCTGGAGCAGCGAGTTGAAAATATTCTCCTGTTCTGCCTCTTCGGCCCAGCCGCCGCCGGGCGCATCCACGTCATCCCCCGCACCGTCCCCGCTGCCGCAGGCAGCAGCCACCCCGAGCGGGCACGCCGACGGCTTCCGCGGCTACGTCGCTATAACGGAACCCCCGGCGCCGCCGCCGCCGCCCGGCGCGCGCGAGGTGGCCGTACCCGACCACTCCATGGAACCCAAGTACGCTTGGGACGGGCCAAACAGGGCGGCGGTGGAATTTGCGGCGGCAACGGTCGCCAGCGCCAACCCGTCGGGGGACGCCCAGCCCCCGTCCGCGGCCCAGACGTCGGGCGGCGGCGGCGGCGGCCATGGCGGCGTCGCCATCGCCTGTTCAGCGGCGCCGGTAGCAACGGATGGGTCGGCGGCAGCCGCGCGGCCGCCGGCGGCGGGGTCTCCCCCGCACTCGACGCGTGGCGTGGGCGGGGCGGGCGCGCTTTGCGGCAGACCGCTTGCAGCGCCGCCGCGCGGCGCTATTGTGATCGCCGCGGGGGGTCCCTCCGGCCGCCCGCCCCGCCGCCTCTCGCGCTCAGTGCGCCCACCCAGTCCCGTAAGATGGCCGGAGACCATCTGGGCCATAGGTGTGCATTTGATTTAAGTCACAACGACAAATTTCTATACTAAGCCCGATCGTTGTCGCGCAGGCGTTGAGTTAGGGAGGTCGTCGAAGATTAGAGTGCAGATCGACTTATGCGAGTGTACAATCGTCATGAATCCGCATGCGATCATCTCCAATCGACTCGAATTGTCCCCCGGTCGCTTCTCAGCAATCCAGCGATCGGCCAGATTGCATGCTGCAAGGCACCCCCCTCTGGGAAACACGTTCCAGAGCCTGTACTGCGATTTGGGCTTCTCAGACCGCTCTATCCCCAAGTTAATACACTGATAGAGCGCACATTAAGATTCTCGACTATCCATTGGCTGGCAGCGAGGGTGTCAGCAAAAAGTCGTTTATGCGAAATCGTGGCATAGTCATGGTTGACTTTCTGCAGGCGTTTCATTGCTTGTGTGAGCTGTCGCACGCAAGGACTCTCCATTGAGTCTGTGCCGGCCTCCGCCGACACGAAATGCAAAGCAGGTACTAAAGCAACGTCCGAAATCAGTCGTCTTTCAAACGACTGCGCCGTCGCCAGAGCGAGCAGGATCTGGACCACGATACACACTCGATTGCGTGTTCTTGTTGAGGGAACAGAGCTTGCAGAGAGGCCGAAGTAGCGTCGCTGTGGAAAGCCAGAAACGAAATACAGACACAACTGACAATGAAAAGCACAAGATTGCCTTGGCGACCACACCGATAAATTTGACGTCAGCACAGCGTACCCACCCGCGTGCACTGGTGCCCCACGAGTTCCTCTCTCTGTTGCAGTAAAGACAGGGAAAATGGATGTTGCTGTTTCATTGCATTTTTGACAAACGTGGACGTCCCACTGGGAGCAAGGCGGTGGAGCAGGTAGGCTGGCTGACGATGCCATGTCTTTGGGGTCACCAGGCTCGAAAAAACTGACCCAGGTCAAGGGGGGTACAAAAACACCCGCGTGGAAGCCAGTGACTTTCTCTGTCGCTGCACATAGTTGGGGGGAGAGGGGGGGCGGAGGCTCGTCGGCGCCCGTCTTTGTTGTTGCACCAGCTGTTCAAAGGCAGAAAAAGTTCACGTGTCGACTGTAATGGTGAAACGTGTACAGATCCCAGTGTCCGCCCTTAACTGCGTGTGGCCCGGGCACTTCACAGTATTTTCGTGCACTGTAAGGCCTCCGAATTACGAAATGACTCTCAAAGGACGTTTTGCTGATGCCCGAACTTCATCCTGGTGGACCGAGACACTCTCTCCACCAATCAGATGCGCCCCTGGGACTGACATGGAGCTACTGATTGCTTACATGTGCCCATACGGCCTGGAGTACGACTTCAGCACCTCCTTTTTTCCGCACTTCTGGAAAGGAAATATTAGATACCGTCGTTCCACAGAAAACCCATTACTCCGCCGAGACCAACAGTGACCCGCACAAGTGACATGTCGCAAAATTCTATTCGAATGCTTCTCTGCGCGGAGGTGCGACCTGATTGCAATCGGACTGGTTCGGGGTCAGCACACGCGAGCGCCCATTCTACGCCAGTACCGGCGGTCGTGCGAAAGAACGGGAAATGTGATTTTCGATCTTCCAGATCATTACGTACGTGAATGCGCGACAAGGCCCAGTTTCCACGCGTGAGGCACACAATCTGTGGTCGTGGCAAGAGAGCCGCCCCCGCGCAGTGGGGCCAAACCCGGGTACCTTACAGAAACGTGTTTTCGTGCTAAATGCGTGCGCGCACGCGTGCAACCCAATCCGGAAATCGGCGTGCAGGCATGTGTGAGGGCGCTATGTACAAGGGACGTATCCCAGCGCCACAGGCCGAGGAGTCGTCGCCCATGAGCCATTTTTCTCACCAGTGCTCAACCAGCGGAGTGCGACGAGATGGTAAAAACTGTACGTTCGGGCGCTTCCTCCCGTCCTCGTTACGACTCTGTGGCAATAGGATTGCGAGCAACAAGTTTGTGAGAAGCCACCACAACTCGGGCTTTTCACGATATGGTCCTTCACCTCACCAAACAAATATTGAACCAAAATTTATGCAAACGAGTCCAAATTCGTGTCTGAACGAGTGGTGTTCTATGCGACAACAATCTTACAGGGCGGCATACTTTGAACACAGGATGCAAGGCATTTGATGCTGGGAACGGTTATTGTGCGGTGTATTCTGTCTGTTTGTGCAAAGCTTGAACCCGTGAGCTCCCGGATCACACATGTTTGTTCCTTGAATAGCCCAGATTACATGCGCGTTGCGAAGGCACAGAGCGAGCCTGTCACACACGAGGCGTGCCACTGACCACATGGAAGCGCACGCGCGGTCTGTTGGCACCAACTACCCGCGCACACGTGGTCTAGCGACAGATGATGGCAAGAATCAGGCGACAGCAGTCGGGGCGGTGGCCGCCCTGCCATTTCGAAGGGCCAAAGGCGGCAGCTTCACAGACGATTTCGGCGTTGCTCACCGGGTCTGTGGCCCGTGTGCTTCCACTGAGTACCGCCGGAGCCGGCGGGCTGGCCGTTTCAGCGGTGCGGTGGCGGCGCCGGCTGCGGGCGGGGCGGGGCCTCCCACGCCAGCCTTCGGGTTTCTTGGTGCTGGCACGCCACCCACCCTGCCCGCCGGCGTACTCTCGACGGTACGCAGCACGACATGTGACCCGGACACGTCGTCCGGCACAGCGCTGACACCTTCAGGCCTCGGATTGAGCCTCGGCTCGCCGGCGGACGTGTCCAGTGCCGGTGTGGCTGCCCCTCCCCCTCCCCCGTCCTCCGACGGCGCCACACCTGACGGCCCGGCGGCTGCCACGGCCGGACGGCCAGACACTGAGAGAATGCCTGCTCTAGGGAGGCCGCGGACCACCTGTCCGGCAGACGTGCCGTGCGCCACCTCCGTCGGCCCCCCCTAGTGCCGCCACCGATGGCAAGCGATGCCGACGGGTGACCGCCACCTGTCGGACAGCACGCGTGCGGCGCAGCAGCTCAAATTGGGCTCGGCGCCGCACAGCGGTGCGCCCTGTGACGGAGACCTGTGGCAGCATGGCCACACGAAGGCCATCTGGACTTGACAGCTGATGGGGCCATTAAGTGGAAGGCCCACAGGCGGACACGCCGTTGAGGCGGGTCTTGCTCGGAGCTCGCCTAAGTAAGGTTGAGATTCCTGGTTACCGGGATTGGCTAGACTATGCAAATTCCTACCGATCACGAGACCCACTGGGTGCGATCGGATCGTGGCTGGGATGATCCACTTGTGATTCCCGGAAATACCACTGTACGGTCCTCTGAGTTATGACTGTATCCTTGATTTGTTCTTTTCGTTGTGAGGAGTCATATCTGATGTTCTCAGTGCATCTCACCCTCGCCTCGGGGATTTTGTTGGCGTGTTTTGATTGTGTCTTGGGCACACCCCCGGCGGCGGGTGTGGCCCGCGTTTGACCCCTGTTTTTGGCCCACTTGGGAGGGTCCCCCTGAGGGTTGAGGGAAGGGGACAGGTGGGTATATCTGAGCGGGACAGCAGAGCAGTCCCGAACCCCCCGAGGGAGGCAAGTAAATGTTGAGCCTCACAACGCTGTGTCGTGTTTGCGGCTTGTCTTTGCCGCCCACACCAGTTGTGTGTGTGCTTCTTGGCGCTTACTTCCGGGGTCTTTGACGAGACTACCGGGTGCCCGGTCGGGAAGGCCGCCCGAGTGGGGTCGGCCTGACTGTGGTGCCACAAGACCCAGCCGCCCAGACAGGCGACGGAGCGAAGTTGGGCGGCTGGGTCGTGCAAGCACCGGCGCCCGCAATTCTCCCGACCTCCGCTGTGCCACCGCCTGCGCCCAGATCGAGCCCTGCCACGGCTACTGGCGGGCTGGCTCCGGGCGCTGCGCCCCCCCCCCTGCCCAGCGGCGCGCCGACGGCGCCGCGGGTGCCCACTACAGTGGATGGCGCCGCGCGCGCGGGGCCCTCAGAGGCTCGGACTCTGGAGGGTGTGGCGTCGGTCGTGCTATTCTCATGGTACCTTGCGTCTGGCGTTGTACAGCGATGCTGCTTCCTCCTCCCTTCGCACCCTATTCCCGCGGCTGGACCATACATTTGTGTGCGAGGGCTACTATCAGGCTTGTCTGGGGTACAACTCCGCTTCTGACCAGTGGTTGTTGCTGCGTGACGGAGGGCTGTTGACCAACTCGGAGCAGATCGGGTTTCTCAGCAAAATGCCTCGCCGTAGATGCACCGTCTCGAGCTCGACGGACACGAATGGAGCAACGCATGTTCGTTGTCAACCATGCTACTTCATTAGTCGCCCAATTCCTACGCGGGCCCGGACCACATGTGGATCCCTGATTCATGGCGATGTGTCTACCGACCGAACTCCAAACGCACATCCTGGTCCAGGGATCTTGGGTATCCTGTGGCTCGCTGACAAGGCGAAGGAGCAGGCTTCTCTATCACCTCGGAGTCGCGAGACGATTTGCGCCGCGTGCAAGACGTTGGCGGAGAAGCGCAGTCGATCTGCCCCTCGGGGCCGCGCCCCCGACAAAGTCACCAGTTAACCTGGGCCAGCTGCGCGCACTGAAGCTGGTGCCGATCCAGCGCTCGATGCGGTGGCGGGTGCAGCCGCGCTCTCTTCGCCCACTCCGCCTGACGCGTTCTGGCCACGGAGCACAGCCGATGGCGCACCCGGCCCTGCCGTCCCCACTGCGAGCGGTGCAGAGGAGGCGCCGGAGGCGGCTCCAGGCACGGATAGGTCGGCCAACCCGATAACGAGTTGTTGTGGGGCTGCGTCTGGCGCCACGGCGTACAGAGATTTTGAAGCCGTGAATCCTACTGCGCATGCAGCGGTCCCTGCCGCTGAGGCAGATGGGGACAGCGTCGATTTGGGAATTGCCACTGTCCTTGCGGCATATGGCCCCCTCGCAGGGGCGGCGGACCCAGACGGGCCCGCTTTGACCACGGCTGGTGATGGGGCTGGGGACTCAACTGCCGCTGCATGCGCACCCGCTGCACGCACTCGGAGTGGCGCGGATCAGGCGGCATCGCGTGTCAGGCCGAGCGTTGACATGGACACTGCCACTGTGATTGGTGCCTTTAGCACGCTACACGAGGCCCAGAGGCGGTCCGTCGGGACTATCTTCAGAATTCATCTCGCGGCTGAAAAGCCCAAGGAATGGCGCGCCAGGTCAAGCAACGGGCGTGACTTGCTGTACCCTCGTGAGACCGTGCCCGGCATGATCGTCATGGGGCGCAGGCAAGCCCGGCGGCGGTCTCTCGAGGCGTCGTCAGCCGGAGCGCGTTTGTGCCGCGATGACGAGGCGGCTATGGAGTAGGTCCTGGAGGACACTTGCCGTCGGTCCAGGGACGCTGGGATTATGGCGGTGGTTTCGTCGGCTGCAGTTGCGGCGCCTCCAGTGCGGCTACAGAAGCAATTCGCTATCGCCAACAATATCTCCTACGAGAAGTGGCAGCGGATTCGACTCCTGATGGGGGGACCTCGGAGCGGACTGGCGAGCGCCTCGGTGATGCGCACGGATGGACAGGCGGCCTTCGCAGAGGAGCGTAATCTGATAAGATCTACGGCTCAGGGAGCATTGCTGGCAATCGGGCGGTCAGCCGTGGAGGCCTTGGTGGCGGATCTTTTGGCGCGGAACCAGTTCATTGAACGGCCGGTCGTTGGCCGCCCAGCCGGGGAGGTGCTCCTCTCTTTTGGCCTCGACAAGGTCGGGCGGCATCGCTCCTGTAAGGAAATCCTATCGTGCATTAACCAAGCGCAGCCTTGCAGCAGTGACAACACCATTCTTCTCGGTGTCTTCCCGTGCGAGAAGGATGATTAATCCTCATTGGCTGGTATGGTGGAGCTCTATGCTCCGGATTTGGAGGATCTACGGGCCAACGGGGTCACAGTGGCAGGGGTCGCGCGACCAGTTCATCTGATACTGATGGGCGACCATTCCTTTACTACTTCGTTTGACGGTCACGCGGGCGCCACCTGTCATTTTCTTTGCTGCTACTGCTGCTGCCTTGCTCGACTTACAGCTGCCACCAAGAAGCTCCTTCCAAACTTTGCTGATTATGGCACTCTTCAAGACGGTAGCCGTGCCGGGCGCGTGCCATGCACGATCTTCCATATGTCGGTCATGGCCACGCTCTACGCCAACGGTCCGTTGGCGACATTGTTGGATCCACCGTCCGTCTCAATAGCCTTATCGTATGAGCGGCGGCCGCTAGTGGTGTTTGCCCCCAAAGATATTGTGCCAATGCCCTTGCACATCACCTCGGGCGTGAGCCCATGGATGCTGTCGCTTGGGGTGGAGGCGGTTGCCTTTGATCTGGGGGCGGCGCGGGCGGAAAAATATGCGGCTGCGCTGACAACAGCCCTCCGGCTAAATGTGGGCGTGTCACGGACTCCTTATTGGCGCGGCACGTTTGCAGGTCGGGCGTGTGATAAGATTGGGCGTCGCCTTGCAGCGGTTTGCGACGTGTTCGACGGGTTTGTCCCTCCTGCGCGTACCGCGGCTCATCGTCGGGCCTGCGAGTTGTGGGCCAAACTGCAGCCGGCGTTGAACCGGGCGGCGACTTTTGAAGCGCCCGAAAGGGCCACCTTCCGGCGGCAAGCGACTGAATTCGTGGATCTCCTACGTTCAAGCTTTGAGTGGGAAAGTATCACGCGCAAACTGCACATCCTCGCGTGCCACGCTGCTGATTGGCTCGACCGCTACGGGTCGTTGGGGCAGTTTGCATAGCAAGGTCTCGAGGCCTGGCACGGGCACTTCAACCAAAATGCCACGGTCTATGCAGCGGGATCCTTTTTAGAGAGCTTTGCCCGGCTGGTTCAACGGGCGGCTGTCAGCCGGGGCCCTGTCGACTCGGCTTTCAACCGCGGGAAGCGTCGGGCCTCGGCTGCGCCGAACGCGCTCTGCGCCAAGCGCCTAAGCGATATGCGCACCGCCCGGGCCCGAGTGGCCGCCGGTCTCGGCACCCGCCAGTCGGATTCCTGAGCGGCTGCATCCAGAACCAACGTCGACAAATGGGCCACCAACGTGTACCTGGCAGCGGTTTCTAAGATTGCGACCTACCGTGCTGGGCCCGGATATGCGGCTGGACCCGCGGCCGCCGCATTGGCTGCCGAAGCGGCGGCTGCCGCCTAAAATGAGGCGCTTCTCGAGCGGGCAGAGGCGACGTGTCTGGAAGCTTTTCTAGAGAAGTGGACAAACTGAATCCGTAGATTTTTTTGAGTAGCGTAGGATCAGCTGGGAAGGGGGCTGCATCCTTCCTCACTTCAATCTCGAGGTGTGGACGCTGCACTGCGTCTCCACGCTGCGATCCATAGATCTTTTTGCACAGAACCGTGTCGAGGTGCATCCTCGGGAGAAGCCGAGGAGCTGCGGCGCTCGCCGCCCCGAGCCGCGCCAATTTCCGCTGTCCAAGTGTGGCTACAGACGTTTGAAGGAGTGGCCGTCCACGGATCCATCCATGTCCGTGCAGACTGGGACAGGAGCTGCGTGAGGGGTGTTCCCGCTGGGTGGGGCAGTCTATCAATCGTGCTCCGGATCAGACGGATCGCGCGGACGTGATCCCGACGCCCTCACTTGGTTTTAAAGCGGGTGCATCGTTTCGGACGCCAGTTTGGTGCATTTCTGGCAACACGGGCGGACGACAGTCGCCCGAGACTCGATGGAGCCTCCTGGCGTGGAACAGCTCAGCGAAGATGTGACACGGCCTTTGAAAGTTCACTCTCACCCTCACACGTAAGTGGAAAATTGGAATAGAGCTGACAGCCACCCTTCCAACCAATGGATGGTCGAGAATCCCAATGTCCGCATTGATGGAGCCTAAACTGGACATGGCCTGGATTAGGGTTGTTGGGAGCGCCCCGATTTTGTGGGCGCAGGCGCTTAGTGCGCCCCTGAGCGCCCTTTGAGCGCTCAGAGCGCCCTGAGCGCCCCGAAAGCGCCCTTAGTAGCACCCAGCAAATGAAACACTGGCCCCTTATTCTGAAGGCATTTCAAGCCGGAATTCATTTCGCTTTGTAGGTGCACCCACCGGAAACATCGTCTTGCCCCAAGGACTCGATGGTAGATGGGTGGGGAGCGCCGCGTGCGGGCGTCATCAAAGAGAAAGGCAACGGGCACCAACTCAGAAAGCCAGCGCGGAGCAAAGATTGACCGCATGCCCCACATCTTTGACGAACCCACTACACATGTGGCCTCGGTGGAGCGTGGGGGCGAAGCGAGACCGGATGGCGGTCGTGGCGGCATCGGCCGCGGTGCGGGAGGAAGGGGAGGGGTGGGTGGGAGAAGGGGGGTGGGTGGAGGAGGGGGGCGGGTGGGGGGAGGAGAAGGGGTCCTCAAATGCCTGGTAGACACGAGAGAAGTGGGGAAGCGGTGGTGGCGCAGACGGACGAGGCCAGTACGAGGACCCCAGCTGTTACACCCCGCTCG
>Ga0209093_1001689_pt1 | contig 12517 bp, 11 predicted proteins | sample SidtaG_4_FD_187450 | JGI IMG/M metagenome (GOLD analysis project Ga0209093, IMG submission 187450) | Marine algal microbial communities from Sidmouth, United Kingdom - Sidmouth_Male1 metaG (SPAdes) (version 2) | ecosystem: Host-associated > Algae > Red algae > Unclassified | place: Sidmouth...
GGTTCTTTAACAATTTTTGCAACAAAAGAACCTAAATTAAACCTACTAATTAACCAATCAACTAATCAACCAAATCATTAAATATCATGGCAAAAAGATTAACAGCATTTTCAAAATTACTGATAGTTTTCCTCATTATTGGCGCACTCGTCTTTGGTTTGAGCCAAATGGGCGTACTCGATAAAATCATCAATAATGACGACAACGATACCAATATCACCAATGTCGATAGAGACAATGACCGCGACAACAGCAACACCGAACCAAGACGTACCAATGACAACCGAGGCGGCAGTGATGGCGATGTTATCAATGTCGGCGTTGTAACTTGGGGTGGCTACGCAGGTGGTCAATACTTCAACGAAGGCTTCACTGCCAATACAAAATCCCGCTACTATAAAGACTACGGTTTTAAGGTCGATTTCAAAATCATCGACAACTTTGATGCCTCACGCAAAGCCTTTGAAAACGATGAGATTGATTTACTCTGGTGCACCATTGATGCTTTTCCGACAGAATCAGGCGTGCTTGCCGGCAACCCTAAAATTGTATTTCAAGCCGATTGGTCGCGTGGTGGTGATGCTATTGTAGTGAAACGGGGCATCACAAATGTCTCTCAACTCAAAGGCAAAACCGTCACTTATGCCCCCATGAGTCCTTCCCACTCTTTCCTCATCGAACTGCTCAATGCAGGTGGATTAGAAATCGATGACATTAAGCACCTTCCGAAAGCGGATGCCATAGAAGCAGCGGCTACATTCAAAAGCGGACTAGCAGACGCAGCTGTTGTCTGGAGTCCTGACGATGAAGATTGTATACGCAAAGTACCCGGTTCAAAAATCCTTCAAAATAGCCGCTCGGCAACCAATATCATTGCTGACGGATTTATGGCAAAAACCTCATATATCCAAAACAACCGCGAACGCTTACAGCAATTGTACGAAGGTTGGATGAAAGGTGCAGCCGAAATTAATTCCTCCGATAAAAATAAAGAGAAAGCCGCCAAAATCCTTTCTGAAGGACTGGGAACTCCCATAGCCGATGCCCGCGCTGCTATTGACAACGTGCGCCTCGCTACACACGGCGACAACCTCGATTTCTTTGGGCTAAACCCTCAATACACCGGTACTACCGCCGAAGAGCTATATCGAAAAATGAAAGGTAAATACCGCGAAGTAGGCAAAAAACGATCTCCTAACAAGGAGACCGGAGACTTAATCGTAGCTTCAATAGATAAAGCACCTGCATGGAGAACAGTCTCTTACCTCACTGCGATACAAACCACCAACTTGAGCGGAAGAACCCATGCAGCAGAGTCTCGCAAATTCGCGCCCGTCACCAAAGACGAAGAAACCAGACCCGCTATCGCCACCAAACAGGCAAGTATCAGTTTCCGTACCGGCGAATTTCAGTTGGACGAAAATGCCAAACGCATCATCGACCTTGAATTTGCTGACATTGCCAAAACCTTCGCCGGATCGCGCATACGTATTGAGGGAAATAGCGACAACACAGGCAATTACGCCAACAACGTCGCGCTTTCCAAAAAACGCGCTCAATCCGTAGCCAACTACCTCCGCGATACGTACAAAATGGATATTAACCGCTTCATTGTCATCGGAAACGGACCGGACAAACCCGTTTGTAACCAAAATACCGATGCGTGTAGAAGTAAAAACCGCCGTACTGACTTTGAATTAGTTGGTACATAAATATTTTTAAAACCACTAAGGGCACGAAGCGCACTAAAAACTAATAGGACGTAGAGTACACGAAGTTTTTTAAGTCTTTGATAATAAAATACTTACATAACTTTGTTTCCTTTTTCCTCCTAGATGCTTCGTGTTCTTGGTGTCCTTAGTGGTTCAATTATAACTCCAAAACGAATCACGAATTAACGAGTCACGAATCACGACACCATGTTCCAATCACTATTCAAACTAAGAGGCGACCTTAGCTCCCAACAAAAAATCTTGCTCGGCATACTTGGCGTCGTGCTGATACTCGCCCTATGGACTGCCCTCGCCTACGGCAAAGCCTCCAAGCAAGCCATTTTTGAGCGCAGCAATTCCGTATTGCCACCAATGGATATGCCCGCACAGCAGCGCGACTCCATCATTGACGCCCAAGAACGTGCCGACTCCACTGCGATGGCAAACGCCACCGAGTTTGAATGGGTCTACCCGATACTACCGCCGCCACAAGAGGTCTTTCTCTCTTACCCCGACTTAGTGCAAAACGACAACCTCATCAAAAATAGCTTTAAATCGCTGTGGCTCAACATCAAAGGTTACATTTGGGCATTGCTCATTGCACTGCCTATTGGTTTTTTGATTGGGCTGTTGCCGATGTTTCGCGGCATGTTCAACCGACCTGTGGAAGCATTGCGCTACCTGCCCCTCACTGCCCTCACGGGCGTATTTATGGCGTGGTTTGGTACGAGTGACCGCATGAAAGTTGCCTTTCTTGCCTTTGGTATTTTGGTTTATTTACTGCCCGTCATCGTACAACGTATCAATGAGGTCAAAGACGTTTATCTCAAAACCGTCTTCACCATCGGCGCAACCCCTTGGCAAACCATTCGTACCGTTTATATTCCCTCTGTCATGTCGCGGGTGTGGGATGATGTCCGCGTATTGACGGCTATCTCGTGGACCTATATTATTGTCGCCGAATTGGTGAATACATCAGAAGGCGGTGTAGGGGCAATGATTTTTATTAACAGTCGATTCTCTCAAATGGAAAAAGTATTTGCTATTCTTATCGCCATCATTCTCATTGGTTTATTGCAAGATAGATATTTTGTTTATTTGGATAAAAAATTATTTCCATATAAATATAATGCAGATACTACGAAAAAAGAAACACTCGTTGGCAATCTGGTTCGCTTTGTATTTACGATACTTTCAGGGCTGTTTTTGCTTTCTTTTCTAATTAAAGACATTATCATGGAATACATTGGCGATGGTTTTTACGTGCTGATGTTATTGGCGATTATTTATTTGGCAATTGAGGGTTGGGCGTGGTATAAAGCGAGGCAGAATCAAGTGCAAGTAGAACCCACCGTAGCGTAACGCCTCCGGCTTGCGCCGCATTAGTTTTGTAAAATACGCAGCGTAAGTCAGAGATATTACACACCTATTTTTGTAAATGAATTACAAAAATAAGTGTCAAAATTTTCATTTTAATATTTTTTGCTGTATATTTGTAACTCACTTACAAAAAATAGCGTAAGAATGATAATTAACTTTAGCATCAGCAATTTCGGACCAATCAAGGGCAAACAAACCTTATCCTTTGAAGCAGACAGGAGTACGCACCTCGAAGATTATTATGTCATTAAGGAAAATGGGCTGCGTTTACTAAAAGTCGCGCTGATTTATGGGGCGAATGCTTCGGGGAAAACGACTATATTGAAGGCTTTAGAATTTTTGAGAGCATTAGCCTTAAAACCAAAAAATAATAAAAATGCTGAATTTGACTTTGAGCCGTTTTTATTTGATGCCAAAACACCAACTGAAAACTCGTTCATATCTATTGAGTTCTTACATAAGAATATTAAATATTATTATGAAGTTGAGTTTAATAAAAAAGCAGTTATTAGCGAAAAATTAGACGTATATAATCCACGTAAGTCCAATGTATTCAAACGTGAAACAAATCTTGAAAGTCAATTTACAGAGATTAAATTTGGTGGAAAAATAGCGGTAGATAAAACTTTTGAGAAAACTTTGGAATCCAATACTTTATGGAATAATACGGTATTAGGCGGTTTTTCTAAAACGAATATTGATATTCATGAATTAAAAAATGTTACAGATTGGTTTGTGGGTTATTTGAGTCCGATAGTTTTCTCTGATGCGGATTTAAAGGATATGATTACTTCAGAGTTGAATGATTCAAAAATTTCTAAAAAAGAAGTTATCAGTGTTCTAAATCGTGCGGATTTCAATATTACAGATATAATCATTGAAAATGAAAAAGATGCCTCCGAAACTTTGATAAATGTTTTACAGGAAGCGCGAGTTCCATATTATCAACTAAATAAAGTAATATCAGCAAGTAAATTTACGGGTGCTAAGTTGCAATTTGAGCATACAGTTGGCGGTGTATCCTATAATTTACCTTTTGAATTGGAGTCACAAGGTACGAGGCGGTATTATGGTTTTGCGGGTTTATTGAGTTTACTTATTCATCGTTCAAATGTACTTTCAATAGATGAATTAGAAACTTCATTGCACCCTGATTTATACAAGCATTTCATACTATTGCACCTACAAAACAGCAAACAATCTCAACTTATCGCCACTACCCACAACCGCGAAATACTGAACGATAAAGACATTTTCAGAGACGATGCGATATGGATAACCGATAATTCTAATGCCGAATGTGCGGCACAATTATACTCATTTGCCGATTTTGATAGTTCTGTTATCAGAGATACGACGAACAGACTCAATGCCTACAAAAGTGGTAAACTTGGCGGTGTACCAAATTTAGGTGATATTTATATAAATACATAAACCAATGGGGCGCAAGAAGAAAACACCACCAAGACGGAGAACAGCAGCCGTCATCGTAGAGGGAGAAACCGAAAAGTGGTACATCAGTATGCTCAAAAGAAATGAGCGCGACCTGCCCATTAATATTAAACCCGAATTGAATATCAAAAAAACATTGGAAAAACAATACGAATACGTCATCAATGCGGCTGAGGATTACACGATGGTATTTTGGGTGGTTGATTTTGATACGATTTTAGCAGAGACACGAACAGCCAAAAAAGGTACATCCACCCCACTCGAAAAGTTCAATAATTACCGTCGCAAAATCGCCAAAAAATACAAAAATGTTGCCATTATCGTCAATAATCCCTGCCTTGAATTTTGGTTACTTCTACATTTTGAACCAACATCAAGGTATTTTGACAAATGCGATAAAGCCATAAAACAACTCAAAAAACACTTACCCAACTACGAAAAAACCGAGCAATTTTACACCAAACAAGACCAAGATATTTACCTCAAATTAAAACCGCAACTCCAAAATTCGATTAAAAACGCCGAAAAACTCGGCGAATTTGACCCACAAATTCCCTATAAAGCAATCGCAGAAATGCACTTATTTTTCCTTGACGACGTATTTGAGGATTATTTCAAAGAAGACTAAAAACACATGCTAAATTTTCAAGAAAAAGAAGGCTACCACAACATCATCGAACTACGCGGTATCAAACAAACCTACGATGACGGCAAGGTAGTGATCATCGAAAATCTCGATTTTCTGGTGCAGAATAAAGAAGGTCAGGGCGAATTTGTCTGCATCTTGGGTATGTCCGGCTGCGGAAAATCGACGGTATTGCGCTACATTGCAGGTTTGCAGCAGCCGACAGAAGGTACGGTCATGGTCAATGGCACCCCCGTTTCTGATGACAATCGCGTGAGTATGGTTTTCCAGCAATATTCTTCGCTGCCGTGGATGACGGTTTTGGATAATGTCGGTTTGGCATTGCGTTATAAAGGCATTTCCAAAAAAGAACGCGACGAAAAAGCGATGGAAATCATTGAAATGGTCGGCTTGGCAGGGCATGAGAAAAAATATGCACAATACCCCAACCTTTCCGGTGGACAACTCCAACGGGTAGCCATCGCCCGTAGTTTACTCGCCAATCCTGAAGTGCTGCTCATGGACGAGCCTTTCGGTGCGCTTGATGTAAAAACTCGCCTTCAAATGCAGGATTTATTGCAGGATATTTGGGCTAAATTCCATTCAACGATTATCTTTGTGACCCACGACGTACCCGAAGCGGTATATCTTGCAGATGATATTTACATTATGAAATACGCCCCGTCACGCTTCGTCGAACACATCCACATCGACCTGCCCCTCGAACGCAATCGCTACACCAAACGCGACCCGCGTTTCGTAGAGTTGGTACACGAAGTAGAAGATAAAATGATCAACGTCGCAGACGGAATATTTCCTACTAATGCTTAATGATTAACGGTTAATGATTAATAAAATATCTTTTTTTTCGCGCAGCGAAAAACCAATCATTAACCATTAATCGTTAACCATTAATCATTATTTATTATGGCAAAAAAGAAAAAGGCAAAACGACTTACCCCTACTCAATCTACGGTCAACCAATCCGCAGGGAATCGTACCACTACCCCACCCCGAAAGAAAAAGAAAAGCAAGATGAACCTCAAGCAGATTCTTATTGTGGGTGCTTTGGCATTGGCAATGTTGGCATTTATTATGCAGCCTGTGATTCGTTATATGAACTCCGATGGTACAGGCGATAATTCAACAAACAACACAACGATGAACGAACCAAAAGCAGAAACACCGCCTCCTGGAACGAGATTAGAATTTCGCAAAGACGGCGAACTCTCCTTTTTGAGCAGCGACAAAAGCGAAACTTTACAAGACATTGAAATTGAGATAGTTAAAGATGATGCTTCTATTCAGCGAGGCTTAATGTGGCGCAAATCTATGCTCGAAAACCGTGGGATGTTATTCATTATGGAGATGGGAGAAAAATCATTTTGGATGAAAAACACTTACATTCCACTGGATATTATTTTCATTAACCACAATAAACAAATCGTTACGATTCAAAAAAATACGACACCACTTTCTACTAAAAATGTCAGGTCTTCACAAAATGCAAAATATGTATTAGAGGTGAATGCAGGGTATTCTGATAAATTCGGAATTAAGAAAGGGGATTTTGTAAAATGGCAGGAAAACTAACATAAAACGATTTTGCAAATCGTTTTACGTCATTATAATTTCAAACCAATACCAACTCTAAATCGAAATACATTATCGAAAAAATTGGCTTGAATATCAGTCCTAACTCGTTCATTCGAGGAAAGTATCGGATTCCCCAGATAATTTCTATGTATAAAAGCATCCACGACTTCAATTGGAAAATTGACATCCACAAACCACTTTTTACTAATACCATACGTATATCTTGGTATCAAATGCAATCTCGTTCCGAATACTTTAGTATTTGCCGGAAAACTCGCACTTGTTTTGGGCACAGTATTCCAATAATTAAAATAGGGCGCTACCGATGTTCCGACAAATAATCCGTGCCGCAACTCGTCTCGCAAAAAATTCAACATAAACTCATAACGTAGCCCCACATCTATCTGCCAATCCAATGAACCCTCCACCGGGATAATACTTCCTCCCGCATCAATGCCCTCAAAATCCTCGTCTCGTTTGACACCCAGGGCAGACAATTCTATTTCATGCTTCATCCTGTTTTTTGTGATGGTTAGTGCAGGGGTGATATATCCAAAATCCGTTTCTTCAGACTCATACACACGCAGGAGATTTTCCGCTGTAGGTTCATACTCAAAAGAAGAATGTACAAAATTATAATACATTTTAATTTGGTAAACTATTTCTTCTTCAGTCTCCTGTGCGTATATGTTTTTTTGTGCAAAACAAATAAAACCAAATAGCAGCATTAACTTGAAAAATTGTCTCATAGATGTGATTTTTTTGTAAAAATAACAACGCATACTGCCGTCGTCTGACAAGTTCTAAACGGAGCATATAAACCTTTAATTGCCTGACAATCGCTTGTTTAACATTTGCCGAAAATAAAATCGAAGGATACAGGACAGATTTTTGGAGGTGTTCGAGTAAAATAGGGAATAGTCGCAAGGCGAATGTTTTTGTGTGAAAATGGGTGTTTTAATACTCAAATATTCATGTTCAGCAAAGGAATTCGCCTTGCGACTCGCGTATAATTGCTCACCCTATTTTTGTCGAACACCACCAGATTTTTAATTTTGCAAAAAATTATTTTATTGAGTGTGCCGTAATGACTACTTTACAGGCTGACCGCGAACTCTGTACTGACGACTTTAGCCGTCAAGTGAATTTTATTTTTTATTTTTAATAAAATGAAATTCAAATATTTATAAATATTTTTTCGACCACTGCAACGGCTAAAGTCGTCGGTACGGTATTCGCGGTCAGCCTGTAAAGTAGTCATTACGGGGTTACCATCATTAAAAATTAAAGATTTGTCCTGCACCCAATCCGAAATAATACCGCTCATTTAAATCGAATTACCTATTTTGCATGATTAAAAATAATAATCATGCGTTACCTTGTATTGCTACTTACAGCCATCATACTATCCGGCTGTGCCACGGCTCAAAAGACTTCCAAAAAGCCGACCACTACCCCACCCTCTTTTTCCAAAATGGATTCGTGGGACAAAAAAGAAGGTTTTTTCAACTTTTGGTGGGATGAAACCGAAGGCAAAATCTGGTTAGAAATTGACAAATTTGATACAGAATTTTTATATATCAATTCATTGGCGGCGGGTGTCGGGTCGAATGATATTGGCTTGGATAGAGGGCAATTGGGCAGTGAGCGTGTGGTCAAATTCGTGCGAAGCGGCAATAAAATATTGCTTGTTCAGCCGAATTATAAATTTCGGGCAGTCAGTGATAATGCGCTCGAAAAACGCTCCGTAGAAGAAGCCTTCGCACAGTCTGTTTTATGGGGATTTAAGGTGGATAAAAAATCTACAAAAGAGCGTGTCATCGTAGATGCCACCGACTTCCTTCTACGCGACGCACATGACGTGACGGGCGCACTCACCCGTACAAAGCAAGGCACTTACAAACTCGACAAAACCCGCTCCGCCGTCTATCTCCCGATGTGCAAATCTTTCCCAAAAAATACGGAAATGGAAGCAACACTCACCTTCACCGGAAAGCCTAAAGGCGAGTACGTCCGGCAGGTCGTTCCCACACCCGAAGCCATTACAGTACGCCAACATCATTCTTTCGTTGAATTGCCTGATAATCAATACAAACCACGCGAACTCGACCCACGTTGCGGCTTCTTTGGCATTAGTTATCAAGACTATGCTACACCTATCGGTGAGCCACTCGTAAAGCGGTATATTATGCGCCATCGTTTGGAGAAAAAAGACCCTTCGGCAGCGAAAAGTGAAGCCGTAGAACCTATCGTTTATTACCTCGACCCGGGTACGCCTGAGCCTGTACGCAGTGCGCTGATTGATGGCGCGAGTTGGTGGAACGAAGCCTTTGAAGCGGCGGGTTTTGTGGATGCTTTTCAGGTAAAAATATTGCCCCCGGATGCCGACCCGATGGATGTGCGGTACAACCTTATTCAGTGGGTGCATCGGGCTACGCGGGGTTGGTCGTATGGCGGTTCGGTAAGCGATCCGCGCACGGGCGAAATCATCAAGGGGCATGTCTCGCTAGGGTCGCTGCGGGTGCGACAGGATTACTTGATTGCACAGGGCATTATCGCACCTTTTGAGGAAGGGAAGGCAGTTTCGGAGGAGATGTTGGAGATGGCATTGGCGCGACTGCGGCAGTTGTCGGCGCATGAGGTCGGGCATACGATTGGGATTGCTCACAACTTTGCCGCAAGTACCAATGGTCGGGCTTCGGTGATGGATTATCCGCATCCTTTGATTGCTTTGAAGGCAGATGGGAGTTTTGATTTTAGCGAAGCATACGATACCAAAATCGGGGCTTGGGATAAGCGTGTGGTGATGTATGGTTACACGGATTTTGCGGATGATGTGGATGAAAAAACGGCTTTGCAGGAGATTTTGACGGGAAATAATCAGCTTGGTTTTCGATATATTTCTGACCGCGACGCGCGTCCGCTTGGGGGCGCACACGCCTACGCACACCTATGGGATAATGGCGAAGATGCGACTACCGAACTCCGTCGAATGATGAAAGTACGTGCTGCGGCACTTGCTAATTTTGGAAAAAATAATATCGCGGAAGGTACGCCGATGTCATCGCTCGAAGAGGTGCTGGTGCCTTTGTATTTGAGTCATCGTTATCAGATGGAAGGCGTGGCAAAACTTATCGGCGGAGCAGATTACAGCTACGCCATGCGCGGTGACGGGCAAACACCAATCGAAATATTATCGCCTGATATTCAGCGAGATGCACTAGCGACTTTATTGGAAACTTTAGACCCGAAATACTTGGTATTACCTGAAAATTTACTCGAACTGATACCGCCAAAAGCCTTTGCTTACGATAGAGGACGCGAGAGTTTTAAGGTGCGTACCGGACTGACTTTCGACCCGATTGCGGCAGCAGAAAGTTCGGCGAATATGACTTTGAAATTGCTGCTGCATCATCAACGTGCAGCACGTTTGATAGAATATTCAGCGAGAAATTCGGCGAATCCTTCGTTTTCTAATCTTATTGATGAATTGGTGAAAACCACATTCAACGGGACTGTAAGCGGATTAGAAAAGGAGATTCACCTGATGATACAAAAATTGGTGGTTCAACATCTTATCGGACTCGCGAGCAATCCGAAAGCGGCAGAGCAAGTTCGTGCAATAGCGCAATTCGAATTATTTGAATTAGAAAAAATATTAACCCCGAAAAAGAATAGCGGTACGGACGGTGAGCGAGCGCATTTTCAATACTTATTATCAAAAATACATTATTATAAAAATAATCCGAAGGAAGTGATACCGAGTCCGGCGGTGGATTTGCCTGCCGGGTCGCCGATTGGGTGTGGGGGTTTTCATTGAAAAAGAAGTCATTCCTTCGTCCAAATTCGCGTATTCAAATCCAATTCCTCAATAATTTCGGTATTGATTTTTATAAGGTGGTACATTTTGGCGACATCCGAATAATCCACGCCTGATTTAGATAAATTAGGCTCAAAAAGTTCCTCCTGCATGTTTACTGCACAGAAAACCCGTGAATCAACAAATGAAAAGTAAATATTTCTATACTGTCTTTGCAAGTTTAACATAGCCTCCATAATTGTAGGCGTAAGTATGTAACGTGCCTCTATCTGGTCAGTGCCATATACTGAAAAGGCGCGCTCGAAGTCAGGATTTTCCAATTTGACGATAGATTCGTCATTTTCATCCGATAGCCGTTCCCCATTGGGAAGTACGAATGTTCTCCCTAAAAAGTGCTTGTGAAAATCTGCATGAAAAAATAACCCTCTGAATATTGTCTTCCAATTTTTCTTCTTGTTTTTACTTTTTCTTCTCTTTCTACGTTCAGTATGTATTTCCGAACACTCAAAATCCGTTCGGTCAATCATACCTGTAATATGGTCATCGCCGGTATATCTGTCATGTTTTTTTCGGAATATCTCACTTATATTATACTTTTCCTCCGAAATACAATTGTCTGCATTATATTCCCATTCGGGGTCGATAAAACGCACGATAGATTTGACAATTCTTTGTTTGAACTCTGTTCGATATGCTCTTCGTAGCCTTTTGGCTTCACCGGATAACTTACCAAACAACACTAAAAAAGGAATTATCACTACAAATAATATTGGTCTGTCAAGATTATCCATTACCATCAATCCGACAACGATAAAGAAAAATATAACACCCGATAATCTGAATTTTATAATATATTCGGAACGTTTTGATTCCATAGATTCAAGACGTTCTTTGAGCGTTGTATCGAAAAAAGTACGTAAGAGCGGATTTCCATTCATAAGCGAAATTTTGGATTAATAAAGATTCTTAATTAATTGGCTATCAATTTTTTATAAGAAAATCAAGCATTGAATAAACTTTCCACGTCAAAATTCCGGCGCTCTACTTCTGTAATCTCAAATACAGATTTGGTTTTCATGCCCATTTGGTTTGCCATCAGATTGCTGGGAAATGTTTCGACTGCATTATTATAAGAAGTTACGGCTGAATTATATGCACGTCGGGATGCCGAAATTTGGGATTCTACTTCATTGAATGTGCGCTGTAAGTTCACAAAATTAGCACTGGATTTCAGTTCGGGATAATCTTCTACGGCTACCATCAATTGACCGAGCGAACTTGCAATTTGGTTATCCAAATTTACTCTTTCCTCTGCATCATTTATCCCCATTGCTTGTGTGCGTAGTCGTGTCAATTGCTCCAAGACATCTTTCTCATGTGTCATGTATTGCTTAACGGTACTGACTAAATTCGGAATTAAATCGTAGCGTTTTTTAAGTTGGGCGTCCACGCCACCAAAAGCATTTTCAACATCATTCTTTTTAGTAATCAGGTTATTATATAAAAAAATAATACCTAATATTATAATAATAATTATTCCTATGGAAATTGTAAGACCTGTCATAATAAAATTAAATTATTTGATGAAATAGTTTCTTATTTACTTAAATACCAATAAAAACAGTGTGGTGATCAGATTTTTTTTAGCGTTTCGACACAATTTAAAATTATGTTTCATTCAAAATGCAATAAAATCATTATTTATTCCAAAAAACATCTTCTAAACCATTGTTTTTATCGACAAATAGTAATTTTTGATGAGGGAAGAAGAAGGAAGTGATACCAAGTCCGGCGGTGGACTTGCCGGCAGGGTCGCCGATTGGGTGTGGACATTTTCATTGATTCTTATAATATAGGTCATCTTTGCCCAAGTTGAATATGTAGCCCCCAAAACTGAGAATAACAGATTGGACGCTCCATATTTTGTTATTT
>Ga0209093_1001690_pt1 | contig 12517 bp, 17 predicted proteins | sample SidtaG_4_FD_187450 | JGI IMG/M metagenome (GOLD analysis project Ga0209093, IMG submission 187450) | Marine algal microbial communities from Sidmouth, United Kingdom - Sidmouth_Male1 metaG (SPAdes) (version 2) | ecosystem: Host-associated > Algae > Red algae > Unclassified | place: Sidmouth...
GGGACCAGCTCAGCGCCAGGTCGGGGCGCATGGCCAGGAACCCTTGGAGGCGCTCCGACGTGTTGACATCCTCGGGCGGCGCGGGAACGACACCCACGGCCACCCGGTACAGGCGCACCAACAAGGTGGGGGGAAGGAGACTCGGGGCGGGCGCGTCGCCCGGCCCAGCCGCGGGCAAGGCCACGCCCGGGATGACCCCATCGACGGGCACCGGGCTCGTGCTGGCGGGACCACCGTGCTGCCCAGAGTGGTCGACCGACCCCGGCGCGACCTCCACGGCCCCCGACGACGACATCGTGACCTTGGTCAGGGACGCCTTGCTCTTGCCCTTGACCTTGGACCGGGACGCCTTGACCTTGTGCCGGCTACCTCCACCACGACCGGACCTCCTCCAGGGGACAAGGTAGGGACTGGGGATGATGAGCCTGGTTCTGGGTCCCACGGGGATAAGGTGCGCACCAGTGGAACAAGACAAGGGGGAGGGACGCGCGTGCGGACTCGCCCACACCCGGGCGTGGACCCTCCTCCTCTCTTTTACCCGGGACGACCCGCGACCCAAGCCCGACGATCCTCCTCCTCCTCCCCACGGACCACCCACACGCGGGGCGCCGGTCGGCCCCGGGATTGGGACGGACGGCAGCCGGGCACGCACGCTACCCCCCGAGACCCGCGGGACACCGAAGGGTCGTGACGAGGCGCCGGTTGGGGAACCGCCTGAGCTGGCCCGGGACGGTCCACGCTGAGAAGGGAGCTTTGTCGCATTACGCGTCCCAGCCCACGCCCCTTGGCTGGCCAGGAGGTCGTTGGTACTCCGGGTGACGCGAATGACGTGTCACGCCCCGGTTCGGACAGGTGGCGCTGTCGGTGCTGGGTGGGATCTTGATTGTGGGTCGTCTGCATTTGGTTGTCAATTGTTTGAATTATCTGCTTTACAGTAGGGGGGTCCACTGTTATGGATCCCCATATCTCCCCATGGGGAGGCTACTGCGTGGGATTCGGGGCCAGTTGGGCCCGCTTGCTCGGTTAGCTTAAGGGGACAGCGGGGCGCCCGTGGCCAGACTTCCCCACAAGAACATGACTGCGTTCTCACCTCCTTCCTCCCTCTTTGCGCCTTCGGGTGTTCTCCTAGGTGACCGTGTCACCGGGCGAGAGTAGAACAAGGGTGTGCGGGTGGGTTCCCTCAGCTGGGCAGGTGTCCCTATCTGTTTCTGTGGGCTGGGGTGACACGACGTTTTATGCGACAGAAGGGCGCCGGCAAGCCGGGCAGCCCCAGGACTCGTACCGGCGTCCAGAGCGGCCGCGACTGCAGCATGTGCATCTCGGGTCCGTGGCTGAGCTGCCGCACCGCCCAATCCCGCGTCGTCGACTATCGCTGATCTGGCGACGTGGGGCGCCACGTGCGACTCCCGCCCAGAATCGCCACCCGTCGCGATGAGAAACTGCTTGGCGCGAGCCCGCTTCTTTTTCAATTGGCGAGGGGTTAGCTCCCGGACATCGATGATCACTTGGAGCCGGGCACGCATTGCCGAAGTATCGTGCATTTCGCACACGAACTTGGCCTCACGACCCTTGGGAATCACGCACGACTGCATGTCCTCTGTGTGTCCCAGGAGCTTGCATGTCATGCATGCCACAGAGCACACCGTGCACGTCGTCTGCCCACAACGGGTGACACACTGATAACAAGGACGTTGCACCAGTGGGCAGGTCGAAACCGTGTGACCCTGCATCCTGCATGCGCTGCATCGTCTGACATGAACTGATGCTGGAAGTCCAAAACGGGGGAAAGATCAGTGACGAGCAGTTCTTGGCATCCAGGACAGCGGTGTTGGAAATTTGATCGCGGTCTGTGCGAACGCAACTCAACAGTTATAACCGCTGCGAGCTGCCCCCAACCGCACGCACTCCATAGTGAATTTCAAGAGAGTACCCGAAGTCCGGGGCGCCTCGGTGGCATGAGCGCTGGCCGAGGCTCCAGGTCCAGAAGGACCACCGGCCATGGTCGGCAGCCTCGATGACAAACAAGAACCCTGCTGATGAACTCCTGGCGCTGGATGGCGACAGTGAAAGACCACACGTCGACGACGGTGTTCGCGACGTCGAAGGTGTGGAGAACGAATGTGGCCTTGAGCTAGGCACCTCGTGTGCCTTAACTGTGACCACAACTACGCGGCAGGCCATGTAAATTGTGGACTTTGTCTTTGAAACAATGTTGGAGTTTTCCTAAATTTCCTAGGAAACTTTGTCATCACCAACTAACAGTCAGTCCTGAAGTCTATCTCATCTTACTAGTCCTATGGGAAAACGGCTTTGGTGCCGGCGCATGTACACCAATCAACCCCAAACTTCGTAGAAGTATCAGAGGGTGGCCCTCGGGTCCTCAGGAGAAACATTGGAGCACGAAACGCAGCAGATCCCTCTCTTTCGTGCCCCCTTCTGCATTCGTATCGATCAGGGACATCCGAGACGCCCGAGACTCGACAGCGCCCCATTTATCACTGACCAAATCGGGAGGAATGCAAGGACATGGAGGCTACTTTTCCAGCCTCGTGAGCCCCATGTCAAGATCTCGTGCTGCCGCACAGATGAAGAGTGGGGACGATGACAGCTGACTGAAGAGAGAGACTTCACTGAGGACACGTATCTGAGAAGCGCAAGCCAAGTCAACAACTGTCAGCGGCCTACGATTGATGCGCAGCCCAATTGCGAAAACTCCATGACAAACAGGAATCCCACGACAAAGGTGGAAGTCCCACACTCCTTCGCTACATGCAGCTCCGCTCAGGCCAGACTCACTCCTCGTCCTTGTCCTCATCGTTGTTTAAACCACCTCCCCCTCAGCAATCTCTACCACCTTAACCGGAATGCGGCGCATCGCGCGCACGACTGTACGGGGCGATTGCGCGGCCGTTAATGTCGAAGACATTGCGACCCGCCTTGCGCGCCGATGAGTACAGGGGAGTTTCGCAGTGTCACCTACATGTTGCCCCAAGACGGCGACCGCGGGGAGTGGGCGGGAGGCACGACGGCAACGGTGGGGGGGGGGTGGGGGGCAGGTGTGCAACGGCACTTGAGCGACGCGGTGCGGCTCTTCAGTACAGCCGTGGATTTAAATTAGAATTCTCGTGCACGGGCGCTCATTGGCTGCTGACGAAGCGCGCTCGCGCGCAAGCCGATTGGCTGCCGGGTCTCGTGGGATCAGATCACAAGAGGCGCGCACGAGATTGCACTTTTGGATGAGCGAGTTTTGAAGTAGCCTCCGACTGTCACGCGACCGCTGCAAGAAACTGTTGCACTTCTTCTCCACATGCTCAATACGGACGTCTACCTTCGGCCAGTGGGATTGGACCTCCGCGAAGAATAGTGCAATCGATTGCACGAGGTACGTGAACATGGAACAAGGGGAGAAATGGTGCTGTGGCCTCGTGCGGCTCGCCCAGTGTGCCTGAGGGCCTGAAAACCAAGCATCTGAGCCGTATCTTTCCGATATAGGTGTGCCAATGAAGGGCTTCCTACTGAATAATGCGTACCATTTCTTGCAGCAAAAAGGTTGGGGGGGTCTCTATCCTTCTTGTGAAGACTGCTTGTCATTTGCGGTCGTAGTGGCGGAGGTCTGGTCTCCCCAAAAACAATTGCGGTTCTCAGACGACTAGTAGAGTGAGACAGACTTTAGTTGCAGGCCGGCAGGACAACATTGGGGGACCAGCAATGCTCTGGCCACGGCCGAGTTGGATCAGGTCGGCGGCGTCACAAATCGGATTGGTCATCACAAAATCTGCCGTGACGCATGCAATTGGGGGGAGTGTTGAGCACTTCTCAGCAAATCCATGTCACTCAATGTTTTGGCGGGACGTCACATAGCAATTTGATCTGTCCTTTGACATTGTATTTGACGTGCTCGCATGTACTTGATTTTTGGGGGCACCCTTTAGGGGATGAGCTCCGGGAGATTAGCGAGGTGCATGGTCGGGATTTTGAGGGGCTGTGAGCGTGTGGGATCGTGGCCCGTGCGCCCTCCGCCCGCGGAGGTGCGTGGTGTGTGTATGCATGCTGGGAGAGGGGGTGTCTGCGGGTGCTGAGAGCGTGGGGGCGCCTGGGTCTTATCAGGCTGCCCCCTTGTGGCACGCGCCACCTCCATGATAGAACCTTAACGCACCCACCCACTGTACTGCCCGCTCCACAGGTTATGGGCCCAGTGGTCGCTGGTGGTCATCGTCTTCCTCTCCTACGGTCTTTTGGGGGGACGACGTTGCTCGGTTCGTGGTGTGCTCCGGCGTTGGACGGGCGGGTATAGCCGCTAGCGTCGACAGGGTGGTACCGGTCGGTGCCACAGTCGTCAACATGTCGGACCACGGCCGCTTTGGCAGCCCGCGGTTTGCACAGCTGGACGACGACTAGAAAGTGTGGGCGGCGTATCAACGTGCGCAGCTCAAGAAGGAGATGCTGTGGAAGGCGGTCGTGACGGGCCGTCCTGCTTCTGTGTCGGACGACAAGAAGGCCGATCCGGTGGTCGAGGAGGAGCACGCCATGAATACAGCGTCTCTTGCGACCATCCAGATGTCGGTCAAGCCCGTGCACCTCGACACTGCGACGTCGGTCGACACGGCTAAGGAAGCGTGGAACGCGCTCAAGGGCATGTTGGAGGCGCGGGACAACCCTCAGCTGCTTCAGCTCATGGAAGAGCTCGGCAGCCTGAACATGGGCGACGACGAGAGCATCATCACGTTCACGTCGCGCGCCAAGATGATCCGGGACGTGCTGGCCATGCTCGGCAACCCGGTGGACGACGACTCGCTCGCGCTGCGTGTCTTGTCAGGGCTTCCTTCCGCGTACAGGATGCTCAGGACGGTCCTGGAGAACAAGGACGTCAACCTGTTCATGTCTGACGTGACGGCTAAGCTGCTTCAGGTCGAGCAGCGGAACATATCTGCGGGCTCGTCGAAGCCCGTTGGTAGTGTCAAGTCGCAAGCCTTCGCGGCTGCGGCGCCAAAGAAGCCGTTTGACAAGAATTCGGTCGTGTGCTACTACTGCGACAAGAAGGAGCACATGAAGCGCGACTGCTACAAGCGGAAGGCTGACGAGGTCAAGTAAAAAAACAAGCCCGGTCGCGGCGGCCGTGATGGCGGCCATGGGGGCGGCCCCCAGTCGGGTGCCGCTTTGTCCTATACTGCTTGTGCAGGTCAACCCGGCTCCAGTAAGGAGCACGGGAGCACCAGCGGGTCGTCGACCTGGGTGCTCGATTCGGGGGCGACCAACGACATGGCCGCCGGCGACAAAAGCTTCACCGTCCAGGCGGCGGGGAGCGGGGCCAAGGTCACCTTGGCCAATGGTGACAAAGTCCCCATCAAGGGGCACGGCCACGTCTCTATGGACGTTGGCAAGGGCAACACCAAGGCGCACATGGTCGTAGCAGAGGCCCTGCTCGTGCCCGACCTGACCAGCAACTTGCTGTCGGTTCGGGCGATCGACCGCAACAGTGGTGCGATGGTGTTTGTCGGGGACGCTGCTACATACTCAGGGACGGGGATGCCGTTCGTGCGAGCGGAGTGCTCAACGAGGCGTCAGTAGTCGGAAAGGTCAACGACCGGGAGCAGTATGTGCTCAAGGTGACGCCCATTAAGGCTTCGGCGAACGCGGCGTCCACCCGCATCGCCGGGAAGGCGGAGCTTTGGCATCGCCGGCTCAACCACTTGGGGTTCGAGAACCTCAAGCGGGCCGACAAGATGGTCGCCGGGATGCCGTCGTCGGTGGCTAATGCCGAGCGTGTGGTCGGCACTGTGTGTGTGCCGTGCGTGGATGGAAAGATGGTGCAGTCACCGCATCCGCGGTCTTCCACCAAGACCACCAAGTGCGAGCTGGTCGACACCGACATGGGTGGGCCACTGACGGAGTCACTGGGTGGTTCCATCTGCTTCATCACTGCGATAGAGGACAGCACTGGCTTCATCACGGCGACGCCCATAGAGACAAAGCGGATGGCTTCAGAAGTGCTCAAGACGCGCATCAAGCAGCTTGAGACGATGACGGGTGTAAAAGTCAAGCGCGTCCGTCACGACGGTGCCAATGAGTATCTCACCCAGGACCTGCAGGCATGGTACGAGGACAACGGCATCACCTCGGAGATGATGGCGCCGTACAAGGCGCAGCAGAACCGAAAGGCAGAGCGGGTCAACCGCACGCTGATGGAGCGCGTGCGAGCTGCAATACTCGATTCCGGGGCGGAGGAGGAGCTGTGGGCTGAGGCCCTGGCCTCCGTCGTCCATGTGCTCAACCGTTCGCCGAAAGCGGGGCTTGATGTGACACCGCTGGAAGCGCTGACGGGACGACGCCCTAACGTGGCGGGATTCCGCGTCTGGGGGAGTCGCGCCTGGGCGCTCAAACCCAAGAAGCAGCAGCGCAAGCTGGAGCCGAGGACCGACGTGGGCCGCTTTGTCGGCTACACGGTTGGTGGCAAGGCCTACCGCATCCTCGAGAACGGGAGCAACAAATTCTTCGAGCGTCGGGACGTCCTGATGGAAGAGAAGCCGACGAAGGCCGGGACTTCGCCTGTCGGTTCAAGCGCTGGTCCCCAGCTGACGCTGACCGAGAACAGCGACAACAACAGCGACATGGACGGGGCAATGGACATGCTCGATGCAGAAGGAGATGTCGTAGAGAAGCATCTTCCTGAAGAAGACTCCGAGAGCGACTGCGGCGGCGATCCTGACGACCTCGCGGACGACAACGACGATGAGGACGGTCAGGGTGATACTGCTTCCATACATCCGGTCGGTCACTCTGCAGCGGAAATTGACAATGCCGCTCCGGGACCTCGTCGTTCTACACAAAGGCCAGCCTCCAAGGTAACCTGGTGGGAGAAGGACCCGAAGTCGTACCAGGCCGGCAGTGCCGAGTCGGCGGCCAAGGATAGCTGGGACTTGACCAAGCCGCCGGCAAGCGAGAAAGAGGCGCGTGCCCGTCCTGACTGGCCGTTTTGGAAGAAGGCCATCAAGGACGAGGTAATGGCGAAAAAGCATTTTGGAACCTGGTCGAAGACCAAGGTGAGCAACAAGAAGCAAAAGACGGTCAAGACCCGCTTCGTGTCCGACATCAAGCAAGAAGCAGAGGGAAGGCTGACGCGCTACAAGGCGCGGCTTGTGGCGCAGGGCTTCAACGAAGTTCCGGGGCGGGACTTCGATGAGACGTGGGCACCGGTTCGAATGCGGCAACCACGCGTGCAATCTTCGCCGTGGCGGCCGCCAATGACTGGGAGATTCACCATGTCGACGTTAAGACAGCATTCCTGAACGCAAAGATGGACAAGGAGATGTACATCAAGCTGCCAGATGGTGTCTACGACAGGGACCAGGGGGGGATTTGCCGGCTGAACCTGTCCCTGTACGGGACAAAGCAGGCGGGACGTCTTTGGAACATCAAGCTGGACAAAGAGCTTAAGGACATGGGCGACTCTCGGTCACCCGTGGACTCGTGCGTTTACGAGTGGAACCACCCTGTGCACGGACGCGTCTTCATCCTGGTCTACGTTGACTATCGTATCGTTGCGAGAAAGAGCCTGGCGGGTGTTAAGGCCTTCAAGTGGGCAGCGTCGGGACAGTTCGACGTGCGCGACATGCCGGAGGTGAAGGACTTCATCGGCATCAACGTCATGCGCGACAACAAGCCCAGAACGATAACTCTGAGCAGCCCGGGTCACACTGCAGCGCTGCTCGGGGCGTTCGGCATGAAGATGGCTACACCCAATAAGAACCCCATGGCGTCGGAGGTGAAGCTCGCTAAGGCGAAGAATGACCTGCTCCCGGAGGGCAACCGCTGCGCGGCGCTAGTAGGCTCCCTGCTCTACTTGTCGACGATGACGCGGCCAGACATTTCGTTTGCAGTCGGCGTGCTGTCTCGCTTCATGTCTTGCCCTGCGAAAGCTCACATGCGCGCGGCCAATAGTGTGCTGCGCTACCTTTGCGGCACAACACGTCTGGGGGTGGCATACGGAATCAGCGAGCCGCTGCAGGGGTACGTCGACGCTGACTGGGCGGGCGACGCTGACGGCCGTCAATCTACCACGGGTTTCATCTTCACCGTCAACGGTGGTCCCGTTGCGTGGGCGAGCAAGCGGCAGTCGACTGTGGCAACTTCCGCCACCGAGGCCGAGTACATGGCGGCCGCCACGGCTACGAAGGAGGCCCTATGGCTCCGCAAGCTTCTGGAGGTGCTTGGCGTCGATGGCCAGGCCGTGACGAAGGGGGAGGACAACCAGTCGTGCTTTGCAATGATCAACAACCCCAGGGCGACGGGCCGCACCGAGCACGTGGACGTCGCCTACCACATGGTGCGTGACTACCAGACGCGCGGGGACGTAGCTTTCAACGTTCTCCCCAGCGCGGAAGTGCCCGCCGACGGACTCACCAAGCCTCTACCGTCGCCCGCCCTCACGGCGTTCCGCGACGCGCTCGGCGTCGGTCCCGACTTTGGCGGCGCCGACATGGCGCAGTTGTAGCGGCCCGAGCGCGGCAGGCCCAAGTTGCCGTAGTCGAGTTTGCGTCGCGGTGGATGCGACCTTCCGACGCGGTTCTGCTATGGGCACGGTCGGGTCGGGGCGACTTTGCCCAAGTCGGATCAAGAAATCCGACCTTCCATCGCGGTACTACTATGGCCGCGGCCGGGTTGGATCGAGTCGGCGGCATCACAAATACGGATTGGTCATCACAAACTCTGATGTGACGCATGCAGTTGGGGGGAGTGTTGAGCACTTCTCAGCAAATCCATGTCACTCAATGTTTTGGCGGGACGTCACATAGCAATTTGATCTGTCCTTTGACATTGTATTTGACGTGCTCGCATGTACTTGATTTTTGGGGGCACCCTTTAGGGGATGAGCTTCGGGAGATTAGCGAGGTGCATGGTCTGGATTTTGTGGGGCTGTGAGCGTGTGGGCTCGTAGCCCGTGCGCCCTCCGCCCGCGGAGGTGCGTGGTGTGTGTATGCATGCTGGGAGTGGGGGTGTCTGCGGGTGCTGAGAGCGTGGGAGCGCCTGGGTCTTATGAGGCTGCCCCCTTACGGCTCGTGTCACCTCCATGATAGAACCTTAGCGCACCCTCCCACTGTACTTCCCGCTCCACACGACGCAAAGGTGTTCGCCACTCTCTAGTGCAACTTGGACTTTGGAAGATCCCCATGGCGGACGAGGCTCGCGACCAAACGACCTCCCACTGTCACGGGGGGGGCGACCGCTTCATCCTTCTCCCCTTTGGGCTGTCGAATGCACCGTTGACCTTCCAACGGGCCATTGATATGATCCTCGGGGGACAAAAGTGGTAGAGTTGCCTCTTGTACCTCGACGACATCATTTTCTTGTCGCAGTCGGCGCGGGAGTATGTGGATCACCTACGGGTAGTTTTAGCGGGGCTTCACGGCGCGGGTGTAACCCTTAAGGCCAAGAAATGCCACTTTTTTCATGAAGAAGTGGGGTAATTGGCTCATATCGTGGGCCGGGCGCAACTGAAGGTGCAGGAAAAGAATGTCCGCGGGCTGAAAAAAGCGTTTTTCCCGCGGTGCAAGAAGGACCTAGGCAGCTTCCTCGGGATGTGCAATTTCTATCGGAGGTTCTTAAAGCATTACGCCCGAGTGGCACACCCGTTGGCCGCGATGACAATTTCCAAGAGACCAACTGCATGCAGTGTGCGTGGAACCGCGTCGGCAAACGTCGTACGACAAATACCTCAAGACATTCCCCACGACGGAACCGCTGACGGATTTGAGCTTGGACCTTCTCGATCCCCTCCCCCGATCCGAGGCGGGGAATGAACACCTGTTGGTCATCGTGGATCGATACCTTAAGATGACGTGGGCCATCCCCCTTCAGCAGGTCGACGCGGAATCCATCGCTGCGGCCTTTTCAGATCATTGGGTGGCGGCCTACGGACCCCTGGCGACGGTTGTATCCGAAAATGGCCTCTAGTTCCGCTCCATGTTCTTCCAAGGGGTCTGGTCGCTACTCGGGATCAGCAATCGGTAATCCACGACGCATCATCCGGAGACGAACGACTATGTGGATTGCTACAACCGGACTATCATGGGGCAGCTGCGGACGTACGTCTAAGATCATCAAGACCGATGGGATGATCTCGTGTCGATGCTGACGCTGGTCTACAACAGTCGGCCGCGGCAGAGCACAGGGGTGGCGCCACTCGGACCTGTTACGCCCGAGCGGGTAGGGAGCCTCTTGGGAAAGCGCATGGTCGCTTCGCCAGCAATAAAAGAGACGGAATTCAGCCCACGAGACGTCCGTGAGGCCATCATGGCACGGCTGTGTCAACTCATCTACAAGGTGCGGCGGTCCCTCTCGGAGGCACACCGGCGGTATAAGGAACTCTAGGACGCCCGCATGAGGTTCGGGAACAAGGACATCCAGGTGTGGGCCTGGGTGTTCGTCAATGGTCACGCTAGGACCAAGCACACGCTCGGGACCCACGCGGCTGGACCCCAAGAGGTGCTTATCCCCGGGAAAGCCACGTTCTCGTTAGACGTTAGCGGATACCCGGAGACGGTGAGAAGTGCCCACGTGACGGCTGAGCCAGACCCTCTGTGGGACCCGCAGAACCTCATCCAAACCTTCAGCGTGCCGCAAGTCGTCGTTGTACCCGAAAGACACCTGCACACGGGCAAAGAGGTCGCCTGGGAGGCCTTCGTGCGGCAAGAGGTCTCCGACGACGGCACGCTGCGCTTGTGGACCCGCAAGTGGGGCTACCACCCGGATGAGGACCCTCGGGTAGGCGAGTCGGTTCGATCTCCGCGAGGTGCACTCCTGCATGCGCCGCGTGGTCCTACGGGTCGAAGAAGCTGTCATGGTCGTCGAATTCCTCGCCTGAGGGAAATCGTTGCCCTGGGGCACATGCGGTTTTCAAGTTTCTAATCGTGGCGTATGATCCGCCAACGACAGGCGCTTCATTGGAGGCCACGTGGCCGTGGCAGGGACCATCACCGCCGTGTGGCAACCCGGCGACCCGACTCATGGCCATGGTGTCGGCCCGAGGCGGTCAGACATCGCGCATTTTGGTGGGGAGCGGTGAATGTGATGGCAGACCCGTGTGAACGGGGGCGGCTGTGGCTCTCCAGGCGGAATCGTGGAGAGATCTGGGCCGAGGAGCTGCGGGCGCTCTCGCGAGTGATACGCAAATGACCTACGCGGACTTTATTGGTCGATGACACGCCGGCTGGCACCGTCGACGCAACTACACTCGCTACACTCGAGATACTACTACTGCCCCCGTGGGGCGATCTCCTCTCTCCCGTCGTGGTCGGAACCCCCGCTGCCCCACCTCAACGCTGCCCTGACGCGGACCCACCCCATCCGTGGCCGGGGAGACCGCGGGGGAGCTGTGTCGGTGGCTCCTCTTTGTACCCGTCGTGGTCGCGCTGGGGCTGTTGAGGGCGGTCCTCCCCCCCGGCGGCCACGCCGGTCCCGTTGAGGAGGGCTGCACAGACGCCCCTTCCGCCCACAAGTTGAAGGAGTTCCTCTACTTGGCGAGGCGGGACCCCGGGGTTGTCGCGGGCCCACTTGCTGATCGCCTCGCTGGGAGAGACTATGTTTTGGCACAAGCCGGCCATCAAGGTCCCAGTGGTGTAACCGCGGAGTTCCCAAATGTCACAAGCAACCCCCCGCGCCAACCCCTGGGGGAGACGATCCGACGGTACGTGGTCCAGCTGGTTGAAGGCCGCATCGGGGATGTCACATTGCTCCACTGGGTCGAACTCGACGATTTGGCTCCCCCGGCAGTTTCCCGGCGACGACGCGGGCGACACCGAAGGTGGAGAGGGTCCCGCCGTAGATGTTCCCGCGGCGGTGGTTAATACGGAGGAAGACGGCGGGGTGGATCCGTCCCCGGGGGATCGCGGCCCCCGGGCGGCCCAAGCGGCAGCGGCCCAACTCCCGCGGGCGTGGCCGTATCCGCGGGCCCCGAGAATGTCCGCGGTGTACAGACAGTCGAAGAGGTGAAGATCCTCGGAGACCAAGACGCGCGCCCCCTCGGTTCCCCGCCTCGCGATCTACCCAAACCCATCTCTCGAGGTCACGACGGTCGACGCTGCGGGCTCGGAGCAGCTGGCAGAGCGCCTTCTTGTCGAGGAGCTGGTCCGCGAGGTCCAGCAACGCCGCGAGGGTGGCGGTCGTCTCCCCGTTGGGACTCTCGGCGCAGGAGCAGATGTTCGTCGCCCCACGCAACGAATCCAGTCACTCAAACGCGGGGGGGGAGCACCACAACACCCGGCAGTTGCGGAACGCGTCGAGGACGGCGACGGCCGCCCCGAGGGCCCACCCGCTACAGAAGACGGCCCTCGGGGTACGCCCTCTGCGTGGAGGGTGTTGCAATTGGCAGGGGCTAAGTCCCGTACTTATGCCACTGACGGGACTTGCACCCGCCTCTCCGTACTTCGGATTGCGGGCTATGGGACGGCTGTCCTTCCCTAAGTAGCCCCCCCTATTCGGGCCTGGGGTTACTATTTCGTCTCTCTTTTTCGTCTGTTTC
>Ga0209093_1001691_pt1 | contig 12515 bp, 20 predicted proteins | sample SidtaG_4_FD_187450 | JGI IMG/M metagenome (GOLD analysis project Ga0209093, IMG submission 187450) | Marine algal microbial communities from Sidmouth, United Kingdom - Sidmouth_Male1 metaG (SPAdes) (version 2) | ecosystem: Host-associated > Algae > Red algae > Unclassified | place: Sidmouth...
CCAACCCGTCAGCCTGCCCCTCCTTTCTTGCTCCCCCCCCCCCACCCTCCACCCGCCTTTCCCGCTGCCACGCGCATCAGAATCCCCCCACCTGCCATGACGTGACGCCCTCCGACCCCCCCGGCTGGAAGAAAAAATTGACACTGCGCGCGAGCGCCGTGCCGTGATTGTCGCTTGCTTGCGCGCTTGACCATGCACAGGAATGCAAAACAGGAAAAAAAGAGAGCGGACTGAACAGAAAAGAGAAACCACACACAAGCGCGAGAATCTCAACACGCAGTTAGGTCACTGGTGGCTGTAGCACCCACGAGAATCGCAACAAGAACATGAGCTCTGGTTCTTGACGCCACAAAAGACTAACACACTGCATCGGGACAGCTGAGGCGTAGTCAACGAGGACACACGTACCATCCGGCAACACACATGCAACAAAAAAACTCGTCAGGCAACACACATGCAGCATAAAAACTCGAACCAGTAGCCTTTCCGGTACCTCAAACCCCGCCGAACGAGCCTCTACACCGTAAAGCTCGATACCCATCAGACTGTGCAACCCCCCGACCGACGTGCAGCTGCAGCTGAAGTTCTTGGTGTCAGTCAACCGCCTCGCCTCGACCGACAGCGACGAACTGGACGGCGCAGCTTAGTGTGCCAGTAGGACGGGGAGGCACAAGGACCGACAGGGAAGCAGTCGAGACTGATGAAGGGGCAGGCGGCGTCGCTTCCCATCCGGTGCTGGCTGGCCGGGGTCGACTGCAGTGGGCGTCAGCTTGCGCCCGTTTATCATTATCCAGTGCACCAAACTGCGCGTTTCGAGCCGTTCGGCAGCTTGCTTTCGCCTTTTGATTGGGAATTTATATGACGCAGTGGTACAACTATCTTTGGATCTCGTAGTTGACCGACCTCGCTGTCTTCTTGACAACCACCTCGACTGCGCGAAACGGCCACCTGCCAGTGTCTCAACGACGTTGCATATGTCCTGTCCGCCTACCCGTCTACCTCAGACCCGGCTTTCCGGCCGGCCATCGAGCCTCAGAGCGTAACGAGTCTCCTTGCCTGTACCCCCCGTACACCCTGCCTCTATAATCCTCGTGCCTCCCCCCCCCTCCGCTCGCGGCACGGCGCTTTGAGCTGCTGGCGGGCGCCAGCGAGCCCTCCCATGACCCCCCGCCCACGTCCTTGGAGCGGCCGACGGCGCCGACGCCGACAACGACGGCGAAGACGCGTCGTCTCCCGGGACGGCCGCACGCCGCGGTGGTGGTAGCTGCTTCACGGCTACGCGGGGTACCCGGGTCGAGGGGTGGGGGGGGACCGCGTTTCGGCTCCGACAGTATTCTGGTGGAGGGGCGCGGGGGAACCGCGCCGCAGCTCAGCAACGGAGGCGTCGGCGGACACCGGCGCATCGGTTGTGGTCGTGCGTGCGGCTCTCGAGGGTGTAGGCCTGGTCGTCGACCAGGAGCGCACCACTGTGTGATGGAGCAGAGGAGGAGGCCATTGGTGTTTTTCCATTTTCTTTTTTTGCACAGGTGCGGAGATGACACTGGCCGTTTATTCATGTCCAGCGCCCAGGGTCAGAAACAGAAAGAAATGCAATACACTTGGCCACCGATGCGGTTGCACAAGCGGGAGCGGGCCAGGGCCCCTCCCCACCACATTCACCACCCTCACAGTGGTCACAGAAAATCATAAGGCACCCAGGGCCTCAAGCGTCCAGCTCCAAGTCGCTTTCACCACCTTGTACCACTTCGTCCTCCTCCACGCCCATCACCCCCCTTCTCGTCGTCCCTCGCCTCCTCTGCATCCCCCAACGGGGCGACCGCGCCGCCTAGGCCGTTTTTGGAAACGAGCATGCGCTGCTCCTCGGCCGTCAACGTCTGAAACTCCTTGTCCAAGTATTTGCTCTTCGTCAAACGAGGAAGTAGAAGCAACCACTCTTAGGGATCTAGCACCATGGTATGATCAAATTCCATGCCATTAGCCGATGTACACGCGATGGGTGCTCCAGTGATAGTCTTGCGCAAGGACTTTGCCTTCGCTATGGGCACCTTGTCCGGGGATTGGTAGTTGCACATGGCCAGGACCTGCAGAAACACACGCGTCAGCGATAACAGGCATAGCGTTCGCTTGGCTACGTGCGCACGCCCCACGTGCGGGTAGAACACACCCGCGATGGTGGTGTACGATGATTCGGTGCCATTGGCCCGCTCTAACGCTTCCGACCCGCCCGTCTCAGCGGGGCCGCTCACGGAGCTGCGGACGGTGGTGAAGAGGCCACCAGCCGGGCCACTCGGTGCCGGTGCCGGAAACGGCGCTTGGGAGAAGCTCGAGACGACACCGTCGGCGCTGACAACGTGGCAGGTCTCCACAGCAAAGTAGTCTGACCCCTCCGCCTCCGCCGCATCCGGCACGGCCGCTCTCGGGTTGACCATGCGGATGTAAACCTTGGTCGAGACGTTCATCAAGAAGTACGAGATGAATCGATAGAAGCGCGCGCGCGCCGCCGCCCGCCCGTCGTAAAAAATGGTGCGCAATATCGAATGGAAGGCCTCGTCGACCGCGTCCAGCTGCGAGCTCCGCACGACGCCATTGGCGCGCAGCATGTCAGGCACGCGGCTTCTGGCCTATATGGCCGCGTACAGAGACTTCAGCACGCTCAAGCGGAGCACGCGGAATTGGGAGAGCGCAAACTGGTCTCCAACGTCCTTCTTGGAGGCGGGGGGGAAGAAGGTCGTCAGAACGTCGCCGTCTGCCGCCGCATTTGCCGTCAGAATCAGGATCCGAATGGCATCAAAAGGCGCCATCGTCTTTTTGACGACCTTGTTTGTGAACACGCGTGCCGCCGACGCGCGGATGTCCTCCACCGGGCGCTGCGGCCTCGGCACCTCGACGGGCGCCGTGATGGCCTTGATGTGCGCCTCGATGTCCGGGAGCACGCGATCCACCACCTGATTGGCCGTCTTGGCAACGACGCCAGGGTTGACGGCCGCCACCGCCCGGTCCTCCCGCGCAACCGCGCGGGCAAAAAGGAGACACCATCTGCCAAAATCCCTCCACCCAGAACATGGTTGGCAGCACGGCGAACAGCGAAAAGCGCCAGGTGCATCCCACGTCCGCGGGGGAGCCCCCGCCGCTGACGGGCGACCCGATCGCTGCCCCATTTGCAGTAGGCGTGGAGGCTGTGACGGCGTCGACGTCGGCCGCGTCGGCAACGATGTCGGTGGCGGTGGAGGCAGCGTGGGGAGCAGCCGCCGGCGGATCGCCGACGGGCTCCACATCACGTCGCACGGGCGAAATCTCGTAGTTTTCAATGTTTATCGGTGGAATTTCGGCCGCCGCCGCCTGCGTCGCCGTCATCGCCGCATGGCGACCCGTCGGGGCGGTGGTAGCAGACCCGTCGGCAGCCTGTCCAGCCGCGGCGCCCACAGCAGCGGCACTGACGCCAGCGGCGTGTTTCACGATGGCCCTGGCGGCGGCCTCGGCGGCAGGACGAGCCGCCAGGTTGCTCGTGGGTGCGTCCGTAGCAGCACCCGATCGCGATGCGCAGACGCGAGGCGCGGCGGCTGCCTCGCCAGCGGCATGGTCGATAGCGCGGCGCTTGCGCCCAGCGGCGCCCTTCATCGAGCAACCGACGCTAGTGGCGACGCCGGCCCATTTAACGGTCGGGCCGGGGAGGGGTGGTGGTGCAGAGCACGCGTATGGTTGGAGGCGGCCACGTCTGCTGCCGTTTCTCTGAACGAATTGACGTTCTACTGCGTCTGCCGCTTTTTCTCTGATTCTCTACCGGTCAGCCTTCAGCGGTAGACGACGCAAAGAAAGGCGCCTGCGTAGGGAGGCTGCTGTTGCAGGCCCGGGCGCAGGCGAAGACGACTCGTGCGTGGCTCCGCTCGTGGGCAGCACGCGGCGCCCATGCACGCCCCTGCCACCGCGGTGGTTCGCTTATGCGTGTGGGAAGGCGTGGGGCCGGCCGCTCCACCCTCAGCGGGAAAGGCACCCCCGGTGGTGACGGAGAGCGGGGCGGCGGGTCACTCGCCCTGCCTTCGGCGGAAAAGACACGGCCAGTGGCAGCGGAGGGCGGGGAGGCGGGTCGACCGGCCTGCCGCCAGAGGCACAGGCACGGTTGGTGCCGGTCGAGGGCGGGGCGGCTGGTCGACCGGCCTGCCTCCAGCGGTAATGGCACGACCGGTGGCGACAGAGGGCGGGTCGGCGGGTCGATCGGCCTGCCGCCAGGGGCAGAGGCAGGGCCGGTAGCGGCGGAGAGCGGGGCCGCGGGTCAGCCGCCCTACCTCCAGCGGTAGAGGCACAGCTTGTGGGGATGGAGAGCGGGGCCGCGGGTCGACAGCTCTGCCCTCATCTGCAAAGGCACGGCCGGTGGCGGCGGAGGGCGAGGCGGCGTGTCTACCGGCCCGCCGCCAGCGGCAGAGGCACCGCCAGTGGCGGCAAAGGGCATGGCTTCGTGTCGACCGCCCTGCTTGCGGCGGTTAAGGCACAGCCGGTAGGGGAGGAGGGAAGGGCGGCCTGTCTACGGACCTGCCCTCAGCTGCAAGGGCACGGCTGGTGTCGGGGGAGGGCAGAGAGGCGTGTCGACCTCTCCATCTTCAGCGGGAAAGACGGAAGTGCCCTCAGAGGTGAGGGCACAGACGGCGGCACCGCAGTGCAGAAGGAGGAGTCGGCTGGTGTGCCTCCATCTGCAAAGGAACGGACGGGCCCTTAGGGAGCAAAGATCTTCCAATCGCGAGGAACGGCAGCAGGCGCGCCACGATCTCGGTCTCATGGCGTCGCAGAGCGCCACGGTGGCAGGGCGCGCACGGCTCTCGTGGCTCCACGGCGCACACCTCCTCTGGATGCGGCGCGTCTCACTATCGGTTCCGATCCCATTTGCTGGAACAGCATTCATTAGCAGCAACTAAACACCGCCTGGTCCGCACAGCGCTCCCCGTGCCTGCTGTCAAGCGAGTTCCGGCGGCTGACGTGGACACAGGCTTCCCTCCTCCAACGCACTTGGCTGGCCACGTCCCGAACCGCTCCCTCCTCTCCACCGCTGACAACGGCGCGTTCCTTGTGCGTTGCGGCTTGCTATACCTCGATGCCACGCGCTGGTGCGAGGTCACCCTCTGTCTTTGTATGTTCCGGTTGGTTAGCATGGCCCGAAGCGGGTGAACTGTAAAGCACTATCGTGGACACCTATGCGTCGCCACCTCCTTGCTTTTTGTTGGCTGTGAAAGAGTTAGGAGGACCAGGCCGCCGGTCGTGGGTTGCCCGCACCATTTTACTATGAAGCAGACGAGACAATGTCGAGCGTGCTGTGAGTGGCGACGGACACGCTTGACTTTCCCTGTCTTCTTCCTTCGTTCTGTTGTCGATTTTTGCAGCGCTTCCAGATGCCCGCCGTTCCGTGCCTGCCGCGCCCGACGTGGTTGCCGCCACTTCGCATGTGGCGGCGGCGACACGGCCAGATTCCGCGACGCCCCCCGCCTTCGGTGGCCCGGTAGGGGGCGGCGCTCCGCCGACGGAGACCCCTCCCGCCGCGCCTCTGCCGGACGACACGGCGGCGTTGGCGGCGGCGCCTCTTTGCGCCGCAACCTTGCGCATCCCCGCCGCTCCTATCCAGACCACCGCCGGCGCCACCCCAACGCCCGTGGCCCATCCGTCATCGGCAGCGCCTGTCACCGCGGTGTCGACCGCAACGCGCTCGCCGCCTGCGGCATTGACGCTCGTCAAGAAAGTCTTGAGGTACATCATGGAGATGAGAAGCGGACGGAGGGGGTCGAGAGTGTGCGGTCATGGTGCTCCATACACAGCTACATGGACGATGTTGCTTCTCGGCGCTTCGTCGGTGCTGTGACAATGCCCACCGCACGCACCAGCGTAACTGAAGAGCACTGTTTTCGAGTACAACGCATCTTCCTGTCTTTATTTCTCTACGTTTTGTTAGCCTGACGTCCCGTTGCGCCCTATTTATCATGTATTTGTCTTTTCAGTTCCGTAGAGGACAGCCACTTGTATATGGGGGGGGAAGGCGGAACCCCATTGAGGGAATGTGTAGCCGCCATAATGGTACGTCCTTCTCTGTTTCGCTCTTCGATGGAAACATACATTGTTACCTCTAGCCATTCATGCCTGCGCGTGCTGCTGCTCCACATGACTTATGCAGTTTGCTCCGTGACATCTGGCTGACATTTTTCTGTGCGCTCGAGCCTGCTGTTTCTTTTCTCTCTCTTTTGTTCCACTCTTTCTCCGCTGATGGATTGTCGTGGCTGGTATTCACAAGTGCCTACAAGACAATACTTCAAATGCGTCACAGCGACGAGCCCATGTCGGTTGCATTTGACAACTGCTTCTCGGCGCCTTCCTGCGTTTCTCAGCTGCTGCTCGCAAGAAAGACGGTTTCAGGGTCACCTGCGTCTCCCCGTGGCTCCGAATTGCCGATGGCCAGGGCAGCAGCACCGACGGGGGCCAGTTTTCAGCGGCCGTGTCCATCGGCTACCTTGGCGAAGCGCGCCTGCTGGCGTTGTCGTTCGGAAGTGGAGAAGGTCGAACGACCCCACGGGGCTGTCGATGTGGGTGGGGACGCCGATCGACGCCGCATTTTCGGCTCGTCTTGGTCACATCCTGTCGGCGCGTGTCTAGCAACCTCTCGGAGGTTGGCGTCCTTCTGTGTTGAGCGACGGTGGTCCTGAAGTCTTTCCGTTCCGAACGCATCGTTCGGCGTCTCCTCGCAGTGCTGGCGACGACGACATCGACTGGCCGCATTTTCGGCGGCCGTTTGGTCATGTCCGTCAGGCGCCCGGGCGCGACGGTGGATGAGCTGTGGTGGCGGAGGCTGCAGACGCTTGAAGTGGTTTGGCGTCTGCGGCACATCCAATCGCTGTCGTTGCACCTTTCGCCGATGTGCCGCCCAGACCACGTGTCACAGGGGTCGGCCACGTGGACGGGCTTGGCGACCTGCTCGTACGAGGAAGTCTACGAGATCTCCGTCGTCGCGGCGGGGTGCGGGGCGTTGGTAGTAACGCAAGAGAGCGCGCTGAAGGGAGGAGAAGCGGGGCCTACGCAAGAGCTCCCTGCGAGTCGGACTACATCCGAAACGTTGAGCAGGCGTTGGCTGTAATGGACGCGAGCATCTCATCGTCAGACGACGACGGGAGCTCCACGAGTAGCCTCCACTCGGCGTCGTCCTCGACCTCCGACTCCGCCCCCAGCTCCCCCCTTCCCGTCACTCAATCACATCCCACCACACCGCCCGCTGACGCCCGCATGGAGGGCATCGGTGCCGCCGGCTCGGACGACGAGCAATTACCGCCACGTGTCCCTGTGTCCGGCACCAGAGAGCTCTTCGCCTTCTTCCTCTTCCGTAGACAGGCGACGGTCGCTAAGGGCGCTGAAAAAATTGTGTGCCGTTCATCAACACCAAACTCGCTCGGGCTGCCTGCTCGGCGTGGCATGCCACGCCTCTACCGTCTCTGTCTACGATTCGGACGAAGATTGCTGCCCGCGTGTGGTCGGCATGGGCACTGAATATCCGGAGAGTGCAGGTACGGTCGTCACCTGCTACCTACCCAGTCCCTGTCGACATCTTTTCGCCAGGCGACAGCGTGAAGCAGGACTTCACGTTGCGCGACACGTTTGACCTCTTCTTCATAGCCGGCATGCGGAGTGCGGAGGAGCGCCGGTGGCACCCCGCGTGTTGTGACTCTCGGTTCTGTCGGGACAGGGCCGACGTGCTCAACGCTGGGCCTCTTGTGCGGGCGTTCACAGTCGACGGCTTGCGGCTTCCGAACGGTGACGTGGTGGACATCAGCGTGGAGGGCGGTGCGGCTCCGCGGCGATTGACAATCGGCTCCGGTTCCGTTGCGGTTCGTGCAGCGGGAATGCGGGCGGAAGACTCGGTGCACGCGGACGACTTCAACTTCCCGTGATCTGAGGGTGGCGTGGTGGTTGGCATCCTCAGCGCCCGACATTGGCTCTCTGCCCGGCACGGCCCCATATCCTGGCATGGAAATGGGAAGCCGGCTGCGAAGGTAACTGGAGTGGCGCGTGTCACTAGGGCCAATGCCTTGAAGGCTGACATTGGCTCTGAACTTTGTCACCTGCCTGGCCGGCTGTACACGGGAGCGGACGGGCTGACCACCTTCTCTTTGTTTTCTGGCATTATTTTTGGATGTCTTTGTTTGTCCAGCGGGTCGATCGGTTTCTGCGGGTGGGGTTTATATGCTGTTTTTATCTTAACGCTTTCGACACCACACGAGCCGACACGCTATGCGCCCCATCTTCCTTTCTGCCTCAGGTGTCAACTGGGGCGTCGTGCTGGACGCGACAGCGGATGACCTGGTCAAGGGCGCTAACGTCGGCTGGCTGGTGAAAGACTGTGATGGCCGCAACATGCGCGTGTTTTTCGGACGTGGCGCTCCTCATTGGGGACTACAAACAGGTGTCCAAGACGGGAAATCAAGGGTCAAGGGTACTCTCCCGTCCTTGGTTTGGGACGGGGAGGCTCATCTCGCTGTCGGAACCGGCGGCGTGAGTTGTCGCGGCCTCCGGGAGTCGAGCCGTCTGGTGCCGTGGGTCGGGCCGCCTCGCGCCGTGCCCCGCCACCTGGGGTAGGGGCGTCCACGGCCCCGAAGACCCAAACGGGGGCGTCTCGCGGTGGGTAACCCCGAGCCCCCCCCGAGACCCTGGGGAGTGCGGCCGCACGAGCTTGCCGCCGTAGCCGGGCCTCCTCCGCGAGCACTTCTCGCTCCTTGGTTCGCTCCTTAAGCCTCTCAAGTCGTAGCCAGCGGTGTTCGTCGCCCTTGGTCTGAGCGACGCGGGCTAACTCCGCCATAGTCATGCCGGGGGTGTTCCGTTCCCGAACAGTGGCAGGCGCGGCGCGGTGGACACATTCCACAAAGCGCCTCTTGAGCGCGCCCGCCCCGTACATGAACTCGCACTCGGTGTTGAGGCGGCGGAGCCGTTCGGCGAAGGACAAGTCGTCCTCATCGTCCTGTTGGACCGCGACGTTCAGGGTCTCGACGAGGGTTGCCACTGAGGCCTCGTCGACGTGACGTCGGAGCATCCAGTTGATGAGCTCCAAGTAGGAAGTGACCTCGACGGGGTTATGCGCCCGGCGAATCGGCATAACCATCATTGCCTCCGACTTGAGAGGCTCCTTCGTAAAGTCTTGAAGGATGTAGAAGGCTTCGCCTACGGAGATGTCGTTGTCGTCGCAGGCCTTCGCAAACTTGCGCAAGAACTGGAAGACCTTTGCGGGGGGAGAACCGTCCCACTCGTCGTGCACCGCGAAGGACTGAGCCACATCCTTCTTGCGCCGACCCAGAGTACGTGCCTGGCGCCGCGTGTAGACAACCGACTAGTTGTCCAGCGCGTAGGTCTCGCAATCGAACATGATCCGGTAGTATGGGTGGTTCACCACGGTCTTGGGCGGCCCCACCCGAGTAGGTGGCGTCGGGGCTGCCTGAGTCGGCCACCCCTTCGCCTCCGTACCGGCTGCGAGGGAGAGTTGCGTCGGGAACCCCGGGTCAATACCCCGGGGTAACTCTCGCGCCGCCCCCCCGCCTTGCTCACCTCCCACCGAGTCAGGAGTCGGTAGGGTTCTTGGGTCAACACCCCGAGTACCCTCCCTCACTGTCGACGGCGTGGGGGTAGCGCGGACTGCACCCAGTAGGGCAGCAACGGCCGACTCGTCCCCCGAGCGGGAGACGTCCGTGGTTGACGACGACGACGAGTTGTCGCGTCGGTGCCGAAGGGAAGAGCGCCGGGCTCTGCCCCGGCGCTCAGCGGGTCTGGGCGTAGAGCCCCGCAACATCGAAACTAGCGATCGGGTAACTTCAGACCGAACGACCTCGGCCACGGCGTCTCTCCACTCGAGACCCTGGCCATCTCTGGCACCCCGTGAGCCTGGGGGAGCACGAATAGAGCTCCCACCCGCAGGCTCCCGTGCCGAGTCTGGCATCGCCTTCCCCTCCCAAGCACCGAGAGTGGAGCTCCCGCCGGGCCCGAGTGCCGGGGGACCGATACCGTGGGTCCCGGCGCTGTGCTCGCGTGCCGGGGCACCCTTGGCACTCCGTGAACCTGGGGGCGCACGACTAGAGCTCCCACCAGCAGGTTCCCGTGCTGGTGGTGGCACAGACCCACCGCCCCACGTGGTTACGTCGGGCGGCTGTCCTCCGCCGAGATGAGTGCCAGCACCCGGCGGGGCCACCTCGGGGTGACTACTACCCGAGAGGGCGCCCGACGGGGGGGCGAGTCACAGTCGGATCAAGGCCAGGAGGCAAGGGCTGGAACAAAGTCCGCTGCCCGCAGGCACCAGCATCCGTCGTACCTGCACTGGTGTGGCGATCGGTCACCGACGATCCGCCTCCGGGAAGGGAAGACCCATCCCCCCCGACACCAGGCACGTCGAAACCAGGGGGGTCTACATGCCCCCCCCCATGGGCCATCGACCCGGGCGGACTCAGCCAAATCTGGCGTTGCGGGGCGCCGCCCGCAGCGCTAGGCACCAAGAGGAGGAGGACCAACTAGGTTCCCCCCGAGGCGGGTTGGCGCACCGCCACGACCCCGAGGAAGGCGGAGTCGCCTTCCTCCTCTGCTGCTCCACCAAATGTGAAAACACGCCCATCCAACCCCACCCAGTCGGGGGGAAGGCGAGCCAGGCCGTGTCTCCGGGTAGTCCTGTCGGGGAATACCCGCCCCGGAAGAAAACCCCGAATAGCACACACGCACGGCGTCGACCAGGGGAAGACGCCCCGAGCGACGAACACGAGTTGTGTGACCGGAAGTTTACTTGCCCGAACCGACGGCCTCGAGGCAACACTCACGCCTCGCCCTCTTATCCCGTCCGTTCCCCTCGGACACTCCGAGAACCCCCCCTCAGACACCCTCAAAAGACCCTCAGAAAACCCTCCCCTCAGGGCACATGGGGCCAGTCTCAGCGGAGGTCGGCCACAGCTTCGGACACTGCCATAAGTAGAGGCGGGGGAAGGGTGCTATGTGACACCCTGGCGGCGCCTTGGTGTCAGTGGCGCGGTGTAATACTGGTCAATAGTCCAAGTCGGGTTAACACACAATTAGGCCCTTAACTGGGGGCCTGCCCGGGGATTTACTAGTCCAAGGGAAATCTCGAGATCGCGGTTGTGGTTGGTGAGCCACGGGGCGATCACAACTGGATCGCCACCGGAATGATTCGAAACATGCGTCAGAAGGACATCTTTCCCGTGCGAGAGCCAGTGGCCGTGTCGGACTGACTGGAACCGACCACCCATGACGCAAATCCACGTTTCCCCTCTTGACTGGGACGAAACTGGTTCCCCGAGTGTGGTGGCGAGGTGTCCGGCCGTCATAATAGACACGGAAGCATGGCAGACCATCGTTCCGCGCTAATGGTATGTGGTTGCAGGTAAGCGTTCCAACAGTCTTCGGGTGTGTTGAGAAGAACTACGCACTGCTCAGGTAGCCCATGGATCCCCACTTTGAGCGTGGCGACCCAAAACGTCTGTCATCTCCTCATATTGACACCGCGGCATGGCAGACCATCGTCCCGCGCGATGTGTCCATGTGTATGGTGCATGGCTGCAGGTAGGCGTTCCGACAGTCTTCGGGTGCTTTGATGAGAACTACGCGCTGCCCTCGTAGTCCCCTGCATGCCCACTGTGTGCGTGGCGACCCAAAACGTCTGTCATCGCCTCATATAGGCACGGACGCATGGCAGACCATCGTTCCGCGCGAATGGTGTATGGTTGCAGGTAAGCGTTCCAACAGTCTTCGGGTGTGTTGAAAAGAATTACGCGCTGCTCAGGTAGCCCCCTGCATGCCCGCTTTGTGCGTGGCGACCCAAAACGTCTGTCATCGCCTCAGATAGGCACGGACGCATGGCAGACCATCGTTCCGCGCGAATGGTGTATGGTTGCAGGTAAGCGTTCCAACAGTCTTCGGGTGCTTTGATGAGAATTACGCGCTGCCCGGGCAGCCCCCTGCATGCCCACTGTGTGCGTGGCGACCCAAAACGTCTGTCATCGCCTCATATAGGCACGGACGCATGGCAGACAATCGTTCCGCGCGAATGGTGTATGGTTGCAGGTAAGCGTTCCAACAGTCTCCGGGTGTGTTGAAATGAATTACGCGCTGCTCAGGTAGCCCCCTGCATGCCCACTTTTTGAGTGGCGACCGAAAACGTCTGGCATCGCTTCATACAGGCACGGACGCATGGCAGACCATCGTTCCGCGCGAATGGTGTATGGTTGCAGGTAAGCGTTCCAACAGTCTTCGGGTGTGTTGAAAAGAATTACGCACTGCTCAGGTAGCCACCTGCATGCCCACTTTGTGCGTGGCGACCCAAAACGTCTGTCATCGCCTCATATAGGCACGGACGCATGGCAGACCATAGTTCCGCGCGAACGGTGTATGGTTGCAGGTAAGCGTTCCAACAGTCTTCGGGTGTGTTGAAAAGAATTACGCGCTGCTCAGGTAGCCCCCTGCATGCCCACTTTGTGCGTGGCGACCCAAAACGTCTGTCATCGCCTCGT
>Ga0209093_1001692_pt1 | contig 12514 bp, 16 predicted proteins | sample SidtaG_4_FD_187450 | JGI IMG/M metagenome (GOLD analysis project Ga0209093, IMG submission 187450) | Marine algal microbial communities from Sidmouth, United Kingdom - Sidmouth_Male1 metaG (SPAdes) (version 2) | ecosystem: Host-associated > Algae > Red algae > Unclassified | place: Sidmouth...
ATTGCAGCAGAGAAATGACATATACGGACTAGAAAATGACGACAAGATGCAAACATATATTTCTTAGAGCACGTCGAGAGCTGTCCTGATGTCGTGTACAGCGCTCGAGATGCGGTGAGATGCAGCAAATGACATCCAGATGCATGTGGGCACGGCTGCCGACGATGCCAGGCGCTTTTTCCGAAGCCGCCTGTTAGGCGGATGAGCTTTTAAGATCCTCTTCCGTTTTGGCAGCACGCAAGGTGCGCCACCCACACGCTGCAGCTGTCGGCGCGGGCAGGCCTGTCTGTGCCACCGGTTAGTGCCGTCCTACGGAAGGTCCGCCTGGTCAGTAAGCTCTGCCGAACCAGCATAAATTTCCAAAGGGAGATGCAGGTGTCTGTGCAGCAGCAAGAGGCCTCCATGGAGTACCATGATAGCCGGGAACCCAAGGAGGCGAATGCGCTGGTGTCGTGGCTCAATATCGACTGCCCTACTCGGTGGGGTTCGACACTCGCAAGGCTGTACCGCTTTTTGCTCGTCGGGCGGGCGGTGCCAGCCGCTCTATCATCGTACTATCACTACACGTTACCGACTGGAAGGAAAGTACGGGTGGAGTGCCCGAACCAACACCAGCTGGACTCTCTATCCCAGGTGGTTACCTTTTTGATGGTCCTGAAGGGGGCGTCGATGACCATCGGCTCTGAGGCTCTCCCCACCATTCCCATGCAGGAGACAATCTTCTGGTACGTGCGCAGTGAGGGCATGCCTCTCGTGGGGGACGGGGAGGTGCTGGCGGAGCTGAAGCGCGACGTGTTCATGGACATGCGCTTGCGCCGCGACGCCGAGCGCCGCTGTGTCCCAAACCCAGATTGGTTTGGTATCCGAGTTACCGCTGTATTGTTCAACCCTTTCTACAAAACTTCATCTTTTGGAGGTGAAGTTTCCACGGCCGCAACCGCGGCGGCAACGGCACTTGTCGTCATTCGATGGATGGTTTCGCGGACGCTCCCGCCAACGACGGAGCCGCCCCTAATGCCGATAGAAAACCTCGAAGAGCCTCTCGCCAAGCGCCAACGTACCTTTGAGGGCCGCATGCGTACGTTTCTGACGCCGGGGGAGGGGGATTCTGGGGACACTGTCGGGGGACGAGATGGTCCACGGGCTGTGGGCATAACGTCATCAGGTGACGTGAGCGGCGTGTTAGAGCGCCCTTTGGGGGAGGAGTGGAGGTCATATCTGTCATTTCCAGTGCATGCGGGATCGGACGCCCCGGTGTTGGAGTGGTGGCGTCAGCACGAAAATCTGTTTCCTCGTGTTGCTTTGGGCGCCAAGTATTTCCTGGCCATCCCCGCTACGAGTGTAACCTCCGAGTGCGGCTTCTCCAAAGCTGGCCGGACAATCACGAAGCTATGCACTCGAATGACTGGCCCCAACTCTGAGAAATACATTGTGCTGCATGATGACATCACGCGCCGACGGCGTGTCGAGCGAGCGAGGCGCGATATGGAGTAGTTGATAGATTATATTTCTTGTTGTGAGGGAGACGGATGTTTTCTCTGTCTGTGTTGCACTCGCTTGCGGGGAGATTTTTCCGGGTCGGACGAGAGCAGCCGGGTGATTGAGAAAGACTAGAGACCGCCCGGTCGTTGTATGGGTACACCCACAACGAGAGCAGCTTGCTAAGCAGCGATCACCTCTCCCTGACCCCCACCCACAGAGAGAACTCGGCGTCGCTGACAAAGAGGTGATGGTGCTGCCAGCCAATCACGCACCCGACCCACAACACTGCAGTCCCACATCCCATTGCCACCCCCGCGGTGGTCTGCACTCTATTGCCCCCGCCGTTACGCTTAGCGCTTGGAGGCAATTTCCTGACATCTGAGAGAGTAGCGGGACCGCAAACGCATTGAATGCCAGAAGCGATGCAGTGAGAATATCCCAAGATCAAGAATAGAAAGAGTACGTTAGTCGAGGCCGCGACACGTGCGGACGGAGAGTGTGTCACAACCGGTGCTCCTTTGAACAGGAACATGTACGTCATTCACTCAATGAATATTGCAGGTGCAGAACACGCGAGCGAGAGAACGAGAAAAGGACATAACGTAAAAGAGCAGCGGCCAGCAGCATAGTGCATTCGCATGAACAATGTTCTCAACAACAACTCACCTCAATTGGTCTTGCCATCTGACAGCTCATGCCAAGGACCCGCCGAGCACACCTGCCGTCCGTGTAGAGGGCTGGTGCACATAGAGTGATGGCACGCCCCTGCGAGAAGGTCCAACAGGGGCGCGCTCAATACGTCACAATTGCCCATATTCAGCACGTCACAATTGCCCACACACACTACCAGTTGAAGGACCAAGAATGGAGAAAAAGCATGAGCAAGGGAGCTGTATTACACTCCAGAGCAGATAAACAACGTGCACCATGAGAGGCAGTATTTTTAGGATACCAGGTAACAGACGATGAGGGGACAGAGTGGACGCCAGAGATAAGAGGCGCGTCCAGCTCGCCCTTCCATCGGTAGGACCCTTAACGACCTCACTCGTGGATAGCACGATACATCTCCACGCACGCAAGGACGAGCACCAGGGAACGCACGCGGCGGTATGACCTCGGGAACGACGTGCGGCACACGGCGCCAGCGGGGGGGTTGAAGTGGTGGCCAGGGTCTCGGACCCAACGAGATAGACCTTCAACCATGCATTCCCAAAGGAGGCGACGACAAGCGAGGGGGGGGAGGCGCAGAGAAGCACGACGGGGAGCAGCGCGAGGTCGCTGCGGGAGAGGCACGGGTAGGTCGACGATGGCGCGCACCGTCGAAAACCACGAGAGCAACAGCCAGGGACAGTTGCCCGCAGAGTCACCTCAAGCCATCTGCTTACGGCTGCGTGCAGGAGTCGCTGACGGCAGGTGTAAAAATCGATTTTATATCGATCATCGGTTGTGACTGAAGCCCGACTCACCCCTCGATTTGGCCCAGCCAACCGATTGCCCACCCCTAGCTAGCACCCATTGTGATAGGGTCGTTGCTGGTCAGCAGTCAAGTCGAAGGCTGTCTGGACCAATCAAACTTTAAGAAGCGCTTATCTGCTAGGATGTGAAGTTTTAGGTACTTTTTACGGAACGACGAGACTTCTCTGAAGGCCCTCGTACCATGCACACACAAGAACCCGGATGCTGAGGAGGATTCCTGTCCAATCTTTATCTCCGAAATAGTTAACGACTGGCTGTTGTCGCTTCCCAAGAAGCGCTCACAGCCAATCGTTAACTCAAGTGAGTTAACGACTGGCCACAAAGTGCCCGTTCATTGCAGCCCAATAATCCAGCTTGAAAGTCACAGAGAATGCTTCACAACGTTCGAAGGCCCTATCCGGCTCCGACCCTTCCTCAGATCACTGTATGGCATGGCTGGCCAAAATAAATGAGAATATCAGCTTTCTTTGATTATTTCATGTGACTTTAGTTTTTTTTCTCATCATTTTCTCTGTTCAACAATGCCATGATTCCACCTCTCTTCCTCAGCGTCCCAACCAGCGATGTGGACTGATGCGCATCTTTGCCCGTGGCCGTGGACGTCACCTGTACCAGGCCGCCACCGCCCTCCTGACGATGACATCCAGGGGGGGGAGCGCGAGACTCCGGTTTCGACGGCCGTCTCCTCTACCACGCCCATCATCGGCGTATCGATTAGTAAGATCGTTCGCATGCAAGCTAACTGAGCAATAATGCGCATACACAGCCCCATAGGGGCCACCATATCGATGTTACATAAACTACGTACTTGATATCATTGCGGCATTCCACGTGTCCACGCCGGTCGGGGGGGGGAAGCTGCTGTTGGCGGCGGTGCTGGCGGCTGTGACGGCGCTGCCGCCGGCGCGCGCCGAAGAGACGGCGCAGCATCTGGTGGCGGCGGTGCGGGCGGCGGTGGCCGCGCCACCGTCAGCGGGAGCCGACATGTCTGCGATGGAAGGGCGGGGCGAGCCGCTGTTGGCGGCGCTGCGGGCGGCGATTTCGGTGCCGCCGTTGCCACCCGGCGACAAGCCGATGGCGGTGCCGCCGTTTCCACCCGGCGACAAGCCGATGGCGGTGCCGCCGTCGACGCCCGCCGTCGAGCTGGCGGTGCGGGCCGCAGTGGCCGTGCCTCCGTCGCCCCCCGTGGACGCGTCGGCGGCTATCGGTCGGGAGGAGGATCCGACGGGTGCCCCGGCGCTCGCGCCCGCGCGGCCGTCTCCCGCCGCCGCCCTGGCGGCGGCTGTTCGAGACGGCAGCGGCGAGTGTGTCCTGGTGGAGCCGGAGGTGTGACCCTGTCCTTTTGTTTTTGTGTTTGTTCCCCCTTCTTTTCTGGCTTCTGTCTCTGGCATCCTGTATGTTTTTGTATCTTGATGCATTATTATATTCCGCTCCTTCTCCTCCTTTTCTCGTATCTGGTGCACGGCCGCGCGTCGCCGACATTGCACGCTCTCACTCACAGGCAAGAGATCCTCCCGTACCTCGCCGCCCCATGGTCAAACTAGCGTGTCGTTGTGGAATCCCAACCACTTGGTGGCGAGGTGGTGCGGCGGGGGTCGCGAGCGACTCGTTCCCTTCACCTACAGTACCGCCCTCATGGACGGATAAAATAAAGCATGTCACCGAGAGTGTTCGGTAAATCTATCGATTAATCATGTCATTCGTCACCTGAATAAACTCTGTTTTGACGTTTCTACCGACCGTAGACCCCCATCCCTCTCCCTGCGAGGCACTCACGCCACCTCTGGATGAGAAAGAGAATTGTAGAAGTGTACTGGATCGGTTTGTGACTGCGTGTAGTAGTTGTAATGAAATTATTTAAATACAGAATGAATACAGTATATCCATTCCATCCATGGCCCCCCTTGGAGTCGAGGGCTAGCCGGCGGCTCGTTCCCATGAGCGACGGCCCCAGCCGCAGTATGTACAGTACCCCTGTGGGGCCGCCCTGGTCTAATGAGCAGAGGTAGACCGCCTGGCAGCGTGTACGCGCGCACAAGCTCCGTGCGACTGCCCATGCGCACCGGCAAGACAACCTGGCCGGTGGCGGGGACATGCTCCCCATCCCCAAACTTGAGCTGCGCCGACACAGTGGTACGCGTAACGCGGCAGAGGTCGGCGACGGGCAGCTCCAGGAGGAAGGCAGTCAACCAGTCCTCCCCCACCACGGTGGCCGTCGCGCCGGAGTCAACAATGACCTCGCCCACGGGCACTGCCCAGAACGAGCCCGTCGTGCCAGTGAGCACGACCATGTGGATGACAGCGTCGGCGGGGGGTTCGTCATGGCAATCCCCACCCTCCGCGTCCGCGATGGTGATGCCGCGTTCACGGAGGTGCTTTACGCGCATGCTGCACTCCTTCTTGGAGTGGCCGGGCTTCTTGCAGTACCAGCAGGCGCCGTCGGCCGTCACCCCGCCACTGGGGGCGCCCCCCCCCCCGGGCTGCTTCCGCGGAGGACGGGGTTGGCGGCCGGTGCTGGGTTGAGCGACCAGCGCGACGGCCGTGGTCTTGGACCTGCCACCATAGAGGAGGAGCAGCGCGCGGGTGATCGAGACGTAGGTCACGGGTGCGTCGGTGCCGGTGCTTGCTGTGGAGAGCGACATGGTCTGCTCCGAGGGGGACAGGTTGGCCTGGTCGACAACGACGTGCACCTGCATGGCGTCGCTGAGGGAGCAGCCCGCCTCCTCGCATAGCGCGATCGCCTCGTCGAATGCCACGAGTTACTCCTCCATGGTTGTGGAGCCGCGCGTGCACGACCGCAGGCCGTCAAACGCGACCTTGCTTGACGTGCCCCCCGCGTTGCCAAACCGGCCGCGCAGCAGTGCCAGAAGCGACTCCACGCCGGTGTCGGAAAACATCTCGTCCGACGGGAGCCGGAGGGCCAACCGCTTAGCGACGCCCGTCATGGCGGCCGTCAGGGAGGCCGCCTGCCTGCTCGGTGGCACCGAGGTCAGGCGCATCCAGATGGCGACGTCGGCGCACCACGAGCGAAAGCCAGTGGGGCCCGCAAAGGGCGGCGCCTTGGCGGTCGTGCTCGAGACCGCGGCGACCGCAGCCGCCAAAGCCGCCTCATCCATGACGGCGGTCGCCTCGTCACCCGTCCTCAGAGAGGGCGCAGCCTTGGCGCCGCCGGCGTGGCAGCCCGTGCCCGAGTGGTCACTGGTCGCCCCGAGGGGGACAACCGCCGGCGTGCCCGCGGCGGTAGTGCTCACCGCCGACGCGGCGTCGCCCGTGCTGAAAACGCCCGAGGGAGCGGTACCCCCGGGCGAGTCGTCGCCCGCCGTCGCGGCGGGGTTGGCGCCTTAGCGCCGCGGCCGGCGGGTGGGTCCTTCCCCCGGTCGTCAGTGGCGATCGCCACAAGGGCCCGCCGTCAGCTCCTGGCCCAGGGGAGAACAGCAGGGATGTCAGCCGTCGCGTGGCCAGCACGCCGTTGGCACGAGTCAACAACAGCACCTCAGAGAGAGGGTGCTACCATGTGAGAAAGGAGGTGTATTGTTGCTTCCTCTCGCCCTCCCCTCGTCCGCGTCCCACCCGCGGTGCTTATAACGCACCCCGGCCAGTGCGGCCGAGACGGTGCTGTCCCGCACGAGCGGTTCTGGCTCGCGTGGGCGGTGCTGTCCCGCGTAGACGACCGGCGCTTCCAGGCGACCGGCGCCCCGAGACGACCGGCGCCCAGCCGGTCGGCCCCTCGCGTGTGAGGAAGTAGTCCCCCCCATCCCTCCTAGTTCACACGCTCGACGTGCCCGTGCGGCCATTGACAGCCGAGGCGGTGCCTCATTCCCCCCACTCTCAGCGCCGCGTGCGGGCCGCATCGCACACCTCGCGACCCGAAATCCAGACCAGGACGGCTCTCCCGCAGCGAGAGGGTGATTTTCCAGGGCGATGGATGAAAACAGACGCGCAGACCGTCCACACAACGCCGCTCTGCTACGAGGGCTGTGCAAGCTGACGACAACAAGACCTCGTTGGCCAGCAGAGCAGTCATCCTGTCAGTCGTACTGCGATTCTTGTGACATACTCAGTAGTACTACTTACATTGCATGTCATCATATGGTGCTTTGCTGAGAAATGGAGCATGCACGTTTGCGCAAACAAACATGCACACCCGACCACTGCGAGCATTGACCCGTCCTGTCGAGAGACCCCTGATATCTCCGGGTGATGTGTGACATGTTAGGCATCCCGACCAGGTTCGCCGGGCCCTTGGGCCGACAAAGGCTGACAAAAGCTGGAAAACCGCATTCTGAGTGACCCGGTGGCAAATACCTGCTGACACCCGCGGTGTTCTTTGTGAAACGAAGCCAGAACATGCACGCTGACAGCCTAATCAGGACAAGACTTCTTAAGCCACCGGCCACAGCGGTGCCGTCAGGAACGTCCCCCCTGACCGGCCCCTCATGTTTGCTTTCAGAGGCTGAATCGGCCTCCGAACATGCATGACGTTTGAGGAGTTCTTGCAATTCTTTTCTGTCCGTTCGGGCCGTTCATTGGCCCTCCGAACACGAGAGCTCCGTGGCCAGTAGATCGCCTTTGTTCATTGACATCGAGACGTGTCACTGACATTCTTTTGGCCAATCACCATCGTTGAAGGGTACAGCAGTGACTGTATCCAGCCCACCTGCGTTTCTTCTGGGGCACCAAATGACACAGGTACGCAGTCTCTGTCTTGTGGACCGTGCAGAGCCGGCTCAAATACTGTGAAACTAGGCCGCCTGACGCAGCCAATGGGCACGTGGTCACAATCATTGAACCCGTATTCTGAGAGAGTTTGGGCAGTGTTCTTGACATTGAATAATGAGAAGACATTGGCTGCGTGATGAGTCCTCAGTCCCACGTCTTACCATGTGCCAGTGGGTGGCTGTGGCTTTCGCCGGTGATGCCAGGTGCAATTGCACTTGGGACGCAATCGGTCCCCTGAAGCCAGGTGAGAGACGATCTGATGGACATCCTGACATCGGTCCACCTCGGCAAACGTTTGCGCTCGCAAACGTGCATGCTCCATTTCTCAGCAAAGCACCATATAAAAGGTCATGAAACAAGCAAAAGCAACACCCATATGTTGTGGCCCCCACCTGTCCTACTAATTGAAAAACTGGGTCTTAGTGGGAAATCTACTAGTGTGCCTCATGAAAAGGACCTGCAACACGAGGACAACACTGGAAATACTTTGAAACCATGCTGCGGAGCATGCACTGGAAGATGGATGAGCTCTCTCGTCCGCTGACAGAAGTAGTAGGACATCACGGCAATCATGTAGATGTTCTCTTCCCCTCCTCCAGGTTGGCACAAAAAAGCTACCGCCTGGCCACGTGCGGACGCAAATATTGGAAGATCTTCGTTTTGTTCCTGTGCCCCAATTGGCCGACCAGACCCCGCGATTGAACTTTTAAAATATTTGGCCGGATATGTAGTAGCCCCCCCTTCTTTTCATCACGGCTGCAATCAAAGTCGAAACCATGTGTGTGCATGGTACGTGGGCCTCTCTGAATGAGATGGAACGTTGATGTTGGCTGTATCCGGTTGGACGAGATCGCAGACGGCCGCTGTTGGTCCGTGGCTGCCGTCTGAGCGCCAATCGGTGGCCAGCACCTCGCGGTGTCCGTCACGCAGACTCAGGGAGGCGGTTCCGCAGCAGTTGCTCCTTCTCCAATCTGCTCTCAGTGCTGCACACACACGCTTGCCCCTCGTTCGTTCCTGCGAGAATGGCACCGTTGCACCTCCCCCTTCGGCCGTCGCCTATTGGCTCCCAGACCGGATATGTGATTTTTTTGCGCAGTCCAACCCCCAATTAGGGTTGGGCACCCCCCCTTGGAACGCGCTGTCGGCCCTGCACCAACACTCGCACAGCCGGCGTACCGCGACGAGCCTCGCGGGGCAGGAGGCAGGCACGGGCCGGCCAGCCAAGGGCGGGGCGGCGGCGCGCGCGCGGAAGGCTCTCTCTGGCCCATCGTTGCCCGCGCGCGCGCTCGGAAAGTGCTTGGCTGACGCGTCGCGTCGTCTCACCCACCACTCGTATGCAATCCTCGGCTGGTGCGTGGACACGGACAGCCACGACCTTCCGCTTCCGTCGACCAGCGCGCGCGTGTGAGTGGCCGCCGGCACGCGCGCCGACGGCGGCACCGGGTGCCGAGTGGTGCTGGTGCCTCCATCCCGCGTCTTCCCGTGAGCTCTGAGCGCGCGCCCACCCGCGCGGCCTTGCTTGACGGGGGGGTCGGGCTACTGGTCACCGGCCACTCGGCGCGTATCTGCGACAGCAGTGGGGGAGAAGCGCGGGTGCGCAGCTCGGGAGGGTGACCGTGTGGCGGTCTGCGGCTTGGGGGGGGGTGGGGGACTGCGTGGGCGGGGCGAGGCACGCGGGCCGTGGTGGTTGGACGTGCGCGTCTGTGGCTGCGCCGCGGGCTGTCGGGCGTTGGGAGTGGATCGGGCAGCTCCGGCGTTGCGAAGTGGCGCGCGAGCATTTCACGACCGCTATGGCAGGCGGCGGGACGAACGGCGGCGGCCAAGCGGCAGGCAATCCGCCGGCGGCGGCGTCGAGCGCCGCTTCTGCGGTCGCCGGTGGTCCGCCAGCCATGAACGCGCCTGGCATGCCGATGCCGGCCGGCATGATGGCGCCAGAGGGGATGTTTGGGATTCCCCCAGCCGGTCAAGCGCCTATGCCCGCCGGACAATACCGACCGCCGACGGCGACAACGAGTCACGCGCAGCAGTCACACGCGCAGCAAGGCGCGCAGGTGCTGGACGCGCAACTGACAACGTTTTGGACAGAGCAGCAGACGGAGGTACGTGGCTCTATCTCGTCCGTGGGTATTTGGTGGTCTGCCTTTCCTCGTTGGGCAGTGCTGCCTTGCTGTGGTGTGGTGTAGGCTGGCCTCATCTTGTAGGTTGGGGGCATGGTTAGGATGTATACAGAGGCCGCCCTACCTTTGACATTCTACTGACACCGGGAGAGCCGCATTTGTACTGGCGCCACGCCTTTTCACCTTCTGTATTGGTTTACTCTTGTTTGATGTGCCGTGCGTCGTGCGCTACATTGCGGCAACCTTTTGGGGGCAGGTGGAACAAGCGACGGACTTCAAGAACCACCTGCTGCCGCTTGCCCGCATCAAGAAGATCATGAAGTCAGACGAGGACGTGCGCATGATTTCAGCCGAAGCACCAGTGCTTTTTGCCAAGGCGTGCGAGATGTTCATTCTGGAGCTGACGCTGCGCGCCTGGGCGCAAACGGAGGAGGCGAAGCGGCGTACTCTGCAGCGGTCTGACATCTCGGCCGCCATCCAAAAGACGGATATCTTTGACTTCCTCATCGATATCGTGCCGCGTGATGAGCCGAAGAAGGAGGTGGGAGCTCCCGTTGCAGGGTTTCCAGGCGCTGTCCCGGGTGGCGTGATGCCGCCTGGCGGCACACCCGTGGGCGGATATTATGGGATGCCCAACGCTGGGATGCCTCCGTACATGTCCCAGGGGGATCCGGCGGCGGCGGCCATGATGTACCAGCAGCACCAGCAGCAGCAACAATTGATGCAGCAGCAGCAGCAACAGCACCAGCAGCAGCCGCCTGGGCAGCAGCCGGGCCAGCAACAAATGTACTATGGTGCCGCGACGAGCACGGCCGGCGGTGCAGGCAACATGTACGGAGGAGCAAACCCGGCCATGGCAGGCAACGCCAACCTGCAGCAGTTTATGCGGCTACAGCAGCAGCAGCAGCAGCAGCAGATGTTTCTGCAGCAGCAGCAGCAGCAACAGCCGTACCAGAACTTTAACGGCCACTACGGCAACCTAATGCCAGAAGGCCAGCAAGGTCAGCCCGGCGCCCCGCCTGCGCAGCAGCCGCCGCAGCAGTAAGCTGCTAGTCTCGTCATCGGTAGCTGTTGGTCTTTGACACCGATGGGGGCGGCTATGATGCCGCCGCCGACTAAGCGGTGAGCGATGGGCAGCGGGCGGCGGGCGGCGGACAGTTGGCGGCGAACGACGTGCTGTGGTCGGCCAGCCACGGGTTGTGAGCAGTTTATGATGGGCGATGCGCATTGGGCGGTGGTTTGCCCTTGGCAAGACGAGTGTGTGGGCACCCTGTCGTGGCATGTCGCTGCAGTCGGTGTGTGGCCGGGACGATGCGGTGGGAGTCGCTGCTTCGGCTCGGGCTGCACCTGTTGTACGTGTCATGTTGTGCTTTTGGGTCTGTCGCTTCTCCTGTAATCACCATTTGGACATATGCCAGGTAGTGGTGATTGACGTTGCGCTGGCCTACCGCTCGGAACCGTGCACTCGCTGGCTCACCCGGCTCAACCTCGTTGCCGCTCCGTATGGTGAACAGTGTATGCTTTTTGCGCTGGTGGCCCGCCTGCGTTCCCTTTGTTGTTTTTCTTGTGCATGGATTTTTTTTTCTTTCTCGTCTCATGTCCGTGTCTTCTTTTTTGTCTTCGCATCGCCTTTCGTACACCCGGGCGTGCTTGCCATGATGTGCTACCTTCCTGTTTCTCAGCTATTCTGCGACCGTTCTTCTCACCTCGGTCGTTCTCTGGTGAAGGCGTACCTTTTTAAGGGATTTCTGTGGACTACAGCTTTCTGTGGGCTTCGGCGGTGCTGCCGTGCATGGACACTGTCGCGGCCACGATGATCCGACTGCAGACCAGGTGGCGCTCACGCCTCAAACTGGAGCTGCTCCACAGCTCAAGCCATGCTTTGCACTTTGATCCCCGCCGTTCGAATAGTTGTTGCGCCACCCTGTGAGGAGTATGGCCCGGGCCTTTCACCGTAGGCAGCCCCTACGACAGCGTCTGTGTCGACTGCCCCCGTGTCCGTCACGGGTGCTGTTGGCCTTGCCCCGCGGCACGAGCGGGGCGGTCGTGCTCTTGGCTGACCTCACCGTCCTGCGTTGAGACAAGTTTCTCGTTGCTATCGCAAGCACAGCACGATACAGAACAGGAGGTTTGCACCTCACCGTGCCGCCGGCTTCGTTTGACCTGCTGCCACGCTTGGCAACAGAAACACAGAGGGCTCCTTCCCGAGACGAGAGAGGCCGCATCCAAGTCCGCCAAGCCGACACACGGAGGAATCGCTGACCGCGGCAACGGCAGACTTCAGAGACCGTTTCCTTCGCTTGAACCGAGGGCTCTGTCACCTTGCGGGGGCCACAAGATCAAGGCGCTGCCACGGGGAGGACAGCACAGCTGCGTGTACGTACCGTAACGCGAGTCGCTTCCACCCCGCCCAGCACCTCCCAGCGCTGGTTGCACAGCGCTTGGCGATCGCTGGCCGCCGCCCCCCGCAGCGGCCTGTTCCTCCGCCGCCCCGTGGTCTTCGCCACCCCAGCGTGCCGTCACTGGGCGCATGACCCCGTCTGCCTCGCGGCCGTCCTCTCTCCTACCCTCTCTGCTGTCCTCTCTGCTGCCATCCCTCCTACCCTCGCACCCGCCCGCTTTGCTGCCCTCTCTCCTGCCGCTCCACCACCACTCCCCCCCCCCGGCACCCTCCGCCCCCACTGCACGTCGTCATGTCCAGGGCGTCGGCACCAGAGCCC
>Ga0209093_1001693_pt1 | contig 12507 bp, 9 predicted proteins | sample SidtaG_4_FD_187450 | JGI IMG/M metagenome (GOLD analysis project Ga0209093, IMG submission 187450) | Marine algal microbial communities from Sidmouth, United Kingdom - Sidmouth_Male1 metaG (SPAdes) (version 2) | ecosystem: Host-associated > Algae > Red algae > Unclassified | place: Sidmouth...
TGACGTTTATTTTGAAATGAATCGAATCAAAAATGACGCGAATACTCACTGTATTTAAGGATTTTTTGGTGAAGAGTCATTTTAAAAGAAATACTCAAAAAAGTAAATAAATTTGTGAAACAGTGTACTTAGTGAAAGAAATTAAATAAATGTAGATTCTTCGCGTCGTTATTTTTTCTTTAGACGAACCAAATTTGACGCGAATACTCACTGTATTTAAGGAAAATTTGGTGAAGTATAAAGGAAAAAGAACAAGTCGAGAATATATATTTATTTTGTTCCTGATACTTAAATAAGTTTTAATTATAACATTTTGCAAAGCAAAAACCCAATCAAAAGTTCCATCTAATCGTGAAAGAATCGCAACATAATATTGACCGACATGATAGCCATCAATGCCAACGAAAGTGGGCGCATCCAATTGCCATAATTACTAATAAATTCCTCTTGTCGTTTTCGTTTAGAGCGATTTTGTGTTGCAATGATATTCGTAGAGTAAAGGTAAAGATACACTGCTACCGCCAATATCATCATCTCTATCGCAAAGCCGATAATTTCGATATTTTTCATAAGTATAGGTCAAGGTGTATTTCTCGCCATTCAATATGTAGTAGCACATTTTCACTAAATATAAACTTGCGAGTAAAAAAGGTGTTTGAATAAATTATTGAACTTGGTATTTCGTCACTACTCGCGTATATCTGCGGACTGCGAAAAGTCTCCCTTACAATCCTGCCGCACTATCGTCGCCCCGTATATCCGCAACGCCTTCGAGTTTTCCGTCAGGGTGAATTAAAATAGCTTCTACCCTGCCTATGTAGCCTCTTTCTTGGATTTGATGCCCCATTTTTTCTAAGCTCGTTTTTTCCGATTCAGTTAATGTATTTTCCTCAATAAAAATCTTATCCGGCAGCCATTGATGATGAAAACGCGGATTATGTACCGCATCTTTCAAGGGTAAATCATACTCGGCAACATTGATAAAAGTTTGAAATACCGAAGTTATAATCGTAGAACCGCCTGGCGTGCCAACCACCATAAATAAATCATTATTTTTCTCGATAATCGTCGGCGTCATCGAACTTAACATACGTTTTTCCGGCTCAATGGCATTGGCTTCGCCGCCTATCAAACCATAAATATTTGGCGCACCTGGCTTTGCACTAAAATCATCCATTTCATTATTTAGCAAAAAACCTCCACCTTTTACTACAACTCTTGAACCGTAAGCAGAATTTAAAGTCGTTGTCACAGAAACTGCATTGCCCTGCACATCTACTATCGAATAATGAGTCGTTTCTTCACTTTCTTCAAATTCTCCAGCACCGATACTTTTACTTTTCGATGCCTTTTTTGGGTCAAAATCAGCCATGCGTTTTGTCGCATATTCCTTATTAATCAATTGATTTACAGGTACATCATAAAAATCGCTATCACCTATATGTTCTGCACGGTCTGCGTATGCACGTCGCTCGGCTTCCGTAATGAGGTGTACACCTTTTACCGATTGAAAACCCCATTCAGACACCGGATAAGGTTCAATCATATTCAATAATTGGCTCAAAATAATCCCGCCACTCGAAGGCGGTGGCATCGAAATAATTTTGTATTCTTTATAATCAGAAACTATCGGCTTCCGCCAAATTGCTTTGTATTTTCGTAAGTCTTCATGTGAAATGATACCATTCGCGGTCTTCATTTCTGCGACAATCAAATCCGCTGTTTTTCCTCCATAAAAACCATCAAAACCATCATCGTGAATGCGCTGAAAGGTATTCGCAAGGTCGGTTTGAACTAAAATATCACCTGTTTCCCATTTCTTTTCACGCTGAAAAGTGGTGGTATGTGTATTGTGTTGTGCAAATTCTTCTTGCTCCCCGTTCAATCTACTTGCCTCGCGTTCGGTGAGTGCAAAACCACCCTTTGCGAGTCTAATAGCGGGTTTTACCAAGTTTTCAAAAGGCAAAATACCATATTCGGCATTTGCCTCAATCATACCTGCCACTGCCCCCGGCACACCTACTGCAAGGTGTCCGCGACGGCTGCGTTCTGCTACCGCATTACCCTCATCGTCAAGGTACATATCGCGATGTGCGGCAAGCGGCGCTTTTTCTCGATAATCCAGCGTTGTACTCGTTCCATCCGCATTTCGAATGACCATAAAACCACCACCGCCGATATTACCGGCTACCGGGTACACCACCGCCAATGCAAACTGCACAGCCACCGCAGCATCTACTGCATTTCCACCTTGTTTGAGTATCTCCAAACCGACTTCCGAAGCCAATGGATGCGCCGACACGACCATCGCTTTTTCGCCCATTAAAACTTTATTGGTCGTAAATGGAAAATCAGGTTGCTCTGCCGAAATATCCGACATCGCAACCGACTCTTTTACAGGCACTTCCTTTTCTATTCCAGTTACTTTTTGCGGAACATTACACGTAAAAAACAAAACGCACGCGAGTAGTAGTGTTAATTTATTTTTCATAATAAGTACAATGAATAAATGAATAAATGAGCAGCAATTTCTCATGTGAAACAGTGCCGTTAGGCAGGACCAATTTAGTAACTCCGATTGTTAAATCAGGGATAGAGAAAACACCCTTTTCAAATGCCGTAGGTACGATACATTATAAATAATGCTGATAAATCACATCTACGGCACTCAAAAAAGGGAGATAGCTCTTATAGCCCAACTTGAAAGTTGGAGCTATCAAATACTTTCATGTCTAACGACACTTTTAATGAGTACAGCCCAAATTGTCGCATTTTTATATTTGTCAAATTAAAAAAAATGAGAGGTGTTCGAGTAAAATAGGGAATAGTCGCAAGGCGAAGGAAAAAGAACAAGTCAAGATGTAATGTTTATTTAATTCCTGATACTAATGTTTTACACACTCAAGTTATTTTGTTTCTTTCACTTAGTGAAAGAAATTAAATAAATTATTCCATAATGCGCCGTAATTTTTTCTTCTAAGGTCGCACTGAAATGTAGCCATTTTTTGATTAATTAAAATTATTTTGTAATTTATTTATTATTAAAAATGAATTATTTATAAATATTTTTTATTATAAAATAATTTAAAAATATCCTTATTTCAGCAGAACCTCTAAAGAATTCAAAAAATCGTTACATAACCATAGCTACGGAACTATTTTTTGTGTTTTTAGAAGGGAAAAGAACAAGCATAATGGGGCAAATTATTTATTTTCTTTCACTTACCAAAACAAGAGCCGAAAGCATCGCATTACGGCTGCAAATAACCCACCGAACCCAAGCCCTCCACATCAGCATATTCCACTTGGTCGAGCAAAGCAGGATTGACACTCCACTCCGCCGCAATAGCCAGTACGGTACTTTCTGTAGGTAATATATTTGAAAAATCTAATGCCAATTCTGTATCGGTAGGTTTACCTTTATTGGTGAGTATCTCGCCTTCTTCACAATGAAAATGTCTTATCATTTCGCCATTCGCGTAGCGTATATACGTATACGAATGTGCGCCCTCGTGCGTAAGAAAAAATTGCGCTTCGCCGTATTCACGGCTGAGTTTTTCGAGCAGTGCTGTTTTGTTCCAAACTTCGCCCAATCCCCAGCCGACTGCCAATATCCAACTATTAATATTGGGTGTAAGAAAAACATGATTATCTCCTGCTTTTTCCAAGCCATGCGACCAGTTGGCAAGTTCGAGTTGAGTCAGACCAAGTGTAGCCGCTACTTTTTCGCGGTAGTTGGTTTTCACAGCTATCCATTGCATTTTAGAACCAAAAATGCGTGGGCTTTCTGGTGTTTTTTGACTGCGGTTAAGGTCTTTTTCCTGAAAATCAATATCCAATAACTCCTCATCTATTACGCGATTCATTTGGCGAGAAAGCACAACGCCCAAACCAACAATGAGCATGACGAATAAGAGAAATATTAACATAACAAAGGGTAAAGGATGGAAAAAGTAAGGTAACAGCCGTTTTCAAACCGCCTGTTACCTTTTATATTTCTCTCCAGACAAGAATGTCTGGATTACGATACGTACATTGTTTCTTTTACTGCTCTGATGACACGTTCTGTATTGGGTAAAAAAGCATCGACTAAAACGGGCGAATACGACATTGAAGTATCTGCCCCCGTGATGCGTGTAATAGGTGCATCGAGGTAGTCAAAGGCTTGTTTTTGCATCATGTAGGCAATCTCCGAGGAGACGCTGGCGAAGGGCCAAGCCTCTTCGAGTACCACCATGCGATTGGTTTTTTTGACCGAATTGATGAGCGTTTGGTAATCCAGCGGACGGATAGTACGCAAGTCGATGACCTCTGCCGAAATGCCTTCTTTGGCGAGTTCTTCGGCGGCTTCGAGGGCAACTTTCATCATTTTATTGTACGAAACTATCGTCACATCTGTCCCTTCGCGCTTCACATCTGCCAAGCCGATAGGGATGAGATATTCTTCCTCCGGCACCTGTCCTACATCCGAATACATCGTCTCAGATTCCATAAAACATACCGGATCATCATCGCGGATAGCGGATTTGAGCAAGCCCTTAGCATCGTAAGGATTCGATACCGAAACAACTTTCAATCCGGGTATATTTGCCAAAAATGCTTCAAATGTTTGCGAGTGCTGTTGTGCCAACTGCCCTGCCGAACCCGTACCGCCACGAAAAACAATCGGGCAGCTAATTTGTCCGGCACTCATGGAGAGTATTTTGGCAGCACTATTTATGATTTGGTCGAAGGCGAGTATCGCGAAATTCCACGTCATAAACTCAACGATAGGACGCAAGCCGTTCATCGCCGCACCTACACCGATGCCCGTAAAACCCAACTCGGCAATCGGCGTATCAATGACACGCTTTGCACCAAATTCGTCCAGCATGCCCTTACTGACTTTGTAAGCACCATTATATTCAGCCACTTCTTCGCCCATCAAAAAGACGTTTTCATCACGGCGCATTTCTTCTGACATCGCTTCGCCGAGGGCTTCGCGGAATCTTATTTCTCTCATATTTGTTAGTCCATAGTCGATAGTCCATAGTCCATAGTTTGGACGCAAGGTATCTTTGTTATGAAATATACTGCAAATATGGGATTTGTTTGGCAGTTTTTGGTAAGGTTTTTAAGATTTTTTTATTTTGATGTGGACAAATTACAGAAAGTTGAAATTATCCGTAACTTTACAGTGTTCTGAATGAATAGATGGGTAAATGACGAAATGAGTAAATGTCTTTACGGCAGTTTGTAGAGACTCAATGTATTTAATATTTACTGATTTATAAATTCACTAACTTAATGGCATTATTCACTAATTTAGTCACTTATGATAAAACTAAAATCCATAAAAATTACGGGTTTTAAGGAGGAAGGCAGAATCGTTGATTTGAAATTTTCAGATGAACCTGCTACCGTTATTTATGGAGAAAATGGTAGTGGAAAGACGACTTTGTTGAGGATTATTCATGCTGTTTTTACTAAAAATTCTCAATACCTTTTTGAACAGAATGTTAGGGGGATTGAGTTAATTTATTTTGATACAACGGATAAGAAAGAAAATTGTTTGAAGATAACTGTCGAAAAAGATAAACGTACTGATTGGGGAGGAATATCATCTGCGAGATTCACCCATTCAACCTCTATTCTTTTTGGAGTAAATCGTGGTTTGGCTCAAAGCATTGTAGATTTCATCGCCGATAAGTCATTAAATTCAATGTATCATCAATCCGTTACAAGTGTATTGAATAGTAAAATGGAATCTTTTGCTACGATGCATCATATCTCCCCACCGAAATTTTTGGAGAGTGCTGAACACATTGAAGATACAAAAGGCACGGATTTTTTACGCGCTAATTGGTATAAAAAAAAGCATATTATTGCCGATTTTTTGAGTATTTATGAATTGGAAAAAATTATTACAAATGAATTTAGCAAAGGAACAGATACTATATCCGAAAAAGTAAAAAACGCTTTCTTCAATGCTATTTCCAATGTATTAGACATTGAATTAGAAAAAGAAAGCTATAACTTGCCCGATAATTTTAAGGAAAGAATAGAAGCAAAGAAAGATGTATTAATTGATTTAATTGAAGGATTAGATGAATCTTCTCTACAGAAAAAATTATTAGATTATTTACATAACAAAAAAACAAATTCAGACATACAAGACAGTAAAATTTTCCGTGCTTTGTTGCTCAATATTTTAGAAAAGGCAGAAGAAGAAAATATAGAATTAAAAGCAGTTAATGTACTTATGGAAATATTTAACAATCATTTGTACAGAAATAAAAAACTAATCGTTACGGAAGATGAAGCATATATACAGTTCGTAAATGGTCAACTTGGTCCGAGACACAGCTTGGAAAAACTATCAAGCGGTGAGCGTCATCTGCTAACTTTTCTGACTTTGTTTTTGATAATAGGACGTGGACGCGATTTTTTTCTGATAGATGAACCCGAAATTTCAATGAATATGAAATGGCAGCGCAAACTACTTCCATTATTGAGTGAATTAAGCCCAAATTCACAAATTATTGTAGCTACTCACAGCCCCGATATCGCCAGTCGAAATAGTAATTACCTCGTAGAACTCGTATAACCATGCAAACCAAACGTAACTTAGAAGCCGCATTTACTCGTGCAGTGATGCTTAATGAGCCTATGGTCATTGTAGAGGGTAAAGACGACTACCAAATCTATCAAAATATCGCGCGAAAGATAAATCCTGCCATAGAAGTTTTTCAGGTCAATGAATTTGAAAATTACACCGAAGGATGTAGAGGAGTGATTGATTGTATGGAGGTTTTGCAAGCTAAATTCGATGAAAAGGCGGAGAATATTCAATTTGCTTTGGGCATCCTTGACCGTGACGTACGCCCATACAGAGGCGAGTTGCCCGACCACCTGCAAGGGCTTTTTATTACAAAATATTATTCTTTTGAAACCTATTTTGCAAGCAAAGAAAACTTACGCAAACTCATAGCAAAAATCACCTACACAACAGCGCAAGACATTGACGACCAAACACTTGATTTTGTTTTGAGCGAAACAGAAAATCCGTTTTCGACACTCTATCTTATCTCTTTGGAAGCTTTAAAAAATTCTTGCGTACCAGAATATAGCAACCTTTTGGGCTATGATGATAGTGTAGAGAAAATTATAGATAAGGATTTTCAAATCAATGTTTTACCGCAATTAAGTAGTGGGACAAAAATATCCTTACTTTTTGACGGTTTCTTTTTCCGCTATTTTTACCTACAAAAATCCTTACGTAGCGTAGGCTATGTGCGGTTTTTGTAAGAAAAAATATCGAAAAAATAATCACGTCAAAATTGTAAGCCTATTTTTGTCCCACTACTTACTTATCAAAAAAGACGAACTCGAAGCATTTGCTACTACATTTAGTTTGACTAAAAACGACCTCAAACAAGTTGCTAAAGGCAAATGGTATTTGTATTGTTTACTCAAAGCGTCCTATCCACAATTCAAGCAACTCAAAACACAATGTAGAGGTGGTCATATCACACAATGTCGCTCGTGCAGGGTCGGCAATTACAATAATTGTCTATTCAAAACCAAGCAAACGAAATATGATATAAAAACCTTAGAAAATGACATACTGACCTTTGTAGATGAAGTCGAATGTCACGATATTATGAGTGCTATCGGCACACTGAAATTGAACTAAATTTAAATATAAAAACCCACATCATTCCCGTTCCATTTCGCTTGTTATTTGTCCCTACTGACTAAATTCTCTACCTTTGCAGCTGCAGACCAAAATAGTCTGCACTACTTATGACATTAAAGTACCTCGCACCGGAATTATACAAATATTTTCTAAAAATACACGCCTCGCACACCGAACCAAGCGATGCGGTCAGTGAGTTATATCAGTGGTTCAACAACTTCTTTCTCCAACTCGCTAAAGATGAAAATTTGCAATTCACGACGCACTTTGCGCGTATCGCGTATGTGTGCCATAAACGCAAGATTTCCAATGATTTACAGTGGAAAATTCACCATTATCGCCGTTTGAGTCAGGAGATTTTTTTTCGTGAAAAACCATTTACTGATGATGAGTATCGCGCTTGCTATCAAGTTGTAGCGGAATGTGTAGCGGAGCTGTCTGAGGCGACAATTCCCAATGAATTAAAGACAATTTTTCCCGAAAAAGAAGTTTTCACACGCACGCCTTTGAATATCGCTAAACACCGCGAAAAAGTCCGCGTAGTCGTCTTGGAAAACGACCATGAAAACCGCACTTTCCTCGTCCGTGAAGATGACCCCGAACAGCCACAACCCGTCTGCGTCCGCTACAATATTCCGGGCATCAATGAGGCTTTTGAACAGACGATTCATCAGATAGATACGGTTTGGAAAAACCAAGTTACGCTCAATCTCATTGATGTACTCGTAGAGGAAGACGGCACGTATCTGCCACGTGTTTTTATCATCGAACCGGATGTGCTGTTTGACGTAACTGCGGTTTCAGAATGCTTCCAATCCTTTGGTACAGAGCCACTTCTGTATCTGATGAAAAAGTTTTTGCCCTTTGCTTCGTCCATACCTATTTTGCTCGGAAATGCCGTCAATCACCTCCTTGATGAATTAATGACCGACCCCGAAGTCGATTTTCTCACGACATTCAAACAAGCATTTCACCTCTCGCCGCTACAATTTTCGATGTACAACGACGGCGAAATCAGGGGCATGGCGAAGAAAGCCCAACGACACTTTTTCCACTTACGTGGGGTCGTCAAACAGACGCTGCCCGAACAATCTATCGGGGTCAAACATTGCTTTTTAGAGCCGGTTTTTTATTCGGAAAAATACGGAATACAAGGGCGTCTCGATGTTTGGCACAACAATCCCAAACAAGACCAATACGCTATCGTCGAACTCAAATCGGGCAGTCCGTTTCGTCCAAATCGGCATGGATTGAGTGGCAGTCATTACACCCAAACGCTCTTGTATGATTTGCTCGTGCGCTCCGTTTATGGCGAGGCAACTAAGACGGGTTTGTACATTTTATATTCCAAATTGGACGAAAACCCTTTGAAGTTTGCACCGCCCGAATCGGTACTCCAACACGAAGCACTTAACATACGTAATCAGTTGATTTCCATCGAAGAAAACCTCATTCGACTGGATAAACGCGAGTACCTTGACCGCAATGTTTTAGATAGAATCACGCCTCAAAAGTTTGTTCGCGCATCGGGTTTTACCAAGACAGACGCCAATTTTTTTTCGGGCGTCATGGGAAAAATGAACGTCTTGGAACGCGCTTATTTGCTCTCCTTCACCGCCTTCATAGCACGCGAACATCGCTATGCGAAAACAGGCATTGACGGCAACGACAAATCGGGTGGTTTGGCGTCCTTGTGGCGCAGTCCATTTAAAACAAAACAAGAAAATTTTTATATAATAAATCATTTAACCATCATCGAGAATCATTCGCGCGAATCTGACCCGCGATTGGTGTTTGAAAAGACGGAAATGACGACGCCTTTGGCAAATTTCCGCGAGGGCGATATTGCGGTTTTGTACCCCACACAAAATGACGATTCGACGGTTTTGACCAACCAAATTTTTAAATGTAATATCATCGAAATGCAAGGGGAACGAGTAGTAGTTGCTCTTCGCTCAAAGCAATTTAATGACAGCCTTTTCCGCGAAGAAAAATACTGGAATCTCGAACATGATTTGCTTGATAGCGGCTTCACGAATTTGTACCGCAATTTGTTTGCATTCGTACAATTTCCCGATAGGAAAAAGAAAATACTATTGGGGTTGGAAGCTCCCGAACAGGCTGAAATTCAAGATATTGAGTTTAATCCTGATTTGAGTGACGAACAGGGGCGCATCTTGGAAAAAGCTCTTTCTGCAGAGGATTATTTCCTACTTATCGGTCCTCCCGGCACGGGTAAGACGAAGTTTATGTTACGAGAAATGGTCAAGTACATTCTCACGAAAACTTCTGAAAATATCCTGTTACTTGCCTATACGAATCGCGCCGTAGATGAGATTTGCGAAGCCATCGACGACTTTGCGAAAGAAGATTATATGCGTATCGGTTCGCGCCACTCTACGGAGGAAACCTATCGTCCGCGTTTGTTTCAAGAAAAAATAAAAGGGGTGACGACTCGCGCAGGTTTGCGTGAGGTGATCGCGGCGCATCGGATTGTAGTTTCTACGGTCATGTCAATGGGTAATCGCTCGCAATTGCTTGATTTAAAGCGATTTGACCGTGTGATTATTGATGAGGCTTCGCAGATTTTGGAGCCGATGTTGGTGGGTTTGTTGCCGCGTTTGCCGCGATTTATTTTGATTGGCGACCATAAACAACTCCCCGCCGTAGTGGTGCAAAGCAAGGAAGAATCTGCCGTAAGTAATCCGTCTTTATTGGAAATTGGGTTACATAATCGCCGCAATTCTTTGTTTGAGCGTTTGTATCATTTATGCGAAAAAAATAAGTGGACGTGGGCATACGGCATGCTCACGCATCAAGGCAGAATGCACGGCGATATTTCGGAATTTCCGAACCGTTTTTTTTATGAAAATGAATTAAAATTGCTACCGGAAAATTGTGTGGCAGGTGCATGGCAGAGTGTTCCCTTGAAATTTGAAAAGATGCTCTCCTCCCCTACTCCATTAGAAAAAATGATAGCCGAAAAGCGTATGATTTATATTCCGACGGAAGTAGAACGCAAAGCACAGTCGAATAAAATCAACAGATGTGAGTCGCGCTTGGTAGTGGAGTTAATTCATTCATTTAAAAATATTTATAAAAAAAATAATTTACCATTTAATTCAAATACACTTGGTGTAATTACGCCATATCGCGCTCAAATTGCCGAAATAAAAAACGTTTTACAACAAATGAATGACCCGGCATTGAACGATATTTCAGTGGAGACGGTGGAGCGTTATCAAGGCGGTGCGCGAGATATTATCATCATTTCGCTGTGCCTAAATACAGCCTATCAAATGGATAAACTCGTCTCCATGTCTGACGATGGAAAAGTGGACAGAAAACTGAATGTCGCACTAACGCGGGCACGTAAGCATTTGGTGATTTTGGGAAATCGGGAATTGATGGGTTTGAATGGGGTGTATCGGGAGTTGGTGGAGTTTTTGGGAGGGTGATTTAATCAGTTTCTCCTTTCTCAATTTGCTCAACAAATTCTTCCGTAACACCAAAAACTTCAGCAATTTGTGCGATACTCAAAGTTCCGATTGATAACAAAGATTGGATAGTAGCAATTTTTTCTTGCTTTGCCTTTTCACGTTCTTGCTTTGCCTTTTCGCGTTCTTGCTTTGCCTTTTCGCGTTCTTGCGCGATTTGCTGTTCTACTTTTACGCGCTCTTCCTCCATTTGCTTTTGCGCTGCTTCAATTCCTCTTTTGTAATAAACATCTTGTGTATAATCGTAAGTAATTTCCATTTCTTGTATGATTTTGTCTACAATATCTCCCAAATTACGAAGTTTTGACAGCAATAGCAACTGTTGGAGGTATTTATTGCGTTGTGCTTCAGTAATGGGTAGGTTTTTGAGTTTACCGATTGTAAAGCGTAAAATAGTTTCTACTTCCTCTTTGTCATAATTGCCCAAGATTGCCAGTATAATTTCCTCCGGCACTTGCGAACTCAATAGTTTACTACTATCTAATTCACTGATGTTCACCAGTTCAAAGCCACGATAAATTTCTTCTTCGCGCAACTCGGTACGCATGCGCGATTTTCCTTTACCGAGAAAAATAACAATATGTCGAATGGGCAAACGATGTTTGCGTAGCATGATGCCATGATGTTCACCCACTCGCTCGACCATTTCGTAGTCGTCTGCGGTTTGAAATTCGATATGCAGGAGTTCTTCCGTGCCATCTTCTCTCACAATGCGACAGAAGAAATCTACCCTACGCCCAATAGTACGTGGCAATTCAGAATCTATCGGTTTGTAAGATTTTATCTTTATGCCCATCTCACGCTCAATGATGGGCATGAATATCGCCGGCGCATTCTCCTTGAATATCCGGTCAAATATTTTGTCTTTGCTTTCGTTCGATTGGTTTTTGGATTTTTTCATACCATAAAAATATGAATAAAATTTATTTTGTGATAGGTTTTCAATGGAAAACCGGACAGAAAACTAAATATAGCACTCACGCAGGCGCGTAAGCATTTGGTGATTTTGGGGAATCGGGAATTGATAGAGTTTGAATGGGGTGTATCGGGGCTTGGTAGAGTTTTTGGAGGGATGAATCAAATAAAACAGTGCATTTCTGCACCTCTTTAGAACGTGTTTAAATTTGTACCATCAACTTATAAGGGCTAATCTGGAACATTATGCGTATCATAATGAGTAGATGAGTAAATGCCTCAATAGCCACAAAATCCCCCTTCACATAATAAAATTTTCAAAATAACCTTTTCAAAATAAGTATAAAGACAAAAATCTTTCGTTACTTTGTGCGGTACTATCGAAACAAAAATAGTACCACCAGTGTTTACAAGTTA
>Ga0209093_1001694_pt1 | contig 12504 bp, 12 predicted proteins | sample SidtaG_4_FD_187450 | JGI IMG/M metagenome (GOLD analysis project Ga0209093, IMG submission 187450) | Marine algal microbial communities from Sidmouth, United Kingdom - Sidmouth_Male1 metaG (SPAdes) (version 2) | ecosystem: Host-associated > Algae > Red algae > Unclassified | place: Sidmouth...
ACCACGACCACTCGGTCTGGGGCGGCCGACGCAGCGTGCGCCGCGGCGCCGCAGCTGTAAACCGACGCGCCCGTCGGGTTTGGGTGACGCCCGCCGACCAAGCGTCGGGCGCTTGCAACGGGACGAGCCGCGGCGCGTTTCTTGTCCGCGGTCAAGAGTGGTCGTGCCGGCTGCACGCCGCGGCCCCGACCCGAGGCCGCGCGGCACCGACGGAGGGCCGCGGTGCAGCCACCCACTGTCACGGTTTGGATCGCGGTGCTGGGGGGACACTGGCAGCATGCCGAGGCTCGTGGGTCTGTGCAAGAGCTGCTTGGTTGGACAGTCGAGATGCAGCTTGCTGGCGGGCACGACGGCGAATGTCCGCCTGGCTGCCAAGAAGCGCCGTGCGTGTCTGTTGCGCGGGGGCCCCCCACTTGTCTCTGATTAAACGGCTCGGACGCGGGCGGGGGGGTGGCGGTCCGAGACCCCCCCCCCCGCTCAGCGGTCGAGTGGGGATGGCAGCCGCCGACCGCGGAGGGGCACCCGGCGGCCTGGATCACCGGCTGGCCTGGAGAAGCCACTCGCAAGCGCCCACGTATCGGCGAGAGAAACCCCACGTGCTCCGTTTTCACGCTGGGTTGCCCTGACGAGGTGTGCGGCGGTTCCCGTGACGCGGTCACCCAGCCGACGGCGGCGGCCCAGTCGGGGCCGCACTCGCATCTGCCACTTGCTTGCGCCACGGGAGAAATAAAGAAAAGCGCCGCCCGTTGCTGCCACCAGCCCGGTTGCAGACCGCACCGCCGACTTGCCTCCCAGCGTGGGGGACGCCGAAGGCAGCGCGGGGTGGGCGGGGTAGCGGAGGGGGGGAGCCCCGTTTGCGCCTACATCTGCCGCAACGGCCGTGTCTCCAAGGCCGCAACCACGGTATTTCCGGACGTGGTGCACGGGGTGCAATCCTGGCGGTGGAAGAAGAGCGACGGGGGGCAACGGCGGGGAGGCAGCTGCGCCGACGGGAGGTGCACCCGCGCTCTGGCGAGAAGCCACTGTCCGCGCGAAAGGTGGTGTCGAGGTCCCCACGATCCGAGCAGTGGTCGAGGGCAGACGGCAGACGCAGCGCCGGCCGACACTGGAGCCGATGGACCAGATTGATTTCGTGACGGTGGTGGTGCCATCACTCTGCTCTCGCGACCATGGATTGATCTCGACAGATCTACTGTCTTCACCAATCTTGATCAAAGGTGTCACCAATCTAGGTCAATCGTCACGGCCGGCAGACTGCCCATCCAAACGCGTTTTGGATGGGCTTTGGATGGGGATGGATGGGCTTTTGGATGGGAATGGATGGGCGTCTCCGCCCAACCAACGCGTTTTTGGATGGGGTCGTGTTTCATTGGACGCTCCGCGCACAGATTCTGCCAATGCCGTGCGTGCACAAGAGACACAAGAGGCTGACAGCTAGCAAAGAAACAAGAGACGACGCGCGTTTGCTACTGTGCGTGCTATTCCTCGGCTCCTGCTGATAGATTTCGTATCGCACCACGTGCGCTGGCACGCTGGCTTCGTGCTGTACAGAGGGCATCCAAGCAACAACGTGAACGAGCTGCGCAAACGGCGGGAGCGGCCAACCAAAAGCAAGAAATCATCAAAGCACAAGCAGCCCTAGCGGCTGGCATCACGGGCCACGCTCAGCGCACGCGCACTCAATACGACCCCTCCTCCTCGTCGTCCTCGTCGACCTCACTCTCGTGTCCCACGTCTGAGCTGTCTCCGTCGTCGTCCGAGTCATCGCTGTCGCTCGAGGATGTGCGGCCACCGACGTCGTCGCTCCCATCCTCGTCGCTGCCCATCACGCGCGTCCCCGCCCCGTCGCTTTCCACCCCATCGTTCCCCGCCACGTCTCTCCCCAGCCCGTCCTCCTTGAGGCCAATCATCGCCGCTCCGGCGCCGTCGGAGTCGTCGTCGACCACAAGCACGACGCCGGCGGCCGGCGCGTGAGAAGACCCGTCCGAGGGGCGGCCGTCATCGTCGTCGCCGACGCCGTAGTCGTCGATGCAGTTACTCATTGTCTTCGGCGAGGCACGCTGGGTGGCCGGGCGGGGGCCGGCGCCGGCGCCGCGGCTCGCCGCTCCCTGACCAGCTGCGTCGGTCGCGGGCAAAGTTGACGTTGGACAGCGGCGCGGCGCGGCGCTCTTGCGTTTTGACGAGCGCGGGTGGCCAGCGGACGTCGCGGGCGTAGTTGGGGACACCCTCTTCACCGATGAAAAAGCCGGCGACGAGTCGGTGGGTGCGGTGAAGATCCAGCCGCCGGTGGTGGTGCGGACCGCAATGTCGGGGTCAATAGCGTCGGTAATGCGGTACCCCGCATGGATGCTGTTGTCCTTGTGGTTCTTGGAGAGGTGCTTGATGGAATGGGTGAATTCGTCGACCCAGTAGAAATAGGTCCCGCTCCCGTTGCCCTTGCGACGGCGCTGGCGGCGACCCAGCGCAATCTCGAACTCGTTCCGGACAAAGCTCGCAATCAGCGAGTAATGACCAACGGTCATGTCCACGTGGAAGCGGCCGCCCGCGCTCGTGTCCTTAACAATGCGGAAGCTGCCGCCAATTTTGTTGAACAGGTTCTTGGCAGCAGCCACGACGGCCTTCTCGCCCTTGTAAGACGTGAGGAAGCCGTCGTTCTCGACCCACTTCTTCGCCTTGCTGCGGGGCATCGGGTTGTAACCGAAACCGAGCACCTTGAAGTACGCCTTCAAGACGAACTCCCGCAGCTGAGCCACAGCGTGCGAGGTGGTAGCGACAATGACCGTGTGCGGCCGCTTGAGCGTGGGCGCCGCGTTCTTGCTCGCAGACGGGAAGTAGATAAAGTCCATCAGATAACTGTGAGAGATACTGAGCGTCATTCCAAACACCTTGATGGCCTCCTCGTTGAGCCTAGCCGTCACCGTCGCCGAGTCCATCAGGACGTCGCGCGAGGCATTGGTCTCGGCGACCAGGTGCTTGACGGCCTGGCGGAGTGGGCGCCGGAGCTCGGCCGCCTTGGCCTCGTTTGCGGGGGCCAGAGCCATGGCGGCAGCTTTGGACGCGTCACGACCGAGCACAGGCTTCTCGTCCTTGACCGGCGCGCTGCACTTGGCGCTGCCGCTCCCGCTACCGCCGTCCTTGCGTCCGCCCGCCGTGTCAGTGATGCTCTTGACGGCGAGACGCACGGACGCCACCGCCAGGGCCGTGCGCTCTTGTCCCTGACCCTGCGCGTCGACGCGCTCCTCGAGTCGGTTGGTGCTCGCCTTGAGGTGCTCAATCTCCTGCGTCGACTGCTTGAGCGCCGCCCAGAGCGCCTTATTTCCGTCGCGCACAGCCTTGGCCACGTCCTCCTTCACCAAGATCCAGGCCGCTGTCGCCTCGGTCGTGGGCGTGCGCGAGCCAATGGCAGCGGCCGACCCAGCCTCGTCACAGGTAGCGGAGGCTGCCCCAGCCGCCCCAGCCGCCCCAGCCGCCGTTTTTGTCCTCTTGGTTGGTGGCGCAGCCGACTTGGCCGACGGCTTGTTGGCCTCACGGCGCTTCTTGCCCTTGTTGGCCTTGGCGGCCGCGCAAGGACGACTAGGGGCGAGGGGCGGCTGGAATGAGCCAGACAGGGAGGGCGGCGCTGGCGACGGCGCCGGCGCCACCGCCGCTGCCGCGGCCTCTGCAGCCGTCTTCTCCATCTCCAACGCAAAAGAGGAGGACGGGGCCGCCGCCAGGCGAGCAGGAGTCCAAGGCGCGGCATCAATCTGTGCCGCCGTCCACGGCTCCGCCACTGTGGGTGCCGCGGACAGGGGCGGCCCGCGGAGCTCCGTCGCCACGGACGAGAGCGACGGCAGCGCGCCGCCGGGAGTGGACGATGCGACCAACGCTCCAGCCGATGCAGGCGGCAGGGCGGGAGGCGGCGGCGGCGTCATTGGCTTGGGGCGTGGAGGCGATGAAGACGGCGCCGTCGGGACCTTGAAAGGCGAGTTGTCAAAAGGCACGAGCTGACTGGAACCAAACCCTGCGGGCTGCTGCGCCCTCGTCACCCCGGCGTCGCCGGGCTGGCGGAGCCCACCGACGAGGTTCCAGACGGTCTGGGACCCGTCTTGCACCTCGCCCGCAGGCAGCGGCGCAGGGGGGCCGTGGAAGGCCGGGCGCCCTCGGTTGTCCACGCGATCAGCCGCGGGCACACCCACAGCTGCGCGTGCAGCAGCGGGAGCGTCCGCCGCCGGGGACGGCGACGGCCAGACGTAAGGATGGAGGGGCGCGGGCAAGTCGGCCGGTGTGTCGGCGGTTTGAGAAGCGGGCATGTGGTACTGCAGCTGCGGCTGCACCGCAGTGGTGGCCTGGGGCGGGAGAGCGACGGCGGCGGCAGTGTGCCTTCGGGCAGCCGCCGCGACGGCGGCGGCAGTGCGCAATTGGGCAGCCGCGGCAGCGTCACGGTCCGCCAGCCGGCTTTGCTCCCGGGCTGCGTCTTCAATCTCCTCCAGCCGCCGCTGCTCCTGCTCCCAGGCCGCCAGCGACTCGGGTGTCGTTGCCAGCGCGGACATGCGCGGGGCCCGCCCACTGGGACGGTTGCCGACCATGACGGTGACCAACGCGGGAAGGGGGTTGCTCAACGGTGGGGGGGGGTCAGGGTGTGGCGGTCGTGAGGGCCGGGGAGTGGGCAGCGGGGCGGGTAAAGACGGGGTTCACTCGAGTCAGTAACGACCGGGGGACATGGTGCACACCGGACGGCCCCCGCTGCTCAGCCCCTCGGACACCCTTTAAGTACCATTTCGGTGTCTTGACAGGCCAGCGCCAGCCGATGCAGCCGACCCGCACACGGCCGCCCCTTGTGTGTCTGCAGGAGTGGGGCGGCAGGGGGCGCTCAAGGGCGCCCCTGGGTGAGAGCAAAAGCGCGCCCAAAGCGAAAAGGCGCCAAACGCGCCAGAGAAAACGGCGTCGGCGGGGGCACAGGAAGGGGGTGCGGGTGGGGACGGGCTGGGGACGCGTCCGGCGGCGCGAAAAAAGCGCGCACCGCACGTCAAGGCGGGAAAAGGACGACAACGCAAACAGATCGGTTGCCCACGTACGGCGGAGCGGGCGAGGGGCACCTGTAAGTTGGTGAGATACAGAGCCCCACAAAATATGGCCGGAAAAGGCCAAACGGAACGACGCCGTAGACCAAACGAGGGGGGGGGGGGGGCGCCCGGGAAGGCTGCGGGCGGGGCACAGTCCGCCGAGCAAAGCACAACCGGAAAACAAAAGAAAGGCGAGCACACAGAATCGCCCCAAGCGGCGTCAGGCACGTTGGCGAGGCCGTGGGGCCTGGAGCGTTCGGGTTACAACCGGGGGGAGTGAGTAACGGGCGCCTCAGATGGGGGCGCACGGAATGCCGTCGTACGATCGGTTGCGAGGCAGGAGCAGGGCGGCGTGACTCGCCCCAAGCGGTTCCCTGGCAACGGCTTTTCGCAAGGTGCACGCTCGTTGGCGGCGCGCGCGACGTCGTCGCCGTTCTAAGTGGCTTCCGACCGAAGACGATTTTTTTTTTCGATCGATCGAACGCGACAGAGCCCGATTACATTATAAGTACATATCCCGTGCACTTGATTTGTCACTTACTGACGCGGCCGGAAGGACATCGGCCTCGGTCCATCGACCAGGGGGTGCGGTTCAAACCCGTAGAGACTTCTCGCGCACATTTACGAGTGATAACTCTACTTTTTCCACGAAGCATGTTTACATGTCACGTGGGCTGCGTGCGTTCGATCGATCCAACTGTTTTGGTTCCTTCGTGGATTGTTGTCTTGTGCATCGCATTACGGGCTCCGGCTTGACGGCGGCCGTTCCCATCCAGCGCTTTCTGGATGGGGAGTGCCGTCGTCGCCCACCTCCGATCGCGGGGACGCATTGGTTCTGTCGCGTCACGGCAAAGTGGTACCGCTGCACGGCCGCTGCCTACCCCCCTGTTCCACGTGTGCCCTTATTCCTCGCAACGCGCGTCCCTTAATTCGCCTGAGGTGCTGCTGGCCACACATGGCCACGGAGACACCGACCGCGCGGTCTGACGGCCACCGACCGCGCGGTCTGACGGCCTGGCCGGCTTGTGGCCGGCCGATGGCCGGCCCAGCTTGCAGCAGAGTACTCGTCTGCTCGCGGCGATGGCCCACACAACCTGGGCCCTCGGTCGCAGACCGCCGTGAACTGGCAGGACTGTTGTCTGGGCGCTCGCGCCCACTTGGGCAAGGTACGTGTCGCGGCGTTGGACGTGGCCCATTTCTCGTGCGTTCACTGGAGAAGGGTGGCGGGGTCTCTAAAGTCTTGGACTGGCACGGCCTGCCCGCCCGTACCGCGGCGTTTCTAGATGGAGAAGTGCGTATCCGGCCGCCAGTGTGCCTTTCGTGGTGGCGGGCACAGTGGCTGACAGCATCTCGGCCACGCCGGCGCGCTGTGAGGTTTGGTGCGTCGCTTTCTGGTGCTCGTCGACGCTGTCAACTGTTTTTTCGCGCCAGTCGTCGCACCCGTCGTGTGCGCGGGCTGGTATCGGGCTCACTGGCTCGCACCCTTCAAGTTTAGGCTCTCCACCGGCGGCATCCGGCCGTGGCTGCCGGCGTCTGATCGGCGACGCGCCGCCTAGCCTGCAACCAATACGATAGGGCAGCGCCGGACGTCGGCGCACCGGCTATCGCCCCCCACCGTTTTTTTTTCGCGCACCCGACCAGTAGCTCATCAGCCGTACGTTCCTGCGGTTCTGGTTTCTGTGGACACGATGGTGCTTGCTTGGGGAGGAATAGAGGGTTGCCCGTGCACCGTCGCTGTTGCCTACCGGTGCTCAATGCCAGCTGTATCTCTCACTTGTTGCTCGGAGTCTGACGCGCCCCGCCTGTCTCTCGGCTGTTGCTTTTATGGTCTGTTGCTCACCTGTTGGCACTGCCCTACCCTTAGGTATGGCATCATGTCGGACACTCCACCGGAGCAGCCATTTATCGTCTGCTCCTGCGGGTATGAGGCTGAGTTCTTTTCGTCCCTCCGGCGGCACCAGTACGGCATCCACGGCGGTATCACTGGTCACCACACGCAACTGCCGCGGCGTCGGCCCCGTCAGGCTTCTATGCGCGATGATGGTCGCAATGCAGGTGGTGGAAACGGTGAAGGGGGCGGTCATGGTGTGGCCTTGCGGGCTGGTGCTGGCGTTGCCGCCACAGTTGCCGGCTGCGGCGCTGCAGACGGCAACGTAGGTGACGACGAGTCGGAGGCGCCACCCTCCCCGTCGCCTTCCAGATCGGAGGCGCCAGCCACGCCGCTGGCTTCTTCCGAGTCAGGATCTACCGCTCACAGTGCAGTTGAGTCGCAGTTGCGTACACTCCTGGAGCTGACGCGCATCCTCGTGCCCCCCACGGACGGGGGCGGCGCCGACGCTGAGGCGGTTCCCGAGTACCTGTATTCGTCCGTGGGACTGCATGTGAGGGCGCTTTACGAGGCCCTCGGGGACGCTCGGCGCGCGGAGCCCCTTGAGCATCTCCGCAAGCGCGCCAAAACGGGCCGTTTTAACACCGTGCGCCTGCGCGCGCTGGAGCGGTTTGTGCTGCAAGTCGGCGGGGCGGGCCTGTCGGAGAAGGACCAGGAATTTTTGTATGATTTCCTCGACGTCTGGGACGGCACGAAGGCGGGGATGGCCGAGGACGCTGGACATCACGCGACGCTGCGGTACGCGTTCCCGTCGGTCACGGCGTTTAAGGACGCGATACGGGACGACCTGGACGCCGCCGCGCTCGACGCGGGATGGAAGAAGGTCAAGCTGGTGGAGGGCAGCGTCGCGTACGAGGCGTACTTCCGAGATGTGCTGCAGGTCATCCGGGCGCTGATGAGACAGAAGCGCGACAGTATTCAGCTGTGGAGCGGCGTGGCGGGGCCGGCTGCAGCGAGCGACAAGCGGGAGACGCCAATGGACGGCGACGCGTTCATATTGTGCGAGGAGCTCGTCATGAAGAACCAGCAGGAGCTCTCTTGCGTCCTCGGTCTGCACGTGTTTTCAGACAGCAGCCAGCTGTCCTGGTCTGGCGGTAAGTTCACTTTTTGATGTCAGGGAGGGTGACTTGCAACTCGCCGCCGCATGTGCTTGGATGGCTGGTCAGTTGCGTACTGGTGCCTTACGCCGTATCCACCAGTCACTAATGTGTGCCTTTTTGATCGCTTTCTTCGTCTTACTGTCGCATTGCCCTGGCGTGATGTATTTGCTCAGCGCACAATTTGTACCCTATTCGCGTCCGTCTCGTTAACGATGTCTCTGGAACGATTGAGTGGGTGACTATCGCCTACGTACCCATCGTGCGGAAGCTCCAAGAGCCGGGGGCAGACGAAAGAGCCAGGATTCTTCGGTGCGGCATATTGCAGCGCGTCATCTATGCGGCTTTCACGCACGTCATCGGCAGGAGCCACATTGGCTTCCGAGTAAACATCAACGGGCAAAAGGCATTGGCGTTCCCGCGCGTGCTTTTGTACATCTGCGACCAGCCCGAGGAAAGGGCGGTGCTCGGCTTGAAAGCCGGCCAGTGCGCGCACCCGTGCACGGCGTGCATGGCCAAGGTGGACATCATCGGGGCGGCCGAGGCCGTCGACGCCGAGGACCGTAACGTGATCAACACGCTCACCAATCAGGTGGAAGCGTATGAGCACACGCGGCGACAACGGCAACGCCAGCGGCGGGTGGCTCTTGGCGCGCTAGACTCCACGTCGGGTGGCGTGCCAGGCCTTGCAGGAATGGCCGGCCTGGGAACGGCGCCCATGCTGCTGTACAAGATGATTGGGTTTGATGTGCTCCACGTACGCTTTCCGTCGCCTTTGATCCTTCGCTGCATGGGTGCTTGGAAGCCGTACACGCCTGCCCTCTGCTTCTCATTTCAATCGGTAACTGACTGCCTGCCCATTTACATTTCTGCCTCCCTCGCTTGTGTTGGCTCCCTTGTTTCATCAGGTGCTCGATCTAAGAGTGACTCGTACGCTTGTGCACCGCCTTGTCCGTGTTTTCCCATACTTGTGCAAGGGCAAGAAGCCCCCAGCTGGCTCGGGGACGGCTACGCGCCGCATTGCGTTCCAGCGGCTGCTCCGCCTGAGTAGACGGAGCAAAGCGTGCAGAACACCGCCCGGGTACGTTGGGATATGTCATGAAACGTGTTCTCCACTCCTCTCTATGCTGTATCTTCACCTTCTCCTTCCGCGTCCTCCTGAAATCTCGCTCCCGCATCATACAGCTGTTGATCTGTGTCTGACGCGTATCTCCGTGTGTACGCGATGTTTCCGCTTGTTTCCTTGTGTCATTCTGCAGCTACATTGTGCGAGCCAACGAGAAGCAGGCGGTGTTCACAGGCAAGCAACAGCGCGACGGCGTCGCCATCCTGCCATTTATCGTGGCAGGTCTCTTCGGCCCAGTTGGAGACGAGGACGCGGGCGCTGCGTTTGCAGCGGAGCACGAGGCGGAGCGCGCGCTGGCCGCGGTATTGGCGCATGCGGCCGGGTACGAGGCCGATGAAGACGATCACGCTGCCAAGGTCGGTCGCAACTTTGCGTTCGACTGGACGGCCTATCACCACGTGTGGGGGGACACCCCCGTCAACGTCGCGGTGACCTCCATGTTCGCTGAGTACGCGGTGCTCTACGCCCGCATCTCCGGCCGAACGACTTCGGCCGTCCCCCCCCCAATGACCATGACAGAGGGGTTGGCCATAGACGAGCAGGCCAAGAACTTTGTCAACAAGTTTGTCACCCCGATCCTCGGCCACATCGCGTCAGTCAAGATCCATAAGTTGCTGTGCCATGTGGCCGACGCGGTCAAGTGGCACGGAAACGTGCAGAACTGTAACACGGCGCTCAACGAGAGCGGGCACAAAGCCGACAAGTCCTACTACGGCCGCACATGCAAGCACGGGCACACCTTTACCCGCCAGCTCGTGCGCCACGCCCACGGCGCGCGGGCAATCCTCGCCCGGCACGCCAAGTCCGACGAGGCCGCTGCCGCCGCCTGGAAGGTCGAGCAGGCGCGGCGTGCGGCTGCGGCGGATGCTGCTGTGGGAGGGCGTGGGGCGGGGCCAGCGGCAGCCGGGGCCGCGTCGGCGGCTGCGGGAGCAGGGGCGACGGGTGCAAGTACGGCGCCGGCAGCGACCAGGCGGGATGTGGCAGCGGCCGCTCGAGCGACCGTTGTCTCCCCAACAACCGAAGCGGAGCGGCGGCGGAAGCAGAAGAAGCGGATGTACAACGATACCAGTGTGTCAGTCGGCCGTTTGGCCACTCGCCCAGACTTGGCCAACGTCGGAGCGCTGCTCAGAATGGCGGCGCACCGCCACGTCCGAGTGGCAACACGCACGCCGATCCAGGCGCAGTTCGAGTGTGGCACTAGCGTGAAGCAGCAGCTGCGCGCGGTGCAAGATTATCTAGGGGCGCCGTGGTACGATGCCGTGTTGTACAGGCCCGGCGGCGACCGGTCCAAGCTGTCTATTGGCGAGCTCCGGGCCATCGTGCGGGGACGCAAGGGCGACGCGGTCATCCTCGCCGCGATGGAGGACGTGTCAGACGAGCCTCTCTGCCCATTTGTCGCGCGTGGGTGTGTGCGCCTCAAGTGGCATACCAACGAGAACGCCACGGACGTCTCGCTGCGGCTGGTGCCAGCGGCGCACGTGCAGCGGCTTGCGTTCGTGGTCCCCGACTTTGCGGACCTAGCCGCTCGCGAAGGAGTCGACGCGGAAGTACCGGCCCTGGACAGCCCACTCCAGGAGCGCCTGGACATGCGCTTTTTTCTCAACGTTTTCTTTCCGTGGGACGTGAAGTAATATGTGTTCTGTTCAGTTCTGTTCACACGCCCATACCGTCCCAAGAGTCCCCAGTGGTCGCGACCGAGCAGCTCCACTCCTAGCACTAGCACTCTCCCGGCGAGACCCGCCGTGCTCTGCCGCGACCGCGGTGCCCAGAGCACCACACCTCGTCAGTCTCGTCGGCGGCGGCGGTGGCCGCTGTCGCTGCCGCCGGGAGTAGCGGGGCACGTCCATTCCTCGCCACGGAGCCGTGGGAGCAGCCGCCGCCGCCGCCGCCGGTGGTAGCGGGGGTGGGGGGGAACGTCCACCCCTCGCCGCGGAGCCGCGGGAGCAGCCGCCGCCACCGCCGCCGGTGGTAGCGGGGGTGGGGGGGCACGTCCACCCCTCGGTGTGGAGCCGCGGGAGCAGCCGCCGCCGCCGCCGCCGGTGGTGGCGGGGGTGGGGGGGCACGTCCACCCCTCGGTGTGGAGCCGCGGGAGCAGCTGCCGCCGCCGCCGCCGGTGGTGGCGGGGGTGGGAGGGCACGTCCACCCCTCGGTGTGGAGCCGCGGGAGCAGCCGCCGCCGCCGCCGCCGGTGGTGGCGGCGGTGGGGGGGCACGTCCACCCCTCGGTGTGGAGCCGCGGGAGCAGCCGCCGCCGCCGCCGCCGGTGGTGGCGGGGGTGGGGGGGCATGTCCACCCCTCGGTTGGAGCCGCGGGAGCAGCCGCCGCCGCCGCCGCCGGTGGTGGCGGGGGTGGGAGGGCACGTCGACCCCTCGCCGCGGAGCCGTAGTAGCAGCCGCCGCCGCCGCCGCCGGTGGTGGCGGGGGTGGGGGGGCACGTCCACCCCTCGGTGTGGAGCCGCGGGAGCAGCCGCCGCCGCCGCCGCTGGTGGTGGCGGTGGTGACGACGATCAGCCAAGACGCAGTCGAGGCGGGCGGGCACAGTCACGTCAGTCACAGTAAGCCGCGGCCGAAGAAAAGTCTCACATTCTGACGCGAGTCTCATGGTCACTGCTGGCCCAATCACAACACGGGCAACTCCCGCGGTGCTGAGAGAGGAGGGAAAGAAACGGACGTGCTGCACAGCCTTGCCGTGACTTGTGACTCGCCCTCGGTCGGGGAAGCCCATCCAAAGTGAGTTTGGATGGGAAATCGGAGGGCGCTCACACGGCACAAAAACGCCCATCCAAATCGGGTTTGGATGGGGGATGGGGATGGATGGGGATGGATGGGCGAGTCTGGCAGCAGTGACGATGATGACGGGCAAGGTGGAAACTGTGATTTCCTTCTGTCAAGTTATGGGCGACTTGTTGGAAGTGGAGTTCAGTTGAGGCAAGTGCCTGTCGTGCGATCCACGTCTTCCCGCGCTTCCGAGTTGCACCGCGTGGCCGATGCCCTGTGCGTCTCTGCCGCTTGATGGTGGCTCACCCACGTCCCGCCGCCACACTGCCTGTCCGAGCGTTGCCACTCTCTCTTGACCATTGCCACCCACGCCCACGCCACCGTTTCTACTCACATCCGCATCACCCTTTTCCCCCACGTCTGCGCGTTGCCACCACCGAGTGTACCCGTTGTCTCTTCCCGTCTCTGCGTGCGACTGTCCGTCACCGCCGATCTCCCCCCCCCCCCCCCCGACGTCGGGTGGGCAGCCACCCTCGACGCCTTCATCACCCGCCTCCTCCTGCGGCACCTCGTTGACCCCCCCTGCGCCGTCCTGCTCATCACGCCGACCCCCCCCGCGGTCGCCGCCCCCCCCAA
>Ga0209093_1001695_pt1 | contig 12504 bp, 10 predicted proteins | sample SidtaG_4_FD_187450 | JGI IMG/M metagenome (GOLD analysis project Ga0209093, IMG submission 187450) | Marine algal microbial communities from Sidmouth, United Kingdom - Sidmouth_Male1 metaG (SPAdes) (version 2) | ecosystem: Host-associated > Algae > Red algae > Unclassified | place: Sidmouth...
GGGGCGCACCCCCCCCGCCCCACCCGACGGGGCCGCCTCACACCACCACCCCCGAGCACTGGATGCCGTTGAAGCGCCCAGACGCCTCGTCATAGGCAAAGAGCTGGCCGCCCGGGCAGCGGGTGACACATTCTGGTAACCGATTGTACATCGCGGTGCGAGTTGCTGTGAAGAAGGTGGCCACCACGAAGGTGCCCGCCAGTATTGAGAATCAATTGAATCACACTGGAATTACACTTGGCTCGCGTGCCTCGTAAATACAGTAGCGGTCTGTCCGGTGCCCGCATGTTCTTTCGCACCCCGGTTCTGCGGGCCCCGCGGAAGTGCGAAACGTGCCGCGAAAGGGCCTGAGAGCCCTGTTCTGAAGGCCAGGGAATTTCGTGAGTTATCGATTGAATATAGGCTCAAACTGACCTTTCTCTTGGGTTTTGAATGTGAGCGGAAAAGACCAGATCCCACGACCAGGTCAAACCACAGCGCGCCTTAACATGGCTACTAATTTTACAATCCCTTTTGCACTAATATAGCTTCCAGCATGATTTTCAAAATGACCTGCTTCTGCGAGAGGCCAAACGGGTGGCAGTCATGGAACACAGCAAGGACCTGATCAACAGACCGAATGAAGCTGGGCAACAGCTTTGATGACACCTGCTTTCAGTCTCACAGACACTATTTCTGTATCCCGACCAGCGGTGGTCCCGCACGGATCCGTCTAGCCAACCTGGACCACACTCCTCATCTGCGTCTTTGCACCTACTGAAATGCAAAACACAAGACACTCAACCGATCACAACGATGTGTAGTACTCAGAGTCAGAAGCCTTTACTTCCCGACGCAGAGGCACCAGGGAAATACAAAAAAGGCAACAGGGAAAAGACTGACAGGGTCGAGCGCCGTGCTGGTACCCACGCAGCCACAGTGTCTACCAGTAAGACCTTGCGACAGCCACAACCTGGCGCGGCGCACGCGGACGTCCGGCGGGCCGCTCAATGCGCGGCCGACCAGAATTCCCGTTCGGCAGGATGAGGCCGTCTTGGTCGTGAGTTGGAACACCGCAGACTGGTGGAGACGACGGTGTGGGCCTCGCAACCACACACCCACGGAGCGACGGCGTGCCCACACGCCCCTACGGGCAGCCACCGACAGTCTGTAGACACCCGGCGGCTCTTGGTCCTCGACGCTGCGTGCAAGTGAGCCGCCGCCATCGCCAACAGGGCGCCATCCACGGCATGTAGATGCCGACTGTTAGCGACAACGGCAAGTGGCCAAAACAAGATACGAAGCCGCGTTGACCACAGCTCAGCGTGAAAGGAACAGCTCCACCCTGGATGCCTCAAAGCACACGGTTCATCCGCGCCCACCACCGTCGGATGGCCGGGGAGGCTGTTGTGGGTCGTGCGCTGTCGTCGAAGATCGGTTCCCAGCAGGCCCACCCCAGACCCCACCACGGGGGGCAGAGACGCCCGCACCCGAGGGCCCACCCATCGGGTGGGCGATCGACTGAGCGCCGGTCCGTCCCGACCAGTTGACCGTCGACCCGCACGACTGGCAGTGAGCAAAGGCCGAGAACGACGCAAGCTGATGGCGCGTGGCTTCCAACTGCAGTGTCATTGGGGGACGATGGCAAGAGCAGTTGAGGAGAGGCACAAAAGGAAAAAAGAGACGGCACGGAGCGGAACGCATTTGGGGGGTAAGAAACAGAACAACAACGCACCGGTCCTCGGCAATGAAGTGTGCAAGCCACAGATGCACCACCGACACAATGCTCTTGCTCACTGTTCCCTACTGCCATATGCACGTGGCACACCCGAAGGCTCATCGTGCAGACAAGCGGCGCCATGAAACTTACCTCGTGCTTCAGGGCCTCATTCTCCCGCTGTAACCGCTCCTCTGCCACCACCCGAGCGCGTACGCGCTCATGCTCGGCCACCTGCAACCGGGCGACCTCCTCTGACAGCCGCGCGGCGCGGGTCTCCAACTCCTTGATGTGGTGCTTCTTCCGCTCCCGGGAGGCGGCAGCAGATTGACGGTTCCGTTCCGCACTGTGGGGTCGTGCAAACAGCGCCGGCAACCACACCATGTCAGCAGAATATAAGCACACAAACAACGAGAGGACAACCAGCAATAAAGCATGTCATCATCACCATCCCAAGACGTCAGTGGACTGCGCACAAGAAAATGCTTCCTGAGCCTGCAAAAATGCAAGAACCGTGCCCGCATAGCCATCCTCCGAGTGTAACAGACGCACGCCAACAGAAGAAGCACCAACATACCGTAGCGCGCGCTTGTCGTCATGGTCTGGCGACCCGCTCACCGACTCATCCCCCGCTGAGTCGATGCCGCCAGCCAGCCCCAACCGCACGTTAGCCGTTGACGATGTACTGCCGCTAAAGCCCGCACCAAGGCCAACCGTCGCGCCCACCACGCCGCCGACGACGAGCCCCGGCGGCGAGCCGCTCGCGCCCGCCCGCCGGGACTTGACAATGGCTTTGGTCGCCCCAGCGCGAGGGGACACCACCGGCCCGCCGACGCCGGCGCCAGCACCACCCGGGCGGCACGGCGGGGGCAACCCCCCCCCGGGCGAGATACCGGCCAGGGAGCCCAGCGGGACTCCCACCTGGCGGCCGCCGTAGCGGGGCGGCGAGTAGACGCCGCGACCCATAACCGGCGGGAGCGCCGCGGGGGACAACACATAGAAGGGTGACGAGCGGATGGGCGGCAGCGGCCCGCTGGCGACGCCCCCGGGAGCGGCCTCTGGGTACCGCAGCGGCGGCAACGAAGACGGGTGTCCCCCGTGCAACGATTCCAGCTTCTGGGGCGGGTGGAGCGGCTGCTGTTGCTGTTGCTGCCGCGGGTCGCGTTCGGGGCGACGGGATCCCAAGCCCATTGGCGACCCGGTGAGGGCCGGCAGCCGCCGAGGCCCGCCGCCGCTGCCCCCAACACCGAGCGACGAAAGGGACGGCAGGGGCGTAAAGGGCGGGTACGGAGCTGCATGTCCCGGCGGCATCGGGTGCCGCTGCTGTCTAGGTACGCCCCCAAACAATGGCGGCGCCATCAGCCCCGCGCCGCTCCCGTACGGCTGAAGGCCGGCGCCCGACCGGGCGCCGCCCTGGGGGTGGCCCGCATGACCCCCCGCCGCCGACGCCGACGGTGGCGGCCGAAGCGGCAAATACCGCCGCTGAGGAGTGTGCTCCATCCCGCGATACGCACCAGTGGGAGGGCCAGGCAGAGGCGCTGGCGGTGTCACCGCGTGCGGTGGTGGCGCGCCTGCGTCGACCGCGTCGTGCGACGCGCCGTGGGCAGCGCCGAGGGGCGACCGGGACAGCCGCTCCGGCCGGCGCGCGGGCTGCGGCGGCGGCGGCGGCGGCTGGTCGTGGCCGCGACGCATCCGCGCGCCACACGGGGGTGACGGGCACACCGTTGGGGCCGCCGCAGCGGGCACGCCGTGGCCGTGGATGCCCGGAAGCAAGCGGTGGGGCGAAAGTCGGGTGAGGGTGGGAGCGGCGTCGGCCATCCGCGGCACGCCGACGGCCCGCCGGCAAGGCGGGGGGGGGGGGGGGGGGCGGCACGCGCAGCCCAGCACAACGACCGGCCACGAGCAAGACGACCTCGTCGACGGACGTGGATTGGGCGGGAAGTCGGGCACGACGGTGGTGGTGATGGAAACGAGCCGCTACACCCACCGTCTCCACTGTCGGTGTGGCCACAACAAGCTTCCCCGCGCGCGACCAACGGACGCACCCACTACAAGGAGGCGCGGACCCTTTGACCGGTCGGGTGCGTGGCTGGCGGTAGCGGCGGGAGGGCCCGCACGCCAAACGACGACACGTCACTCTGTGTGTGTGCCCGCACGGGCGGCCAAGTCGATACCGAGGCACAGATTTGGACACGACGCGCCTGCCTCTTGACGACCTCCGGGCCACACCCGATGCGGTGCTCACAGCAGCGGGGGACAGCAGACCACGAGCTCCGGACCACCGTGAGTGAAAGCACGGCGGGCAAGGCGTGATTGTGCTTGGAAGCCGCCGCCGTCACCACCAGCACGCACCACGAACCGGGTGGCGTGGCTCGCCAAGACGGGCCCGCCCGCGCGTCGCCACACCACGTCAAACCCACGGACGAATGACGGGGCCCTGCGCAGGAGAGATTCAGCTGCACGCGCGCGTCGTGCCTGTCCCCCCCACCAAGAACACAAATGGGCCCACGATGGCAATGAGCTCGGGCGTCCGCGCGCGAGAGAAACCGGGAGAGCCCCCGTGGATGCGGCGCGCAGGGTCCCGTCCAGCCGAGCCTGGCGTGGAACCGGAGCCACGCCGGCGCGCCACGCCGCACGTGCACGCCGTCCGTGTCTCACCGCCCAGCTCACGCGCGGGGCCACCACCGACGGGCGGGGGGGTGCGAAACGACACCAGTGCGTGAGCGCGCGCGGGCGCGACGGGAGCGTAGCACCGGCCAACGCGCCGAGAGCTCTCCCCTGCGACAAAGACCAAACTCAAAGGCGACAACAACCGCAGCAGGCAGACGTACGGACCGGCACCGCGGCTGCCAGCGCCACGTACGCGACGGGCGGCCCGACGCGGATGTGACTCGGACGCAGCAGGGCACGACGCCGGGCAGGAGTGGCGGCGCCGGCGGCGTGCGGGCAGGTGGGCGTGCCACGGGAGCGAGGTGGCACCCGCGGCGGGAGGCGCGCTCCTGCACGGCGCACGCTGGTTGTAGGGTGACCGTCGTGGGCCGGCCTGCGCGTGATACGACAGATGACCGAAGGGAGCACACGCGGCTGCTACGTGCACGCTTGTCGGACCGGGCGCGCCGCTGGCGTTTCAAGGGGGGGGGGGCCGACGGCGCGACGGCGCGACGACGCCGCCCAACACACCACCGACAGCAGCGCCGGGCCACTCCCGTGGGGCGAGGGGGTGCGGTGCGCAGGTCCGGCTCCTTCGGAACGCGCGGCACATGGCGCGCGAAGAGCTGCCTGTGGGGCCACGCACGAGCCCAGCGCGGGGTCCCGCGCCAACGAACAAGTGGCAGCCGGTCGTGGAGCTCTGGCCCCCCCCCTCCTCGTCGCCCCGCAGGTGGTCATCCAGCGACCTCGCCTGTTGGCGTCGAGCACGACGGCCCACAACGGCCTCCGTGCCAAGTGGTTTACATTCGAGCAAGGCCCCCCTCAGGATGTGCCCGTTGAGGGGTACATTCGCACGGGAGACAGGCTCGCTGGCCCGCCTGTCAAGGTGCGGGAACAAGGCAGGAAAACAGCGGCATCAGGGGGGGGGGACTGTGAGCCACGCAGCGTCGCGGCGGACCGCCCCGCTCTCAGGAGCGACAACCTCGCCCACCGCCCCGGCCGGTGCTGGGGCCCACAGAGCGCACTCTGCCCCCCCTCCCACCCGTCTCAGCTCCGACAGCGTGCGTCAGGTCGGCGGCGAAGGAGGGCAGAGTGGAACGAGGCTGCGGCGTGGTTTGACCCACTGCAGAGGTCTTGCGGGGACCATGGGTGTGAATTTTTTCACCGCAACCGCGTGGCCGTGCTCGTCAGGCAGGGGTCCAATCGACTAGGAGCCATGGAGCTGCTCTTCGAGGGGGGGAAGGAGGTTGGGATTGATTTGCGATTGCTCTAGTGTTCGGATACCCGGCGCCCCCATGGCGCTGTCGTTGAAGCGCGCTGCGCCTCATCGGTGGGACAGGCGCACAGCCTTTCCGTGGCGTGGTGGCGGCCGCTCTGTGGCGAACCTTTTCCGAGCGCGGTCATCGGGCTCTGGGCGCCGTGCCCTGGACGGCGGATTCGTGGCCGCAATCTGTGTCGAAACGACAGGAAGTCAACTGGGGAGTCTTGGCGTGACGCATTCGACGGAAAGATGCTGATACTGAGCAAATAGCTCTCGAAACTTAACCACTGACACGTGAGTTGTCGCCAATAGGTAGCTTGCGTTGTGCGAAGAAACAAACAGCACAAGAACTCACAAAAGTGTGGGTGCTCTGCTCAATCGAACGTTCAAGAAGAAGAGTGGCAGCCACGACAGCTGGCCAGCATCTGCGCAAGATCCTTTGTCACGACCGGTCAAAGAGGACTCACACAGATGTTTACGCGTTTCCCAAATATGACGGTCGCTCAGGTTGGTGCGAGACTGTGCGACTCGAGTCGGGAGACCAATCTACGGACCTGTGCGCCCCATTGACGGCCTTTTGGCCGGGCCGGGGCGGGCGAGAACAAGCTTAATTTGGAGCGGATATGCATGATTCATCACCTCAAAACCGGGACTACTTGTTGCTCGTGCGGACTGCAACGCAGCCAGCATGACATCCCAAGCCGGCCACAGGGGCAGACACACGGGGGCGCGGTGCCTCCGCCGATTGGCGTCCTCCTCTCTGCCACGTCTTCCTGAGCGTGAATTTGAGCCGCTCATCTGAGGTCAGGTGGCTGACCTGCCTCAAACAGGTCAATCTGAATCTCGCCCCGCTAGCCTCCTCCATCACTAGACTCGTCCGAACCACCAGCGAGGCGCCACAAGGACGAAGGGCTGCTCACTACGGCGGCGGCCGTCAAAGATCTGCCTCTGCCTTTGGCACATGGATCAGGGTTGACAGTTCGCGTCAGGGTCCCTCGAATGCATGGGTTCAGTGCAAGCAGGCTGACGACACCGCGCCGTGCCGTGCCGACCATGCCGCTGGTACCCCCCCACACGCCGACCCAGACCGCAACACGGCCACACGACGCGCCACGCAAAGGCGTGGACGGAAGCGCCATCTGCGGAGGCCTGACACAGGAAAAAGCTGCGCGCTGCCGCAGCCGCAAACACCTGCGCCGCTGTCGTCAGATTTCGCTAGAACACCCATCGGAGGGGGTTTCCGGGCCCACCGGTCATCCACCGGATCGGGTGTCCGGTTGGAACAGATGGGCGCCCGATGCGGGGTTTTGCCCGGGCGGGTCGGGTCGCATCGGGCACAATCGGCGCCAGTCACGAGAGGAGAGACGCTGACAGCATCCAAAGGGCCAATCAGAAGGTTAGAAACTAGACCCCGCCGCACGCGTCATGTGACGGGGGAATGGTTCACACAAGGCCCAGCACGGGAATGTCGGGAGGATTTGATCGTTGGCGAGGATACGCGCACAAAACACACACGGACGCAGCGTCTGGGCGTGGTATCTGATTCTCTTTGCCCGCCTTTTGTGCCGTCATACGGCACCAATGACGCCAAGCGTGAGTTGGATGGAAAGAACCAACATGGAGATGATGATACATGTGCGAGTTGGGACAACGCGGGCAAGCTAGAACGCGCACCTGTGGCGCCTATCGACGCCACTCTTGCTGCTGGGATTCGTCTGTGTGTGGCAGTTTGTACTGCAGTAGATGGGAGGGACATGCACCAAGACACAAGACCTATGAGCGTAAAACTACAAAAGACCATCTCCACCAATGGGCACAGGATCATTCACCATGCGGAGGCCGTCGAGCGGCTAGCCGGTGACCCAGCGACCGCTCCCACTCAGGCCGAAACCACCTACTCGTCCTCGTCCTCCTTGCTATCGTCTTCGCCATCACCGCCTTTACCCTCTCCGTCATTCTCGCCCTCTTCGTCTACGTCGTCGTCCCCTTCGTCGTCCTCATCGTCGCATGAGTCTTCGCTGTCGTTTTCGTCCGGCTCGTCGGCCGCGCTGGCACTAGTCCCGGCCGCCATCTCCCCGCGGACGGCGAGGCCAGAGGCCGCGCAGATATCCTCCTCGTCGAGCTCCTCCTCCTCGAGCTCCCCGTTCTCATCTGACGGACTACCGCCAGCCAGGCTGTCCGACGCCGCCCTCGCCTTGGCCGCCGCGTTTTCCTCCGAGATCAGCGGGCGCGCCTTGGCCACCGCCTCGGCGCGGTCCGCCGAGAACTTGCAGGGGTCTTTGCTCGCTCCGTCGACCAGCAGCAACCCGCAGGAACCTGCCTGCTGCAGCTCGCCGTCCGTCGGTAGCCACTTGTGCACACGCTTCAGCTCCATCGCAAACTGCTCGTACATGCCGTCGGCGACGCCGCACCGGCGGCGCGACCGAGTTCCAGTCTCCTTCTCAAGGTAGTCACGAATGATTGCGGACGGGAGAGCAACATGGCCCATTGTGCAGCAGATGTACTTGGTCTCTCCAACCGCCTTGGGGTGGACCACTCGCTCCGGCGCGCCGAGGAAGATGAGCTCCGCCTCCACGGAGGCCATGAGGCCATTGAAACCCTCTGGATTCTTGGAGTACGCCTCGTCCTTGAGCCACGCCTTTGCCGCCTGGGCGCGCTCCGACTGGTCGGCGGCGATAGCTTGAGCCTGCTTCGCCGCCTCCGAAGTCTTCCTGGACGTCTTGGAGGCAGCCTTTCCGGTCTTCATAGGGCCCTTGACCTTGCGTGTGCGCTTTGCGGGAAGCTTGACGCCCGTGCCCGGGCACCAGGCCGCCAGTATCTTGGTCTTGAGCTCCTGGCTAAAGTGCGACTTAGACGAGACGATGAGCGCTGAGACGCGGGCCTCCTTGACGGTATTCTTGTCTCTCTTTGGGAACGTGCGCACGCTCAGCGCGTACGACGTGGCCTCGCGGTCGATCATGCCTAGCACCTCCTTCAGCGCCCGCACACTGTCATCGTCGCTGGCGGCGCCGCTGGGGTAGACGCGCGTGCTGACGTCCGTCAGACCCATGTCATTCTTCATGTTGTCCTTGAACACTGAGCGAGCCGCATCCATGTTTTTGTAGTTCTTGTCGGCCAGCGCCAGCTTCTGTAGCATCGCCGCGCGCTCCGGTTCCAGCTTCCAAGCCGTCTCGTCGGTGGTCTTGCGGTCCCTCAGGTCGAAAATGCCCTCCTCGATCTTGGAGTTAACACTCGTGAGCCCGCCGGCCATGCGGTCGATCGCATGGCCCTGCGAGTCGACGGTGCGTCGCATCTCTCCGACTTCGGAGAGCATCTCCTTGACATCGCCGCGCGTCATGGCAATGTCCTTGCGCATAGGGGCGACGGCCGCCGCGACGACACGGTTCAGATCATCCTCCCCAATGACAAGCAATTGGCCCTGGGGGTGGTGGTCACACGGTTTGTCCACATCAATCGGCGTGGTGCCGCCATTCACGTCAGTAGACGACCGCCTGGCCGCCGTCGTGCGACCGCCAGCGCCCTTTCGGCGTTTCGAAGCGTCGGCCAGCCCGGCGGTGGAGCCTGCTTTGTGCTTGACGCCCATGTTCACGGCGGCGTTGGCGGCTGGCGGGACGGCAGCTGCCTTTGAAGCGGAGCTGGAGAGAGCCGGTCGACGCAGGGCACTAGACGGAGGGATCGCTGTTGTGCGTGAATCCCGACGAGATCGAGGCGCGGCCGGCGGCGGCATCGACTGCTGCGTCGGCAGCGGGGCCGGTGGCGGCGGCATGGAGATGCTCAGAGACTGGCTGCGAACAGCCGGGAGGGTGGCCGCGTTCTGGGCAGAGGTAGCGGCTTGAGAGGCGTCGCGCCCTACATGCACCCCTGCCGCGCATTGACCCGTCAGAAAGAGCGGCGGTCGCGATGGCTGCGAGTGGGGCGTGACGAAAGGGAGCTGCGACGGCGCCTGCGGAAATAGAGGCTCCGAGGTGCCCACAGCCGCTGCCGCTGCCACAATGGCGGGCGCGACCGGCACCGCGCCACCGACCCGCATCAAGATGCCCGTGTTGCCACCCACTGCGTCAGCTACATTCGCCCGGTTGGGAAATGCAGCGGGAGCCGGTGACGGGCTCACCGCCGGCAGCAGCCGAGCGGACACATTGGAAACGCCGTTGGACGGCACACCCGCGGAGCCCCTCGCCGAGGCGTGCCGCCCGTTGTACCCAGTGGCCGGAACCGTCGAGTAGTTGTTCCCACCAAATCGCGGGGCCACGAGGGGGACGCGTTTCTCCGCAGCCAGCGAACCAGGAGCGGACGGGGGCAGAGCACAAGGGAAGCTGTATCCACTTGCGTAAACAGCGGGGGGGCCAGAAAGATAAGCAGGGACCCCCGCGTACGGAGGGATTCCTTGGTTCGGCGCCTCGCCCGGGCCGCCTCGGTCGCCAAAGGTCGCGCCCATCACCGGGCGAGCGGCGCCGGACGCAGACGCGGCAGGGTCGACATGGGGCACGCTGCGCACGACCGTAATCTCAGCGTCACCATCTAATCCAGGCGCCGATGCCGTCGTGTAGCACCGGAGGTCGAGAGATTGGTCGTAGTCTGGTCCCATAACAGGTGTCATGGTCCGGGCCTGAATGCGCGGCGCCCCGAGGCGGCCATTCGCAGGCATCTGGCCGCCCCCGGCCATGAGAGATAGGGTGGCGGACCCGTAGAAGTGGAAGTGGAAAGGGTGAGGTGGTCCTCCCGTGGAGGGAAAACAAAGCGGCCCAGGAGCAACTGGGGGGCCGTCTCGTAGTCGAGGTAGTGGGGGTCGTGTGGAGAGGTGAGGGGAGAACGGTAGGGTAGCCATGTCGAAGCTGCCGCCGCGCACCCTTATGAGTGGGGGGAGTGGCTCCGAGCAGCCCCTGTAACCGGCCACCCACGGGCGGCGCACGCCTGCCCAGCGCACGCCGGCTCAGTGCACGCCTTTCCAGGGTGATCCTCTCCGAGTGCCTCCGCCCGCTGCACCCTCGCCCACCACGCGCTCACCCACCACGTGCGGCCAGCCAACGCGCGGCCGGACACCGCGCATCCGCGCCAACGCGCGCCCGCACACCGCGCACGCGCGCCAACGCGCGCCCGCCCTCCGCACGCCCGCCAACGGCGCGCGCTCGTCCGCCGCGCGACAGCCCAGCGCTCTCCCGTTTGTAGCGCCGCCGCCCAGGGCGGCCCTGGCCACCGAGCGCCCCGCTCGCGAGCGCGCCCAACGCGCTCCCGGACGGGAACCGGAGCTCCACGATTTGGGGCCAGTGCTGCGCCCGATGGGATGCACATGCGAAGGCAAAAGCGAAACCAAAGAGGAGGCACGCGGACCGAGAAAGCGCGGGGCAAAAACAAACGGAGAAGTGCTCGATGGTGGACATGGAGGCAGAGGTGGACCCAGCACACCAGCGGTGTTAGAACGAGCAGCTGCGGAAGGTGCCACCCGATCCGCCCCTTGTCCCAATCCACAAGCTGCCAGACGCCGCTCTCTCTGCGGACAGCTCACCAAGACACACCGATGCGCGGGGGCACCGGCGTCCGCAAAGACACAGAGTCGACGTACGTGGCGCGAAGAGGAACAGATGCAGCAACCGTCCGCGCGTGGGACGGTCAAACGGAAAAACCGTCTGGGCGCCGTCGGGTGCTCATAGCTCGTCTCGATCCGTCGTGTTAACCTCCTTTCCCCGCCCCGGTGGCCGTCGCGGCCTCAGAATCGATCCGATCCACGGCGAGAGGTGGAGCGACATCGGGCGTCGTTGAGGGTGCCGAGGAGCTTGCGACGTAGGCCCCCTCATCATGTGCGTGTGTCACGGCTGACGAGGCGGACGCACGCGTTCCGGCTGAGTGCGTGTCAGAACGATGGAGGCAAGACAGGCTGGCCGTCCGTCAGATTTCCGAGATTGCTGTACTTTCAGGGTGTTTTCATCTGGGATTGAGTCATCAAGTGCGACTAACAATGAGCGTAACTCCGGTTTCGAAGGACTTATGTGCCCAGCAGTAACCTCTGTCGCATTTTGATCCATGTTAAGTGGCCATGAGCACCTGGGCGATCTGTCAATTCGATCGGAGGGTGGGCACATCAACGTGCGCAGCTGACTCGCGGCTCTGCGCACGGACGACAGCTTCCTCGTCCCTCCTCACACCGCTGCTGCTGTCCGTGAGCGAACGGCCGATGGGTGCCAACGCGGTGGGCGCCGGGTGGGGGGCTGATGGCACTGCCCGTCGTGAGCCCCCTGGTTCTAACCCTCCGGTGTCCTGACCAACAGCGGGCGCCGGGGGGGGGACTCACTGTGCCACCCGCATCCAGCCGAGCACGTTGCTGCTTGAGAGATGACCGGCTTGGTGAGCCTGTGTGTCCCATTTCAATGTGCAGGACCACGTACCTTGTGCGCCGCGGGCTTGGGCGGTGGATTGTGTGGGTCGCCTGGATCGGCGAGGGACCAGGTTTTGATGGCGCGAGGCGACGCCCATGCACGGAGCGCCACGCGGCTGGTGTTGGCCGGTTTTCTGACGAGCTGTCCAGAGGTGCTTCACTTATGTAGTCAACGTTGACGTGCCGCTGTGCAGTTTGGTCCCGGCGGCGACTGCGGTGCTCGTTCTTTACGAGAGCGCGCGAAAGCGTGGATACCTGCCTTTTTTGGTGACGCACTGGTCGCTCTGAGGTTTCTCGCCAAGGTACTTTTGCGAGGGAGGGGCACCCGGCTGTGCGGTCACCTCGAACCGCCGTTTTTTGTCAGGGGAGGACCGACAGCCACGCAGTGTCTGGCCGGTGGGAGCTGGACGCGCGCCATTGCTGACGACTGGGGAGTGCTTTGGGCGCTTGATTGCCCGAGTGCAGTGGCCAACGTATGCAGTTTGTCTTCTTGAGACTGACTCTCCCCCCCCCCCCCCCCCCCCCCCC
>Ga0209093_1001696_pt1 | contig 12503 bp, 8 predicted proteins | sample SidtaG_4_FD_187450 | JGI IMG/M metagenome (GOLD analysis project Ga0209093, IMG submission 187450) | Marine algal microbial communities from Sidmouth, United Kingdom - Sidmouth_Male1 metaG (SPAdes) (version 2) | ecosystem: Host-associated > Algae > Red algae > Unclassified | place: Sidmouth...
GGGTGGGGGGGGGGGGGGGGGGGGGGGGGGGGGGGGGGGTCCCCGGCGCCGGCGGCGCCAGGCGCCACGGCGGCGGCGGCGGCGGCGGCGGTGGCGGTGGCGGCCTCGGCCTCGGCCGCCGCTGCCAAGTGGGCGTGATCAATCGCCAAGGCCACGTTGACGAGGGCGACCGTTGGCGCGTGGCCCGCGGCGGCGGCGACGGCGTGGGAGGTCAAGCCAGTCAACAGTGGGGAGAGCAGGTGGGCGGCAGAGGAGGGGTTGCGGAGCACACCAAAGAGCGCCTGGTACGGGATGGGATTGCCCTGTGCAGTGCAAGTCGGCGAGGTGCACCAGGATACCAAGTCGAGCACAACAAAGCGACAGCCACGCCACACGCCAAAGAATACCACACATGCACACACAAACACAATGAATCAGCACAAAAAGTAAATAAAGGTGCGTCAGCGCTGGCTGCTCCACGACCACAAACCTGCCCTCAGACAGCACCCCTCGGCAACGACGCTGCGGCCAAGGGCGCCCGCCAACGACCCGCACGGGCACACGCCCTCCCACCCCAACACGCCACAAAACGTACCGCCAGCAGCGCATCAAGCGCGGCCGACACGGCTTCCGCGCCCTGGCCTCGCGGCCACGCCGGGTCGGTCACTGGCGGCGGCGGGCCGGCGGCTTTTGGCACGCCGCCCGCGCCGCTCGTCCGCCACCCCACGGTCAGCGGGGTGGACGCTCCGTGGGCGCCCCCACCGCTCCCACCACCGAGGGGGGGGGGGGGGAGCGCCGCAACGGCGGCGTCGACCATGGCGGCGCCCGCGCCGGCGCGCGGCGGCGGGCGGCGGGCGGGGACGCGCGCCGGGGCGGCGCGCGCGCCACGTGCGACCGCGGGGCGGCGTCGAGAGCGGCGACGGGGCAGGGGAGGGAGGGAAGGGCAGGCGAGGGTCGACAAAGGGCAAACGAAGAAACGGGAGCAGCTGTGGTGGTGGGGGTGCGGGCCCCGCCCGCAGTGACGGCGGCGGCGACGCGGACGGGTGGTGCGGCGGGGGGGGGGTCTGGTCACCCGCCAGTGCCGCGCGCGGCCGCCGGCTCGCGCGAAGGTCGCGTCGCCGACGGCGTCCACGACACTGTGTCCGACGCCGTGTCCAGGCCCCTCAGATTCAAACATTGATCTTGGGTTCTGCCTGTGGGTGCTACCTTGGGATTGGATCTGGTGCCTATTCTACCGAGTGCATCATTTGATGCCCTGGGCATCAATTGATGCTCTATTTTGGCACCGTGTTTCTCGTGCGTCCCAGCCTCGCACGCTCCTTTTGACAACAGAAACGGACTCAGCGATGTCTTTTAACACTTGGGGGGACTCGCAGCCATTATGCTATGGATGCAAACGGGGGGTGCTCCAGACGCCTCAACAGGGGGGGTCGAACCGTCGTTCTCTGGCCCTGTGAGAGGGTGCATCACTTGATGCCCGACCGGGCATCATTTCATGCCATTTGGCGGTAGAGAAGACACTACTGCCTATCCCCCCGACCGGATCATATGATCCGGTTCGGATCAAATGATCCGGTTTTTGAGTACCGTTTTTCGGGCACTTCCTGCCATGAGTGACACTTTTTGACCTCAGAAACGGACTCAGCGCAGTCTCTTCTTTCTTTGGACACACGATGAACACCTGCGGAATCCGCAAAGGACCGAGAAAGGTATAACAATCGACATTTTCTTTGTTTTCGACTGCTGTTTTCGACGAGTTTCTGAAAGCAGTACCACGGGTGCGTTGGTGGCCTTCCGCACATCGTTGTGATCGTCAGGACGGCGGCTCTTGCACCCCCGAGAGCGGTCAGGCGCTGGCGTGGAGCCATTAACGAGATACTGTACGGGGGCCACTTGGTCCTTTTGGATTTGTGTGGATGGAAACGCCCGTACAGTGAGGATCATTTGATCCTATTTGAAGGGGGAATAGACACTAGAGCTGGAAGCCACGCGTGTTTGAAGAGCCGCATACCCAGTAATCTCTGGTGTCAAATAGAAATTGTATTGGCGATGTACCCCTACCAGGACCCCTTCAGAACCGGCACAGAAGCATTTCCTTGTCCGTGGGTGTGTGATCCGAGCATTCGAAATTCATGTTGACGATCGAGCGTGCTGCCGGCCTCTGATGGTGATGGATTCAGACAAGATTGACCAATCTTCTGTAAATTCTAACGAGGGCTACGAAGTGCGCCACCCCGTTACATATTGTCGTTCCGCCAAAAAGTGGAGAGTCCAGGCCTGTCAAAGAGGCGCTTTTGTGCGTTTGATTGGCCCAAACGTCGATCCGCCTGTCTGGGACAGTCCAGCTTTTGGCGCAACGACCATAAGCGATCAATGACTGTAGGATCTGGACACAGTTTGTCATTGCAGTGGACACGTAGTGGTTCGCGACTTGTCACCGACTTCTTGCGCCGTCTTCACCTCGCCGGTGACCTGTCTATGAACCCCCCCCCCCCCCCCCCCCCCCCCCTACCCCCAACCACCTACCCTGACAGCGAGGCTAGGGGACTTCTACAGAAGCATCTACACAAAACCTCTGGTCTGAGTCGGTTTTGTCGGGGTTGGTCACCCCACAGTCATGGCGTCGTCATCTAAGCTGCATCGCCCACCGCCGTGCTCTCTCTGGTACGTGCATGTACAGTCCCCTGCCAATATCTTTTGTCCACCCTAGATTTGGCCCCTCTGGCTCATTGGACTTCGCGAGATTCTCCCAAGAATGTGATCGAGGAGCGCCTGTAAGGCCACTTCTCCTGGTGAAGCGTTGCGACACGCTGCTACGACTTTTCACATAAAAGCAGTTCCCAAGGCGGCACACGACCTAGGAAAAAAATGAGGAGCACCAAGACACCATGGCAGGCCACAACCGCGTCTCCGTCACCTCCCAGAAAGTCTCATCGATCAAGGAGATGGCGGACAAAAACAACAGCAACGGCGTCATCGCTGCGGCGCTCGACATTAAGAAGAGCACGGTGGCCTCCGTCGCCAAGCAGGCGCGGAGCCCCCCTGCGCCCCCCAAGATCGACAGGCGCGGGCGTCCCCGCCTCCTGACGGCCCGAGACACCCGCTCGCTGGCGTGCATCGTCACGGCCAACCGTTTTGGCTCCCTCGAGGCGATTACGGAGCTGGTCAACACGAGCCGCACCAAGCCCGTCTCTGCACCGACCATCGGGGGGGAGATGATACGCATGGGCTACAAGTCGAAGAAGCCGGGTGTCCAGCCATGGGTATATGACAAGAACAAGGGCAAGCGTGTTCAATGGGCGCTGGAGCGGCGGTCATGGGTGGAGGGGTGGTAATTTGTCTTCTTTGCGGACGAGAGCTCTTTCGAGGTCCGCCGCCCCACCCGTTCCCGAGTTTGGCGCGTAGAGGGCGAGTGCTACTCCCCTACCTGCCTGAGGTCCTCCTTCAAGAGCGGGCGCCAGTCGGTGATGGTGTGGGGCGGCTTCTCGGCGCGCGGTCGCACCCCGCTCTACCGCGTCAGGGGCTCGATGCAGTCCGACCAGTACGAGGAGGTGCTCGGAGACCTGGTCTACCACCACATTGTGGCCGACTTTGGGTCTCCTGGCGGTGCCTGGCTGCAGGAGGACCTGGATCCCTACTTCGCCTCGAAGCGGTCGAAGGCGGTCAAGGCTGATCTGGGCTTTACCGTCCTCCCGAGGATGGGTCAGAGCCCGGACCTGAATTCCATAGAGAACGCGTGGGGGGAGCTGTACAGGCGACTACGGGAGCGCGCGGTGGCACTCACGAGCAAAGACGACCTGTACCAGGCGCTGTGTGAGGAGTGGGAGGTCATGCCGGCCGACTTCTTCACCGCCCTTGTGGAGACCATGCCGCGTCGGGTGGAGGCGGTCATCGAGGCCAACGGCTGCGGCATCACGCACTAGGCCGTCAGGGGGGCGGGGAGGGGCGGGAGAGGGAGAAGGGAGGGGAGGCGGCGGGGGGAGCCGCGTCTGGTGGATGCTGGGTAACTTGAATGCGCACTGGGAGGGGAGAGAAAGACGTGTCGACGCGCGCAAGTCGTAGCCGCTGCCTGCAGTATCGCTGGATAGAGGCCTATTGGATTCTTGACTAATTGATTGTGGGACTTGACATGCGAAATGGGCAAACGATCGTCGAGAAAGTGGGGCGCATACTAGACGTGTACTAAGACGCGTACTAGAGCAATTCTCATGTGCGACAGGCCCGATTTCCTTACTGGCATCAATTCGCAGGTGAAACGGAGCGGAGGCCGAAGGGGGGGGGGCGAACGCAGGTCATCTGGCGGGAGGGGGGGTTCAGAACGTGGGCTACAAGTCCCCCGTGCTGTCTCCGGTGGGGTGTACCAGGTAAATCGGGCCAAATTCATGGGCTTTTAGCCCCTGCTGAAGCAGGCTCTAAGTGACGCGCACACAAGGAAATCAGGTGTGTCGTCGTCGTTTCGGAGCGTGCAAGGGCCGGTCAGGTCGGGTTGTCACACATCAAACTGTGTAGGGCGTCCCTGCACTGCCAGAAGCCACCAGCGTTCAGCACGTATCAAAACGAGCAACGAAGGTGGATACCGGTCAAATTTCCGTTCGAAAAGCTATCGTTGCCCAATCAGATACGTGCACACAGCTTGATGACGCAGCATTGCTGTCGAGAGCTGACAGGGGGGCTATCGCTGGGTTCCATGGAACGCATCACGTATGAGTCGCAAACGACAGCGCGCAGCTGCTCACTGAGTCGAAAGAGGATGGGTGGACCGCGCACAATGTGCCCTCTCGGTGCGTGTGAGAGGGTCAAAAAGCAGTGCGCTCGCCTCATAAGAGCCAACGTGACCGCGAGGGCAACATCTCTGAGGCATTGCCACAGGTCGTCGAGTCAGGTCGAGCCCGACGCCCTCGCCCACCCTCCTGGCGTCGTCCTATGCCCCGCCGGCGTTGCCGTCCTTCGCCACCACCTCGATCCGTCTCCTATCTGCCGCAGGCTCCTCGGTACGTGCCGTGAGGCGAATGTTTTGTCGTGCAGCTGCTCATAGTGATACAATTCAGTGGTGTGTTGTACATGAGTACTTGGTGAGTGCCGGTGGGGGTCTTGCGGACGTACTGAGTTTTTGTATCATTGTACTGACCCGCGTCTCGCGTTTCAATGTTCCTCATCGATCTCTTTGCTTCTCGTAATTGGTTACATGCTTATCTCTTTTTGACTTTTCTGTGTTCGACGCTGGTCTGCTCGTTTCTAATTCATTGATGCGCTCAGCAGGACAAACGGGGGTCCAGCATGCAATCAAGCTGGGGCGGTGTGACCTCTGTTTTAGTTATGTATTCTTGGTCCTTTTTTTTGGCCTGGACTCTGTTTGACATGTCATGCAGTGATTGCAGAGGAAGCGCAGCCGAAGAATAAACGCATGAGGCGAAGCAATAACGGCCCCCCTGCAGAGCAACAAGCAGCCTCAAGACAGCCCGCAAGGGAAGAGTGATAGATCGCCGTTTGTAGGTGCCGCGATACGCTTCTTGATCGTGGGATGTCCTGCGAGCTCTACGTGTCCCCACCCAGCGCCGGAAAGACCCCCGCGTACGCGATGTCTGAGAAGTGTCGGTGCCGTGGAGTGGTAGCCAGGCGCGTGGTGGGCGCAGTGTATTCCGATACTGGGCGCGTGCAGAGGAGCGCCGCGGTCTAAAATGCGAATATCGTTTCTATACTGCATTGGAACTTTTGCAGTGTGAAGGGGGGTCGAATGTGGTCTAGTACACGACTTTTTACCCTGTGCTGGAGGCTTTTGGAGGCAATTTGAAAATTGTGGGTCCCGGCGCCAGTACAGAAAAATAGCATGTGCCCCACTTTCCCGACGGTATTCGCAGCGGACTGTACTGCAAAAAAAGCAATAGAGAAGCATCATTTTTTTCTTTGTTCTTTACGGCACATGATAGAGTGGCTCACAGGGTACTTTTTCGTGTGGAAAGATCAGCGTCGTTAACACCTCATTTTTCGGTATCGTCGCTGGAGCAATGTGCTTGCATTGCGTGCTGTCCTGATGTCTGGCTGTGCGCAGTGATTCGCTGTCTGAGACTCTGCGCTCTGCGCTCCACCAGCAGGACTATGTTTACGTGTGCGAATGGTGTCATCGAGCCTGTTTGCGCCAGAACGCGTCAGCCGAGGCATGGGCCAGACAACGGGAGGACGGGCTGTTGGGAAACAACAGCTCAGCTCGAGCTGCTCAGCGCTGCGCCAGTACGCCCATGCGCCGATTCTGGCTAGAAAGAAGCCAGTGGAGTGCAAAGGGGCAGCTGCCTCCCATGCTATATGATAGCCCGACCTGCGCGGTCTGCGCATCATCCCACATGCGCATCTGCCGTTCACGGAGTCGTCAACACCGACGAGAAACCCACGGTTCACCCTTTTGCAGGAAATTTTCCACTCCTGCGGCTGGGGCCCAAGGCGGCGGAACAAGCTGGACTTTCGAGGCTGTGCCGCGAAAAGGTGTTTCCAGCAGGCCGCACGCTAGCTGAGAAACGCAACCGCACAGCAGAGCCATCTTCCAAGCGTGCGGGGGTGCAGGCAGCAAAATTCGTATCGGGCCCGGATGCGCGTGTCGAATCTACGGCTCCACCAGTTGGATCCTTCGTGCGCCCGGCCGCAGGCACCATAGGGCGCAGCTCAAGGGGCGAGTCGGCGGATGAAGAGCCTGCCCAGGCGACGGGCACGGCGGCGGATGGCGCACCGGTGACGGCTGCGCGTGGCGCGCCCGTCACGACCTCCGATTGCGCGCTCGCCTCATCTGTAGAAAGTGTGGCGACAGCGGTGGCTGATTGTGCGCAGATTGCGGCGACGGATTGTGCTCCCGCGGTGCCGGTGGATTTTGCACGTATGGCGGGTGGGACAGCTGGCCCCGCCCAGCCCAGTGTCGATTCAGCCATCGCCACTGTGGCTGCTGCAAGTGGTACCGTTAACGCGACACAACGACTCTGAGTCGGGGCCATCCTTCGGGTCGAACTTGTGGCTGAAAATCCCAAAGCGCTGCGTGCCAGAGCCGTCAACGGGCGGGATCTACCTTACACCCGTGAGACCGAGCCTCTTTAGGCGGTCGTTGGCGGCAGGCATGCTCGGCGCCGACCCTTCGAGGCGTCTGGAACGGTCGCCCGACTGTTCCGGGATGACAAGGCTGCTGTGGAGGCGGTTCTCATGAGCGTCTGCCACAAAGAACGATAATATGGGATCCTCGCAGTTGTTCCATTGGCGGCCATCGCGGCGCTTCCGGTACGCTTGCAAACCCAGCCCCTCCTGGCTAGTTGTCTTAGCTACGAAACGTGGCAGCGGATTCGGCGCCTGATGGGCGGGTCGCTGAGCGGGCTGGCAAGTGCCTCTGTCATGCGTGCGGATGGAGAGGCGACCTTTTCAGAGCCGCGCAACCGCGTGGCCTCAACCCTTGTGGGTGCCGCGCTGGTCATCCTGCGGGCAGCCGTGTAGGTCCTGGTGCAGGATCTGGTGGCGAGCAGCCAGTTCATCGAGCGACCTGTCGTAGGTCGGCCAGCGAGTGAAGTTATTCTCGCTTTTGGCCTGTTCAATGGCGGACGTTGGAGTTCCTTATGAGGTCATCCTCGCGTGCATCAACCAGCCGCATCCTTGCAGCAGAGACAATACCATAATTTTTGGTGTACTACCATGCCAGAGGGACAACTACAGCGCACTGGCTGCGATGTCGAAGCTCTATGCTTCCAACCTAGAGGACTTGCGAACAAATGGGATCATGGTCTCGGGGGTCACTCGACCTGTCCACCTGACGCTCCTCGGCGACTACTGCTTTTGTACTTCATTTGATGGTCGCGCGGGTGCCAGCTGCCACTTCCTCTCTGAATATTGCTGCGCCTTGGCCTGACCGTCTTCCAAAACCATCAAGCTCATCCCCAAGTACGTCGATTACGGCACATTACAAGACGGCAATCGCGCCGCGCGCATACCACGCATGCTTGCTCAAAAGACGGCAGTTGTGGCGCTCTGCGCCAATGGGCCGTTAACTACCCTTTTGTACCCTCCTGCGGTAACGGTCACGCTCTCGATTGAGAGGCGGCTGCTGATGCTTTTCGCTTCCGAGGATATTGTGCCAATGCCGTTTCATGCTACGCTGGGTGTCAGCCCGCTTCTGCCAACGCTGGGGGTGGAGGCGGTTGTGCTTGATACCGGGGCGGCGCGGGCGCAGAAGTACGCATTGGAACGTACAGAGACTCGGCGCTTGGACGTTGGCGTTTCGCCTGACCCGTACTGGGGTGGAAGGATCGAGGGCAAGGCCTGTCACAAGATTGGGCGGCGTCTTGCAGCGGTTTGCGACGCTCTGGAACGATATCTTCCATCCGCACGTGCGGCTGCCTACCGCCGGGCATGCGAGCTGTGGGCAGATCTGCTCGCGGTCCTGAATCGGGCGGCGGTGTTTAATGCTCCCTAGCGGGAAACCTTTTGGCGGCAAGCGGATGAATTCCTGGACGTCCTACAGTCGAGGTTTCAGTGGCTAAGCATCACTCCTGAGCTGCACATCCTTGCTTGCCACGCAGCTGACTGGCTGGACCGCTTCGGGTCGCTGGGAGTATTCGCTGAGCAGGGTCTCGAGGCCAGGCACGGGTACTGCAACGAAAATGCCACAGTGTCGGCTGTGGGCTCCTATTTGGAAAGCCTACGTGTGATTGTTGCAGCGGGCTGCAGGAATCTCGGGCCCGGGAGACGCGGCATTCAGTAGGGGGAAGCGCCGGGCATCGGCTGCGCCCAATGACCGATGTGCCAAGCGCGCTGGAGATTTGCGGACCGTCCGGGTCCGAGTGCAAGCTGGTCTCGGGACCCGGCCGTCATCGGCGTGTGCAGTCACCACAGAGACCAACGCGGAGAAACGGGCCAATAATATCTACCTCGCGGAGGTGTGCAAGTTTATGACCTACCGTGCTAGCTCCAGATCTACGCTTGGGCCAGCGGCCGCCGTCGAATCTGTTGATGCAGCTGCAGCCGCCCAGAACGAGGCACTTCTTCAGCGGGCCGATGATATTTGCATGGAAGCGCTGCTAGAGGACTGGCACAATAAGTTAGATAGCTTTTTCGTGGGTGAATATGAATGATGAGTTTCCCTTCCGAGCTGTAGCTACAGATCGGCTTCTGGTTGCGGTCGACGACCGACTCACCGAGGCACGAGAGAATCGGATGCAGGCGTGGGTGACACGGGTTGCGTTTGTATAGGCTGGAGCCGGAGTCCCGTGCAGTCGGATCACGCTGCTGTGATCCGATGGATTGCGCGGGCTCGTCGACACACGCAACACGCGCCAGTTCCTCCAAAATGGGGTCCCGGTGTTGATTTTTCCTTCCATACTTTCTGGCACTCACGTGAAGGATAACACTGTCCCAGCTCCAGTGCGAGGCCCTTTCGTGAGACACGGATGGCGAGAGTTGAATATCCCCCTTACACGTATGCATGTATAATAAATCGTATGTGTCTGTCTGTGAGCTTGCTAGCCAATGGATGGATGAGAATCCTAATGTCCGTCTTCTTGGGATCATAACTGGACGTGGCCGAGAGACGTCAGCTCCACGTGTTGCGGTTCACCTGCATCACGCCGCGACTGTCTGGGAGACAGACACACCGACTAACATGATGTATACGTCTAGAGTGGGGCATGCAGAACCACGCCTGGCGCAATACACACCGCACTCGTAGATGCAGTTTCATGTAGAATTGGAGGGATCCCTCTGACCTGCATGCTGCAGGGGCGATGTGCTCGCAAGGCCGTCCCCTGGGACTTCGCACTTCGTATCCGGAGCAAACATATTCGGGTGTTTTGCTTGTGTCCCAGAGTACGGACGCCGTAAGCCAAAGAACGAAAAAAAATGCCCCCTTACCCTCCTAACATGCCGAGTTAATACACTGTGGGACGGATCCTAGAGCAAATGTCGCCTCTCATTAGTCGAGGATCATAATTCTAGCGACCGATTGGCTGGCATTGACGCTGTCATCTTTTCGCGGAGCATCACAGCCTCCGGCCAGAAGTGGCGTCGAAAACAACGTGGCTGCGCAGGGGCGCTCGTTTTTCTTGAGTGCGTGCATTCGAGCCAGGCGCGTCGACCGCGGCTGTTGGATTGCGTGAGGCAACTGCTTGCCGTGTGTGACGCGTGCACATTTGCTCTCACATCCCCGACAGCATACGTCTGCCAGAGACTCCACACGCAGCGCATACCTGTGCGGCCACCACTCGTTCCTTTCTACCGCAGCCCGCTACCTGAGTGCGTTGACCTCTTATTGCCCGATTGAGCCCCCCCTTTTTGCATCCACCAGCGTACGCGTGTGTTCTTTACGCCCCCCCAGTCCCCTCCTCGGATTCTCTCGCCTCCTCCTCAAAAGTTGTTTCTCGCCTCTGCCCCCCCCCCCTCTTTCTCCTCCGTCCACCTCCGTACTCATGTATCCCTTTTTCCCCCTTTAATCCTTATTCAGCTTCTCACACCATCTCCTCGCCTTCCCCCTTTAATCCTTATTCAGCTTCTCACACCATCTCCTCGCCATGGCATTTGCGCCCGATACACCCCCCCCCTATGCTTCGTGCCACTGGTTCATTTTGCGTGTGTTACCTTCTTAGCTCTTCCCCGCTTCCGTTTGGCTCCACCCTCTCTCTTCCAACCCACCGTAGGCTTCATGTCGTCGTGCGTCGGCTTGTCGTCTCCTTCGTTCTCTTCGACGAAGAAACTGCCGACTTCCCGTCAGCGTCGGCGCTGGGCGTGCTGTCAAGATAGACACCCTGCGTCTCCCGTCACCCCAGGTCCTAAAAACACATACAACGCACTTTAAGTTCCCGCCCATCCGGTCCTCTGCTTGTTGATTCACCGCGTGTCGGCGGCGCGACAATGGTCAGACAGCAGCTCGCCGATCGCCCTCGATGTGCATCTGGTGCGAACTGATGTGCGCAGCCAGCGTTTTATGCGGCGCCGTCGGAGCACGCGTGACTCGAAAGGAAAGCCCGTCCACGATCAGGGCACCGTGTCAATGAGCCCCCCCCTGGAATGTCCTGCGGTAGCAAGGGAGGCACCTGCCCCGGTGCACGCCGCTCTCGTCCGTCCAGCCCGAATCCGCGCACTGCCGCACTGGCGTTACGCTGAGAAATTCTAGCACAGCGGTTTCGTGCAGCGACCCGGCGTCCCGCCGAGAAATCCAGGCCTCTGTTGCCCCGTTTGGACAGAGACAGGCTTGATGGCACAACTCACACACAAAAGCATGATCATGCTGTGCGAAAAAAGTACGTAGGGTGGCAGACACCGAGTTGCTGTGCAAATCCAGGCAACGTACCAAATTATGAAGCAACCAAGACGCCGCAACTGCCATACCGAAAAAACCGAGGTCAGCTTACGGTCAGTTTACCTTTCCACGTCCGATTGTACCCTGTCAGTCCCTCTCTCATGTGCCGCAAAGAACAGCAAAATATATGTTGCTTTTCTGCTGCTTTTCTGTCCAACGCTCACGTACCATCGGGTGTACAGCGGCGGGGGAGGCAGCTCTGATGATGACGCCATGCCTGCGGGGTGACTAGACCCCATAAAACAAGCACAAACCAGGGGTAGTATACATGTGCTTCTGTAGCGACCCCCCAATCGCTTTGCCGGTGTACGTAGAACGGGGAGTGGGGGGGGGAGGAGTTGATAGGCGCTGGTCGCAGACGATGCGAAGGCGGTGCAAAATATCGATGAAAGGCCACGAGCGCTTACGTGTCCACTGTAATGAAGAAACGTGTCCAGATCCCAATGTCCCCCTTTAATTGGGGGTGTCAGAGCAGCTCGTGAGGACCGGGCTCGGGACCAGGGTGGGGTTCATGTCCACTCGCTAGGGTGGGGTTCAGGTGCCTAGACGAGAAATGGGGGATACTTCAATTCAATGAGGGACGGAATTCTCCGTTCATGTATGATGGGTTAAGGTGGGGTTCGGTTGCTGGTCGACTGCGCAACAGCGCTCGACTGGCCGACCGCGGCCGGGTGCGCGCGCGCGCGCGCCCCCATCACACCGGCGACGGCACGGACCGGGGCGCCCGCGGGGGGGCACACCTGCGGGGAACCCGCCCTGCCGCTGCCAACGGCGTGCGCGCCCCCCCGCCCCTGCACCACTCCCCCGCATTGAAAACGGGGTGAAACGGGGCGGCCGCGGGTGGACACACTCGCGGGGCACCCGCCCTGCCGCCAGCATCGACGACCGCGTGCACTGGGGCGGCCGCGGGGGCACATTAGTGAGGGGGGGGCACGCCCACTCCCGCATCGGTGACGTTGCGCACGGTGGCGCAGGCGGGGGGGACACCCGCACCATGATCGCGTACGGACACCCGCGGGGCGCCCGCTCCACAGCGGCGCCCACCCCCCGCCCCCATCGTCCTGTCTGCTGAGTCTTCGTTCCCGACGCCACCTGCCGCCGCCACCACCTCCCTACGCCACCACCGGCCGCCGCCACCACCCCCCCCCCCCCCCCCCCCCCCCCCCCCCCCCCCCCCCCCCCCCCCCCCCCCCCCCCCCCCCCCCCCCCC
>Ga0209093_1001697_pt1 | contig 12500 bp, 10 predicted proteins | sample SidtaG_4_FD_187450 | JGI IMG/M metagenome (GOLD analysis project Ga0209093, IMG submission 187450) | Marine algal microbial communities from Sidmouth, United Kingdom - Sidmouth_Male1 metaG (SPAdes) (version 2) | ecosystem: Host-associated > Algae > Red algae > Unclassified | place: Sidmouth...
CAACCCGCGGAAATATGTGGAAGCAAGCGACCCGCGGGAGCCCGTGGCTCGGCCTCCAATCGGAGCCGGCCAATGCAGGTCACCCGTAATGCGAAAATCAAGTCCCTCCAAACAATGCGAAATACAAGCAAAGAAAAATCAAGTCCGACAACCGCCACCAGCAGCGGCCAAGATATCCAAGCGCACGTGGCCCAATCAGACGGCGACATCACAGCCCCGATCCGGCCGCGGGGCGAGGCCAACGTAGGGCCCACGAAAGCCGTCCAGCCACCATCACAGCCGATCCGCCAGCCACGTACACCGCCGCCCAGGCCAGTCCGCCTCCCAAGGGTCCCAACCGCCACAAAACGTACGGTCACCATCTTGTGCAGGTTCTCCTTCTTCGACGTCTCTTCGTCGTCCACACCGGCGCTGCCCAGCTTTCCGAGCGCCACAGCGCTCTTAATGCTGTCGAGGACCGTCTTCTCGACCGCCGCAAGCCGTCCCAGAGTCTGTTTCGACAGCTGGATGTTCGATTCCAGCTTCGTCTTGAGGCCCACAAGCGTATCTTTCATCACTGAGACCGCGGCCTCCATCGCCGACACGTCAATGCGCACCGAGCTGGTTGAGGCGAAAATGACGCGCTCGAGGATGAGCGCACGGCGCTCCCCGCGCGCGCCCGGCCCCAACGCTGCTGCCAGCGGGTCGACTGTCGCCTGCGCGGCGGCTGTCGTCGGGAACTGTACGTCCTCGCCACTGGGGTCTGGAAACGAGCGGGCCGCCGCGCGGGTGGCAGCGCCGGTGGCGGTCTCCCCAGCCACAGCGGCGGCGGCAGCCCCGGCCGTCGTGCTACCCATCATGCGGAAGACAGGCGGCTGCACGGCGACGCCGTCACTGGTGGCAGGGGCCGGACGCTGTGCCGGGCGGCGGGCGTCAACAAAGTTCACTGCCCCCATGGCATCATCATCCGTTGTGCGGCCAGACCCCGTACGTGGAGGCGCCATCACCGACCAGCCATCCGCACGAGGCGGCACCGTCGCCGACCCGCCCGCCCCAGCAGCAGAGGACGGCGCCGCCGCCACCGAACCTCCAGCACGAGCAGTAGGTGACGGCGGCGGCGACGGCCTCGGGAGCGGCGTCAGTCCTCCACTAAGACCATCCGGATACTGCGTCGTCGCGATCCCCGTGCTTGCGGTGGGCCCGCGTAGCACAGAAGTGGCGCCGAGGACGGCGGCGCGCCGCGCCGTGGCCGTGTCAGGCCCCGTCATCTGTGCGGTGACGCGATGCGTCGGCACCTTCTGCGCGCGGCGACGCACACCCAGTAAGACGGGGCGCGCCGGACCACTGGCCAATTGGGAGCGCCGGGTCGGAGCCTTCCGCGCTGCGGGGCGGCGAGGGCCGGATGCCGACGGCGACGGGGGACGGGCAGCGCTCCTCGTGGCGGGCGACGGGACGCCGTCGGGCACGCCGCTCAGGCCCAAGGTTCCAGCCACTGTGTACGACTCGTTGACTGCCGGCGACGGCTCACCGGACGGTCCAGCGGGCGCGCCGGGCGCAGGAGGACCCACAAGACCACATGGGCCCGACGACATCGCCGGTCGCGGGGGGATCGCCACGGCTGCAGTGCCTGACGCCGATCCGGCGACCGCCGTTGCGGACGCCATAAACAAAGCCGGCGGCGACTGCGTCCACCGCCCGACCTTGTTGGCGACCGAGGACGCCACAGCGGCCGCTGCCGGCCGCTGTCCCTTTCTTCGCGTGCTCGGGGGCGTTGCGGCCGCGCCCGCGTACGTCGGCGACTGCGTGGCCATGAATGCCGCGTTGTGCGGCGCGAAAGAGTCGTCGTCAGTCTCTTCCGGGCCGGCGGGCCCGTTTCCCAGAGACGCCAGCGTCACGGCGGCCGCCCTCGCCGTCGCTCGCGTATCTGTCGGCGACTTCTCCACGCCGTCGACATTGTCGGCCTTGTCCTGGTTGCGGGCCGCCAGAGCCGCGCGGCGCAGCTCCATCTTCTGAGCCCGGTCAGAGGACGTGGGGGGGATTCATTCGGGAGGATCCAGGCAGGGGTGGTTGTGGGTGCGCGGAGTCGGGGACAGAGGGAGGTGGACAGCGACACATGGGTATACGAATGCGTGAGTACCAAGTCCGGCGTGAGAAAGAGCTCATCAACCGCGCTCTTATACTGATGCCGCAACCCCTTGGGTCCGGGATGCCCGGATCCGACGGCGCGTAACATCCACCAGGCAAGCTTGGGCCCAGCACAGCTCCCACAACCGTGTGCACCAAGCCCACGCCACACGCACCCCGCGTGCAGTCCCCCCCCGCCCCCCCCAACAACAAAAGGAAAGAAAGACACTGCAGAGCACGCAATGCGCGCCGAGCACCCCACGCTGACAATGCCGCCCTCCTAGGAGCCAGACGCAGACGTACCCTGCCCACCACATCATCATGAACCGTGTGGACGAGGCACGTGGGCCGTAGCAGTCCGCACGCAGCGGTGTCAAGGCTGGGAAGGCGGCGGCAGGACAGAAAGGTGGGGTGAACAAGACCAAAAGCCCATAGGCCGAGGAAGAAAGGCTACAGGTGGAGACGTTATCGACGGTCCATGCAATGAGCGGCTTAAGGCCGCGCTCCAGAATTGCAGCAGGCTGCCGAAAACGCGCATACACCGTCGCACGGTGCCCCCTTCCTGTACGCCGACCCCCCCCCCCCCTCTACCGTGAGGGATACAAGAAAAATACACCACCTCAGTCCCTCTACGAAACGTCAGGCACGGCCACGCGGCCGGGAACTGAGCAAGCCCATTATCGGAAGAAGGAAAGTGCACAAAGCGTACCGTCCGTTTTCGCGAGGCGGCGAAGAGCAATGGTCGGGAACATCGCTCCAGAAAACGGCCAAGACGGGCACGGGTGCGAGACTGTCAGCTACGGAGCACCGTAGGTGACTGCCGGCGCGCGAGCCCCGTCCATGACAATCGGCGGTGCAGCTTCGGCGGCGGCACACGCGGAGTCACGGCGGCAAAGCAACACGGATCTGTGCCTGTGGCTAACGGCCAAGACGACGAGCGGCGCCCTCGGCAGCGTGACCAACCTTGAGCGGGTATCAGACAATCAAGTAGCAGAATTGTAGGGCTCAAACACAGAATGGATACAATTTTCACGAAGGCCTGATATTTATTGAATGCCAATCCATTTTAAATGTACCTGTGGGCCGACGGATCATCATGAAGCCTCCTTTGGTTGGTTGCACAGATCCTGCCTCGGCCATTGCACCTTGTTTGGTTATCAAGTGCCATCAGAAAACCAAGTCACAGCAATGACTTGCTCTGTGCTTGTTGTCAGTGTCCCATCTGTGGGATTTGATCGGTCAGTCGTCTCTGGACGAGCACCGCCAGTGAGCAACGCAGCGGTCGGCACGTTCACTTCTGAGACTGTCACGTTGCTGGGCTACGCAGCCTCGTCGTTGCCGCGGCGGTTTCAGCGGCCTCGTGCCTCCCCGTTGCCCCGGTTCTTCTTCTGCCGTTCTGTTTGGGGATCGGTCGCCCATCGGCGGCAATCGGCAGCCATCGTCCACCCATTGGACAGTGCGGCTGCGTCGCTTTTCCAGTTTCTCTCCCTGACCTCTTTCGGTTGCGTGCTTCTCCAGCTCGTGCCCCCGTGTCGTCATGACTGAGAAGCTGAAGACAAGTACGTTCTGATACCTTTCTGTGTCTCCGCCGCTCGGCGACCCATCGAGAGCAATCAGCCGGCCATGTATGGAAGGGGTATTGGGCGGGGGGGGGGGCCGTTTCCGGCGAGCGCTGCGTAGGCTGACTAGGGCGGCGTCCCTTACGTTTCTCTGACTACCTTTGCGATGGACGCCGATCCGCACGGATGGCTGACGGCTCTGGTGAATGTATGTATGTCATAGCCACGGTCATGTGTCCGATTTTGTTCTCTCTGATCCCTGGTAGGCTGCCACGCTACTATAACCTGGGCCACTCACTGTTTGTTTGTGCACTGGTGTAGCTGCACAACCATTGATTAGGTGGCCATCTGCTGTGCATCTGGTGGCCTTTCAGCCGCTCGTGGATGTAGACGCATACTGCGCCGTTCTGGTGAGCCCCCCCTTGCAGCACAGAGCTGCGGCAGCAGCGGCGTCCGTCTCCGCCTATTTTGGGCTTTCCCCCGCGGCTGCGCTCATGCGGACGCCCACCGCCACGCCTTTCACCACCTGGCCGCGCTACCCCGTGGTGGCGGCGACGAAGACGCCCAGCCCCACGACCTGCAACACCTGGCGGCGCTCCCCCGAGGCGGAAACGACGCGGGCGCCCACCGCAACGCCCTCCACCACCTGGCGGCGCTCCCCCGCGGTGGCGGCGACGCGGGAGCCCACCACCCCGCCGTCCACAACCTGGCGGCGCTCCCCCGCGGCGGCGGCGACGCGGGCGCCCACTGCCACGCCCTCCACGACTTGGCGGCGCTCCACCGCTGCCACTGTGACGCGGACGTCCACCTCCACGCACACAACCACCTGGCGGCGCTCCCTCGTGTCGGCGGCGACGCGGATGCCCACGGGAAGCCACTCAACTGCCGGGCGGCGCCCCCCCACGGCGACGACGAAGAGCAGGTCTAATGTCACGCCATCACCATCAACGCGACTCTTTCCCACCGCGGCGGCGGCGTGGACGCCCACCGCCACGCCGTTCAACACCAGGCGGCGCTCCCCGGCAGCCGTGGCGACGCGGACGCCCACCGCCACGCCCTTCAACACTTGGCGGCGCTGCCCCGCATCTGCAACGACGCGCACGTCCACCACCTCGCCCTCGACCACCTGGCGACGCTGCCCCGTTGCGGCCGCGACACGGACGCTCACCGCCACGGCCTTCTCCTTCTGGTGGCGCTCTCCGGCGGCTGCGGCGACGCAGACGGCCACCGCCACGCCCTCATCAACTTGACGGCTCTTCCTCGCCGCCGCGGCGACGCGCAGGTTCACCACCACTCCCTCTAGCACCGGTCGACGCTCCCCAGTCGCGGCGGCGACGCGAACGCCCACCACCACGCCATCGGCCAGTAGGCAGCGCTCCCCCGTGGCGTCGGCGACGCGGACGCCCACCGGCACGCTCGCAACCGCCGGGCGGCGCACCCCCGCGGCGACGACGACGCGCAGGTCTACTGCCACGCCATCGCAAACAGCGAGACGCTCCCCCGCGTCGTTGGCGACGCCGACGCCCACCACCACGCCGTCCACCACTTGGCGGCGCTCGCCCGGGGCCGCGGCGACACGAACGCCGACCGCCCCGCCCCCGACCCTTTGGCGGCCCTTCCCCGGGGCCGCGGCGCTGTGCACGCTCACAGCCACGGCCTCCAGCACTTCGCGGCGCTCCCAAGTGGCCGCGGCGACGCGCACGTCCACCACCGTGGCCTAGACCACCGCGCGACGCTCTCCCGTTCCGGTGGCGACGCGGACGCCTACCACCGCGCCCTCCGACACCCGGCGGCGCTCCCCCGCGGCGGCGGTGACGCTGCCGCCCACCTCCACGCTATCAACTGCCGGGCGACGCTCCCCCGCGGAAACGGCGACGGGCCGGTTTACTGCAACGCTATCACCAACCGGACGGTGCTCTCCTGCGCCGGCGTCGACGCGGCCGACCAGCGCAACGCCGTCGACACCGGGTTTCAGTCCCCCTCGTCTGTCTTTGACGACCACCGCCACGCACGTGACAACCAGGTCGCAGTTCCTTGCGGTGGCGGCGACGCTGACTGCGACCTCTACGCTTTCAACCGCCGGGCGTCGCTCCTCCGCGGCGTCCTCGACGCGGACACCCACAACCACGCCCTCATCTGTCGGACAGTGCTCCCCCGCGGCGTCGGAGACGCTCAAGACCACCGCCACGCCCTCCACGGTAGGGCGGTGCCCGCTCGTGTCGGTTCCGACGCGTGAAACCACCGCGACGCCCTCGACTACCGAGTGACGGTCCCCCGCGGCGGCGGCGACGCTGACGACCGCCACCACGCTCTAGACTACCGGGTGGCGCTCCCCTGTGGCGACGCCGACGCGGACGCCAACGGCCACGCGCTCCGCCAACGGGCGGCGCTCCCCCGCCGCGGCGCCGACGCTTACCTTCACAGCAACGCCCTCCACCGTCGGGCCGCGCCATGAGGCCGTTTTACGGACCGACGCCGTGCTCAGTTTGCGGCGTTTTCAAGACGCCAATCGGCATGCGCTGGCACGTTCTAACGAAGCACCCTCATCTGCCGCTCAACATCAACCGCCGTCAGCCGCCGCGGCAGCTGGGGCCTGACCCGGCTGCACAGCTGACCCCGCCTGTTGCCCCTTCCGTCTCGGCAGCACATGACGCGGCCGAGCTGGCTGATGGCCAGGGAGCGGCCACCGTCGCACCCGCTGAGGAGGCTGTGCGCGAGGATCTTTTTGGGCGTCTTGGTTCCGCGACTTGCGGCGACCCCTCCCGCGCGCTCATTCTTTCTGAATTTGCCGCAGCTGAAGGCGCTCGTGCAGCCAAGGCCACGACCGATAGTGCTCTTACGGCCGGCGCGGCCGCGGAGCCGCCGCGGGGTGCCGGGGTCAGGGAGCCCGTGCTGGCGTCGGAGGCGCTCGGCCGCTCGTCTGTCGCCACCGAGGCGCAAGCGACGTACGAGCGCGTCGGGGACGCCCGCACTTGCGAGCCGGCCGTCACGAGGAGGCCCAATGCAAAGCCTGGCCAATTCAACACCCCCATACTCAAGGAGTTGCTACTGCTGATGCAGGAGATGGGGGGCTCCGGCGCGTCGCTCGCAGACCAGACCAAGATGCTCCTGTTTTTTCAAAAGTATGACGAGACGATCGTCGCCGAGTGCCAGGCGGCCGCAAGCGCGTCGGGGGGACCAGTCGGGTCGACAGGGGTCCCTGCGTGCAGCGCGTCGGCGTCTGCGGGAAGGACTAGCTCTACTGATTGCGCAGCGGCGGGCGGATCTACAGCCAACATCTCGGTGGCTGCGGGCGGTTCGACCGCCACAGCGTCTGCAACGGGGCCGGACTCGTCCGCCAACGCGTCCGTGACGGCGGGCCGCTTCTCCACCGACACCGCCGCGGGGGCCGGCGGGCTGACCGCCACCGCGTCTGCAACGGGGGCGGGCTCGACATCAAACGCGTCCATGATGGTGGGAGGGTCCTCTGCAGACGCTTATGTGCCGGGGGGCGGGTCGACTGTTGCTGCGTCGGCGACGGCGGGGGGCTCGTCCGCCAACGCGTCCGCGACAGCGGGAGACTTTTCCGCGGACGCCTCGGGGGTGGCGGGTGGGTCGCCCGCCGGTTGTGCCACCGGCGAGGGCTCCTCCGCCAACGCGTCCGTGACGGCGGGCGGCCGCTCTGCCGACGCCTCTGTGTTGGGTGGCGGGTCGACCGCTGCCGCGTCGGCGACGGGGGGGGGCTCGTCTGCCAGCGCGTCAGTGATGCCGGGCGGCTCCTCCGCAGGCGAGTCGGTGGCGGAGCGCCGGTCAACCGCTGGTGCGTCAGCGACTGTGGGGGGGTCGGCCAACCTGTAGGCGCCTACTAGCGGCTCCCCCGCCGGCGCGGCGGCGGCGGCACGCGGGTCGACCGCCTCCAGGTCATCGCCAGGGGGACGGTTGGCCAACGCGTCGGGGCCGTCGCGCCAGGGCGGCTCGACTGCCGACGCACGCCGGGCTGCGGGAAGCCCATTCATTTCGAGCGTCTTCAAATCGGCTAACGCTTTTCGAACCGCGTTGAGGGATGACCTTGACGATGCGGTATTGCAGGCCCGATGGAAGAAGTGCACCATGACGAAGGGGGGGGTCAAGTAAGTTGCCTTCTTCCGCTCGGAAATGGAAGTGGCCCTGCACGTTCTCCGCGACGCCGACAGAGTGCAGCTACGCCGTGATGCCGCAGAGGTGGGAGACCGACGGGAGCACCCCATCGACGGAGAGGCTTTCCAGGCCCACCAGGACGCTATCGACGCCATCTCAGGGGGAAAGGGGTTTGTACTCGGCATCTACGTCTATAGCGACGCGACTTTGCTATCGTGGTCTGGTGGTACGTTTCTGCTTCACAGTGGTTTCTGTCTTAGACGACTTGCATGTGCCTTCTCGGCTTGTCCCCGAATTGTCTCCGCGCGTGCGCCTCGGCCTCATGCGCGCACGAGTGCTACTACCCTTCGACTTTATGTTAGCAAGCGGGCCGAGATTCCAGCCGCTGACGTCTCCCGCTGTTCCATATCTGACACCTAGGTATGTTCTTTCTCCTTCCCCCTTTTCTTCAGCCCACTATCTGTACCCTGTGCGAATTCGCGTGGTCAATGACGTGACGGGGGTGGTGCACTGGCACACAATTGCCTACGTACCCTACGTGCACATCCGCAAAAAGCCTGAGGCGAAGGAGAAGGCCAAAGGCCGACGCTGGGGCGTCTTGCAGCGGACACTGTACCTGGCATTTCGAGATGAGATGGAGTCAAGCCACAACGGCGTTAAGTTGGACGACAGCATCGGCGGCCTGTTCCTTGCTTTCTTCCGAATTCTACTCTACGCGTGCGACCGACCGGAGGAGCGGTCGGTGCTGTGTCTCAAGGCCGGAAACTGCGGCCATCCGTGCTCGAACTGTGACGTGCTGGCGGAGGATGCGTGCACGGACAAGGGGACGACCGGGGTGCCCCGTGATGTGATTGACTCCCTGGAGTACCAGATGGAGATCGCCGCGTTGAGCCAGGCCGGCAAGAAGCGCCCGCGGCGCATGTACCTCGAGTCGAAGAGGAGTATCAACGCCTTTATCCATGCGCTGGCGTGTTCGGGCGGTCTGGCCACTGCTCCTCACTACCTCTACAAGATGATTGCATTTGACCCTCTACACGTACGTTTGTCTTGTCCAACTCGCTCTTTCATCTGGTAGGGTGGCTGCCATTGTGCTTCCCGTTGCCTCGGTGGTCTGACCATACTGCTCTCGGCGCGCTTCTTGTTCCCTGTCGGTCATTACAGCTTTTTTCTCGTGTCGCGCCGTCCCTCCCAATCCTACGCAGATCCTGGACCTTGGCGTTACCCGGATGATTTGCCATCGCCTTGTCCTCCTGTATGCCCGCGTATGCGCTGAGTTCTACCCGCAGTACCGAGACGAGAGCGCCACATTCCGTGCAGGAAACGTGCGCATCGACCTCCTCGGGCGTCGGAGTCTGGCATCCTTCATCCCACCTGGGTATGGCGTGCCACATTTCTGTTCCATGTTTCTGATGGTGCCTGTTCTTGCGTTGCCATTCTGCACTTGTACACCCTTCTGCTCATTGTTCGTGTGCACTGACGCAGGGACTGATTAGGATACTTGATCTTCTTCGCTTTCCTGTCCGATTATCGACGGGTTTCCGGTTGAGGGCACTCGCAGGTACCTGGTCGCCCCCGACGAGAAGCAGGCAACCTTCACTGGCGAGCAGCAGCGAGGCGGCGTTTGGTTTATGATGTTTGTCGTCCTGGGGCTTTTCTCGCCGGGTACCACGCGGCGGCCGCCGCCGAAGAATAATGCCAAGGGCAACGACGCCTCCACGCCTTTGAATACCGTCACAGCACAGCAGCCGCGCCAACCTGCGGCGGTGGAACCCTCCCCGTCGCCTTCAACGCCTGCCGTAAGCGCCCGGGCGGAAAACTCGGCGCACGCCGTCGTGGACACCGCTGGCATCAACGTGGACACCCATGACGAGCTGGAGGACGTTCTTGTCTCGCTGATGGCTGAGATTGACGTGGCGGCCGGGGGCTCCGCCGAGGCCTAGCACGACCACTCTGACGGTGGCAGCGCGGTCAGCGAGGCCACCGTTGGTAGCGGTGTCAGCGTCTCCAGCGGAGATAGCGACGGGAGCGCCACTCGCGCTGCCGCTACCGTCCCCGTGGTCGGGGGGAAGGCGGCGAAGGGGAAGCCTACCAAGACGGTGCCAAAATTTGACAAGGCCGCCTACGAGGCCGCGTTTGGAGACATGCCCTACCACGTGGCCGTCACGACGCTGTTCGTGAAGTACTCCCAGCTCGTGTCGCGGCTCACAGGGCATCGCCACTGCCGTGCCCCCATGACGGTGGCTGGGGCCGAGGAGGTCGGCGTGATGGCCAAGGAATTCGTGCTGGACTACATGGTGCCCATCCTCGGATATTGGTTCAGCACGAAGGTCCATAAGCTTCTTGCCCATGTCATCGAGGCCATCGAAAAGCACGGCGCTGTCAGCAATGGGGACACAGGGAGCAACGAGGCGCTACAAGGGCAAGACAAGCGGCGGTACAGCAGAACGAGCGGCAGCAACGACGCCTTTCGCACGCAAATGCTGAGGGTAGGCCAGGGCTCGCTGGAGATTCGGGCGCGCCTCGCCATGGAGGTCTCCCTGTTTGACGACTGGTTTGACGACGGGGGCGATGACGACGCGGATGCCGCGGCGCTTGCTGTCGGAGGTGCGGCGCCCGACCAGGGCGGTCTGTCGCCTCTTTCTGGGGTGCGCGGTGGGGTCTGTGCTCCTTTGGCGGCTGGATGTAGGCCGGGAATTCCTCGGCAGTCCACCGCCATATCGCTCGACCTCCTCGCAGAGAGGCGTGGCCTCGGAGCCGTCGCGGATGCGCTCGGCGTGACATCGGGCGGCACAGTGGTGCACGTCTCCAACTCGCTCACCTTAACTGCCCGCATGTCGTGCTGCTCAGGGGAGCACCCATTTCAGCACCTGCGAGCCACCCCCCAGTACCGGGGGACGCCGTGGTACGATGGGGTGGCCTATCGGCTGCCTGCTGACGGCTCCACGGTGGTCCGGTACGGCGTCGCACGAGCCATCGTCCAAGCGGTGCGGGGCTGCGCGCGTGAGGAGGTCGTTTTGGCAGAGATGCACAGCTGCGAGTCAACCCCGGGCTGCCCGCTGGTGGGCGCGGGCTGTACTCGTTTGTGCTGGTCAATGGAGCCGGGGGCGGACTGGCCGTCTCTGCGCTCTGTTCCTTTCACGTCTATACTGCGCGTGGAGCACATTGTACGGGACTTCAACGAGATCACAAAGGCTCACGGTGTTGCTGCAACGCCTCGGACCATTCGTGATTGCGCAATGAACGGCCGCGCCGCGCGCTTCTATGTCAACGTCTTTTACCCGTGGCCATAAAGTTTTCTCGTTACCATCCGTGCATCTCGTCGCAGCGGACGAGTTGGATTTTCAGCCGATGTGACAGCCACCGACGTCACGCCGTTTCCCGCCACTCATGCTGCCGCCCGCCCCCCCCCCCACAACCCTCCCTCCCAGCTACACTAACAGCGGCTGCAGCTTTCGCAGATCGCTGTGGGACTGCCCCGGCAGCGCCGCCGCAGACCGACCAACAGCGGCTCCGCGTTTAGCCAGTGGGGCGCTCCAAGTCCGTCAAATGGGCGCCCGCGACTGAAGCGGATGACGGCCGTGAGCCGCCCGCCCGCATGCGCCGGGCTGGATGGGGCAACTGCCGTAAAAAGCCCTAGCCGCAGCCCCCCTCGCTGCTACCACCATGACAGGCACCGCGTTGCCGCGGCAGCGGCAGCGGCGATGACACCGGCAGCGGCTGGCGCTGGTAGCTCGCAGTCGCCGCGGCAGCGGCTACGCCGCCGCCGCAGCGGCAGCGGCGACGCCGCCCGCACCACCGACGATGCTCCCCGTCAACGGAGACGCCGCCGGTCGCCCGGTTTGTACCTTGTCGACGGGAGGGGACGTCGTGCGTGGGGGTGGGGCGAGAGCCTCATCGAGGTGCGGCGGCGGGGGAAGCAGCGACGCCACCAGCAGCGGCTGGCGCTGCTAGCTCGCAGGCGCCGCGGCAGCGGCTACGCCGCCGCAGCAGCGGCAGCGGCGACGCCGCCCGCACCACCGGAGACGCTCCCCGTCATCGGAGACGTCGCCGGCCGCCCGGTTGGTACCTGGTCGGCGGGAGGGGACGTCGTGCGAGGGGGTGGGGCGAGAGCCTCATCGAGGTGCGGCGGCGGGGGCAGCACTGCGGAAGTGGCAGAAGGCGCCGTTGCGGGTCCCACAGCTGCTCGGGCGTCTTCTCGGCCAAGTCCGAGCCCGCCCCCGCCCGAGGCGACTGGGCAGCGGCCGACGACCACGAGGCACACGCACAGGGGTGCTGCGCCACACGACGCAAGCGCCTGTCTCGCCGCGTGACGGGTGGCCAGTGAATTAAAACAGCTAAACTTTCTGGGAGGGACAGAAGTCGGGCACCCCGCTCAGGCGGCCTTCCTGCGACCTCAAGCCCCCCTCATCGCCGGTCGACTGTCAACCCGCATCGCAACGATGGCCAGGATTGGACCTCCGATCCGCATCGGATACTCCATCGAAATCTGTAAACGATGTGGTCGATGTGCATCGGGGGAGAACGATCGCATTTAGTTGCAGTTGACACGAAAGAGGACGATCTCCTCACTTGGCCACGGGCTGGCCCACCGCTTTCTTCCAGACGGCCCGCTTCCACCTCTGCCGTTGCTATCACACAAGCCGGCCAAGAGGCAGCTGGGTGCCCGTCCCGCGGCGACGCGACCCGCCCCGTCGCTGCCATTGCCCCCCCCCCCCCCCCCCC
>Ga0209093_1001698_pt1 | contig 12494 bp, 17 predicted proteins | sample SidtaG_4_FD_187450 | JGI IMG/M metagenome (GOLD analysis project Ga0209093, IMG submission 187450) | Marine algal microbial communities from Sidmouth, United Kingdom - Sidmouth_Male1 metaG (SPAdes) (version 2) | ecosystem: Host-associated > Algae > Red algae > Unclassified | place: Sidmouth...
ACCCAGATCGGGCCTGTGATCCGGACCGTCGGGCCATCGTTCAGGGATCAAGATAAAGTCAAAACATGCTGCGATTCCCGATGATTTCACAATGGACTTGCCATCGTTCCGAAATGGCACGGAGGACGAGGTCTACTCGTCTCTGTCCCCTCGCACAGCGCTGTCAGTTGAAGTGGGCGACGGGCTGGGCTCCGCCCTTTGATCATCGACAGGAGACGTGTGACACATGGCACGCGCCCCACTGGTGGAACAGCCAAATTGGCCGATGGGCCTGGCCCCTCGAGGTAGGTGGCCAGAGAAGGCCCTGGAGAGGTCATTACTGTTTTTTACAGCCTCCAGAGTCCACGGAGCTTGCATGTGATGAGCCTATTTCGAAATCGGCGACGGGTTCCAACGGAACAATCCCACTGAGTCGCGACCTGCCGCCCGGCTGCGTGTGAGCCGGTAACAAGTGGGGCATCAATTGAAGGGCCCTTCCTCAATAGAGGCACTCTGGCGCCGGGAGGATCTGTGAACGTGGGCCACAATCTGGAGCCACGCGTGCAGTGGACATGCCACGAGCTTCGAAATCCGGTGCAGCCTCAGCTGTCTCTGTAATCATGTTTCAGAAATCCCGTGTTCCTCTTGAGCAGGTCCCCTCTAGGCCTGCCGGGCCTCTGCTGTAATCGTGGATTGGTCGTGTTCGAGCGACTTTAATAGCGTCGGTCTAAACAAGACAGCATTGGAGAGCAAAAGAGGCACATGTGAGATGTCGATGGAACTATTGGTCCCGCTGGCGTGCTAGGTTTTTTTGTGAAGCGACTGTATAGTAGGATAGGGCCATATCTATACTGCTAAACCGTCCCGGAAACAGTTCCAACTGTGGCGCTCCGACTTCACTGGGGATCATCGGGAAAGTGGGGCGCATGCTATTGCGGATCCCCGAATTTTGTCCTGGTGGACCGAGCCTGACTTGCGGACCGACTCTCTCCACCAATCAGATGCGCCTCTGGGACTGACTCGGAGCTTCTGATTGCTTACATGTGCCCATACGGCCTGGAAATTGACATCAGCTCTTCTTCTTTTCGGCACTTCTGCCAAGGAAACAGTAGAGAATCTCAAGATCTCGCTTGGGCAATTTGCTCCGTCTAAAGAACAGCGGATCAAGCTGCAACAAACACTGATTTCTGCTGGATGCAAGGTCCTGGAACCAAATGCGGGCTTCCTATTGGCTTCGATGCCTTCTTTCTGTGGTATTAGACAAATAGAATGCTCTTGTTCACAGTCAGTATTTGTCTCTGTCCCCCAGGACAAAATTCGAGGACTAGCAATATGTTTCTGTACTCGGCGCCGGGACGCACAACTTGAAAATTGGCTCCTAAGGCCTCCAGAACAGAGTGAAAACGTGTATTCGACCCCCCTTCACAATGTGAAAGTTCCAATGCAGTATAGAAACGATATTCGCGCTTTAGGGGTCGGGGCACCTTTGCGCATCCCCGCACTCTCGCAGTGTAGACAAGAACTGCGTCCTAGACGGGAAGCATAGACCTCATGGGCCAACAGAACGTCACGCAGTGCACCGAGAAGCATTCTCCCGGCCGCAAATCTGCTGTTAACGGCACGGTGCCCTGATCCATCGCGTCGGGCCTTAAGTCTTTCGGTGATGTTGTAAACAGGGTGCCGGAGGCAAGGGGCGACCGTGCCTGACCGTCAACAGGCCTGACTGAGTCAAATATTGACCGCTGCCCCGGCCTGCTTGACAGCACTGAGCCTGGGCAGGATCCAGCCAGGTGCGTAGTCTTAGAGCCCTTGGGCAACCAGACCGCGGCACAATAATTGACGTGTGACCCCCTGAGCTGTGCCGTTCACGTACCCAACGCTGGTGGCTTCTGGCAGTTCAGGGACATCCGTTCTGGAATGATGTGTGACAGCGTATCTGGAGAATGCTACGTGCTGAGCGCTGGTGGCTTCTGTTTGTCCAGGACGCCCGACCTAGATTGGTAGGTGACAACCCGTCTTGACCGGCCCTGACACGCTCCGAAGCGACGTTGACACAGTCAATTTCCTTGTGTGCGCGTCACTTGTAGCCTGCTTCAGCAGGGGCTACAAGCGCACAAATCTGGCCCGGGTTGCCTGGTACACCCCACCGGGGACAGCACGGGGGACTTGCAGCCCATGTGATGGACCCCCCCCCGGCGGATGACGTGCGTTCGGCCCCTCCGCTTGGCCTCAGATCCAGTTTACGTCCGAATTGATGTCAGTATTGCTGATCCCCCAATTTTGTCCTCATCGGCCAAGACTGGGACGGCTTTGTAAAACAGGCCAACCATTGATCTAGAACAGCAGCAAACAGCTGCTGAGTGCGAATCTACTACGCGCCATTGGCTCTCCAACCGCCAGGTCCGTGCAGAATCGAGATTCTCCGTTTTCTGGAGATATTCTTCCTTTATCAGTCGTCTCATGGGGTAAAGTAGCCCAGAGCAGTTTGTTATCGAGATTTTCTTCGAGATTCTCAGATAATCTCAGAAAAACGAGTGCGCCGATTGTGCGTTTGCGGGACGTACGGGCACATTCTGTAAAGATGGGACACGACATGCACTGCTGTCGATCCTCTTGGCCAATAAGGAACGTCCCTGCATCGCTGTTGCACTCCCGTTCTCTGCCGATGAGGAAAAGATTGGGGGATCAGCAATACGGATATTGGGCGCTGAGTACACGAAAATGTCTCTAGTACGAGTCTTAGTACACGTCTAGTATGTGCCGCACTTTCCCGAAGATCATCCCTGATAACTGCGCACACACAAAGGGGATGCCATAGACAAGTATTGTATTGGATCATAGTGGAAAGAGTGACGACCCCGAGTGGATCGCCAATCTGTCTGCCGAAGTCAAAGTCAAAGGGAGGTTGACCATTGCACCCCGTGTGAGACGTGGCAGGCACGAGGTGCCGCCTGGAGCCAGCGGCTGGGAAAGTGGGTGCGCCGCGCGAGGGAGGTTGACCGTTGGCAGTGCTGAGCAGTCCCACTGTCGGCGGCGGCCTCCCTCATAACTGCAGGCCCGGCGCGGCGCTCCCTCTAGAGGTCGCCGGATCCCAGCGAGACCGAACTCCTACTCGGGCCCGCTCCCCTAACAACTCGCTCCGTTACGCAAAAAGTATGCAAATATAACTGTGCACACACAAAGGGGATGCCAATAGATGGAGAACGGCCGCTCCGACCAAGGCGCGGCAGCAGATATGGGCCGTAGCGGCCGCACGGCCTCCAAGCCTCTGCCGACGGAGGAGCCAGGAGGTTATTGTAGAGCAGCAGCATCTCCGAAAGCGCGTGCTTCACCGGTTGCGCCAACGCGCTCCCGTGCATTCACATCACTGCCGCCACGAACTTCGTGTCCAATTCCACCGATTGCACTAGCTGCACCATCACAACGAGCGCTTGCGTCATCAACTGCACCACCAGATCCCCGTGCTTCCACTTCACCGCCGCCACCATTGTGTCATTGATCTTGAGAAAGCGCACGAGCTGTACTATCACCGCGCGAGCGTGCATTCACGGTATCGATACCGAGTCCCCGTGCAACAACTGCAACGCCGCCAAGATTGTCGTGTCCATCTCGAGCGACCGCAGGATCAGCACCATCACCTCGAGCGCGTGCAATATTGGCTGCACCACCAAGTCCCCGTGCCTCCACGTCACCACCGTCCATCTGTTTCTATCATTCCCACGTCTCGCACGGCTTCTAACACGCACACATCATCGTTGTGCTCGTGCCTTGCTGTCGCCGTTTTGCACGTTTTTCTGAGCCAGGATGACCTCAGTGTTCTGTTTTCGCGATACGGACAGGCCATGCTGAGGAAGATTTCCAATGGGATTGTGAGCCCCGGAACGAGTAAAAGCACCGCCGACTCTCCCGAACACAATTTCCTCTCATTTCTGGCCCCCTCTGGAAACGTCGAAGGCCCCAATAGAGACTGTACTCTCCCTCTCCGAGCAGTGATGACCACAGCGGTTGAGAAGTATGAAAAACAGATTGACTACGCCACCAGAGGCTGTTCAGACAATCGACGTGCTGCGAAAGTGGCTTCGAAGAGGGGTCTTCGTACACGCTGCATCCGGCGACGCACCTCGGCTCGACTGCTCGCGTATCGCACCCTGAGAGTTTACATGGATGATGACGTACAGGAGGCGTCCATGGAACGCGTGATGCTTTCTGTAAACGTCTCGAGTGCCTATGCCGCCGGCGCGCAAGATGAGAGTCCAGGCGTTGGTTATCGACCGAGACTGAAGGACGGCCACAACGAGTTGATCCGCGTGCTTGAAATGAACGGAGCGGCGGCGGCTATCATTGCTGTGCTCCTGTCTCTGGACGCCGGCAAAGTTGGACCTCTGTGCGAGCAGCCGGAGCCGCCGTCCTGAAAAGCTACGTTGATACGGCAGAGTACCCCAAAGTTTTGCAACCAGAGAGCCACGAGGCTCGCAAGGGCGCTGTGCGGTGCTTGCGGGATGAGTTGAAGGACAGAGGGGCGCGTGGTGATGAGCACCCGATCGGGCCTCCCCGGAGGGGTCTGACACAGCCGACGGAGACACGCGTCTTCCCGAATCCGGGCCCTCTGGAGGGACCGGGAAGCTTGTGGAAGCTTCCGCAATCCGAGAGTAAGCCCGACCGAGATCAGATCTCGACCAGGGATAAAATCCCACCGGAATTCTATCCGGAAAAATTGAGAACTCTTGGGATAAGTCCTGAGGTAATGATCTTGGGTACATCTTGAGATCTGGAAATTATTGGCGACTGTTCTCCTTCCGCCATGAGACGGGCGGGGGTCTTCTTCCAGTGGAAGGGTAGTCGAGGATGCTGGGCAGGGGCCACTGGGGGCCCGTGCCTGAGACCGTGGCCCGTTGGGCACCGGTCCCCCCGTGGTGGCGTCCGAGGGCCGGGATTGTGCACGTCCTGATTCTTATTTCTGATGGTATAGGAGTGTATGCTTTGAGGTCATCCTGCGTCTTCGAATAATAATTCAGCGATGCGTTTGAGTTACTTCTGTCGTTCTGGTGCGCTCCGCGCCCTGTGATCCAGGCGTTTGTGTTGTTTTTGCTTTGCTCTGCTCCGCATCCTGTGCTGGGCTTTCCGACGGGGCTGAAACCCATCGACTTTGAGGGCAGGACCCACTACAAAAGGCTGTCCTGCTGACATACGAGGGGGCCGATCTCCAGAAATCTAGGAAGCGATCGGATGTACAAAACAAAATGACTGTCGACAGGATCATTCCGAGGGCCGTCCTGCTGACATCCCCGGCGACCGATCTGTGGATGAAGTAGGAAACGGTAGGATGTCCAAAAGAAATAACTGTCGACGGGACCGTTCTGAATGCTCTGTTGCTGACATCCCCGGCGGCCGATCCCCGGATAAAGTAGGAAGCGATCGGATGCATATGTCAAAATTCTTTCGACGGGATCACTCCGAATGCTGTCCTGCGGACACGCCCGGCTCCCGATCTCCAGATGAAGTAGGAAGCGATCCGATGTAAGGAAAAAAATTGTGCCAACGCGATCGTTCTGAGTGCTTTTTTGGTGCTTTATCTGCAGAACTTACTGACAACCATTCCTGTGTTTTTTCTGCTATATCGAGCACCGCCCTAGTTGTGAACTAATTCTGGGTATGCGCATGTCACTGGACGACACCTATATCTCTCATCGAGGCTCTTGCCTGGCTCTGAAGACAGTCTGAAATCGGTTCGCGTACTCATTTTACAGGTATTGCTGATCCCCGAATTTTGTCCTGGGGGACAGAGACAGAGACTGACTGTGAATAAGAGAATTCTATTGGTCTAAAACGACAGCAAGAGGGCATCGAAGCCAATAGAAAGCTCGCAGTTGGTTCCAGGACCTTGCATCCAGCAGAACTCGTTGTTTGTTGCCGCTTGATCCGCTTTTCTTGGCACGGAGCAAGCTGCCCAGGCGAGATCTTGAGATTTTCTACTGTTTCCTTGCCAGAAGTGCGGAGAAAAAGAGAAGCTGATGTCGATTTCCAGGCCGTATGGGCACATGAAAGCAATCCGAAGCCACAAGTCAGTCCCAGGGGCGCATCTGATTGGTGGAGACAGTTGGTCCGCAAGTCAGTCTCGGTCCACCAGGACAAAATTCGGGGATCAGCAATACAGGATGCAGAACGGGTCTTGTTCAAACGCTAAACCAGTCGGTTAAACGCGCGCACGGATCTGTTTGTTGTTTGGTTCAGTGACCATGCCACGAGATACGCCGCGGAGCAGTCCTGCAAACATTCTGGAAAACAGTTCCTGGTCTGATCTCAGGACCATCCGCCATCTAAGACGAGTTTGATTGTGGGATGGGACCAGCAAAGCTCCAAAGACGATCTGCAGGACGACTCGAGCGGATTGGGAAGAAATCTATGATATTGTTCGACAGATTTTCAGGAACTCTCCTCAGAATTTTTCGCAGAGTTGGATGCGGTCGAATCGAAATAACTCCTCCTTTTTGTAATGAAGAAAAGATCTCACTTTGTGGTGGTATGAAATTCCCGATATACAGTGGTGGAGACTCTTTGCTTTACGGTTTCCACTTGACTCAACAAATGTGAGGACTATAGTTTCGGTTACGGCCGCCGTTGTGGACTCGTTGGGGGATCACCCCCCGGATGCGAAATCCCATTGGGGCGTCGCGAGTCAGCGAGGGTTGGCGTTTCCATACTGGTCCACCCAGGTCGTCCAATCACTGCTCTTTTGAGCATGTCCAGTATTGAGCTGCAGTTGTGCAGTCTGGGCGGGCCGTCGTCTGCGCCCAAAGACCGGATATTTTGCGCCCCACTCTTGGGTCTGTCGGTTCTTTCGACGACTCCATGGCTGACCACTGGCTTGGGCGCGCCCGTTGGCCTGTGCCGGTCCGCCCCTCGCCACACAACTCTTGGGGCTGTGTCTCGGACAGGCGGAGGGGGGCTGTTGTGGAGGTTGCCCTCACGCTCCCCACGACCCCGGCAGACCTGTCTGAGGCGTCTGTCGTCGAGCGCGTGATCACGCTGCGGCGCTCGCTCCACACCTCGCGGCGCCGACACCACACGCTTTGAGGCGGCACAGTTGGGCAGGTGCGCTGTGTGCGCGTCCCGCAATCGCTTGCGAGGGATTATTTTTTTTTCATCTCTTTCGCTGCCGCCGTGGCGCACACGGCTTCGTGCCATTCTTCGTGCCCACACACGTGCACCACCCCCGCCACAGACGCTTCCGGCGCCTGCCTCTGGTGGCACGTTTCGTAGGAAGCTTCCAACCTCGTGCCGCGTGGTAGGGTTGCTTCGGGGGGCCCGTGCGCGGCACTCCTACGGGCCCAGTACATTCTGGGACAGCGGCGGCTACCGACGCACGCAGAAGCCACGTCTGGGTGCTGCGTTGTGCCCTGCCCGCTGCTCTGCCGCCACCACGCTGCACACCGTCCTGGCGGAGCGACTGTGCGAGCCGTGCCCTGATCTCCGAGCGAAGCGCACCTGCCCATCCAACTGCCGCTCTACCGCTGCGGTTTCATTTGCGCTATTCCCCTAGTGCTTGTGCCGTCACCCCCCCCCCCCCCCCCCCCCCCCCCCTTACCGACCCCCGCTCCTTTCGCTGCTATCACTGGGGGTCTGGGCGTTACATTGTTGACGGCTTCGGCCAATCCCACTATCATGGTGGCTTTTGTATCCGCATGTTCCCCCGCCCCCTCGACAGCCCTGGACACCCGCACTGCACCCGACCGTCTGTCGGACCTCCGCCGGCGGGCGAGCCCGCAGCCAGTCGCGTGGAAGCGGTTGCGGTCGTCGGTCGCCGTTAGCCGGAAGCCTCTTCCCGTCCGGACGAGTCAAGCCACCAGCGGTGCGCCCGTGCGGATGGTGGGGGCGGCCACAGGAGGCGGCGTCGGGACGGCCACCGCTACGGCCACAGCGTCGTCGGCCTCCCCTGGCCGGCCGTCTGGCTTTGGCTACCGCGCGGACGTTGGTGACGCCAGCCTTATGGCCTACCTCAAGGAGATTGGCGGCGTGGCGCTGCTGCGGGACGAGGAGGTTGTTGCGACCAGCCAGCTCGTATCGCTCCTTCTCGCGTGGGAGGATGTCAAGTCCGACTTTGTGGCCACCCAACACCGTGAGCCGTCGATTGCCGAGTGGGCAGCGCGGCTGGACATGGTGCCCGAGGTTTTTGCGCGGGACCTGGCGCGGGCACGGCACGCCAAGGACCGGCTCGTGTCGGCCAACCTCCGGCTGGTCGTGTCGATTGCGAAGCGGTACCGGAACCGGGGATGCTCCCTGTCCGACCTGATCCAAGAAGGCTCTCTCGGTCTCATCCGTGGCGCGGAGAAGTACGACCACACCAAGGGCTACCGCTTTGCCACGTACGCGTCGTGGTGGATCCGGCAGGCCATCCAGCGCGCACTCGCGGACACGACTCGAACCATCCGCTTGCCTGTGCACGTTAACACGGTGGCGACCAAGGCATCGCGTACGCGACAATTGCTAAGCCAGGAGCTCGGGCGGGAGCCGTCGGAGGAGGAGCTAGCTGAACGCCTCGGTGTCACGCCGGCCCGCCTCGATTTTATTCTCTCCAAGGCCGTCGAGACGTCGTCGGTGTCCCTCGAGACGCCCATGTTTGGCGGCAATAGCAACGGGGCTGCCAGCCACACGACGCTCGGGGATCTGTTGGAAAACAAGGGCGTCTCCCCGGAAGAGGCGGTCACGGCGGAGCTGCTACGCGACGACCTCGACAACATGTTGTTGATGCTGTCACCCCGGGAGCGCGACGTGATGCGGCTCAGGTACGGGTTTGACGATGGAAAGCCAAAGGGTATGGAGGAGATTGCGCGCATGTACCAGGTACCTACGTCGAGGATACGGCAGATGGAGACGCGGGCTATTCGCCGTCTGAAGCAGAACTTTTGCCACGTTCTTCGTGACTACATCGATGAATGATGGGTGGAAGGTTGCGCGGCGCTCATCTAGCTTCGCCTTTCTCTTTGCTCGTGCCTCTACCAGCACAGTTTTTCTCCTCTTTTTGTCATGTGTTTCTCATTTTATTTTTGTTCGTTCCCCTTCGGTGGTGCGTGCGCGCACGTGCACCGCCCGTGTGGTGCTTAGCCACTTGGTTTTGATGAGGGGGAGCTTCCGCAGTGGGTGTATTCTCATCCTAGGTTTTTGATTGCCACAGGTGGGGGTGGGCGCGGCTTCCCCTGCGGCCCGCCGGTGTCGACGCCACTAAATACATCGGCGCCTGGAGTTCAGGCGCTGCGTACGTGTTTCATTTTCTAGTAGTCTGCCCTTGAGTGACGTTTGTAGCCGGGGACAGCTAGCTGTCGACACTGATCCAGCGCATGCTATGGTGAGATTGTCTTTTTCGTCGTTTAACTGCAACGACGATGGCGCTGTGAAGCCGTCTGCTGAGAGACAGTGTCGGCTCTGCAGGCCGCTGCCGCTTTCGATTGGGGAGGACCGGCGCTGCCCGTATTGTAGCGGGGAGAATGGGGGCCGCCCCGTCGCTGCAACGGTTCTTGATGGTCCCTTTCATGGATATGATACCCCACATATGCTGTTGGTCATCAATTCCCCGGACACCAACAGGTGGCTTTCCAGGTACAGCAGAGTACCACTGAGCACTGAGACCGCAACCAAGCGCGCACCACAAGATACTATTTGTGCAAGACTGTTTCGTAAGCATACGACTCGCACTTTCTCCAGAATGATACTAACGTTCTGCAGCAGGCCTACCACGCGCCGCCTGTGAAAGTCCAGCAGGACGCGGTGCGCATCTACTATCGGCATTTCGTCAGGCACACAGTCATCGAACACGAAACAGAATGAACAAAAGAGTAAGGAGGCCGAAGCCAAAGCAAAAGCTCACTCGGGAAAAAACTTTAGGCAGAGAAAAGCAAAGAAACACACCCAAGGAGCTGAGAATGAAAAGGAAACACTCGGTGCTGGCTCCCCTCACTCTTTACACAAAAGAACACGTATGCGCAACATCACAGCGCACAGGCGCACAGGAAGCATGGGTCAGGAGCCACAAACGGTGCAAGCTCACTCAGCCCCCGCCCCCGACGGACAAGAAGTGGTGGTCTGGAGGACAGCGGCAGATGAGTAGCACCCCTGCGACACCACCCCGCGCCCCGCCTCAAGCAGCTCCCTCTACTTGTTGGCATCCAACCACCTCCGCATGGCAGCCGCGTACCCCTCCTCCGCCACATGCACCTCCCGGCGGTAGCTGTCCACCCACAGCAGCCGCGGAGACGCTTCCGTCAGCTTCATGAAGTCCGCTTCAGAGACGTTAAGGCGAATGATGCCAAGGGTCGTCAAGTTGAGCGGCCCATCCGCCTCCAGCAACCTCGTCAGCATTGTGCGGACGGCCACCTTGGGGTCCGCGTGCCGCCGCGCCGACACGGCGCCAGCAATGCCGCGCTCAAAGGCGGCGACTGCGGCGTCTCCAAGCGACTCGACGTCTTCCGAGGAGGCGGGGGCGTCAGCGGCGGCCATGCGCAGGGCCGCCGCCCGAGACTGGGCGGGATGCGTGGCCGGCGCAGCGGTCCGCACACCGACGCGGCAGGAGCGGGCCGGAGCAGGGCGGAAAGCCAAGGCGGGAGCAGCGACAAAGGCCATGGCTGCTGGAGGTGGCGGGCGGGGTGGGGCACGAAGGGGTGATGGAGTTGTGAGAAAACGGTCGAGCTGGGGAGCAGGCGACGGTGCACACGCTGCGGAAGCGGTTGAGGCGTCCGCACCCGTCACAGATCCCAATCACAAAGGACAGCAGAGTTCCAGGTGGCGCCTGCGCGGTTCAGAGACCACTAACGCCACAGGCGTGTTCAAAGCCACCACAACAGGGGCTCGTCAGAGGGGTCAAGCGCCGGACAGCGCTCGTCTGGCCGAGAGCGCAAATGGCCCCAAGGAGTCTGCTGCGCGGCCTCACCTGCGCTGCCCTCCTTGAGGCGGCGGTAGGAGCACAATCGCCGTTTTGACTCTTTTGGACGCCGCATTTTTTTGTGGAACCACCCTGACAGGGCAGTGAGGGCAGGTTGTCGACGCAAAAGTTTGTACATGACTTTCGTTTGGCCGTTGACTGGAGTGCTTTACACTGACATGAGAGCCGCAAGACGACGAGAAAGAATACGGCGAGCCCGGATGTCAACGGGCGCCCGCTTGCGCTTCACCACGAGTAGCGGCGTAGCCGTCGTACAGGGGTATTGTGGGGCTTTTGTGGGCTGCCTTCGGCTGCTTCTGTGAGTCCTTCCGCAAGAAAATGTGGTCCTTCTGTGGTGTAGGCAGGAGAAAAAAGCCCCCTCAGTAAGCAAGCGGATGAGACGCTGCTCCATCATGGTCAGCTGCAGTGCCATCACAGATTACATCGCTCGCTTCGCCTAGAAGGATATCCATTGGTCAGTTACTTCTCGTCTTCGTTCTCTCATTGGATACTTGGGTGTTATCAGCACTTTGCGATTGTGGAGATATGCGGAACAAGAATGTGGTGGCTCGAGCCAGAGAGTGTAACAGGCTTCCAAAGCGCTCTTGTGGGGGCTCTTGTGGTCCAACCGGGATATTATGTGAACTTCCCATAAGGCTGTTCCACAACTCTTGGAAGGCAACAGCGGCATTGTTCTCCTACCCCCTTTAAGGAGGTCAGCGCTGGGGTGGGGGCCGCTGGGGTCGTCAGCCCAGAGCCCGCGGCGCTGCAGCGTGGAAGGAAGGCACCCCCACCGTGGGGTGGGCGCAGCGGCACCCCATCGAGAGACGCTGTGCTGGTACGTATTTGGTATTTGGGCCCAGAATCTTGGTCGTACACTAGCTGGTCGTTCGTGCCGAGAGCTGGCGGATCTGGGTCGCACCGTCGCAGACTTGATCAGCCGTCACTCAATTCCAAGAATTCATCCACCCAACGAGTCTATTGGCTGAGGCAAGAGCGATATCTCGCGGGAGTCTAGTGTGATTGGACAAGAGACCGAAAAAAAGAATATCTCGGCGTTCCCCCCTCAGCCTCTCTCGCAGACTCGAGGCAATCCGCGCTGACGCTGCGCACTTCGCACCGGGACCTGCCATAGGGATAGTTTTCGCGCAGGATGTGCAGGTTAGGATTCAAAGGGATTGGGTGCGGGATCCTTGACAATGCTTATCCTGCGTGCAACGTTCGTAACGTTAAGCACACTCAATTGCTAATTGGTGTCGGTCGTCGTGAGATATCGGGATCTCGTGCGGTATCTTGTCTTCCACGAGATTCGTGACGCAGCGCGGACGGGCATGTGACCGTATCACTGCAACGACGGTGAGACGGGGAGAGCGCGACCGACCGTCTGTGCGACCGTCTGGGGGGAGCAAGCCTCGCCGAGCCGTCCCTGTCTGCTGACGCGGGCGCCAAGGCGCGGAAACGAGGCAGCCCTGTCGCCGGTGGGCGCGACGGTGGGCGCGACGGTGGGCGCGACGGTGGGCGCGACGGTGGGCGCGACGGTGGGCGCGACGGTGGGCGCGACGGCGGGCGCGACGGCGGGGGCAACACGGCGGGGCCGGGACGG
>Ga0209093_1001699_pt1 | contig 12494 bp, 16 predicted proteins | sample SidtaG_4_FD_187450 | JGI IMG/M metagenome (GOLD analysis project Ga0209093, IMG submission 187450) | Marine algal microbial communities from Sidmouth, United Kingdom - Sidmouth_Male1 metaG (SPAdes) (version 2) | ecosystem: Host-associated > Algae > Red algae > Unclassified | place: Sidmouth...
CGTCGGCGGGGGCGGGGGCAGAGGCGGCGGCGGCGGCGGTGGCACCAGAGAAAGAGGCGGGGGCGGAGGCGGGGGCGCCGGGGCGGGTGACCGAGCGCGCGACGATTCCGCTAAATCGGACGGTCGTGGCATTGCCACTGAGGGCGGCACCGCTGGACCCGCCCCACAAGCACGAGCGTGTACACGGGCCGGGGCGTGATGACGCCGTCGGGGAAGCGGTGGGAGCAGCAGCGTTCGACGCGTAGGGGGCGGCGGTGGCGGCTGCGGTTGTGGCGGCAGCGGGCCCGTGTCGCCAGAAGGTGAAGACATGCACTGGTGCGCGCCGCCAGGTGACCGTGGTCTCTCGCTATCCGCAGTGATTTGTTGGTGACATTCAGACGCTGCGACGTCTGCCCGGCACGCAGAGCGTGCCCACCCGTGCGCCGTGGCCGTGGACATAGTCGACGCAGAAGGCGTCGTGTCGAAAAACGATGCCCCCATGATAAGGAGGGCGAGTGATGGGGTGACTGTAGAGTGGGAGAAGGTGGTGGGAGCAGAGAGAGCTGGGAACCGACGACAGGAAGTGGTCTGGCTTGAAGGGTGGACGACTGTGTCGGCATATCTTTCGTAAGGAGGAACGTATGCGGAATGCTTTATACTCCCAAGCGCTCCGCCCAAGTGAGGCAGGACCGGGCCTTCAGTGCGCTGACGCCTGTCGGGGCTAAGATCAGGCATGCGAGTGTGTGGTAACGCGTCGCCGGCGCCTTTCGCGCAGGGCACAGCGCGCGCAAAGCACAGGAAGGCGGCGGGTGGGGGGAACGCGGATGGTCTGTGGAGGAGATAGGCGCTACAGTTTGCACGTCAGCCGCATCCTTCATGCGAGCTGGAATTCGGCGGGACGACCGCAGATTCGTGATGAGTTGCAAGGCTCCTTATCAGCCCTTGGTGCAAGGCGTCCGGACACGAAATCGGAGGGAAGCGGTACACTGCCGCCCCTCATTGTCCATGCCGCAATTTTGTGGTGCGGAACGGGCTGAGGGCCGAGCACTGGACCGGCGAGGGACGGGTGGGGCGAAGACGACCCGCGGGTGGGGATGTGATGGAGCGTGCTGTGGCAGTCGCAGGCCGCGTGCGATGTAAAGTACACCTGTGGGACCTCACGCTTCCAGAGCACAGCGAAGCGCAGCCGCCGACGCTGGCTTGTGCGGCGGTAACAGGGCTGGTTTCTCAGGCATGTACGGCTGCGCGGCCCCGAGTAATCTCAGCGTGAGCACCTTTTCGAGGGGGGGGGAGAATGCATCTGACCCGATAAACTATATGATGGAGCCACACCACCCCGGAAAGCATCCGCCAGTTGTCATCAACCCAAGACTGTGCGCACCCAACCAACTACCCACCAAGACCGCCCACCGCAATCCACCAACGCCACAGCCCTTGATTCGCCCAGGCCAAATCAGCAAGTAGCGGTGCCGTCCAGTCATCAGAAATGCCCGGGTGCCTACATTGCCACGTGCCTCCGTATTGGGCCAGGTAAGCCATGCTGAGTCTCGAGAAGCTGCATGAGGCCGGCGCCTGCAGCCGTGCGTGAGGTAATTGTTGGCCGATGCACCGTCCTTCATTTTTCGTTTGCGGAGCACAGGTAATTGCTTTCAGAAGTGCCCCAGGAGTCCAGTGTAAAAGACGTAGGTTCGCATCAGCTCTTCCGATATTGAGAAGACCTCCTTGTGTCTTGAAGGTATGGTCAATGATACTCCCAATATCCAGCAATACACGGTCCAGTTACACCCGAGGGTGCTCTGTGACTGGGAAATACGGTTTCTCGACGGCACACGAGGACGCTCTGTCGTCCAAATGTGCCCTCAGAGAGAGTTTTCAGTGTTAGATCCCCTTGGTTGCGGGATAGTAGCGGGCCGTCTGCCACCTCTTCTTGGAGACTGGAATAGGCTAAAAAATGAAAGAGAGTAGAGTACGGGACAATTTTATCTGCCGGATCCTTGTGGGCTCAAACTGCGAAGCGCACAGGCATAAGGGGAGTGCACGGACCAGGACCGGGCCGCTGTGGGAGCGTTTTCCCTCATCTCGAGTAAGTGTCAAATACGCAGAGACGCAACCGAAAAGACACTGTCCACTGCTGGTTTCCAGCCCAACCTTTCAACAGCGGGCATGGTCCTTAAACGCTCGCGCGAGAGGATATCTACGCATCCTCAATGACAATAGGTGCCGCGGTTCTCTTCCTCTGGATCGTCCTCTGGGAGGTGCACATAAGCGACGGCATCCCGACAGCCGATGACCGAAATGCCTCGGCAAAAGACTCCTCCTTTATTATGGCATAAGACAGAGCAAAGATTGCAACATGTAGTCCACCGAGTCTTGTGCTTCGGAGCGCCTTGGTAAAGGGAATCGCTATCGAACTTGAAGTACTTGTTCCAGCAAGTCATCGCCCTCTTATTGTCTTGCCTTCGACGTCTGGCGCCTGTGCTTCCACCACTGGCTTTGCGGCGTGGAGGTTCGGATGATACCGCCGCGGACGTGTCTTGCGGAGGCCAGCTTAGGGCGGGCGGCGTCTGAATATGGCTTCGACAGGAAGCGCGTGGCAAGCCATGTCGGGCCCAGAATGGCTGGTCGGCTATGTGACACTCTGAGAAACTCATAAGTCGATGAAGCCAAGAACGCCGGATGACAATGCGTTACTGGCTGCTGGGGCGCCATGCATGAGGCCAACTTCACTCCGGGGGTAGCAGGCGCATTCACAGAGAATCAGATGCCATCCCCACCCACCCATCGTAGAGCAGTCGGCCCGCGATGACAACGTCGTAATTCTGTGCAGGCGGCTGATGTATGTCTACATGTTGAGGACGATATTTGTAAAGAGTCGTGCTCGCCTGACCTCTTCTCTGGTTGCAGGGACGGCGACCGGCATGTCCTCCAAATCATGCCTCTCAACCCAGTCTACTCAGTCGCGCTCGACACACAGCACATGCAAAACAAGGCTCACCGGAACGCACCCAAGAACGGGGGTGACAACTACGTCGCGCAAGTCGAAGCGCAATCTCGTGCAACGGTAAGCTGCAAACGGGCAGCCCGCCACTGCTGCCACGCTGCGAGCGAGCTCCACCACCAGAAGACGCACCGGCCGCTTGCCTACCCCCGTGACAGTGACGCGGGCGCGGCCGACTCGAAGGACACCGTGAGCCGACGTGTACTCGATCCAATCTAGCCACGGGGCGCCCAGGTAAGCCTGCGACGCACGTACAATCTGCCGCCGCTGGCCCCCGCGCAACAGCGCCGCGCCGCGCGTCACGTACGTCCCGTCTGCGACCGTCACGACGTCGTTGCTTCCGAGCTCCAGGCACTGGGCCAATCCCTCCAACTCACGCTCCTCCTGGAGGACACCCACGCGAGCAGGGGCACCGTGCCAACGGAGCCTGGGCGCATCGTCATGACCGACTGCGGCAGCAGCGACCACAGTGGGCGTCGCACGCGCTTCGTCTGCACCGTCAGGTGCAGCTGGAGAGGCACCTGCCTCTTGAGGAGCCGCCAGACCTGCCGCCGCTTCCCCATTCGGAGCGATAGAGTCGTCCGTGACGTCTGTTCGTTGTCCGCTACTGTCCAGCTCAAGGCGTCCGCGACCTGCTCGACCATGACAAGCTGCAGGGCATGCTCCGACCGCCCGCGGTTTGTGCGAGCGTAGGCACTCTGGAAGCCCTTGTGCTTGGCTTCGTTGACGCCAGTGTCGCCGGCGCGAAGTTTGCCGCAAAGGCGCAGCTCGTGCAGCACGTGCGCCAGGATTCGGTTCAGCTTGGGGGTGTGCAAGGGACCAAACATGCCTTGAAAGTCCCTGTGCATCCATGTTGTCGAGCGAGCCGTCAGCTGCCGCGCCCGCCGGACTGTGACGCCCTCGCCGAGGCAGCCCGGCCCGAACACGTCCCGGGTCAAAGCCGCTAGCTCGCACATGGCCCATGTCAGCCATGCATGGCTCCACTGCCCCGAGGCTGCCCCGAGAATCGCGCAAACAGCGAAAGGAAGGAAGTGAACGACGCGTGGGTGCTCGGCGCCGCGCAGCCTCGGCTGCTTTTGCTCGGGGGATACACAGTACCTGCACGTGGAAGCGGCATAAGAAAACTGGGATGACAAGACTAGATCTGTGTCAGCCCAATCCCTTCGCCATCAGAGATGCAACGGCATCAGCCCCGCGCACGCATGGAGCTGCTCTACGCTGCCCTCGCCTATCGTCTTCGACGTCATGACAGGTACCTGGGTGTGACACGCGGCACAGGATGTGTTCGAGAGGCGTACATGAAGCGCCTGTTGGCGCTGCGCAATAATTCAGCGGCCGTCCATTCCGCCAGGCCGACATCATCGTCGACCAACTCGGCGTACCGGTGCACCTCTGTCGAAGTCCGAAAGAAAAGACCGACGTCAATGACCTGCTTGTGCCCCGAGCCGTTTCCAGGATACCACGGCAATGGAAATGCAATCCAAGCAGTGGAAGAGTGTGAGAGCGCTGACGAACCCCGGCCGCACAGCCCTCACTGTCATTCGGCGGCAAGCCGCATTCCCATGCACGCACGGCACTCCTGTCCAGGGCACATAGTCGAACGGGAAGAAAAGAGCAAGCGAAGCAGGCAACTTACGTGCAGTCGGTCGAAACCGGTGACCTGGTACAGGTGCTTGTGCCCTGACCCGAGACCCGCCCATCCTGCCAAAGCGGGCACTCGGCAGTGGAATCCCATCGTCGCTTCAGCGCCTCTCACAGCAGCCGTGTTGCCGCTTTGAGCACGAATGTTCGCGCAGCGCAGCTGGGCTGTGACGGCCTCCGTCACGTCGCGCATCTTCTGGTTGATGCCCGCACGGCCAGCAAAAGAGCTGGAGTCGGCCATACACGGGGTACAATCGGGCTTGCTTCCGTGCTGCTTCAGTGACAGGAGGTTGCGCTCCTCCTGGTAGTCGCAAGAGTACAGAATCAGGCGAGGTGACATGGGCAATTTCGTGCCGTCCGCCAGCTTGATGGTGCACCCCGTGTGCGATGCCTCCATGCAGCGGCCAAAAATAAAAAACAGAGAGCGCTGCAGCAGCTCGGCTTTTGTTGCGGACGTCTTCTCTGTCGCAGCTGCTTCATACGTCCGCAAAACCATTGGGATGTAGCCAACCGTCACCCAGTGGACGTGCACCGTCTTAATATCTTCAACGCACAGGCGCACGGGGTACGCGGACACAGCTGAGCAGTTCACGACGGACGAGGAGGGCAGAGAGGGAAGGTTTTCAGCCAAAAAAGTGGCGTGGACGTCAGTGCATGGCACGCGCGTAACACACGCCGGACGAACTGCTACGCAGCGGAAGTGACGTGCGTGCAGTCATGGCTCAAGCGCGGGAGACAGTCAGATGAAGGAGACAAATGTGGACAACACAAAGAGCAAGGGTCAAAGTACCGCCCGTGCCAGTCAGCACAGTGCTGTCGGAGTAGCTATACAGACCCAACACCTGATTACCCTCTGGCAGCGTGTCCTTCACGTCGTTATACGCGTCAAAGTAGGCGGCGCTGTCGAAGGGCGCCGACCAGACGTGATCCTCCTTCACGTCAGCGTCGTCCGGGCCGCTCCCACCCCATTGTAACTGTTCGACGGCCGCGTGTCGTACAAGCTCCTGCGCCGCGTTGAGGGCGTCCCGATGAAGAAGATGGTAGGACTTGTTCGCATTGACAATTGGCGCAGACCGCCACCCTAACGCCTGCACCGTGCGTCGCTTCTCGTTCCGGACCGCGTTCCAAAAGGCAGTTTTTCTCGGGAACCGCTCCGCGAACGGCTCCCCGCCGCCCGCGCCACGTTCGACAGCACGCAGACGCGTAAACATTGTTTGTTTGCTTCCGTTCAAGCCCAGACCCGTTGGCGGCGCAGACGTACGTAAACACACGACGCAAACAAGGCGTGTCGAACCGCGGAAAATCGGCAATGTCGCCTGGACCGGAAAAGACCGGTTCGGCACGGTCAGCATCCCGCAGTTAGTGGTACCACACAAGCACCCTTCCGCACAAGGAGGCTCCGTAGTCCATCTCGCCGTGCATCTCCACGGGTGCCTGGGCGCGCAACGAGTGCACGGAAACGCTGTTGACATTTGGTCGGTTGTCTGCGGCGCGGCTGTGTGGCGCCATTGTGTCGTCTGTTGACTCGTAGTCGTCGTCCGAGTCGGTGACGGGCTGGGTACTATCGGAGCCGTCGTCGCTCTCGCTTGTACTCCAGCCGCTGCTCCACGCCCTTTCATCGGGCGGACCCTCGTCGTCGTCGGTGGTAGTGGTCGAAGTGCTTCTGCTGGACGACAATCCACCTCCTGCTGGATTGGGACCTGCATCGCCGCCTTCGTCGGCGCCGCCGGCAGGGACATCGCCTGCGGCACCTCCGGCGCCAGCACCGCCGCCGGCATCTCCGCCGCTGTCGCCGTCGTCTTCGGGATCGTGTACGGGGCCTTCCAGATCTTTCAGCACCGCGTCGGCCACGTTCATATGCTCATGATGATGCACTTTCATAGGGCGGTGCAGTCCGTTGGCCCCGCCAAAAGTCCGGCTGCATGTCGCGTACGGACATTGGATGTGCGGCGCCATCTCCTCGCACGCGGGGGGAGGAAAGGTCGTGACCAACGGACGACGGCGTAGCAGAGAAGGAAGGCGTCGGCAACACAACTCGCCAATGATGCGCGAGGGGACGGAAACCTTGCGCGCAACGCCCAGGGATGTGGGAACGAGGTACGGGAGGCCGGCACCGTGGCCGGCACGAACACGCATGCCACGCACGACCACCCACGGCAGGGGGGAGGACGCGACCGTTCGATGCAGGGAACTTCACGCTGCAGCCGCGCTTCCTCTCGGCCCGCTGGACCAGAACAGATCGTGGCGCAGCTCGTGCCTCCTCACCGTTCCGCGACAGAGTGGTAGACTGGCGACGCTTCGCAGTCCGCAAGGATGCCGCGAAATCGCGCAATCTCCAACGGAACACGAACATCTCGGGCACCGGTGAGACTCGTGTGGTCCCTACGGGCCCCTGAAACCTCTGAGAGTCACCTGAGTCTTGGCGCTCTTGACATTCCCTCGCGTGCCAAATTTGTCCCTTCGGCGCACGAGCCTCGGTACTGTATGACAGATACGCCCGCCGCCGTTGCCATCAGAACTGGTGACGCCCGCCGCTTCACAGTTGCGGTGGGGGTGCCACCTGCGGCCCAACAGTCGCCTTCAGAGTCCCAAGAGTGGCCCCACAGCCGCCGAAGAAGAGTTGCAGTGGGACCCGTCGCGGGGGACACCGCTGCAGACGCTGGTCCCGTTACGTCGCGGGCATCGGCGTGGCAGTGGCCAACGTCGATACTTCCTCCACCACAGCGGCAGCTGTCCTCCACATCCACTGCCGCCGCCGCCGCCGCTGCCATCACGGCCACCGCCTGCGAGGGGTGGCGGCGACATTCATGGCAGGGGCCGCCGTCGCTCGTGGCGTCCTCGCAGCGGCCACTCTCGCTGTCGCCCCCGCCGCTACTGTCGCTGCCCTACGGCCGCGGCCTCGGCGTGGCGTGACAACCATCTCCCCCGCCACTGCCGCTGCTTCCCCGACGGCTACCGCCGGCGTGCCGCTCTGGCAACAATCATGGTGCCGCTCTCGGTGCCGCCTCCGACGATGCCGTTGCTGCTGTGACCCTCGCTTTTGCGACGTGGCTGTGGCTACTGCTCCATGAGGCATCGCCACAGTGGCCGCCGTCGCTGCCGCCGCCTCCGCCGCCGTCGCTGCCGCCACGGCCACTGCTGGAGTGTAGAAATTGCAGTCCTCGCTGCTGCGACTGCCGCGGCCGCCATGGCGCTCACGTTTTCCGACGTTGACCTCTGCCGCTGTGCCATCCGCTGCCGTCGTGGAGGCTGCATCGGCCGAAGAATAGCGGCAGTGTCCGCTCCCATGGGCGTCATCTCCTTGCTTGTGCCTCTTTGTGACACACTCTATCTCTGTTTGTAGTGGCTCCACGAGCATGTGTCCACAAATATGTGAGTTTGCAACACACTGCTGGCGAAGGCGTTTTCCTTTTTTGCGCTTTTGTGTGCTTCTGTGCGCCGCCCGCAGACACGTACGGTGAGCATACGACGGAACGACCTGATCGAAAGAAGGAACAGGACCCGCCGAAGTGTTACGTTGTCCCCAATCACCAGTACCACCCATGCCGCGTAATGAACAAACAATAATGCACACGCAAACTAACCCCACGCCAGTCACGCACACTAATCGCAGGCAAGTCATGTGCTCCCAGGAATCCAACCCCGCATCACACGCGCTCGGGGCCCCGGATGCGCCTCGCGAGGGCCATGTCTGTAGCCATCAGCGTCTGACGCCCTCCGTGGACGGCGCACGAGACGCTGTCCTCCATGACGCCGACAAGGTAGTCCTCTGAGGCTTCTTGGAGCACGACGAGAGCGGTGGACTGGAACCTCAGGTCCGTCTTGTAGTTCTGGGCAACCTCTTTGACGAGTCGCTGAAAAGGCTTCTTGGGTATGAGAAGCTCGGTAGACTTCTGGAACTTCCGGATCTCTCGCAGTGCGACGGTGCCGGGGCGGTAGCGGTGCGCCCTCTTGACGCCGCCCGCTGGGTGAGCAGGCTGCCCATGCGTCGCGTCATGAGAGCGCTGCACCGCCTTCTGGTGCTCCGCCGCGCGCGCCGCATCGGCGTGCACACATTCCTTGGTACCACCCGGGTTGGCGCCAGCGACCGCACCAGAGCTAGTACCGCGAGCGCCCGCACAAGAGCTTGTAGCATCAGCTGCCGTAGATCGCGCGCGTGCAGCAGCATTTCCGAGCCGCACGGCACTGCGCGCAGCTGACAGCGCCAGGGACGCGCGGATGCCGGGCGCCAACCCGTTCATACGAGGTCCGTCGCGCTTCTGCCCGCCAAGGCCCTTCAAACCCGCAACGCTCTTGCCGGCGCGGGCAGGGGTGGGCTCAGGCGTTACGCTCCGCGTCGCCGGGGTCTTGGGACGGCCCATGGCGCAGGCGTCTGCACAGAAAATGGGCGGCGGTGACGACCAAGGCTACAAGCTAGAGGGCCGCGGCCGTCTACCTGACACCTTGGGGTAGGCATAAAACACTGTGAGCAGTCGTCATACAGGGTGCGGATAGCGTATATATAATCTCTCGCGCTCCACCCCCCCCATCGTCCTGTGCCCTCCGACGCAACCCCCGAGCGACAATCCGTGACCTGACGGCGCCCCTGCGCTGCTTGTGGGTGCCGCAGCACCCTCGCCGTCGACACGCAATCGCCGCCAGTGGTACAGATCTTCCTACCACCACATCAGAGCCCACCAGCAGCGGCGTGCTTCTGAGCTCCGCCAGAGCCACCCCAGCCAGACGCCCGGTCCAGACCACGCCGGCGCTCCTCTGTCGGCTCAAACCTCTCCTCGGGGGCACCCGGATGCACGACGTGGTGTGACCCCGGCCGGAGCAAAAAGAAACACGGGGGGGGGCGAAGAGAGAAGCTGGACGCACCGTCTTGCGTGCCTCAGACGGAGCTTCAAAGAGGGGGGCGAGAGCTAAGTCGGGGATGCACGGCCTTCCTGACAGCGGCGGCCTGCCTAGGGCTGTCTGATCCGCCTCCCACAAATGGCCTGCGAATGGAGCCTATTGCAAGGCTACCGACCAGCCGAAAGTCAAGTCTCAAAACTCCGACAGTGCCGGACTTCAGAAAGAGTGAAGAGGCGTGATATCTTGTTGACACCGTGCCCTCTGGCCAATCGGTGACCACCATTCGTACCGTCGGCCTGACGGGACTGTTAACTGGGCATGCTTCTGCCTATCTGGGGGGAGGTCCGTCGGCGGCCACTCAGTGTCGACCAATTCAGGGACCTCGTGGCCCCCACTCTCATCACTTCGTTGGCTGTGCTTAGCCGCTGCTGGCCCGAGGGAGATAGGGTTGAGGGGTTGCGAGCGAGCCGCCCGCAGGTGGCCCTGTGGGGCCGCGTTTTTGGTGCTTGGCCGGGCACGGCCTGCAACACGCGCACGGCGCACCGCCGCCCCTTCAGGGGTGCGCCAGCGCAGGGCTGACTCCGGCGCCCTCACCAGTGCTCCACCAACCATTCCACGGGCCCGTCTCCCGGAACCGACCCATGCTCACTCCCTGTCCTGCACGCCCACCACCCCTTTCTCCCACACGGCTGTGTTCCGCCCCGCTGCTGGGCATTGGTCCCATCAGGTTGCCTTTGCGCACTCCCTTCGCCAGGTCACCTGGTTGGAGCACCACGGTGGTGCTCCGACCTGCCCTCCGAGGACGCCTGGATCGGAGCATTGTCTGGCGACACGCTGAGTGACGCCGACGGGCGGCTCCGGACTACACCTCACCCACACCCTTTCGGCCGCTCTGCATCTCCCTTAACCCTTCCTGGGCGCATAGAGAGCAGTGCTTGGCCAACTGACCGGGTTGTCGCCTGGTTGGCCTCTCGCGCGCCACTGCCTGCAGCGAGTCTGGCCGGCGGATGCGACGACGAATGCCGCCGGCCCGGTGCTGGTGGTGTCTGGGGACCCCAACGGACTGGTGTGGGCGTCGCTAGCTGTAAGGCCGGCCCCATGTCCCATCAAAACGGCGAAATAGCCGATTTTGCGGACTACGATCCCGTAACAGCTGCTACACCAACGTCGTGCGTGCCGCTCAGCGAGGACGCAATCGCCGCCCTCCAAGACCTCGCGTTCGCGGCGGCAGCTTCTATCGGCACCGTACTCTTGTCCGCAAAAGCCGTTTCCGGCGCCACTGGGACGGTGACACCTGCCGTAGCGACCGTCGAGGACAACGTCGTCGACAAGGGCGGCGCCGCGGCGGCTGCCGCTCACGGCAGTACGGCTGGCGCGCACGGCAGAACGGCTGAAGCCGCGGGAGTTCCGGTGCCAGGCGCGGCGGCGGTCGCAGGTGTTTCTGCGGGCGATAAGGAGCCTGCAGTGCGCCGTCGCTCGTGGAAAAGGTCTTTGGCGGCTTCCCATCGCCCGGTTGCAGGGCTTATGGCCCATTCTGGGAATGCTGGGGTGGCGCTGATGATTGAAGACTATGTAGAGCCTTCGAAAGTGGCCGAGGGGGGCCCGTCCGTCGTCGAAGCTCGCCCTGTCGCAGCTGAGGCGCCAGCGCGGCCGTCAACCCGAACATCGGCAGCTGCTGTAGCGGCAGCGGGTCCGCCAACAAGGAGAACGACACGTGCATCGTGGGCAGCCAATGGTGCCACGAGCATGGAGCGTGTCGTCCCCAGAGGTGCTCGGAGGGCGCCTGGGCGGTCGTTGACGGATGGGCATGGGCGCTCTCGTCGTCCACCCGGCGCCCTACAGCCGCCCACAGTTACGGAAACGGACGCAGATGCAGCAGACTGCAGGGGGGGCGCAGGAAGCGCTGTGGGAAGCAACGGAGAGGCGGATGAACCTGCCATGGACGCCCAGGAGCGTACTCGCATGCGGGCTGGCAGGAAGCGCTGGTTTACGGAACACCGCGGAACTCGGGGTGCGCGACGGCCGTCGCGCGGCGTCGGCGGGGCCAATGAAGGCGACGTGAACATCAGGGAGGGCGCGGCCGCTCCAACGCGCCAGAGACGGGTTAGAGGAGCCGGCCACCCAGGGCATGGCCACACCGACCCTGGTGTCGACATCGACTTCGTCGTTGCTCCCGCCGACGCTCTCCTTCTTGCGCGTCCGGACCGTCCCAGGGCCGCCCGAGTCCCATTGCACAAGGGTCCTCGAGCTCGGACGACCGTTCCTCCCCCTACAGCAGCAGGTGCCGCTTTGGCGACTCGCGAGGAGGACCTCCCCTTTCCGCGGCGCAGACCAACCAAAACTGCCTCTAATGCGGCTAACCACCTCGATGAAGAGGTGGACGACGAAGAGGAGGCCCCTACTTTGTCTGCAATTGCACGTATTTCGCGCACGCACGTGCATCTCCCATCTGCTGCTGCTCGGGCCAGCCCAGAGCTTGGTGGGAGCCATTCTTACCGTGGTCGTACTGCACTACTGCGTACCGGACGCAACCCTCCTGCCATCACGGTCCCTCCGGAGTGGGAGGAGGCCAAAACGCCGAAAGAGAAGCTTCTGCTCCGAGCGGCGATCCGCCACGCTGTCCGCGACCAAGTTCGTTATTACATGAACACCGCATCCTTTACTGATGACGTCTACCGCGGCGAAGCCGACTCGGAAGTGCTGCTTCGTAAGGCAATCGAGCGCACGTTTGGGCGCTCCAAGCAGCAGGCTAGTGTCTATTCTACCGCAAATTCGCATCAAATGATGCTCGACTGGGCATCATATGATGCCCGGCCAAAACCGGCCATTCCACCCCATCTGAGTGGGAAATCGGGCGATGTAGCAGCTACGAACGCGCAAAGATGCTACTCTCGTTGGCACCATGAAGTTGTACGTCAGCCATTCGGACACGACGTGAAGAGGACCCGCTGTCGATGGCCATCGTGTAAAGACCCCCTGGGAAAAGTGCTCAGAAGGCTTCTATTGGCCTGGTCAAACATGCCCCCCCCCCCCCCCCCCC
>Ga0209093_1001701_pt1 | contig 12492 bp, 16 predicted proteins | sample SidtaG_4_FD_187450 | JGI IMG/M metagenome (GOLD analysis project Ga0209093, IMG submission 187450) | Marine algal microbial communities from Sidmouth, United Kingdom - Sidmouth_Male1 metaG (SPAdes) (version 2) | ecosystem: Host-associated > Algae > Red algae > Unclassified | place: Sidmouth...
AAAACTCGTCTGACCAACCCTCAGAATCGATCTCGCTGAGTGAGAAAAACTATCCTCGATCATATCCCTTGACAATTCCTAAACCGTGGCGAGGATTAAATAGGGACGAGCACACAACTCGCTGTGGACTGCTTGGATGTGTTGTGTGACACTGTAGCGACAAAGATGGTCCCCAAACTCGTTTGATTCAAAACATGCTACCCACGCCAGGACGCATCAAGCCAAGCTCCTCGACTCTACGGGTCATTCTGACCCTCAGGTCGGAGCGCTCGCAGTCCCGTCGGCGACCACGCTGATTGGCGCCAATCACATCGGTAGGCGCCAAAGATGCATCACCTCCCGCCAAGTCGTTGCCCCACGGAGCAACCACACAATCGCGTGCGTTGTCGTTCCCACGGCAAAAGTTGTGCAAGCGAAAGCACGCCCGCACCAAACTCGGTCGCTTCGCAAAAGGAACACGCAAACGGCGCCAAAACACACCCCAACGCCACGAAAGCATCCCGAAAGCTTGCTCAATGTGGATGCGGCCAGAGGACTGGTAGAAGTTGTAGCCATCCTTCCATTGGTCGCCCTGCCCACAACCCGGCCACGGCAGAGCCAAAACTTCACTTGCTGCATAGGCCTCATCGGCCACAATACAGTGGCCGTCCTCAATCAAGGCCGCCGTCAACTCGTGTGAAGAGTCTTGCAGCGTCTGCCCCAGTCGCGTGCAAGTAAAGGCCGTCGAGTCATGGGAGGCGCCCGGGCTCATGCAGCTCATCCATTTGAACTTGTAGTCCGCGTCACATATGGCTGCGTATTGAAGGCATAAAACCCCTTCCGGCTGTAGTAGTCAGCCACGCACTGCACATCTGAGCTAAGCGGCTGCTCTTGGCGCACCGCCACGCCGTCCAAAGCCCCAATCACGTTGCCAAAGGGAGAAGCGCGGCGCCGCTGGAAGCCACTCGCGTAATCTAGGCGACGTCGACGGCAAGCCAGCTTGAAATGAAAATCCAGGGTAGGCGACACATTGACGGCATCAATCACTTCCCGTAAGGACCGGTAGAGCGTCGCGGCGTGCACGCCAAAAACTGCACAAATGCCGACGTAGCTGCCGCCGCCCAAGTACTGCAACGCCAGTTCCGTCCGACAAAATGGAGACAACCCGCGACGAGGAAGACGGGGGCGTAGAATGTCACTCAAGTCGCTGACGGCGTCCGCCGGCATGCGCATAGCACGGTGAAAGTGAGCGCCGTAGCGGGCCTGTACGTCCTCAATGGTGGAAAAGGTGTTCATAGAAGGGGGTGGAGAAGCAAAGAGTCCCCGCCGACTATACAAGGCCGCGGAAGCGTCAATGACGTGCGCCACAGCGGCCGTCTGCCAAGCAGGTGGGTACATGACGGTGCAGGCGGCTGCAAAGAAGGTGGGCGTCCGCGGCCGTGCCGTCGACGGACAATAAAGACACAGTAGTACTGATGATCAAGTGCTTGCGCCTAGAATCTATTTTTTCACGGTTGCTCCTAAGTACATGATTCTCTCTTTCATGTGCAGACCGGTTCTTTCGCAGTTCGTGCACCCCGGTTCTGCGCTCCCCGCGAACTGCGATTGCTTCTGCGAACGGGCCTCACTTTCCAGCATCTCAGGGCACACACAGGCCCGCCCGCTTTTGATTGGACAACTGCTTCACAGACTATCGCTGCCAGCGCGACGACACTCCCCAAGTCTTCGCACCGCGCACCGTGTCCCCCTCCCCGTCGTCGATAACGATGCGGAGCTTCAGGCTTGACTGTGTGTGGCACCGTTCTTGGGCGCTTCTTTTGGCTATTTTGAGTGTGAGGGTGTGCCCTGATCTGTTCTTTCTATACGGGGGATGTGGTGGCGCTCTTGGTGGCCGTGTGACAACTTGCCTTCTACTGTACAGTGCACGTCTTTCCCCTATATCCCCCCCCCCCCCCCCCCCCCCCCCCCCCCCCCCCCCCCCCCCCCCCCCCCCCCCCCCCCCCCCCCCCCCCCCCCCCCTCCTCCCGCCGCCACTCCCGCTGCCACCCATCCCGCGATCCCCTGCCCTTGTCTCGCTCGCTCGTTCCTTCTCTCATGCGGTTTGACTGATTTATTCTTTGTGAAAGACGGGGTAGGCAGAGACGTCACAACCGCCGGTATGTCTGTTGTGTGCGGCAATGGGCGGGGGCGTAGCTGTGTGAGGCGTGGATGACTTCTGGTGGTTCTGTCGTTGGGTTGGCCTCGAGGAGTGGCGGTGGTGGCGGCGGGGTTTCTCCTCTTTGGTCTGCGTCGTTGTGAGATGCTATCTGACTTAAAGCTTTGTTTATTCCATTCACTTAGTGAATCGTACGCCTCCCTCCCGTGTGCTCTCTCCCTGGTCGTTTTTGTCCTTTCTTGGTTTCGTTAATGGTGAGTGGGAGGGGGAGACAGAGTCATGCGTTGGCTCGGGGGGAGGGCGATGCTGGTGCCACGGATTGGTGATGGTGTGGCTTGGGTGCTGGACGTCGACAAGAGGCGCTGACGGATCGGCTCGGTGATGCGGTTGGCGCCATCTGGCTGAGCATGTAGGGTCGAGGCGGCGGCTCGGACGCCGGTCGTCGTCTTCCCACCCCTTCTTGGTGGCAGACGACGACGGTCGGCGAGTAGCAGCAGTAGTTGCAATAAAATTGATCCCAGCAATAATACCATGAAGTAACGTCTGGGAGCCTTCCATCTCTGGTCGCAGCAACCAATCACTGCTGATCGTTGCTCAGAAGCTCTTCGCTGAGAGCCACTGCGAGCCAATCAAACTGCAATTCTTGAGGTTTTGTTGAGGTTTCTGGCCTGGCAGACGGTGCCCTGCGAGGCTCCGCAAAAACCTCAACCTTGAGGTTTCTGTCCCGTAGGGCTGGGCAGTTTGACCAGACCGCGTCTTTACTTGATTGGGTCAGTGTGTCTGCCGGCCGGGCTACCCTTTGCGCCAGTCCACTTCTCTGCAGGTCCCCGCGCCGCCCCACTCCAGTTGGTGCGCCTGCCTACCACGCCGCCACCCAGCCGCACCTCCTCTCCCTCCCCATGTCCCCACCGTCAGCTTCCGCTAGAATCGCGCATCCAGCCCCATCGACCCCCATCAGGCACAAAAGCCCATCGAATCGGGTTTCCGAAGGGAGCGGATGGGACCCGATGAGTCCCATCGAGCGCCCATCGAGCGCCCATCGAACAGGGGTTCCGATGGGCGCCCTCACGAGTCCCGCGCTGACTTTTAGTCGGAACTGCCGACAGCCGAGGCTCGTCATGCAAGGCTGCTGATGTTAAGCAGCACATGTGTAGCGATAACGGCCGGTAAAGACCCGTCTTTTCGCGAGTTCAACAGGAACGTAGGTATATTAGCCGATTAAATGCCTGTCGCCTGACCTGGCACACCGAGCCTCGAGCGCAAGGGCTCTTGTTGTCTCTTGTGCGTCGGCCGGACTGGGCGCGGGCGCTGCGTCCTTCAGCGCATTGTGAGCCCACGACATGGTTCACTCCCATGACTGTACGAGCACTCTGGCTAGGTGCTCGCGTTCATGAGCTCGCTGAGCAGAAGGTGTTTTAGTCATAGGCATGGCTCTGCACGAGACGTCCGTTATCCCAGCCCGTTGGACGAGTGGCAGATGAAGTCCTTTGACAATGTGGTGGCAATGCTAATGGAAGTGCGTGAGAAAGGCAAACACGACAATGACGGGAAACACTATACGTCCCACGGATAGAAAATATTCAACCAGTAGCGCATCGCCAGCCGGTCTGACAATGGCCCGTCACGGGGAGCGGGCAGCACACCAAATCCCCGCCGCGCGGCCAGATCCGCAAAGTCGGGCACCACATGCACGACCCGCACGACTCGCTCGATGGGCACGACACGCACCGCGCAGTCCGCCTCGGTGTCCCACTTGATCCAGCGCAAACGCTTGAATCCGCCTTTCGCCAGTCGGTCGATACGGACCCCTCGTCCGTATCGACCGGCGCCATCTCCATGATGACTGCCAAGTCGCCCGCCTCTGACGGGATGACAGCGCGCACCTCTCCCACGCACCTCTGGTCTGAGTCAGCCATGGGCTCATAAACAACAGAGTCGTACCAGCCCGCGCCCCGGAACTCCTCCGCCGATCGCAGCAGCTGCTTCGCCGTGCGATCACAGTAAAAAACCCCGTTGATGACCATCCTACTTAGTGCGTGCACCTTATCCGCCGGGTTCAAACGCAGCACCGAGGATAGATGTGCCAACCCCGGCCGCTGCGCAGTCTCCCCGACTTGTACCCGCTTGAGGTGGTAGGTCTTGTTCATCGAATCGCTCGCCGCGCGCGCCCTGCGTCGCCGGCGGTGGGCGCCGCCGCTCTCAGCACCGCCCCGGGCTTGCGATCGTTCTTTGCCCTTCGTTTCGAGCTTAACCAGCGCCGCGCGCGCGCCCTACGCGTGTCGGACCAGCTGGAACGTGAAGGTAATCGGGTTCTCGTTCGTTCTCAAGTATTACGCCTTGTCGGCTTTGTGCATGGCCTCGTTCGCACCGGTGTTGCCGTTCTTAAGGTTGCCATGGTACTGGATGCACTGGCACACGTGCGCGAGCAGCCGGTGCACCTTAGTGCTGTTCATCTTGCGTAGAAGGGGGGTGACAAAGTTGTTGACAAAGCGGGTGGCCTGAGCACCAATGTCAGCTCCTTCCTCGACCGTCATGGGGGGGGGAAAGGACGTGGTCACCTGACCGGCGATGCGGGAGTACAAACTCACGTACTCTGCGAACATTTCCGTCACCGCCCGGTGGACGGCCATAAGTCCGAAGGCCGCCCTATAGGCACTCCAGTCGTACTTGAAGCCCTTCTTCACCTTGGTCGCGTCGTCTTCGTGGTCGGCGTCGTAGCCCTCGTCCGCGCCACCACTATCGTTGGCTGCTCCTCCATGCGCTCCATTGCATGCACGTCCGACTGCATCTCCAGCCAGTGCTCTAGCCCCATCAGGAGCAGCAGTGCGGTTGGTTACATCATCGTTCTCAGAGGAAAAAAAGGGCCCCGACGCGAGCGGCGCACTCGCCCCACCGCACGCGTCCCCGAACAGAGCCTCGACCATAAAAGGCAGCGCGCACACCACGCCTCGATGCTGTTTTCCGGTGTATGAAGCCTGCTTCTGCTTGGCAGTGACGAAGTAGCTGCTCGTGTCAATGTGCAATAGTCCCAAAAACCAATGTGACAAAGAAAGCACGCGCGACGGGCTCGTTAGTGCGCTTGCTGGAGAAGGGGGGGCGGGCGCTGGGAAACCTCTCAAGCGCCGCAGCATTGGGTGGCCGCAGCACAACGTAGGCATCATCACCAGGGTGGCGTGGACCATCCGATATATCACAATCGCATGAGAACACGACGTGGCGCGCAAAAGCACACAGGTGACAACGCGATATGCTGTGGGCTGCTGGAGTCTGACGCAGCTCGCCAGCCGTCGACCGCGCTTCGAGGTGAGGGCGCGCCGGTTCCTATCGCCTGTCGGCGTCAGGCACGGACCACATCTTTGTGGCGGCCAGCGCGCCACCTCCCAAGCACAGTGAGAGGCCAACACAGCAGCGACAGCGTCAACAGCCTCGGAACGGGCGGACAGGCGCCATGCGGCCGCGCCCGTCCGCGCGCTGTGCCCCCGACGCGAAAAAAGACCAGCAGGATGGCGGGAGCGGTCGACGGTGCCGTGAGCAGTGGTCCAATTTACTGGGGCGCAGCGGCGGCCGACTTGGCACGCCACCGGCCGCTCTGCCGTCGCCAATCGGTGCTCGCGACGGTACTGGTGTAGGCGCCAGCGGGGCTCTGCTTCCAGGCCTGATGCAGTATGGCGGGCCCACAGATTACCCGCGTGGGCCCCCAGCTGTCTAACCCAACGGATGCTCCAGACCCATCGCGCCGTCCCCGTCAGTGCCCGGGTCGCTGCAGGCCGAAAACCACGCGCCGTACGTTGCCCCGCGTTTCGGGGGAAACAACTACCCGATGCTAGGGCCTGTCGGCCACAACCTCTACCAGGGTTCGGCCCTTGCCGCCATGGGTGCGCTCCCGAGTGGGTTCACCCACGTGTCGGTGCTGCCGCCCCCGTCCTCGAATTTGCTGTCTGGGCCGTCGGACAGCGCCAATCGGGCGGCGTCTGGTCGCACGGAGGGCACACTGGCGCGTCCGGCGGTGTATACCACTGGAGCGCCAGCTGCCTTTGGCTTACCGCCCACTGCATCCACCGGCCGTGTCGTGCATCTCTCCCGGAACAAGGATTCAACTTTTCCTAGTATGGAAGCGCACTCGCAGCGCCGGGCTCCGCTTCGTGGAGCCGGAACCTTGGGAGTCGGAGCTGTGAGCCCTTCCCCCCACCTGCGCGCCCAACTACCGCTGCCCGAGGGCCAGCTACTGTGGGGGGTCCCTCTCGCGGCATCTCACACCCGCCACCGCGACCTGCGTCGGCGACGATGACGGATCCGTCGGTCATCATCATTACTCCGGCTGTGTCTTCCCCGTTGGGTGCGGCTGGGTCCATGGAGGTAACGCCTGCCAGGCAGCCGGCCCCCTCTGCAAGCAAGCAAACGGGAACGAAGCGAAAGTCGGGCCGTGTGTCAAAGTCGGCCGCTAGTGCCCGGCGCACACCCCCTGCCAAGTCCCGTAAGGGTGCTCGAGCTCGGAAAACAGCTCGCAAGCAGGCGGCGGCACTGGCAGAGTCTGCCGAGCAGAGCGAGGCGCCGATTGACGTTGATATGCCGCTGGGCGGCCAACCTCACAGTCAGATGCTCTACATCCCTGAGACCACGCTCAAGCAGGTCGTCGCGGCAGCCGTTGCCCCTCTTCGCGATGATATCGCGATGACGCGCAAGGACGTCAAGGAGATGAAGGGCACATTGGGCCATGTGCGGCAAACGGTGGACGCGCAGGGGCAGTCCATCGACCGCATGGCGGGCGGGCTGACGAGCGTCAACGACAAGATCGCTAAGGGCATCACGGACGTCAAGGACGTCAAAGTGGTCGCCACGGTGGACGAGGGCGGTCCCAGCGCTGCGCAGGTGCAGAAAGTGGCGCTCGCCGACAAGAACTTCATCAACATGGAAGCCGCACGCTCACTGTTCAAGCAACACATGAAGGAGTACATGGGTCTCACGGACGTTAGCACTCGCGTCTACCCCAGCGGGGCGGTCAGCGACGAGGACAGCGTGCGGGAGATCAAGGAGGTGCACAACATGAATGACAAGCAGGCCAACGCGTACGCGCTGAGTGTCCGCGTTTTCCCGCGACGGGACAAGACCAGCGTGAAGGAGATGCGTGTATCGGCGCTGATTGTGAGCTCCGAGTCTCACTTTGGCCAGCAGCTCAAGGCCAAGGTGCTGGCGGCGTGGTGCCCGATTGCCGACGTGAAGCTGCCGGCGAAGCGCAAGCGACCGACAAAGGGCCAAAAGCACCGGTTTTCAAAGAGCCCCGGCGCTAAGGCCGGCCAGGCGGGCGGGAGCAGATCTGCCAAAACGAGGATGCTCTCGACCGCCAAGAGGGCCACGCTCGACAAGAATCAGGGCGCAACCGAGGCGGACAAGAAGGAGCGAGCCGCCACCGCCACGAAGTGGCTGCAGGACGACGCATACACCAGGACCCCGACGGGGTTAAAGGCCCTAATGGCGGCGGTGGAGCAGCAGCTTTTGTATCTCGGCGTCCCAGAGCGGGTCATCACGCCCAAGAACGTCGGAGGGGTGAAGTACAACTGCTGCACGATGGGCCACGTCGGACTGCCCGCGGCGATAATCCGTGATTACCTGGAGAAGGAGTCCGGCATCCGCTCGCGCCGTCGTTGTGGTGTCGCCGACGGGATGTACGAGCAGTTCGCGGCGGAGCTGCGGCGGCTGCACAAGTGGCTGCCGACCGATGGTACGATGAAGGACGGTCTGCTCCTCGTGGACGGTGCGAGCAAGAACCGCTGTACGTTCGAGGCTGACGCTGCCGACGCAGTGGCCAAAGCTCGCCTGCTCAACAGTGAGAACCAGGCAACATCCAAGTCGGGGGCGACCTCGGACGGGTCGGAAGAAGGCAGCGGGTGCGACGGCGAAGGGGGGGGGGCGGATAAGTTCCCTGGAGCGGGTTCTGAGCTTGAGGAGGAAGAGACTGATTCTGAGGAGGCTGGGTTTGGTGTCGGCGGGGGTGGGGGCGCGGTCGGCAGCCTTGGTGCCGTGGACGACGAGGAGGGCGGCGACCTCGATGACGATGGGGAGCGCGCCGACGGCGAAGCGGATGAAGACGCCGAGGAGGACGAAGGCGACGACGACGACAACGCCGACGATGACGACGATGATGTTTTGGACTGAGGCGGGAGGGTATGGCCTGGCTCTGGGCGTAGGAATAGGATTGCTTGTTAGAGCGTCTCGGGGCGGCGACTGCTGCGTAGTTCTTTGCTGGAGCCGCCTGCATGTGGTTGCGCCCCTCGTTTCTTCTCTCTACACCACATGACGTTCTGTTTCTTGGCCGTTTGTACCCGTGATCCACATAATGCGCGACGCCACTGGGCAATGTCTGGCGCTGCCCCTTCCGGTCACACGGCGCGCATTGCATCCCCACGCACATGATTCTCATGTACACGTCCTTCTTTGTCCCCAACGTGCCAACACGGCGTGTTTCGTGCCACTTCCGAGTAGAGAAAGCGCGGCAAACAACCATAAAGATGGACACAACGAGCTGCAGCCCTCGTTTCTTCGGCCAGCGATCTCCGGCCTGCGATCAGATTCTTGTGGTATTGCACGTTGTATTGTGCTTGTCAGCGACTTGAGCCCATCACCCCCCTCCACGGAGCTTCGACGGCAGCCTCGATAGATTCGCCTTCTGATTGGCTCTGAAAAGGACGTCAGCCACTGCGGTCTCGTGACTTTTCCCGATGAGTGCTCGATGAGGCCGATGCCCACCGGAAAAGTCCCCCACCGGGTCCCCATCAGTTCCAACCGGGCACCCGATTCGATGGGCCCCGATGCCCACCGAACACCCCCCCCGATGGGGATTCTAGCGGACGCTGACGACCATCGTCGCTAAAGCTGAAATCCCCATCGAAAACCGGATTCCGGAAGCCCCTGATACCCGTATCAAGGAGGGGTTTCAATGCACTATGATGCCTAGCCGCGATACACTGTAGTGTGATGTGCGTTTTCCTCATCGGCAGATAGCTGAATCGGGCGCAGGGAAGAAGCTCACGAGCACGGCCGGCGCATTTCTGACAGCAAAAAGCGCTCAATAGCTGGGCTACCCGAGTGCATCACGAGCAGTGGATCCGCCCAATGAGGTGATGGTATTTCTGGGCTCGGAGCTCGAAGAAAACTGTCATATGGCGCAGGTGCTGGGTCGGTATGTTTTCTTCTGGCGCCCGTCACTCCATGGCAGCACCTCAACAAAGTAGGTGGTGCGTACGAACAGGAAGCCCACAAAATACTGATGACAACGATGTAGGTATTGGCTACTTCTCTCCTGGAAATCATCACAATCACGGCCGTGCTCACGGTCGTCCACGAGAAACAAACGCACGCACGGTGGCAGGATGGCCACAAACGCTCTCCAAAGCAAGGCATACAAACAAAAGACTGCAGCAGCACGCGGCAGCATGCAGCGCACGAGTCGGCATAGGTCGGGACCCGCTGATTGCCGGTTGTGCCACAGCCGACTCCCTCGCCCCCCCGGCCGCCCGTAGCCCCCACCCCCCCAGCATCGACAACAGGGCTCCTCACCCTTCCTCCTCGTCCATGTTGTCCTCGTCGCAGTCTCTGGACGCAGCGAAGTTGGCGCGTTCAGCGTCGGCACAGTCCAACAGGCGGAGGCCGTTGTCAACCTCGCAGTCCCGCGCGAGGAGCGAGTCCGCCCGCCTAGCCTCGGCCACCCAGTACTCATTCATGCCCTCCCCCACCCCGGCGCGGCGCGTCGTGCGCAGCCCCGCAACGAGCTCCAGGAAGGAGCGCACCAGGCCGCTCACCATGCAGAAGTGGCCGACCACGTAGTCGACGACGATACCGCTGCCAATGGACCCGCCCTGGCTGATGCGGTCGGCCACGCTGAGGTACGTAAAGAACTCGACAATGGCCACCAGGATGGCCTTAAAGCCCATCTCCGACGCAAAGTACGCGTTGTTGTGCAGCCACTCTCCGGCAAGGATTTTCGCCTTGTCGGCCTTCGTCAGCCCGAGCGCGCGGAGGAAGGTCAGCAAGATGCGCTCCTTGATCATCTGGATGAGATGCGGCTTGACACGCAGAAGCGGCACGGACGCGCGGCGGAAGACGGCCTCAGCCTGGTAACCGCGCGTCGGCACCGGGATGTAGTCCCCCAGGATGTCCTTGGCGAGTTCCGGCGTGAGGTTGAGCGCCTTCACCGTCGAGGCCACGAGCAGCACCCACGTAGCCTCCATGTTGGGGTAGACGAGGCGGGTAGTTTCGGTGCGAGAAATGTGCTCCATCAAGGTGCGCCGGAACTCGCGGCGCACTTTTTCCATGCTCTTGAACCCCGCCGCACCCTTGTCCTTGTTGAGGCGCATGAGCTTTTTGCGGGTCAGGCGCGCCGTGGTCGTGCGGACGCTGCCGCCGCCCGGCGCGTCATCGCCTTCGGAACCCGGCGACTCGACGTCGGACTCAATGTCCAGCTTGCTCATGATGGCCGCCAGCTTGTCGTCCAGCGCAGAGTTCATCTCCTTCATGTGCTTCTAGACCTTGTCCTGCTTGCCACCGAGCGAGTCGAGCTTGGAGATGACCGCCGCCTGCTCCTTCTCCATCTCGGCCATGAAAGAAACCATAGCCTGGATGGCCTTGGTCAGCGGAATTTACGCCTCCTTGACCGCCTTTTTGACGACCTTGTACGTGTTGGTGGCCTCATCCGCCTGTTCATTCCCGCCGCCACCGGCCGGCGCAGACGGTGCCGACCCAGCGTCTACTTGCACGGGCGCGGAGGTAGGGGCGGCGCCCGCGGCGCCCGCCGAGCCCGCAATCACCGCCGGTGAAGGGCTCGCAGGCGGAGCGGGCGACCGAGACGACCGACGCGGGGCGAAAGGGGGGCGGCAGGTACCAGACGCCCGGGGAGCAGGCGAGGACGCCAACGCCGCCGCCGGCGCCGTCACCGGCAACGTGCGCATCGCAGCAGCCGATGTGGCCGCCTGCTGCGGCGTCGCGCTCAGCTCCCCAGGGTACAGCGGCGGGTTGATATAGCACCGCGGCAGGTCGACGAAGAGCGTCGAAGCCTTGGCGCGCGACGCCTTGGCGCCCGCCTTGTTGCGCAGCAAGGGCCTGGACGCCTTGGACTTGGTCACTTTGCCACCGGCGGGACCGTTGGTCTTCTTGGCCGCCGGCGGGCCCGGGCGAGGCTCACTGCGTGGCCCCGCGCCGTCAATCGGCTCCGCAGCGCCTCCCTCACCCCCATTGTCGCCGCGCGCCATCACCGGCAGCGCCCGCAGCACCGGCGGCGGCGTCGGCTGCGTGCCGCCGTAGTACTCCTGCAGGTCGTACACGCCCGAAGCGCGCGGCAACGCGGCGGCGGCAGCAGTCCCCATCGTGGCGTTGGCCCGAGGTACAGGAGTGATGCCATCGTCCTGCACGACATTGGCGGCCAGGTTCTGAGCTCGCATGTTGCTCTTGCGCTCGATATCGCCTTCGGTCGGCGTTGGCGTCGTGTACTGGTACGGGGGCACCACCGGGCGCTTGCCCCTGCGATGCCGGCCGTACGGCGCGCTGCTGGCCGGGTAGATGCCTCGAGCCGCAACCTGCGGCGGCTGGGTCAGGAAGCTCGAGGTGGTGGCGGGCCCGCCCGCCGCCTCCGCCGTAGCCGCAGAGCCTGCCGCCGGGGAAGACGCGTACGACGCCGCCCACATCTCCGGCGGGACAGGGAGCGTGTTTGTGCGCAGACGGGGCCGCCGCTTTTCGCGCGACGCGTCGCTGTCCTTTTTTGGGTGACTCGGCTCCATGAAGAGTTTGGAGAGGGGCAGGCACGAGAGGAGGGTGGGGATTGAAGAAAGGTCCGACAGAGGGGTGGTTGGTGGGTGGCCTTCCCACGGCAGGATGGGGATGGGATGGCGGTCGGTTCGATGGAAAAAGCACCGGCGGGTGCCGTTTATGTACGAGCCAGCACCGGGTGGGGGCAGCAGCAAAGCAGCGCGGCGAGGCAAGAGTGCGTCGGAAGTCAGAGAGCTGCCAAGAGACTAGTCACGCACACGCGCGAAGACGCACTGGGCAGCAAAAACGAAAGTCAGGACAGAGACCCGCTGATGCATGCAGGCACGGTCCATCGGCCGTTGCGGATGAGGAGGTAGTGTGCGACATAGAAACGTACTGGCGCCAAGAACAGCTCGTGCAGTGCGTGTGTGGCTTCTTTGCCTTTCTCTGGTGGGGACAAAAGCGGTGGGGTGGGATACAGGAGTGTAGTGGATCCTGCCCTCAAAGCTAACGGGGTATAACCCCGTCAGAAAACCCAGCACAGGATGCGGATCGCTACGCCAGAGTCACAACGCGAACGCCGGGATCACTGGGCGCGAAGCGCACAAAAACGACGGAAGCAA